>Ga0115557_1002761_pt1 | contig 11625 bp, 9 predicted proteins | sample COGITO_mtgs_1104_FD_87280 | JGI IMG/M metagenome (GOLD analysis project Ga0115557, IMG submission 87280) | Pelagic marine microbial communities from North Sea - COGITO_mtgs_110421 | ecosystem: Environmental > Aquatic > Marine > Epipelagic | place: Germany:Helgoland, sampling site Kabeltonne...
CCGCATTCGCAGTGGTCGCGTTCGTCGTGGTATTGTTCGTCGTCGCGTGATGCGCAGTCGATCGCGCCGAGCGGCGACTGCTGTTTTTGTCCTGTTCGTCCATCGAAGGAGCGCCTCCTCCTCCTCCTCCTCCTCCTCCGTTGCCAACGCTCGCACCACCACCAACATTAGTCGTCGCGAGAGTCGCAGGGGGAGTCGTTCCGGCGAGTTCAGCCTGGGCGGCGGAACGTTTCGCCCGAGCCGAAGGCATGATGATGATGTTTTTGCGTGTTCAAGCGATGAATTTTTTTATGAAGCAAACGCTCTCCTGAAAGAGGGAAAGGTCTTCCTAAACGCTTCTTTTCAATACTACGACTACTCTGCTGCTGCTATTACGACTACGACTACTATCACTACTTCTACTGCTATTAGTACGGCTACGACAGAGGCGTGCGTTCGTTCACGTCGAACAAAACTTCCGTCATGTACCTTTCGCACAAGCGCGAACCCATGGCGCGCTCTAACACGGCGCGCGTTTTCTCGTTGGTTAACTGCTTCTCGCAGAATAGGATTTGTTTTTTTAAGCGGAGGAGGGCGTCTGGGAGAGCGAAAGACGGGTGGTCGTCCTCGTCGTCGTCGTCGTTTACGTCGTCGTCTTTTGGGTGGTTTCCAAGCGCGACTTTTTGGTTCGTTTTATACGCTCGAACGGTGTCTTTGAGAATCTTTTTGTCGCTCGCCGTGGAGGCGAGGAAGAGGTATCCGTCCATGACGTCTAGGAAGTACTCGCGAAAGAGTTCAAATTGCTTTTGATTTTCGATTTGATCTTTATCGCCGCCGATGCAGACGCATTTCGAAGACAGAATAGCCTCGCCCCATTCCGGTAGAGGTCTCTTTTCTAACGTTTCCTCTATTCTCTTTCTACTCTCTAATCCCGCGACGAACGCGTCGAAGATATCGTCGTCTTCGTCGTGTTCCTCCTTCTTTGTCGGGGCTAAATCGACGATGGAGAGCGACATTCGCCCACGAAACCCAACCACATCACCGGCAAATATCGGCGCGTCCACGATCGCGTGCGGATAAATCACGCAATGCAAGACGACAAAATCCATCGGCCCCCACGCCAACTCCAAGTGCATCTTACGAAACGTGCGTTTCGATCGCAAGCACACGTTCTCTATCCGGATCCACGATTTACCGTTCCTGCCGTCGTTCCCGTCCTCTCTGCCTTCGGGAAACGCGCGCACAGATTTCAATTCCGGCGCAGTTGGAAATTCAGAGACGGAATCGTCGTTATCTTCCGCGTCCTCCTCATCGCTTCTCGTCGTCGTCGAGGTCGTCTGCATCGTCCTCGTCGATGTCGCCGCTGCGAACGCGAACGCTTCCTCCTCCCATTTTCGTTCAATCACCTTCGCTAATTCGACGATGGCTGAATCTTCCGGCGCGTCGGAAATGTCCCAACTTGTCCTCGCGCTGCTGCTCCTTTTACTCCTACCACTCGTACCACCAAAACCGCCGCTGTCTCTCTCCAACGTTCTCGGTAAGCTCTGGTAATACCGTCGCTCCGCTTCGTCGTCTGCGAACTCAAAATCATCATCTTTTCGTCCTCGTCGTCGTTCTTCTTTGTCTTTGTCTTTCCCGTACAAGACCTCGGCTATTCTCTTTGCTTCGTCGTCGTCGTCGTCGTTGCTTTTGTCGTTGTTGTTCTTCTCGTCGTCGTCGTTCCAAAACGCCGCCGAACTTCTTCGTCGTCGTCGTCGTCGTCCTCGGTGTTGCCGCTTTTGCTGATGACGACGATGCGCACAAAAAGAAGAATGCGCGCGAATAAAACTAATGCTCTCCGCCATTACGCGCGTTATAATCGTCGTCGTCGTTTCTCCCTCGCAAACTGCAGAAAAAGTGACGCGCAAACCACGAACGGAAATGGAAAAGTGAGAGAATGCAACGGTGCGTCGTCGTGGGTCGTCGTTGCCCTTCCTCCTCCTCCGCGATCATCGAGAAGAACGAGAGAGAGAAGAAGAAGAAATGCAGTCGTCGTTTTCGTCGGTCGTCGACCGTGGTGGGAAACAACAACGACAACGACGACGACGGAAGAAGAAGAAATCAAATCAATCTCAAAGCGAACGAAAGAGCGAACGAACGCAGGAAACAGGCGGTGATTGATCTCTCAAAAAGAGAGGAAGCGTGCAAAGGGTACTGCAATTTATGCGGCAAGACGCACACTTTGGAAAGAACGCGGGAGGCGGAAGAGGTAGCGAAAGCGTTGCTCGAGAAGTTGCGGAAGCAGAAATCGGTCTCGGACGAGGACGAAAGTGGTCAGTTTTTAGTCGAGGACGTGTACGACCAACGAACCGGGGGTAAAATGATTGGCGTGCTCCTGTGCGAAACGACGACGACGACGACGACGACGACGAGTGAGAGGAAAGTGTTGAAAGCGTTTAGCGGACAATGGATGGGCGAGTGGGTGGTTCCCGGGTGGTGTCCTCCGTTGGCGCGGTTGACGCACGACAGTTTAGAATACATCGAGGAGAGGGAAAAGATTGAGAAGTTGTCGGAGGAAATTAAAAAGTTGGAGAAAGAAGCGTCGTGGTCGTCGTCGGGGTCGAGTGGCACGGCCGCGACGGCCGTGACGGAGTTGAAGACGAAACGGAAGAACATGTCGAGGGCGCTGTTGGAAAGGATTTGGGATTCGTACAGTTTGCCGAGTTTTAGAAAAGAGAGGAAGATGAGTGAGGGTGATGACGATGATAACAGCGATAACAGTAATAGTAGTAGTATTCGTAGTAGTAGCGATATTGAAAACAATAGAAGGAAGCTCGTGGAGCTGAACATTAGGAAGTGTTACTACGGCGACGCGTCAAAGTTGCCGTGCGGATGCGGCGATTGCGCGGCGCCGAAATTGTTGGCGGAATGCGCGAGGAAAGGGTGGAAACCGATTGCGATTGCAGAGACGTGGATGGGACCGAACGTGAAGAGAGGAGCAGGTTTGCGCGAAGAAGGCGTGTTTTATGGGGCGTGTTTGGAACGGTGTCGTCCTATACTTGGACACATGCTCTGCGACGCGGCATTAGAGTTAGAATAGTTGTGCTCTTTTGATTGACATTTGTATTTTACTCACCGCGCGGTAAAAAGAAGTATCTCGTTCTTTCACGATCTGAAACCGATATTTGTATCTCTATTTATTCTCTTCCTCCAGATCCTTCTCCTCCTTTTCTTCTCTCATTTATTCTATACATCGGGTAAAAGCTCGACGAAAAACGCCTCCATGCTACTACTCGTCATGCTCCCGATTGTACCTTCGCTGCTATACTCTATCTCTCTTCTTGGATGGTGTGCTACTAATCGATACGTTTTCGGTAAAACCTTGTGTGGTCCACCTTCCGGTTCCGCGGTGGAGTTCGAATCGATAAACGCGAACATATTTTTCAACGCGTGCGCTTTCAAAAAACGCCTCTGCAATTTTGCGCCGTTTGGGAACGTCAATCGAATAGTCACCACGTCCGGCGTTCCCGCGACCGGCTCCTCTTCTAAAGTCGATTTCGCCTCTTCGATGTGCCTTTCCGCTTCGACGCGTCTCTTCTTTTCTTTCGCTTCTGCTTCTTCTTTCTCCAATAGTTTTTTGTGCTCTTCCAAAACTCTCTTCGTTTCCTTTTCTCGATCTAATCTCAAAGACTCTTGAAACGCCGCATCTTGCTCGTATTTTTCGAATCTATTGCGCAACACGTCCTCCGACGCGTTCATATCGACAAACGGTAGCGATTGCGACGGATCAATCGGCCGCCTCGCCTCTGGTGCTTCGTACGCGACGCCAAACATGGCTGCTTCTAACTGTTTCGCCTCTTCCAAATCGATGCCATCCGGTAAAATAAACTCGTCCTGGTCTCCTTCGCCGCGGTTCGCCGCTTCTCCGCGCATCATGTGAGACAAATTCCCATTCGCTCGTCCTCCGTCTCCTACCGCCGTAGCCCGCGCCTGTTCAAGCGCCCGCCTCGCCGAATGTCTGTGATCTCCACTTCCAACTGGTAAATTTGCCGGCCGCGGCGTGCTCCCGGTCAAATCGACAATCTGTCTCTCCGCTCGCTCCCTCTCCCGTTCGTCTCGCGGGTTCATAATCAACCGCTCCATCTCTTCATCGCTATCGATTTCCACAAAATCTGGGTCGTCCTCTCCCGTGTTATATTCACTCGCGCTATCGTCTTCTATGGTCATTCTTTCTTCTTCTTCTTTGTCTTCTCGTTCTTTGTCTTCTTGTTCTTGTTCGCGGGTTGGTCGTTGAATCAACTCCCCAGTTTTCTCATCAATCTCCGCATCGGAAACGCCTTCGATTTCTTTCTCGTACGTGCCGCTGAAAAACGCGTCCACGGATCTGTCGATGTCCCATTTGTATCTCTGTTTTTATTCGAAGAAGAAGAAGAACAACAACAGCGCGATTATTAGGAAGAGCAAGAGTCAGCAGCGAAAGAAGGTTTTACCGCGTGATACTACACTCCTTTTAAAAGCGCGCGACGTGTACGTAAAAACAACCGTTTTGGACGAGTTAAAAAAGTTGAAACGATGATGAGACGCGAAGAAGACTTTCACTCTCTCCTCCGCGCAAACGAAAAAGGGCAAACACGAATACTACGAATAACACACCTTTAAGATCCGTCGGGACGTGCTCTGATCTTCCACTCCGGTCACCGAGGCAAACGTGGCCACTTTTTCCGCCAAGGATGATGATGGTGTCATCTTCGTCTGATTGCGAGAGAGAGCAGCCCCGCAGGAGTAAAAAATTTTGAGGAAAACGAGGGAAATTTCAAGATATTTTTCTCACTAAAATTATTAGGTGTTGACGCGCGCGCACACACACACACACACACATTTATAATAAGCGAGAATTTTACCAGTTGTACCGCGACGATTCACGACGCACACGACGACGAGGTGAACGAGATTTACCACTGCCGTCGTAATCACCGTAATTACCGCGAAGAAGACAAAATGAAAACACATCATCGTCGCGACGACGATGAGAAAAAATTGGAAACGCTCGCGGAGATGATGCGTCTGATGAAAGAAATCCACGAACAACGCGCGAGAGAAACGGACGAGCGCATCAAAGATATCGCGGAGAAGTGGAAACGGGGAAGCGAAGAACGAGACGTAATCGCAGAGAAGAGGTACGAGGAGACGCTGTCGAAACTGGATGCGCTTTGGGAGGGAATGAGCGCGAAGCTCATGCATCGTCTCAACGACTTTGAGGAACGGTTGGAGGCGTTGGAAAGAGCGAGGAGTGCACCTCCTCCTCCTCGCGGCGGCGGCGGCCAAGAGAACGACGACGGCGACGCGACCGCCGAGAAGAGTAACAGAAAGATCAAAAGGATACAACAACAACATCAACAACAACAACAAAACTCGATAGCCGATCGACGACGACGATTGGACAATATGTACGCTAAACTAGAAGATTTAAAAGGATGATATCTAAAACAACGCTCAGCGCTTTACTGCTATTACTACTATAATTACAACTACTCTTTTTAATCGTACACGCACATCATCTCTTGCTCTTGCGCGACTCTGTAGATGAAGTTCTCTAACCCCATGAGATGGATGCTGCTCATGGTTTTCCCCAGGTTGAAATACTTTCCCGCGCCTTCGCTGGAATAGCCGTACAAATCGACTCTCGTGCACAAACCCGACGCGAGGATATCGCCGGCTAACTTGAAACCGCCGGACGCGGCGCCTCTGGAGATTTTCTTATTTTCTTTCTTGTAAAGATAATACGCGGCTTCAAAGACCGCGTTTCTTCGAGGCGAAGGCCAGAGAATTGGTTTGCCTTTGAACGTGTTCTCGCTCAAGTCTTTCTTGGAGGCCACCATGCGTAGTTTTGTTTCGTCTTTGAACATGTAAAACTTGGCCGCCTTTTGTCCTTCTTGGCCGTATTCTTTCTCGTCGCCTCGGATTTTCCAATATATAACGTCGCTTTTCTTACCCACGCTCTTTTCATACTTCTTCATCGGACTGTTGTATCTAATAACGGTATCGTGCGCATCAATCTCCTTCCCTCGTTCGGATTTCAACACGTTCGAACCTACGGCGACGACGGCGCAACTCCCGAATCCGAGCGGTTTCACGTCCGGAAAAAAATTCGCCCACTTCTCCGCCGCGGGCACTTTGTTCCCCACAAACAACCGTAAAAATGGATGTCTTGGATGCGTGATTTCCCTCGTGATGTTCATGTGTATCTTATCTTCCGGCCAGTAGTTTTTCACGCAGTCTAACGTCCACAAACCGCAGCGTTGTTTCTCCTCGCCGAGTTCTCTCCAATATCGCAAATTCGCTCTCAACACGTCTATGAACTCGTTCGAAGGAGGCGCAAACGGTTGCGATTGTCCTCGAGATTTGCCGCCACCACCACCGCCCTTTTTACCGGTAAAACTACCGCTCCTCCGTCTTCTCGATTTTAACGACTTTAACGACGACCCACTCGCGAGGAGCACTCTTCGTTTTTCGTTGGGAGGAGGACTCGTCGTCGTCGTCGTCGTCATCATCATCAAGTCTTTCGCCGTCCCGACGTACCCACACTCCAAAGGCACGGAAAGGGAAGGACACGCTGGTTTACAATTCGTTTGCGTTCGTGTTGGCGGCTTTTGCACTCGAACGAGCGCCGCGTTCGTCGTCGTCGTTATTCTTAAAAGCGAAAGAAACACCAACGAAAACATGATGCGCAGACGACGCGCGCGCTACGCTCCTACATCCTTTTGCATCTCTCCTTTTGAAAAAAAACGACTTTGCTCCCAATCATCGTCGTCGTCGCTGTTTTATCATCACCGCGGGTGGTCTTCTCGCTTTGTGAACAAAGTAGTATCGCGCTGCGCGCGTTGTATTCGGCTTAATAAAAAGGTGTGAAGAAGTGTAAAGAAGGTTTGTGGTGACATTGGAATTGGAATTTAATTGGCCAAAATTACGGAAGAAATCAGTTTTTTTTCGTTGACCAAAAAAAAACACGAGAGTGAGAGTGAAAAAAAAAGAAAAACAACAGACACAGAAACACGCGCACGACTTTTAGCGACGACGACGACTCTCTGTGTCGCACCATGACTGTTTTTTCAACGCTCTTCGTGGCCACGCGCACGCGACCAAAAGTCGTCGCACCAAAAACGAGCGTCGTTGCTTCGAACGACGACGTAAACGAAGAAGAAGACGAGAAGAAGACGAAGAAGAAAAAGACGAAGAATAAAAAAAATACGACCGCAACTTCCTCAAAGTCGGGAACACTAACGACGGCATCGTCGTCGTCGTCGTCGTCATCATCGTCGCGCGATGGGACTCCGAACAACAACAACAGTAACAACAACAACAACAACAACAACGTGTATTTAGACACTCGCGCGGATCGCAAAACCGTGCGAATCTCGAACCCGGTACCGGCAAGTTCCACGAAAAAAGCGAAGGAGTACACCTTTGACGCGGTTTTTGATCGGTATTCGACCAACGAACAGGTGTACAGAGACGTTTTCTTAAGGCGCACTTCTTCGTCTTCTTCGACTTCTTCGACTTCTTCCTCTTCCTCCTCCAAAGAAGAGGATTTAAACGTCGTGGAAACGATTTTACGAGGCGGCGTCGCGACGGTGTTCGCGTACGGCGCGACCGGTTCGGGGAAGACGCACACGATGATTGGCAGAAGAGATGACCCGGGGATGATGATGCGGTCGATTCGAGACGTGTTCGATGGCGTGGAGCGGATGAATGAAGAGAGGAGGAAGAAGAGGAGGAGGGAAAAACGACGCGCGGGAAGCGAAGAAGAAGAAGAAGAAGAGGAAGAGGAAGAAGAAGAAGAACAAAAAGAAGGCACGTTGGAGGTGAGGTGTTCGTACGTGGAGGTGTATAACGAGAACTTGTACGATTTGCTCGCAGAAAAGAGGACAACTGTGCCGCATCATCAACAACAACAGCATCATCAACAACAACAGCAGCAATATTCTCATAATAAAAATGAATTTGATCTGAGCGCTTCGCTTTCGTCGAGCGTCGGAGTATTTGGGGGCGGCGATTTGAGACAATCGAGAAATAGTTTTTCAAACAACGGGATCAACACGTCTTCACAACCAAAGTTGGAGTTACGCGAAGACTCAAGTCGTGGCGGTGCGGTAGTTGTTGGCGCTAGAGAAGTCGTCGTGTGTTCCCCATCGCACGTTTCGGATTTGTTGGAAAAGGGCAACGCGAGGCGTAAGACGGACGCGACGGATATCAACGCGACTTCGTCGAGATCGCACGCTGTTTTAGAGATTATCGTTTGCGAAAGAATTGGCTCTAGTTGCGACAATGATAACGAAAATGAATGCATAATAAAGCGCGGAAAACTATCGTTGGTTGATCTCGCAGGAAGCGAACGCGCGAACGAGGCAAACACGAGAGGCGATAAGTTGCGAGACGGCGCGAGCATAAACAAATCGCTCTTGGCGCTGGCGAATTGCATAAACGCGCTCGGACGGCGGAAAAAAGTGAGCGATACGCAAAACAATGCGAGTAATACGAATCGACGAGGTGGTGCACATCGTAATCATTCACACCTTGCTCCCCCAAAAGCATCTTCGCAAAGGAAACCTACGACTACGGTATACGTTCCGTATCGCGACTCCAAGCTTACTCGCTTGTTAAAGGATGGTTTGAGTGGAAAGGGAAAATGTGTCATGATTGCAACCGTAAGTGAAGATGCCGAACAAGTCATCAACAACGCGAATACGTTATCCTATGCCAACCGCGCGAAATCTATTGAAATGATAAACCCATCGCATTCGTCGATTTCGACAGAGTCGCACCACGTCGCCGAGATGAAGAAGAACGGTGAGTACCGCAAAGTGGTCGAAGCTTTACAATCAGAAGTTTCGAGATTAAAGCTAGCGCTTGGAAATGCTTTAGATAATAACAGTAATGATAAAAGGGTTGCGGCCGAATCTGCGTCATCGACGACTTCATCGAGACTGCACGGCTTCTTCTCGAGGCGAAATACTACAAAAAGCAATTCGATGTCAACCGCGAATGATGACGCCGTCCTGTCATCGGCAATGACAGATAGCATTCCGTTTGGACGTTCAAAGTATCATAGCAACAATAAAGGAAGTACGCGCGATGGTGATAAATATGCAGCGACAACTTACGACGAATGCAAAACGTGCTCTTCTCGCATAGCGCTCGACGAACGCGTTGTACAGCTCTGCGACGAAATCACCGAAAATGTGGAAGAGCGAGTCAATTTTCAAAAAGCGTTGTTCGAGCTGGAAGCGGCAGATATGTCGAACCGCAGAGAACTCACTAGGCGTGAAAAACGCGTCGCAGCTGCTCGAGGTGAGGGCAAAGCTAAGCACGAAAAGAAGATTGCAAAGTTACGCCAGCAACATTTACGACACGCGGAAGACTCGAAAAAATACGCGGACGAAATCTCAAGGAACGATTGCGTGAGAGATTTAATCAGCAAGAAAGTAGATGATTTAATATCAGGTGGTGGTAACTATAGAGGTAATATTGGTTTAGCGCGCTCTCTTTCCGAGTACCGCTTGGCGGTGGCACGAAACGCGGAGTTACAATTTGCGTTAGCTCTGAGAGATCAAACGGTGGCAGAGTTGAGAGATGAAATCGAGAGTTTGCGAGCGAGGAAAACCACCATCGCGTTTGATTCATCGGCGCCGGCTTCAAATAATCCTGGGGACGTGGACGATAACTCATCGGTATCATCGTTTGATGACTACGAAGATGACGATGAAGAAAGCGAGCGCGGCTCGATGACACACAAACGTAACGGATCGAAAATACCAAACATCGCATCGCTCTTTTCGGACGACGGTTTTGACGAAGATGAAGACGCGTGGAGGGAATACGAGCACCATAGGTCGGTGCGAAAGTCAACGCCAACGGGCGCGTCGGTGAATATTACGGAGAGTAAAATGCGAGAATCGCGCGTTACGTCGTCTCTGGCATCCTCGCGTGCGCCGGCTGCTGCTTCCTCTTCTTCTTCTTCTTCTTCTTCTTCGAAGCAACAGCCGGGAAGTAAGAGCGCTCCAGAGCAAAATGCAAACTCGTTATCAGCGCGCCGTCGCGCGCTCGCGATTGAACGCGCGGCGTTAAAAGCTGGAAACTTATCCGCCCGAGGCGGTCCAGCGCGTTCGGCGTCGGCTATTCCTTCTTCCTCTAAATACGGCGACATGATTCGAGACGCCTCGCTCATATTTAACCGAAACAAAATCGTGGAAACGACGATGAAGTCCTCTACGGTAGCAAACAACATGACGATACCTAAAGGAAGCGCAAAGTTCAACGAGACTCGAGATCGATTTAGACGCAAATTTGGATGATAGTTACTGCCGTACTAGCTATACCGGTATAATCGATGTATTGCTTTCAACACTCTCTTTCTTCTCTTAAAAATATTATATACTACTATTCCGCAGTTCAAGTTCGGACGAGCATCACTCTGAAACACGGCTGGCCTTCGTTCGTGGTTTGTACTTCTCTTTCCGTGGGTATACCCAGCGGATTTTCTTTCAACCATCCTTTTTTATACCAAGTAGGCACGAACCCCTCGTGTTCCTCGCCTTCCCAATCCGATATATCTGGCGCGTCCGCCTCGAAAATCACCTCTTCGTTGCCGTGTAAACTCTCGTCGACGACAAATTTCCCGTTTCCAAACTTCTCAAACTTATCGCGCATATCTTCCGCCACCTCTTTCACGTCCGATTGCAAAAACACTCTCGCCCCTTCTTCCAACCCGCTCGCTAACGCGTCCACCATTTGTTTTTGCACCACCCTTCGTTTCCAATGTTTTCTTTTAAAGTGCGGATCCGGAAACTGCACGCATACGAGTTCAACTTTCCCTCTTCTTTTCTCGTCTCTGTTATTTTCGTTGTAATCGTCCAACCACGGCTTCAAAGACACCGTGCAATTCCCAGCCGCAAAGGCGACGTTCTCGGAAACCTCCGCAAACTCCCCCCACTTCTCCCCTCTTTCCACCAAAGCCTCTCGAACATCCACGCCTAAGAAATTCCTCTCGCGAAACCGCTGCGCCATCGCCAGCGGAAATCTTCCTCCCCCGCATCCCACGTCTATGGTCATCGGTTTCACCGGTTCTTTGAAAATCGCCGCCCAATCGGGCGTCCGCGATGGCGCGCTAAATTTCTGCGACAGCGGGTTCACGTGCTGTCGACATCTCACGCCTTTCGCCGCGCCGCTTTTCATCGCTTCCTTCAAGTTCAAGGAAGCGAACGGTGAATCTTCCGCCATCAATTTCGCGCCGTGTTCCAGTTGGTACCCAGTCATCGGTGCGCCGTATTTCCGCGTGTGCTTCGGTGCCGGCGTCGGTCCTTTCTTTTTCTCCTGTTCATCCTTTTTGTTCTTCTTCTTCTTCGAAAAAGTTGTGTTCGTTGTTGTCGTCGTCGTCGTGTTGTTACGGTTCGCATCAACATCTTCCTCCTGAACGAGAGCCGCCATTCTGCCGGAAAAAGATGCGCGCGAGGAACTCTCTTCTCTCTTCCTCGCGCCTTCTTCAAAAGAAACCCCGAATTTTCGCAAACAGAAGAGAGACGCTCTTTTCGTCGTCGTCCTCGTCGCCGTCGTCGTCCTCGTCGTCGTCGTCGTCCTCGTCGCGTAGGTAAACATTAATTACTCACGCAA
>Ga0115557_1002763_pt1 | contig 11620 bp, 10 predicted proteins | sample COGITO_mtgs_1104_FD_87280 | JGI IMG/M metagenome (GOLD analysis project Ga0115557, IMG submission 87280) | Pelagic marine microbial communities from North Sea - COGITO_mtgs_110421 | ecosystem: Environmental > Aquatic > Marine > Epipelagic | place: Germany:Helgoland, sampling site Kabeltonne...
GATACGTGATTTGGAAGTGTTCGAACAATCTGTTGACTTAAAGTTCGAGATACCTGTGCCTAGGGGATGTTTGTTCGCACCAAGCTCAAGCGGCGCCAGAGAATCACCCACTTCTGGAATAACGCGAAAAGTATTATCCGAAAATGCGTTTCTTTCATAATTTATAATTTGGTATTATCAACGTCGACGTCGTCCTTTTCAGCTAGGTTTCTTCTCTTCCTTTCTTGGAATTCGATTCCTTTCATCTGCCGCGTCTTCTGGTAAAGATTCATGAGCTTCATGTGGAGAGTTAGAAGGACGCTAAGGAACACAATCCCGTAGAATAGGCCAAATATGACCGTCAAGAACAAGAGCTTAAAGAACATCCGAAATACGCTTGAGCTCGCTCCGGAGAGCAAAATCACCCCCAATAAAGTAGTAAAGCCTCCTTTTAAAACAGCCGGTCCCAGTGAAGCGAGAGCCTCTCGCAGGCGACCCTCGGCACTGCTCTTTTCTGTTGCATGTACGAATGCGTGTGCAATGTGCACGCAATAATCTACACTAAGCCCGACGCTCATCAGCATGCAAGTGAACATGACTGAGTTGAGCTGTATTCCCCACAAGCGCGACAATCCTAGCAAATGACAGTCAACGCAGATCACAGTTATTGTGATGTAAAGGCTGCTCACGGCGTCGGTGAAAATCATCATAATCACTCCGATAGCTAAGAGGGTGACCCCGAGACTCCGAAACAGGTACTCAAACATGAGACTGTCATTTTCGGCGAACAAAAATACTTCTGTGTAGAAATAGCCGTCGATGGAATACTTGTTCCTGATGCTCTCGAGCTCCTTATACGTCTTCCAAACCTCCTCCGTGGCTGTTGCCGTCACATCATCGTAAAAAAATCTCGCCGAATTCACCTTGATGAGCCTCCCCGTTCCTTCGTCAATATCGCCGCTCACGTCGAGTGCATAGGATGCGCACGAGTTCCCACCACATGTACTGCTCTCCAAAAAATCGATCCAATTGTCGCCAAAATCACTGAAGCGATCTTTCCCCTCCACATTTTGGAGGTATAAAACATAATTATCCAACCACGATCCGAAAACTCCGCCAACACTGCTTGCAGCGGTATCTATGGCCGAGACTTCAGTGAACAAGCTGTTCAGCTTTTCGACGCTCCCTTGGTCCCCGTAGTCCAGTCCCCGGATGTTAATCGCAGTCATTTTCACCTGGGCACGAAATTTGTCGTCCATGGTGTCAAAAAAGTCAACAGCGTAAGAGCCGTCCGGGACCACCTCGGTCACTTTTAAACCAATATCAATGTCCAAACCATAGAGGAACGATCCAAGGGACGCGCCAAGCATCACCAGAGCAATCACGACCTGAGAAGCGGTTGATTGCGTCAGAGCGGGCGTTATAACGTTGGCAAAAAGCATCTCCATTGTTGTCATTTCTGATTGCTCTGGTTTAAATTTGACGACGGCTGCTGCCTGTTCCGGTTCTCTTCTTTGCTTCTCCGTGTCCTTGCGTGTATCGCCGTTCTCTACTGATGCGTCTCGCTCCTCTTTCTTCGCCCGTGAGTCACAACACGGCATGCACCCGCACCGCCGCTCGTCGAGTATCATGAAGGCTGGAAAGAAAGTCATATTCAGAAAAAAATTCCAGAAGAATGCAAGCCCACTACAAACACAGAAACTCCTGACAGCAGGTAGATCCACGAATGACCCGACTGAGAAGGCGCACACCGCCGTTAAGCTTGTTAGGAAGACGGCGAGTCCAGCCTCTCCCAACCCATGCTTTAAGGCGTCAGTTTTGTTTGCGTGCTCCTTGCATGCCCGCTTATAAAATTCCTCCACCACAATCATATCGTCCACTCCCACTCCAGCGAGCAGAAACCCAATCAAGAAGTTAAGTGTCGATATTGTGCTCGAAAAATAGCCCTGGACACCCGTGGCGAACAGTAGTGAGAGCATGACCATCGGAATCGTGACGAAGGCAAGGAAGATCCGATTCTCACTTGCATTGAGTCGGCCGAAGGTTAAGGCCAAGAAGATGGTGATCACATAAATGGCTCCCATGAATAGAGGCATGTCCTTTACTACAAGATTTTTCACTTCTTCGTCAAAAGATAAACTCGTCAAACGCTGGACCTCCAAATTGGGATAACGCTCCTTCAGCTTCTCAGGCTTTGTTTCCTCAATCAAATTCATCTCGTAGTCCACGAGTCCGCCATCAGGGTCGTTACGATAGAAGTAGGCTAGAGTTAGCGTGTCTGCGGCAGAGACTGTGCCGTCTTCTGCGTAAGTCAGCCCTCCAAAGGTGTTGGTGACCGGCGAGACATCATTCATCGTGTTGATCTGTGATAGGATGGTGACATCATCGGAGGGAATGTTGGACGCGTTGTAGCCCCAGAACTCGAGAAAATTCCTACTTCTGCATGCTCCATCGATACCATTTTCCGCCTTCGTTGGTTTGAAGCAATGTGTTTCGAACGTTTCAACGGTGCCTGCCGTAGTAACGAGCTCCATGTCCACAGTGGTCTGGTGCACTCGTAAAACTTGATCCAGAACAATTTTTGTCATTACGGTGCCTCCATTCTTGGCAGAAATTATATAAAAGATAAAATTGAGCTTAGCGCCTCCCTGGTACACATCGTTGTAGCTGATGAAATTCTTGTATGTTTGAGACGTTGTGGGAATCCATAGGAATACGCCTTCAGTCTCCAACTTCACGCCACCAGCACCTAAACCAAAAAGGATGGATAGCAAAGTCGAAAACACAATCGTCTTCCAAGGATTGTGAGCTACGTAATCCCCCAACGAAACAAATTGTGATTTAAGTGACTGCAGCAATCTTTGCCTCTGACCCAACTTAGTCGCAGTCGCATCAGCACCTGGGGCATCACCTGGGGCATCTGCAACGTTCGTCATGGTTGGTTTCCGCGCCGCCCTGTACTTTCTAAGGTGTCAAGGATAAAAAACCGAAGATAAATTCAGTTTAATTGATAAGGTACCCGGAGACTGCCGACTGACCGCCAAACGTTTTGTTTGGTGAAATTAAAATCAGGCCCCCTGAAAGATTTTGTGTTTCAAAAAAATCGCAGCCGACTATCTCACGTTTTTCAAATCACATGGCGTCGTTAGCTGATCCTCCTACCACTGAACCTGCTCCTGCGGAGGAGGCCCCCAAAACCGAAGAGCCAGCAAAGGAGGAGGCAAGTGTCCCCAGAGCTGAATGTGTTGCGTGCGATTCGTTGTGCCCTCCGGTATTTGCGTGGTTGAACTGCTTTCGCGACGCTACCTTTCGAAAAAATGATCACCGCAGCCCCGTCTTTGGGAAATGCTGCGTCCACAAAAAGTCCTTCTCGGGGGCGTGTGTATGATTGGACCCTTGGGAGAGCAAAAGGAATTGGATCAGTTGCTGGTGTGTCGTGGGAGGATCTTCGCCGCAGTGCCATTAGGCGCGCGCGCGCGCGAATCGGCGGACAAATCCTCTTGGTTGCAAGTCCTTGTCCAAGCTTTGTCCAGCAAAGGCAAAGCCATTTTGCACATTTTTGAAGCTGAAACACATCTGCACCCATGCATGCATAATCAGCAGTTCACAATGCGTACAACTAACACCGAACCTCTCGTTACTCTTGCAGGATTGCACTGCTTCTTTTGAACCCGTTGTGAAGCTCGATGAGGTTGAAGTTAAGACAGGAACTGAGGAGGAGACGGTTCTTTATACACAGAGGTGCAAGCTTTTTGTTTTTGGAGAGACTCTCCTCGATGAGGGCACGGGCAATAAGTCTTGGAAGGAGAGGGGCGTCGGGGATGTGACCCTTCTGAAGCACAACGAGTTCGGCAAAATTCGCCTCCTCATGCGTCAGGAGAAGACCCTCAAAATCATTGTGAACCACGTTGTGGACCCCCGAATTGTGCTGGAGCCTAACTCTGGATCTGACCGATCGTGGGTGTGGTCTGCGTTTGATTTCTCCGGAGGGGAGGAGCTTGTCGAGACTATTTTCGCTATGCGGTTTGGCAACACGGAGAAGGCAGAGGCTTTTAAGAAGGAGGTGAGTTGGGAGTTGGGAGTTGGGACTGATGAGTGGGGACTGATGAGTGGGGACTGATGAGTGGCGAGTGGGGAGTGTGTGTGTGTGTGGGTTCGCTGCTGACGCAGCCGCAGTCTTAAGGCACATTTTCTCGGGAGGGGGACAGCAGCAGCACCCCCTTCACCTTCTTCGCCTTCTTCACTAACACTTGTTGAATTTTTTAATCCACAGTTCCTCGCTGCTCAGGAGCACATGAAGAAGGAGATGGAGGGAGCTGATGCTGAGGGCGGCACCGAGGCTGGTGATGAAGCTGCCGCTGCTCTTGAGGGACTGAATACTGGTGCCACGGAAGAGGGCGGAGAGAAAGAAAAGGAAGGCGAGAAGGAGTGAATGTTACGGTTAAAAAATATAACTAAAAAGCTAGGGTGAGGTTGTTTTTTTTTCGGTTGGGTTGAGAGAAGCCACTTTTTTCATTCCAAAACTTCACTTCTTCAGCTGCAAATTAAGACACTAATGCTGCAAAAAATAAACACATTCGGGACAACATCCAAATAGATGCGCAAAAATCTCTTCACTTTGTCGTGTAGATGGCGTAAAGTTTCATGGCTCCTTCCCTGCTGCTAGTACCAAATTTGACAGCACCTCCGGCCACCTTCCTTGAATTCGCCTGCTTTCCCATACTGCTGACAGGGTCGTACCTAGGTCCCGGGCTCCGATACTTTTCAGGCATAAATCGCTTGTTCTGTGAGAAGACTGCCGTCCCAGCTGTTCGCAGGTGCTTCCCACTTATCACTTGCTTGCCACAAGCAGGTGCAATGGCAGTTCTGAAATCGCATCCTCCCTTGTTATATCGAACGGCCGGTTTAGGAACGGCCTTCGGAAAGGAGGGCTGGAGGTAACCTGTGAATTTAATGTGGTTTGGGGGCGCATTTGCAGGGGGCATGTTGTCGATCTGTTGGGGAGAGTCAAGTGCTGACTACGCGTCAAAAAAATACTGTTCCGTATTTTTGTGTGCAAATTGGCGTCACTAATGTGTGTTGACGTTTGTGGGCCTGTTAAATTTGGACTAGAGCGAGTTTTTAATTAGTCCATTCAGATTGGCCAATTTTCAGTGAATTGGTTTCTTCAGCAGAACAACCCCCAATTCACACCCTTATCGACGCAATGAAATTTTTATCTGCCGCACTCGCTCTCCTTGCAACCGCATCTGCCGCTCCCAGGCATTACGAGCTGGATGAGAGTTACAGTTTCGAGCAATACAAGCTTGACCACGGCAAGAGGTGAGTCACACTTTGCTGCTGTTTTTTTACCAAATTATGTCGTGAGTCGGCCTAATTTTGTTCCTATTGCATGACATTCTCACTAACCGATCGCATTTGTAGCTACTCTGCCACAGAACACCCCGTCAGGGAGAAGATCTTCAAGAAGAACTTGGCTGATATTCTCCGCCACAACTCCCTTCTTGGAACGAGCTACAAGAAGGGCGTGAATGAGTTTACCGACATGGACGAGTCTGAGGGTAACTTCGGATACTCGAAGATGCACCACAGCTCTTGGGGAGGCTCCACTCGCCGCACCCTTACCCGTGATGAGCTCCCCTTTGATGTCGACCCAATCGAGACTCTTCCGGATCATGTTGACTGGCGAGAGAAGGGCGTGGTGACCGCCGTGAAGGACCAGGGAGGATGCGGTAGCTGCTGGTCTTTTGCAGCTACGGCCACCCTCGAGTCCCACATTGCTCTCGAGACCGGAACTTTGTTCAACCTTGCTCCTCAGGAGTTTGTGAGCTGCATGCCCAACCCCGACAAGTGTGGTGGAACCGGCGGCTGCCAGGGTGCTACCGTCGATCTCGCGTTCGACTATGCGATTGAACACGGTGGAATCGTTCAGGAATACCAGATGGGTTACACTAGCTACTATGGAGACAATGGAAACTGCACTATCCACCCTGATGAGACCACCAGTTTCCTCCGTGGTACCGCCGGGCCCGATCCCGATGGCATTAATGGTGGAGTTGCCAATATTGAGGGATACGCAAAGATCCCAGCTAACGACTATCTTTCCCTTATGAATGCTATTGCGAAGACCGGACCTGTGGCTGTCAGTGTAGCTGCCAGCCCCTGGAAGTCATACGAATCTGGCATCTTCCAGATGGACGGTGGATTCATCGAGGACAACCTCGATGTAAACCACGCCGTTGTTCTCGTCGGATACGGCACTGATGATAAGACTGGTCTCGATTACTTTCTCATCCGGAATAGCTGGAAGCCCACTTGGGCAGAGGATGGCTACATTCGCCTCCTCCGTGTTGACCCCGATTCTTTAGATGATCCCGAAAATAACTGTGGCATGGACACCAAGCCTCAGGATGGTGTAGGCTGCGAGGGTGAGACTGACGCTGTTAAGGTTTGCGGTACCTCTGCTATTCTTTTCGATAACATCATCCCAGTTGGAGGCAAGCTGCTCCAGTAAGGTGGTTGGTGGGTGAAGAATATTGTACTTGTTAACTTCAATAAAAATGAGAGCCTTTAAACTATAATGAGTGCAAATAGGGGGTTTTCAACAATCGGACACTTTAACTTGACCAGGCAAGAAGTGTAAACAAGCTATAATGGAGTCCAGGTGAAGAACAAAAAATGGCTTTCTCACATCGTCGAACTCACGAAAATCGGAAAAAAACCGAGTCGGCCATCAATACTAACAATAAGGATTAATTTTGCAATTTTAGCAGCCCATGAGGTTTCTGATCCTATGCTGCTGCGGTCTGTTCTCCGCAATAGACTCTTTCGTCCCTCTTGGGCCACACTCACCTCCTTCTCTCTCCTCCTTCCGGCACTTACCTCGTCCTCCTGCCCAGCCCCTTTTCTCCTTTACCTCCCCTCTATTTGCTGGCACCATACCAGCAACTCTACCTGCAAGTGAAATCAATGAAGATCTCCCTGCTTTGTACAAGAAGAAGCAGGCACCGAAGGTGCTAGGGGGTCTAAAAATTGGCCTCAAGAAATTGGTGAGTGGTGGTGGAGCGCTATTGAGGCCTAGGTTATTTGCGGGGTGATGTATATGTATGGATGGATGCATGGACAGTGCGTGTTGTTAACGTGATGAATATGCGGCAGTTAGGATTGAGCATCGCATTGAACGTGAACTAACTCTGCAGTCAGGTTGTAATCACTGGCGCTTCCTCTGGCTTGGGAAGGGAGTGTGCTCGAGCACTCTCCAACACCAACAAGTATTTCATTGTCATGGCCGTGCGAGATGTTGAGAAGGGAAAGCGTGTCGCGGAGGAGCTTAAAATCCCCAAAGATAGCTACACGGTGATGCAACTGGAGCTGGCCTCGCTCACCTCTGTGCGGGACTTTGTTGCCAACCTCAAGGCCTTCAAGAGTGCTCGGCCCCTCACTCATCTTGTATGCAATGCCGCCGTCTATCTTCCTAAGGACCCCAATCCCGCCTGGACTGACGATGGTTACGAAATGAGTATGGGGGTCAACCACCTCGGTCATTTTCTGTTGGTGAACCTGCTCCTCAACGACCTCAAGAAGGCCAAAGGCGCAAGGGTGGTAATAGTTGGGTCGATTACTGGCAATACCAACACTGTCGGTGGTGGTCTCGTTTACCCCAAGGCTGATCTTGGTAAATTACAAGGTTACCAAGGGGAACTTTCGGGTAAAAAACCTATTGCAATGGCTGACGGTAAAAGGTTTGATGGTGCCAAAGTAAGTGAAATTGGAAATTGAAATTGAAATTGAAATTGAAATTGAAATTGAAATTGAAGTGAAAGAAAATCTGAGTGCCAGTCTCAACATGTATTAAGGTAATTAATCATCCCAATCTTCCGTCGCACCCTCTAACCCTTTCGCCCTCGCTTGTTCTACGCGTAACACAGGCATACAAGGACAGCAAGGTGATGAATATGATGACTGTCTCTGAACTTCATCGCCGCTACCATGAGAAGACGGGAATTGTCTTCAGCAGCATGTACCCCGGCTGCATCGCTGAGACTGAGTTGTTCCGAGAAAAGAGGCAGTGGTTCCGCAAGGTACGTTGTCTTTTGCGCGCTTGAAGTAATTCTAGTTTTCAGCTTGTATTGCTTCAGTTGCTCACGTCATCGTCATCATCATCACATGAATGCATCAACTCACAATCACCTACCCACAACCTTGCCCCGCAGATCTTTCCTCTTTTCATGAAATACGTGACCGGTGGATATGTTGGGCAAGAGGAGGCAGGACAAAGACTCGCGCAGTGCGTTGATGACCCCATTTGCAGCAAATCTGGGGTTTACTGGAGCTGGAATGGCGGAGCACAAAATGTGGGGAGGTATTCTGCCGACGGGAAGCCCAGGGGAGCTGGAGGAAGTGGCGGAGAAATTTTTGAGAATGAACAGAGCGTTGCCGTGAGGGATTTACAGACGGCCATGAACGTGTGGGATGTCAGTGTCAAAATGAGCGGGTTGACAAGCAAGGAGGTGCTGAAGGAGTAGGTTTGATGGTGGTCTGAACTAATTATAATTATAAATAGGACAGAGTGAATTAAGAATATTTTCGATTTCGTGAACAACCACCACTTAAATGTACGTGTTGGTTGCACTTGTGTAAATGTCCCATTTTAATTTTGTCAGTTGGGAAATGTGATAAAGAAAATAGGAAAAACAACCATATTACAAATATTTGTTCTCAACAAATAGTGAACGATGGACCAAGAAACCGGGCCGTCATCTGGCGATGAAACTCCCTCTACTCCCCTGCACGAAAAATCTTCTTCGCCCGTGGAGAATCCCACCTCTTTACAAACAGCACCGGCTAGTGAGAATCCGCAACCTCCTACCAACCATGCTTCTGAGATATCGGTAGACCATATAAGGCAACAGTCCCCCCTGCGTTCATCCAATCTGGCCGCGTCGTACGCGTTCCAGCAGCAACAGGAGTATCAACGGCAGTATGATGAGTTCCAGCAGCGCCATAGCCATTACCCTCAGCTGCAGCAGCAACAACAACAAAAACAACAACAACAACAACAACAACAACAAAAGTTCCACGCATCGCAATCGCCTTCAAGACAACAGCAGCAACAACAGCAGTATCAGCAACAACAACAGCAGTATCAGCAAAAACAGCAGTATACGATGAACAACACAATTTCTCATACAGTATTGAGTGAGAAATACTCTGCGGCATTCCGTGCAGTTGATGCCAGAATAACTTCGTATCTCTCGCGGTTCTTGCGTCGCGCTCAGCAAGGTCCAGAACAGGAGGTAAGAAAACGATGCCGTCGTTTATTTTAAGCGGATTTACTTCAAACGAACTAATTCACTCACAACCCACCCAGCGCCAGCTTTTGCAGGTGATTCAGGTGGAGATTCGGGACTTGCTCCGAAAGACTTTGGATGCTGAGGCCGAGGTGGTACTTTGCAAAGAGCTGCTGGCTGAGGGTAGTGTGAGGCTAGAAGAACAGAAGAAGGGAGCAGAGGCTCATCTTGAGGGGGTATTAAAGGGGCAAGAGGAGAGGGTGAAGGAACTCAAGTTGGAGTTTCAGAGCAGCTTGAAAGAGAAGACAATGGAGATTGAGGGTCGCTTTAAGCGGGACAAGCGGGAGCTGGAGGAGCGCGTTGTGTTTGCCGAAGCAGAGATGAACCACAGGTTGAAAACCAACATTCTGGAGACTGAACAAAGGGTGCATGAGCAGCATGCTGAAAGCAGCAGGGAGCTGAAGAAGCAGGCTCGGGAGATGTCTGAAGCCAACGAGCAGTACAAACACCAGTTAAGTACTCTAACGGCCGAATTACAAGCAGAGAGGCGAAGTTACTTGGAGCTGCAGGAGAGCATGGCAAAACTCAAAGCGTCTCAGGCGGAAGAACGGTTGAAGGTCCAGCAACAACTGATGGACGTTGTGCAAACTTGGGAAAGGGAAGCGAAGAGCAGAGAGGAAACCGTCCGAAATGAGATGGAGAAGGGCTTTCTGATGAGATTGAGCGCTGAAAAAGAGCTCTTTGAGCGACAGAGGGAAAGTGAGCAGAAACTACTGAGAGAGAGAATGGAGGTGGAACACAGTAAAAACACAACAATGCTGCGCGATAAGCTTGAGGCAATGAAAAAGAATGAACTTCTTGAGTACAAAGCCAAGCTAGAAAACGACAGAAAGATTGATTTGAGCAAGCAACGAACGGATTACGAGATTGTGATCCGCTCCATGAAGGATGAAGTTGACGAGGCGCTAAACAAGGTCAAACTGAAGGAAACGGAGCTGGCTTCCCGCGAGGCTGATTTGCAGATTCAGCGTGCCGATTTGAAGCGAACAAAAGAGGAGGTAACAGGGGAAAGGAATAAGTTGGACATCAGGGAGCAGATGGGGTGGATTGAGGGGGTTGCGGGTAAAATAATCGAGTCCTCGAGGGAAAAATTGAAGGAGGGGATTGCAGAGGAGAGAAAGGATCTTGAAAATATGAGGGAACGCACCAAGCTGAAGAAAAAAAAGTACCAGAACATTGCCGAAAATGACTTTACGAGCAGCGATAGTGAAATATCAAGCGAAAGTGAATTCAGCGATTCCTCTTCGGATCGCAGAACAAGCAAGAAGAAGAAGAAAAAGAAAAAGGAAAAGAAAAAAAAGAAGAGTAAATCGAAGAAATCTTCTTCCTCCTCTTCGTCCTCCTTGAAAAAGCAAAATAAGAAGATACACCGGTCCCCGCCCCCATCCTCGGAATCTGATGGTGTTGATCAAACGCCGTTCTTTACAAACGTTGACGACCAGATAAATGAAATAATGGACAGCCAAAACCTATTCAAACACAATAAACACCTCAGCCTCCACACCAAGACCGATATCGACGCCAAAAGAGAGAACGGGGAAAACCTTCCAGATGACGATATTGGTGGAACACTTGATCTTCTGAACCAACTTAAGACCACAATTCCTTCAATCCCAAAGAAAGAGGTCCCACATGACGCCCTTGACAGTATCAACAGCTCTAACCTCCATCCTCAGTATTCTAGTCTGACACGACCAACTTATAGTTACGGGGGTTCGATGGAGGACGCTAACTTAATGCGCAGTCCGCGGGAAGCGTTCGGTAGGCAAGCAACCTCCATGAGCACGTCGAACGCACCTGCAGCGGGTGGGCCTGCCGGTGCTTGGGGCGAAGCCAGTATGGCCGCAGCATGGATGCCTCGGAGCTTCTACCAGGAGTATGTTAGAACACAGAGAACAGATAGATGATGATTGTTATTTTAATTGTATAATTATGTATATGAGATTTGCGTTTCCATCGTAAATTCCACCAACGCATTCCAATTTTACGTATTTACAAATAATTTTAACGAGTATGTATCCGACAAGCTATCTATCCGACGATGACCCGAGAATCCGAGAAGCCCAAAAAATAAGAGTGAACAAAATTGCGATCCTTTCTCTCCTTGCCCGGCTCACTCGACCGTGCTCTCAACCGTGCTCTCAACAGAACTCTCAACAGTACTTATCTCCTCATACTCGCTATCCTCGAACCCGCTCTCTTCCACACCACTGACATCGCTGACATCGCTGACATCGCTGATGACACCACTGACACCACTGACACCACTGACACCACTGACACCACTGACA
>Ga0115557_1002766_pt1 | contig 11616 bp, 8 predicted proteins | sample COGITO_mtgs_1104_FD_87280 | JGI IMG/M metagenome (GOLD analysis project Ga0115557, IMG submission 87280) | Pelagic marine microbial communities from North Sea - COGITO_mtgs_110421 | ecosystem: Environmental > Aquatic > Marine > Epipelagic | place: Germany:Helgoland, sampling site Kabeltonne...
GGAGGTCGTCGTGGGGGATTTTGCCAGGGGGGTGCAGCAGGCGGAGGAGGAGAAGGAGGGGGAGAAAAGGGGGAGAAAAGGGAGGTGGGGGGCGAGGGTCAACAGGCCGATACAGAAGGTGAAGAGCTTCGCACCGAGGGTCGGGCACTACGTCGCGGACGTCTTCGTTGGGGAGGTTGCGGTTGCGGTTGCGGGCGCCGCCGGGGAGGAGGAGGAGGAGGAGGAGGAGGAGGAGGTAGAGAGGAGGAGGAGAATCATAAGGGAGGATCCGCCGACGTGCGCGCTGGGGAACGGGGAGGGGGCGATTAAGGAGGGGTGGATGCGCTGAGCAGCAGTAGGACATTGTAGAGTTTGTAGAATTGAAAGGAGAAATGTTTACCCTGTGTAGCGAAAAAAATTTTCTAACCAAAAACACCAAAAACTAACTACCGATCCGATGGTCGTTTCTATTCTACTATTCTTTATCCGTCTCCGTCTCCGTCTTCCTCTTAAAAACAAACACCCCCTCCACCCCTTCCGGCACGGTGTACCCAAACCCCCTCTTCTCCGCCTCCTGAAACACCAGATCAATCTTGACGTTCCTCCTCGCGTACGCCAGTAGGAAAACCCCCCCGACGTCCAGCAGCTCGTCCACCGTCTCGAAGATCGGTCCCACGACCCCCTCGACGTATATAATGTCCGCCCCGACGACGACCTGCACCAGGCCGACCCCGCCGAGGGCCGCCTTGAAACCGGCCAGGTTCACGCCCCACCGCAGCTGCATGCACTGTACGTCATCATCCCCCTGCACGTGCCCGTTCCGACCGACGTTCCCCCTCAAGTTCTCCAGCGCGTCCGTGTCCCCGTCCGTCGCCACGACCCTCCGGGCCCCCAGCCTACGGGCGTACACGGAGCACAGACCCAGGCCGGCCCCGAGCTCCAGGACGGTCAGGGAGCGGACCAGGTGGGGACGGTGGGAGAGGAATGAGCAGAGGAGGGACGAGGCGCGCCAGTGGGTCAGGCCGGTGCTGGCGAGGGTCTGGCCGAGCTCGGCTTTGTGACCGTGGAGGATTATTGTCGTGGTCGTGGTCGTGGTCGTGGTCGCTGTGGCGTCGTCGTCGTCGTCGTCGTCCGGGGCCTCGGTCGTGGAGGGGAGAGGGAACGTGAATTTGAACGTGTCGTACGGGTCCGGGTCGGCGAACATGGAGCAGAATCCCGACTCGTCGGAGGCTTCCTCGGAGCCGCTCGCGGGGGCCGTCTCGCACCAGGGGGACTCGGTGTACGGGGCGGAGGTCATTGGGAGGGAGGGGGAAAATTCGTTTGGGGGGAGGGAGTGGGCGGAGATACAGACACACGAGAATAGGTGGGAATGAATTTGGTGCTGCCGGTGAAAGGGTAGAGATATATGGAAAGGAGAGAAGGGGGGGTTTTCCGTTCATTCGATACGCCCATCGCACCAACATTCACCTGTTTTTTTTCACCCCGACGACGGCGCACATATCACATTCATACATTCACTATACTAAATTATATTTTTGTGCTTCCTTGCGTCCCACGAACCCCCCTACATCCGCCCCCCCCAAAAACAAAAAAAACCTTCCCATCGAATTCCGATGTCCCTCCCCGGTGGTCCCCTTATCCTCCCTCCCGGGTGGCTCGCGAAGGAGTCTGCCTCCCAGCCCTTCAGCTTCTACTTTTACAACCTGGAGACGGGAGTGTCCCAGTGGGACCAGCCGGTGGACGAGGACGCGGAGAGGGCCCGAAACGCCGGCGGGAGCGCCACGGACGCCGAGGTTTCCAGCGGCGACAAGAGGACTTCCTCTGAGGCGCTTGGGGGGGGGGGGGGTGGGAGGGGGGGGGGGGGGCCGCCGGGGGGGGCGGGGGGGGGGGGTTAGGGGGGGGGAAGAGGGAGGGGGGAGGGGTGTGGAGGGGGGGGGGGGGGTGGGCGAGGGGGGGGGGGGGATCGTCTGTGGGAGGCAGGTCGCAGCAGCAGAGTGCAGGACAGAGCAACGCCGACGGCGGAGCGGCAAAGCCCCTCAAGGTCCGCACTCTTCACATCCTGAAGAAACACCGGGGGAGCAGGAACCCCACGAACTGGAAGAAGGAGAAGGTAACTCGGAGCAAGGGTGAGGCCGTCGAGGATCTCGAGGGTATCAAGGTTATGTTGGAGGAGGTGATGCAGGGGGGTGGCGGGGGCAACGAGCTGAAGGAGACGTTTAAGGAGTTCGCTAGGTCGGAGTCGGACTGCTCGTCGTCGAAGAGGGGGGGGGACCTGGGCTTTTTCGAGTACTCGAAGATGCAGCCGCCGTTTAGCCAGGCGAGCTTCAATTTGGCGGTAGGGGGAATGTCCGGCGTTGTTGAATCGAAAAGCGGTGTTCACCTCATATTGAGGGTTGGTTAGAGCTGAAAGATAATGTTGAATCGAAAAGCGGTGTTCCCCTCATATTGAGGGTTGGTTAGAGCTGAAAGATGTTAAGCCGTAAGCGGCAAGTTGTAAAGAAAGTAGAAGGTTTTTCTTCCTTTTTATGTCCAGTTTTCCTAAACAATTGTGCAGATACCGGTAAGACAAGACACAACAGCCAAATACCTTAGCAGTCCACAGAAAATATCTACATCGTATCAATGCATTGTGTGTGGATAAGTAGCTTAACCAAATGTTTTCGAGGAGCCCCTTGTACTCTTAAACCGATTTGACTTGTTGTGACCAATGGCATCCTGGAACATTGCCATCTTCTCCTCATTCTCATCCTGAGCAGCCCTTGCAAACATCAAGGCAAGTTCCTTCTCGAAGACGTCCTCAACCTCTTTAGTTCGTACATTAAACGTTGCGAGGGACTCTCGCCGAACTTTGTGGTCGACACGCTGGAAATATTGAGCATTGTCCTCATTCTTCCGTCGCTGCAAGGTGGTGACAGAAGTGAAAAGAGTCAGACTTGTTTAGCCACAAATGATAAGAGCCTCCTTATTTATTTGTTTCGACCCACCTGAACGTTTTCGTACACGCTCCTTTCGCCTTCACTTTTTCTACTTTCGGGTTCAGGCACCCCTGACTCCATTAACTCCCCCCTGTTGTTTCCTTGAGATGAGTCACTTCCTATTTCATCTGTGTCACTAAGCTTTTCGCCGCCCATATCTGGACAGGATACAGAGGTAGGTACACTGCCTACCTTTAGCATCTTTGATAGCTCAGGGTTAAGTTCATGGCCAGAACCAGCAGGTTGCACTGGGACTTTGTCTACGCTAAAAAGCCTTCTGATGAAAGAAAACGGGTTCGGAAAAACCATCAGCGAAATGAATGATGGTTTTGTATGATTTCCATTAAATATATTCTTTCTGTGTGTAGAAACAGTGTTGAAACAACGCCTGACTAAGTCTTAAGTCAAGTCTCCCGGGCCTCGGTTCACTCGGGCAAAATTGAAATAGCGGAAAAAAAGCAGGTTTCTATAATTGTGTTGGAAAAAAGGCTCGTCGCGGCCGATGCGGTCACTGAGGTATATCAGACACGCACGTAAAAAATAATAATAAGGGTAAAAAAAAATTAAAAAAATTTCAAAGCAAAATTCGAAGAAAAAAAATTGGACAGCCGAAAAGGCAAAAGGCTGCAAATAATATTTTTCACCGACGCTTATGCTTGCTCTTGGACTTGAACTTCCCTGAACCCTTCTTTGCTCCTTTCTTCTTTCTGCCGACAAGGTTCGGGTCAAATTCCGTGAAGCTGTACTTTCCGGCACTTGCACCACCCTTGTCCTTCTGTTCGGCCAACCTCTCCTCGTTTTTCTTTTGCCGCTGGGAGAAGGAAATTATTTCATCATCGAACAGTCCACCTCCATCTCCTCCCATGGGCCTCTTGATTTTCTTTTTTGCCTGCTGTGCCTCAGTTCTCTCCCTATGGTCTTCGTCGGCCACAGCATCGTCATACGCATCAACGTCGCGTTTTTTTGTCACCTTCATTTTTGCCGCCCTCGCTGAGGCCTTCATTGACTGATCATTCATGACTTTCTTTTGAATATTGCCACTCTCCTCGAACTCCTTCCTCCTCTCCTCTTGTGCCTCTTCTATTTCTCGCCGGATTATCAGCCGCCGTTTCTTCTTCCTTGAAAGACCCTGGTCCTTCCCCCGGCTGTGGGCTAAATACTGTTTCTCGTAGTCACTCAATTTTTCCTGCTCGGCCGTTCCCTTCTTCTTTTTGCTTCCATCGTCGGCCAGCTTCCCCTTATTATTTTCGAGCATTTGGTTTTTTATATCGCGCTTATCGTTCTTGTTCTGGAACCAAGTACGTTCAGGTCGGGATTTTATCTCATCAGCATGGAGAATAATGTTTTCAGCCTTTGTCATTTCCATTTCAGTTCTCCTGTCCAATTTGGCAACGGCTTCAGCCGCGATCACCTCTTTGATGTGCGGCTGGAGCTTAACAATTTTTTTGTTGAAGAAAGAGATGACACTAGTCGGAATAGTTCGACTCTTGATGATTGCTTCGACAGCTCCTGCCCCCCCCTTACTCCCTTTACTATCTTTTTTCTTCTTCTCAGCGTCCCTGACAACGTCCTTCATTAGGTGACGCCTGCCTTCGCTGATGAGAGTGCAAGACTTCCCCCCGCAGCCTGCCCTAGCCGTCCTCCCGATCCTGTGAACGTAAGTTGTTACATTAGGCATCTCATAATTTATGACAGCCTGAACATTGTTGACGTCCAAGCCCCTGGCAGCGAGGTCTGTGCAGAATAGTACCTCCATCTCTCCGTTCTTAAAGGCTTCAAGCGCCTCTAATCGTTGCACCTGCGTCAAATTTCCGTGAAGTTCCCCGACCTTGATTCCGCACAACCCGGCGATGATCATCATTCTGTGAGCAGCCACCTTGGTGTCAAAGAAGCAGATTACTCTTGACTTGAAGGTTCGGGTAAGCAGTGACAGTAGCATCGCCTCACGGTTTGCTTCGTTGCCCGATCGTATGCGGATGAATTCTTGCTCCAGCCTGGGAGCAACCTCAACGTGAGAGTCTGTATTCTCCCTCCCAGCCCTGACACGAACTGGTTTTTTTAGGCTCAGCTTGATGAGCTCGTCGACCTTGGTCCCAAAAGTTGCGCTAAACAGCATCGTTTGGCGGTTGACTGGGATCGACTTGATTATTTCCGTGACCTCTTCGACAAATCCGAGTTCTAGCAGTCTGTCGGCTTCGTCCAACACTAGCATTGACACCTCATCAAAGTCAACGGACTGACTGTTTGTGACATGGTCAAGGAGGCGGCCAGGTGTGGCAACAACAACGTCTGGACGGTTCCGCAGCTCCGCGGCCTGTGCATTGACGTTCTTAGCCCCCCCGACTATCAGGCACGAGGTCAATGACGTGAATCGTGCAAGTGATGTCATCATACTAATGCACTGCGCCGCCAACTCTCTTGTTGGTGCTAAAATTAACGCCCTGGTGCATCCCCTGGGTAAGTGAATGAGTTTCTCCAAAATGGGAAGCAAGAAGGCACCAGTCTTCCCGCTACCTGTGACAGCAGAGCCGCATACGTCTTTTCCCGCCAAAGCATGGGGAATCGTCATCGCCTGGATAGGAGTGGGCTGAGAATAACCTATTGCCGCTATTCCCCTCATCAAAGGCCTGGAGAGGTTCAGTTGAGAAAAGAGGATCACCTCGTCGTCTGAGTTGGTATTTTCAGTCTTGTTGTCACCGCCGTCTTCAAAGAATTTGGCTGCCTTAGCTTCCTCAAGGGCGGCTTCGCGGTCTTCAGAAGAGTCCGAGTCGCCATCAGAATCCTCATCAGAAGCAATCTGATTTCGGATATTGTCATCATCAAGATCTTCTTTCTCGTGGTCAGAGTCGATTCCATCCTCTTCGCCGTCAGATGAAGAAGAACCTGAAGATGCTTCATCGGAAGAGTTACCGTCTTCTTCGCCATCTTCGGAAGAAGATCCGTCGGAAGAGTCATTGTCATCATCGCAATCGCCACGGCCTAATTCATCCTCTCCCTCCAACATTTCCCTTCTCTCGGCCTTTATTATATTGCCCACCCCCACGCGCTCCGGAAAACCCTTATCATTTTCTGCCAGAAGCGCAATCGCGCCCTTGAAGTTCCAGCTACCTGTCCCACCCAACCCAGATGCCAATGCTTCCACCGCAGAGGTGGAGGAGGAGTAATTATCAAAGATGTCGAAGGAGTCATCCAGGACTTCGTTGCTGGCAGAATTGTCCGAGTCAGAGTCGATATCGGGTGTTTTGATGTTCTCGTCGTCACTCTCGATCGTCATCCCAAGAGATGCCATGGCAGACTGCGAAAAGAATGACTGGTGGTGCTTGCAAGATGCCTTCTTGTGTTTGGCTTGTTGAGTAAGTGTAGCGGTCAAAAAAATGCTGTTTATGTGTTTGGACGATTTTTTTCACCCGGGACTATGTTTTTTGGTGCTTATGGACGTAATGGTGCTACGTTAATTCTTGGGGAGAGAAGTGAATTTCCACAAAATTGATTCATGTTGTTTACCGCTTTCCAGAGCGGTAAGGTATTGTTTAACTTCTCTCTTCGCTGATTTTTTCGTGTGACCCGTGATTTTCGCGATAATTTAGCGGAAGAAACCTCTCTACAGCCCCCTTTTTTCTACCCTCTCCCACAATACACTCAACAATGCACGGACGCAATCGCCGTGAGTATAACCTAAAGATGTCGGACTCTGCCGTCGTTTCGGCCCTGACGAAGAAAGTATCTAATCTCCAGACGCTAAAGGCTGCTCTCATCGCGCGACGTAAGTCTTCGTCATCATCGTCCTCCTCCGATGTTGCCGAGACAATGGGTTATCTGAACAAACTGTTGCCAATCAACCCCGATTATTATTCGCTGTGGAATTACCGTAAGGAACTTATTCTGTCCTCATCCCCGGCATTCCCATCAACTTTGTTTACCTCTGAACTCAAACTCACCGAGATGTGCCTCCGAAAGAACCCCAAGTGCTACTCCGCCTGGCATCATCGGAAGTGGTCCATCTGTCAGTTCCTCTCTTCCACCTCCCCCCCGCCTACCCCTTCTGAGATGACTGGTGCATTGGAGAAGGAGAGGGCCACTACGGAGCAGTTTCTGACTCTTGATGAGAGGAATTTTCACTGCTGGAACTACAGGAGATTTGTAGTCTCCAAGATGGTTGGCGACGGTGAAGGTGGGGAGAGTTTCAAGAGGGCATTCGGCGATCAGATCGCTGCTCTTCCGCCAACGTCACCAATGTCGGTGCTAACGGCTACAAATACAAGCTTTAGGGAGGTCATTTTGGGGGAGTTCGAATTCACCTCAAACAAGATTGATATCAACTTCAGCAATTATTCTGCCTTTCACTATCGCTCGAAGTTGTTGCCTATAGTTCTCGACCTGAAGATGGGGGAGGAACAAAGAGCGGGAAAGGAGGGAACGGCGGCGTCGAGAGATTTAGTCAAGATCAGGATAGCTAAGGAGGAACTCGCCCTCTGTCAGAATGCTATCTTCACAGAACCAGATGACCAATCAAGCTGGTTTTACCACCGCTTCGTTATTGACTGGGCGGGAGTTCCGGGGGCGGTGGGGGGACTAAAAAACGAGGCTGTAAGAGCATATGTTGAAATGCTGCAAGACGAGACAGTGCCGCTTAGAGAAATCATCGAAGAGGAGAAAGCTGAGAATAAATGGTCGCTAATGGCACTCCATGACATTCTCATGCGTATGGACCGTTTGGTGGGGGATCTTAAAGAAGATGCGAACCAGCTCCTGGAGCTGTTGAGAGTAATTGACCCAGCAAAAAGCGCGAGATATAGAAATGCTTAGTAGAAAATTTTATGGAAAATGCCTTGTCGGTATTAAATTTGCCCCAAAGTTTCGTTATTATTATTTTGAGGTCCTCGGTCGACAACAGTCTCGTGCTGCATGTCGCAGTCGTGAGTTCTGTATAGTTTAATTCTTGCTTCCACTTCTCTCACTAATTAAAGAATTGTTTAGAGGGCCTTAACACCAGCGGCAAGCTTCTCGCAAGTGTCCTTGGCATCACCGAGAAGCATGTCAGTGTTGTCCTTCAGGAAAACAGGATTGTCGACACCAGCGTATCCCGCCGCCATAGAGCGCTTCATGACAATAACCTGCTTGGAGTTCCAGACTCGCATCACGGGCATTCCAGCGATCTCACTGTTGGGATCGTCCTCGGCAGCACTGTTGACAGTATCATTAGCACCGATGACAAGAACAACATCTGCTTCATCAAAGTCGTCATTGATCTCCTCAAGCTCCTCAACAATATCGTAAGGGACTCCGGCTTCGGCAAGTAGCACATTCAACTGACCGGGCATACGTCCCGCAACAGGATGAATAGCAAAGCGGACCCTCTTCCCTTGGGCAATGAGGGTCTCACACATATCTTTCAAGGGGTACTGTCCCTTGGCGACAGCAAGCCCGTAACCCGGCACGACGATGATGTCATTGGCCTCCTTCAGGAGGCTAACCGTCGAATCTACGTCAGTCATGGTTGCCTCGCCCTCGAATTTCATGGCCTCACCACCTCCAGTTGCCTTTGTCCCGAAACCACCAGTGATGACAGACAATATGTCACGGTTCATGGCATCGCACATGATCTTGGTAAGAGCAGCACCACTGCAGCCAATCAAAGCTCCGATAGTGGTCAAAACGGGTTGGTTGAGCATGAAACCCTCAGCGCAGAGAGCCCACCCAGAGTAACTGTTAAGCACAGTAATCACAACTGGCATGTCAGCACCACCAATTGACCTGGTCATGTGGTAGCCGAGGGCTCCAGATCCGAGGAAACTCGTGCCAAGCATCGCCATTCCAGTCCCGTAGGTAGGCGCTCCCATGAAAATCGCACCGGCACCGAGCGTCACGGCCCCCAAGCCCAAGTTAATCTGGTCTTTCATAGCCAGCTGAAGAGGGGCAGAGTCCATGCGCTCATCGAGTTTAGCGAAGGCGACAAGGGAGCCGGTCGTGGTCACACTACCGATCACATTAGCGAGGTAGATGGAAGAAAGGTGGACGCCATCAAGCTGGGTCACATCAGTACAGTTGATGTAGTCACCAATAGCTGCAGTCGAGGCAGCAAGCCCGACCAAGGAATGGAAAGCTGCCACCGTCTGAGGCAGACTAGTGGGTTCAACCTTGTTTCCGATGACATAGCCGGCCGCGCCACCCAAGGCCATGCAAGCACCGATGGAGGTGGCGGATCCCATCCCGCAGTGGAGGGTTCCCAAGGTGGAAGCAACTGCCATAGCAACCCCAGCCTGGCCAGAGGCCTGGCCAAGGCGAGCAGTTGACTGGTTAGCGAGACCAGCAATACCACCGATACATAACATCCCAGCAACGGTTCCGGCGGCGGCGTCGACCTGTGCGTACCCGGCAGAATGTGCCATTGCGTACGCGCCCAAGGTGGCGGCTGCAGGAGCTCCGTAGTAATGGTAGTATTCGGGGGGATCATCTGGGCGCTTGAACATGTCAAGCATCTTAGCAGAAACGATGAAGCCACCGACAATGTTGACGGTACTGATGGTTGTAGCGAGGGCGCCCAGGGCAGAAACTGACCCATGCTGACTGTGCGCCAAAAGATGCATCCCACCGAGGGCTGTGGTTCCACTGATCGCATTGGTAACGGCCATGAGAGGACTGTGGAGAGAGTGGGCGACTCCAAGAACAGCATTGACTCCGATTATGTTGCTGAGGCAGAAGGTAGTAAACATGGAGCTGAACATGACGTCGGGCGCGGCCATTCCGAAGCCAATGGCGGTGAGGCCTACCGCTCCGGCAGTCTTTGCACCGCTGATGTAGGGCGCCTTGTAATCAGGGGGCAAGTTGGCCAGAGCTTCAGCAAGAGCTTGAGCCTTGAGCTCCTCGATAGTTGGAGGGGGGGGAGGGGGGGCGACCGGGGCAGGCCACATCATCTTTCCCTTCTCCAGCACAAGCATGCCGCGAACAGCCTCGTCCTCGTGGTCAATGTACCAGTAATCCTTGGTCTTGGTGGTCATGGGACCGACGCTGGACAGAAACTTCTGGGCATTGTTGCTGTAAAGAGAGGAAGAAGTGTTGGGCAAGCGAGAAGGGAGGTCCGTGTAGCCCAAGCAGGTGACGCCGTTGGGGGTGACAAACTTCTTGTCGGCCACAGTCGTCTCAATATTTCCGCCGGCCTCAGCAGCAAGGTCAACGCAAACAGAGCCAGCCTTCATCGAGTGAACCATCTCCTTCGTAATCATTAAAGGCGCCTTGCGCCCAGGGATCAACGCGGTGGTAATGATAATATCAACTTCCTTAGCCTGGTCGGCGAAGAGCTTAGCAGCAGCCTTGTGCCACTCGGGGCTCATCTCCTTGGCGTAACCACCACTTCCGCTGCCATCCTCCTGGAAATCGAGCTCCAAAAACTCCCCGCCCATGGCCTCTACTTGCTCCTTAGTGACTGGGCGCACGTCGAAAGCCCTAACGACAGCTCCCATATTCTTTGCGGTCTGGATCGCTGCCAAACCAGCAACGCCAGTGCCCAGGACGAGAACCTTGGTTGGAGGGACCTTACCAGCAGATGTCATCTGACCGGCAAAGAAGCGTCCGTACTCGTTGCTAGCTTCGAGAACTGCTCTGTAACCACTAATGTTCGCTTGCGAGGACAGCGCATCAAATGACTGGCCTCGAGAGAGGGTACGGGGAATGCAATCCATCGCAAACACTGTCGCCTTCTGCTTTTCGAGCTGGGAGACCAACTCCGGGTTTTGGGCAGGGTACATAAAAGACAATAGCGTACGATTCTCTATTTTGGCGGCTTGTTCCGTAGTGGGGGGACGGAGCTTCAAGACGATATCTGATTTGAATGCGGTATCCGCATCAACCACTTTCGCCCCGGCAGCCTCGTATTCGCCATCACTGAAAAACGAAAGAGCTCCGGCACCAGACTCAACTTGGACATTGAATCCACTCTTTTTCAGCTTTTCCACAGACTGATATTTGCGTTGAGTAAGTGTAGGTACAAAAAAATTGATTGAGGATGCCGAGAAATTGTGAAAGAGGGAGGTAAGTGGGTGAGAGAGAGAGAGAAAGTTAGGGTTAGCAGTTGTTTTTTTTTCTTGTCCGTCATTGTTGGCTTTAATTAAGTTACTTTCGGTAGATTACATCTCGCAGGGATCGTGCGCGTATATTTAGGCATGTGCGCACCCAGAATGAGGTTGACGATGCGATAAATGACAGATGACTATCCAAGTGCTATAAATGGAGATCCGGCGGTTCAAACATAAGTCCTTTTTTTGGATGCAATCAGTCGTTGGCGCCCTCTTCGTACAGCTACAGTCCGGAATGACGTAAAAACGTACCTCTGGTGTGGCGGCCACACGCTTCTCGAGATCAGTGGTTTCCTTAGGCACACCAATCGTCAGGCTGCTAGTTTTTACCCCAAGGGGCTTTACGTCGGAGAACTGCCGGGCGATAACGCGAACGCTCAACGGCGTTCGAATAGCCCGATATGAGGTAGCAAGCATCGGAAATATTATATGAAAAAAGGCACTATTCCACACAGTTTCGGCAATTTTCCTTAAAGCAGCTGGATTGCAGAGGCGCCGAATCTATTGTCTCCATTTTCGTTTTTTTATCTTTGTTCATTATCCAACACATCCCTCCCTCCAACTCGTGCAGCTTTCCAACGTGGAAGTAA
>Ga0115557_1002767_pt1 | contig 11611 bp, 6 predicted proteins | sample COGITO_mtgs_1104_FD_87280 | JGI IMG/M metagenome (GOLD analysis project Ga0115557, IMG submission 87280) | Pelagic marine microbial communities from North Sea - COGITO_mtgs_110421 | ecosystem: Environmental > Aquatic > Marine > Epipelagic | place: Germany:Helgoland, sampling site Kabeltonne...
AAGTTTCCAATCACCCCTCTGACACTCCCGATTACAATACACTGCCAGTCCACACCGCCCGCATTTCTGCAGCTTGGTGGGCAGGGCATCCTCACCGCGACCGCAGTACCAACAGCAATGGGATTCAGTAGATGCGAAAGAAAGACTGGAGATGTTTGGGGTGGCAGAGTTGCTCATTGCAGGGACAGGGAGTTCAGACAGAAAAGATCAGATGATGTCACAGTTATTGCTCTTGTGAGAAGAGATATTGAGGGTTAAATGGCGTGATTACGAGCGTTGAGAAAGGATAGGAACACAGAAATGCGGTTTTAAAGGGTGTGTGTGAAGCTAGCTGTGTAGGGAGGGATTACGACCATCGACGACTCCGCAAACAAATTGTTAAAAGCCAAATGTGCTTTATTGAACTACCCTAGAGCTCTCCCATTCGCTCTTGATGACATTTTAGGCGGAAAGAAGTAGCTCTAGTGATGCTTACAATTACCTTGCTGTTAATACATCACCTTATCTTCACACGGCGATCATTGTTCCTTCCTCTCGATTTCTCCTCTCCACGGCCTCTTTACGACCTCGTCCCATCGCCTCCAGCAGTAAGCGCGCAGCAGTAGCAAAAGCAACGGAACCGATTACTCCAGAAATCGCGCAGCAGTAGCAAAAGCAACGGAACCGATTACTCCAGAAATCCCGGCAAAGGGTCGGAAACAATCACTTCCAAAGCACACTCTTTTTTTTTTCTAGTAATTTACAAGCTCTTTCGCAGCCTGCGGCTTTTGCTGGAGAGCGCCGCCAACTTCATTTTGGGCAGACAAAATGATAAAGGCGGCGAAGGTGAGAGAGAGATTCGTTCGAGGACGAACTCGGCGTTCGAGTCGAGCACCGGCGCTACCATAGACCGAATGATGGAGACCGAGTATCCTACCGAACTCTTTCGGCTGGAGAACGATCTCCTCAAAGACCCGACCCTGACGGACGGGGAAAAGCTACGGTGGGAGATCCCAAAGCTAGTAACGTAAAAGAAGGCAGCGACCACGTGGCGCAGGGTTCTCAAGCTCGTCGTCGGCATGTTCAGGTTTTTCGCCCTTCTCCTGCTCATATTTGCGGGGGTATTGGCGTTGTACATCTTGCTGCTGCTGTCGGGAGTGAAAAAGTGGGGGGTGGAGTGGGTGCTCTTTGGCCTGGCGGTGGCGAGCGTGATCGCTCAAGAGGTACTCCGGTGGAAGTGGGAAGATCGAGAAGAGCTCGAGGCGCAGAGATACCGGTACACGCAGAAGAGCCGGGCGAGACGGTCAATGAACGCGACGACGAATCCCGTGGTTGGAACGGAAGATGGGGACACCTACCTTTAACCTTGTAGGCGAGACTATCGGATCGGAGGGGGTTGACGGTGAAAGATAGATGTTTGACAATGTAAAGAAGAGGCCGAGGCGTGGTGAAATGAAGTAGAAAAAAACAAAAAAGCCCAATTTTTTATCGAAATTTGGTTCACACAGTATTTATTATGCTGGGGAAGTTGGCGATGTAGGCATTAATGGTCCCCACGAAGTCTATCTTCTCGTCCTCCGACCCGGCGTCGAAGCAGACGTGTGACATTGCTGTGAGGACGCCAAACACCCCCCTTCCATTACTCTGCTCTCCTGAATAAACAGCAGGACTTGTCTCAACATGCGCTCCTTGCAATTCAAGGACACAGCAACACTTGCCAAGTTCACTTTCGTTTCCTTCGAATACAAAGAGAGCGCTGTCAGTCAGCACAACGTGGCGAGCGAACCAGGCTCCGAAGGTGTATCCGCTCCTCATGAGGATTTCTTTCCGCAGCTTTGCAGCTCCCTCTCTAGATATGATCTCAAGTGCATTTCGCTTAAGGTTGAGCCTGGACATTTCCAATTGAGAGATCTGAGGGGGGAGTACCTGTCCCTTCTTCTTTGTCTGCTGTTTGGCATATTTCCTAACGGCTTCGACCCATTGTACCGCGAGCATTGCGGATTCTACGGCAAAGGAGAAAACCCTACCCTGGTGTTCCCCATCACTGCTCGTGTTGATGTGAAAGGCGTGTTGGTGATCCTTGTCGCTCCCGCCGACGACTAATTCTGCGGTAGCCCCAGTAAGGTCAATCTTCCCTTGAGCCGTTGCGGTGGTGGCAGTTTTGTAGTAATGGAGGTAAGGACCAAGGGGGCTGGGCTTGAATCGAAGATGGCGTGACTGCCACGGCGAAATAATGTTCGATGGGCTGTTTTTCAGCACGGTTCCCTCGTTTATCACCTTCAGATCCCATCCAATTTCTTCTTGATTGGCTAATGTCGTAACAGCCGGTTCTCCGCCCACTTCCTTGCGCAAAAATCGCCGCCAAAGATACTTCTGGTTGATGAAGTTTTCTCTCACGGCCATCTCGTAGGGATATTCCTCTGGTCGAATGACCCAACCAGGACAGTTTTTTTCCCACGATCGATTGAATGAGTGATTGCCGATGCTTTTCATGAAAGGCAGCAGAGGGGAGTCTTTATCCCAACACTGTGTATCTAGCTTGAGGGATCGCACCTGGCTGATGTGCACGCCAAGGTGTCTATGACTTCCTGAACAAGTTAAACACATTAAAACTCCCAGATTGATTGAAGCCCAGTCGGGGTTCTTCTCCCCGCAGTCGACACAGTTCGAGTTGCCGGCGACTGCAATGATTTCATTCATGGCTAATTGGCTTCACTTAATCAGTTGGAAAACTAATGTCTTTTGGTGGAAGTGAAATATGCTGTCAGGGGAATAAAGCAGAGCTAGTGGGGAGTGTGTAAAGATGAGTTTACGAAGATATTGATGATCGCTAGATCTTGCTAACTGAGGTTCTTATTCTGCCTGCTTCTGTCAGGAGGGCTTCAGTAGGCAATGAAGCAGAAGACGTTTGTTGACAGGATTCGGCTTTTATGGGCTGCAGTCCTTCCTCAGGGAAAATAGCTTGCTGGAGAGGATTATATACAATAGTTGTCGACAGCAAGTCGGGTTTTGTAATCTTCTATATTAATTTGCTGTTCTGTCAGTTGTTAGTGAACTTCCATTTCGTTCACACCCCCCCGAACCCCCGGCAAGAGCCCAAGCAACGGAGCAGAATTGAACCAATAAACTTTAGTACCGCAATTTTTCTCGGCTCGTCCCTCCTAAAAGTGCTAAGATTGGCGCGCCGCAAGTGATCTGTACATGACCATTTGAAGCATCTGCTACCAACTACGTCCTCAAACTTTTAACTCCAACAACCCACCACCCTCCTCCAGAACAAAACAAAGGACACAACAGCGAAGGTTTAGGTATGCCTTCCGCCTTCGCACCTTCCGCCGCGTCCACCGCAAAGCTCGAGCTACAATTTCAGCAAACTATCCAAAACAAGCAGCCCAGAACAACCGTCTCCCCAATCAAGCAGCAGCGTCCCATGACATCAGGAAGCATGAAATCGATGAAACCGACTCTATTCTTCTCAAAAACGCAGTCTCCTAGCCGCGCTCAAGTGGCTGAAGCTTCTACTAAAAAATTGCGCCGTCGAAAGTCTGCCCATGTTCCTAACAATGCGCTCGCTGCCGACAATACTGCCATTCTTGCGAGCAAGGTGTCCCGTGAAAAGATCATGGCAGGTGGTCTGGACGTCACCGGAGGGCTAGATTTCGATATTGGCAGTATACATGTTCGTGCAGAGATGCGTGCACTGGAGGAAAAGGGCATTATCAAGAAGACCGTTGGTATTATCGGCAGCAGTGGTGGTACTGGTACTGGCCTTGCATCAACCGTGAACCCCAACCCCAACCCCAACCATTTTATTAGTGGCACTAGCCCAGCAGATGTGATGCGACAGACTTCACGGAATTATACGACGAACAATCCTTCCGACCACGTTGCTCTCCACAGCTTCAGCGAAAATGCGCCAGCTAGCACTGCCTCTCTGTTCTCTGAGGTTCGGGGTCTCCCACAGCAACAGCACCATCTCACGGCCTCAATCAAACGCCCAGCTAATTCTCGATCTTACGGACAATACCAGGAGCTAGACGCCGGTCTTGAGCGATCTGCTTTCGAGCAAAGCGACGGCTGGGAGGGCGGGGGTGTCCGCGCTCTGCGGCGGGAGGTCGAGTCGTTCATGAATGTAATTGAAATGCCCGCTCCACCCAAGAGCGACTACCGTCGCGATCTGGAGTCAATTTGTCTACAGATAAAAAATGATATATCAAGTGAGGCTCATGGAATTTGGCGCATTATTCAGTCAACCGCAAAAAATAAAGTTTTTTCCCGCCAGGACAACAAAGGCATCGATTTTGAGGAGGAGGAAAGGGCCGACCTAGATGAAAACAAGAAGTTGACCCAAACATTTCGCGGCGGAGAAGATGTGCAACTGGCCTGGATTACCGACGCCCCTGCGCTTCGCAAGTTTTTTGAAGAGCCTCCCGACGATTCTAATAAGCTCACCGCACACGCGACGGACAAGGAGCTTCTCAACCCCATGAGCAAGTGTGTGTATGCGCAGAAACACCTTGATCTGACCCTCGGGAAGCTCGTGCGATTTATGAGCACATCAAATAGCGAATTTTCTCTCGTCTTGGACCGAGTACGGGGGGGCTACGCATCCGCTTTCCAGACGCTGCGCGACATTCTATTCCGCACTTGTGACGCCCCCGGCTCACCGTCGTCGTCGGGTGTGCTGAAATGGCTCGACATGGTGATCAAGGGAATGGTCGAGGCTTGGGGCCGACTCGAGGACGTCGAACGAAGGTGGAGCAAGCGCGAGCGTGAATTGCTGGAGATGGGCGTAGAGAGTGTAAATGGTGTTCGCGAGGGGTTCAGACGAGAACTCGAGGAGACTCAGAATATTCGTGCGAAATGCAAGAAGGACGTGGAGAAAATGAGTGAAACTGTCAAGACGCTCGGAGATATATTCAAGAGTTTGAAGACAAATCGGAGTGAGCTCACGGACAAGGACGCCGCCATTCAGCTCTCGGACCTTAAGAAGGAGAACAGAGAGCTCTTAGAGAAGAACAAGGCGATTCAAATCAGTAAGGATGCTGCCCTCCAAGCGCAGATCAAGACTGCCCTCGCCAAGCAAGAACTTCACGAAGTAAAAGAGGAGTTGGAGGCTGCAAAAGCCTCGATAGCGGAAAAAAATACACAGATTGCGGAGCTGGAGGAAGAAGAATACCAGCGCCGCCTCGAACTTGAAAAGTTAAAGATCAAGATCGATCAGATGTCCAAAGGTGATGACTCCGACGATGGCGAGGACGAGGACCAAGGTGGCGAGACCGGGGCGATAGGCGTCAAGAGTTCGATGTTCATGGCTCGTATATCCACTGACGGCGTAGTTCTCTGGAAAGAGCCCATGGGCGAGATTGAAGATGTGGCCACCGAGCTACAGCGCGCAAGGCCGAACCACCGCTTGCTCTGCCACGGATTCCGCCTAATGCTCCCAAACCTCCGCGGCGTGCGTCCCGTCCGTAACCTTTCTTGGGTTCGCCGTTGTATGCGCGGAATCATCCACGCCAAGCTGGCTGACGACTGCATGTCGGCGGCGATACCTAGTGTCGGCGAGACTAACTTAATCAGATTCCCCGAGGCTGTGTTTGCTTGGTTTGAAAGTTCACCCGAAAAGCTTAAACCGCTGAAATCCCCGGAAGAGCGAGACAGAGAGTATGCGAAGGTGAACGATGACCGCTGGGGACTTTACTACGGAGTGAAGCACCTCGCAGTGGACGACCCAGAAGCGAGCCTCTTTTACGCGTTCCTCGATGAATCACGTGGTGAAGATTACTGCCATTTCGCACTTCAATCCCTCCAGGTAGTGGAGGGCCTTGGAAAGCAGCTGATCCGCAATCAATTTGGTCCGAGTATCCACTCGATTGAGGGTTCTTGCCACTCGATGGAAATCCTTGACAGAGCCGTTTGTGGACTTGGCTACACGATGGACCACGAGAAGAAGAACGAAAAGATTGGGGAAGAAAAGAAGGATTTCTACTCTGCTGGAGGGGCGCAAGCGATTTGGATACCAGTTCGGATACTCAAGGTTGCTGTTCGGGTTTGTCTTGACACAGTTGACGGTGAGAAGGTAGAGAAAGCTATAGCTAAGACGATCGAGATGAGTGTGGAGGCCACCGATCGCCTCTCCCCTAGCGACATCGTTTGGGAGCAGAACAACGCTGTCTGGGATGCAATCAAGGCGGACGACGAAAGCAGCGTCGCTGAAGGTAGCCTCGCCGAACTCAGCTTTAACGATGAGTCTTCGCTTGACTCGCTTGGGCTGAGTAAACGCCCGCCCCCGGAGGAGCTGCCGATACCCATGGTGTGCAATCTTTTCCTCTGGATGAGAATGATCCTGGATGTGTACGAGAAAGAAACTAAAATGAGGAAGGCGGCGATCCGTGTCATGTTCGAGACTGCTGCCACGGGCGCGCTCACGGACGAAATGCCTCTCGGTGAATCGATGAAGAAGGTCGTCACGGAATTCGGCGATAAGGAAGATAAGTACATCGACCTGCCTCAATTCCTGGCAATAAGTCGAACAATTTACCCGCTTGTGTCAACGAGTGAGGCCGCGGCGTGCTATCGGGAGGCCTACTCCGTGCTGTTTCCTCCCTCTAAGAACCACCTCCCTGCCCCGCCGGGTATTAACTTCGATTCTTTCCTGCAAGCAGCTGAGACGCGACAGTGGTTCTCCAAGAGCTCCAAGCTCTCTTCTTACATATGCAGCGAACAGACGGAACACATCCCCAACAGTATTGCCCAGAAACTCCGCTCCCTCGTTCACATGCATTCGGAGCAGCTGAAACCCACTACAGCACTCCTCAAGAAGTCATCAACGGACCTCACGCGCTGGAAGCTAGAGCTCATGGAGAAGGAAATCGACCGCTGCCTCTTTGATAATTTTGCCAATGTGGGCAACTATGGGCTCGGCGGCAAGGTATCAGCGCTGCGCCCTCTCTGCGCCTACCGACGACTGCTCATGTTTCTCCTCCAAAATCGCTACCTTCGACACGAGAAAGGTGACGGTTTCGTTATCGGTACGAGTCACGCGGCAGAATTACAACATGAAATTGAAAATTTGAACGAGAACGCCTCGGTATCGTCGAAAAGGCTACTCAAGAGACAGCAGAGTATTATGAGAAGTTCCGGATCGCTGATCGTTGAAGAAAATGAACTCCATTGCATCGATCCCCAGCAAGTGATGGCGCAGTCTATACTAGAACTCGACAATCTCCGCACTATTATTATGGACTTTATCCCGAACAAGCGCATCCAGGCACTCAACCTTATCAAGGAGTCAACGGCAGCAGTGAGACTGCAAAGAAGCTGGCGACGGAAGCTCCGACGAGAGCTTGGTCCCCCAACATCGATCCGAATTATCATGAGGGACGGATACATCGCCGGGATGGGGGACATCAGGCTCCGTCGAGTTTACCGCCCAATTTGGTGGACGCAGTCCATGATCGGTGAAATCCTCACTACCTATCTTCAAACATGCGCTGCGTCGTCGGCAGTCTGCCACGCTCCTCCCAGTCTACCTGTTGTTATATACCGCTTCTTCTTGAACCGTTGGGGTTGCAATTCCCTTGCTGAACGAGATTGCCACGATTTTTTCCTCAATCTCCGCTCTCTCGCCAGTTTCAATAGCCGAGCTCGCCTCTTGGCTGCTTTCTGCCGCACTGACGTGCAGGATTTAACCAAGGACCAACAGCGAGTCGCCGAGGAGCTTGGCCATAGCATGGACGACTTTCACTTCTATATCCGCTGCATCTTGCTTGTACACCAAAGTCACTTGAAATTTCTCCAGTTGCAGTCCCAAAAGATGAACAATAACTATTCGCCTTCGAAATTCTTCTGGATTTTCCCCGTCACTGGCCTTAAGAACGACTTCCGCGGTGGAGATGAGTGGGCAGTGCCCGTTACAGTGGCGCTGGAGGTGACAAAGATCCTCTTCCAGAAGGTCTACGACAAGATAAGTAAGAGCGAAGACAAGGCAGGACACATTTCTTTCTCGAAGCTGCTCCAGAAGATACAAGACCTTGCCCGAGGCAATGCTCGCCTCGTGGACGTAGATGATTGGAGCTGGGAAATTATGGAACACTACATCGAGATCAAGAAGAAGCGGGAAGCGAAATCCCGTGAAATCAGTCATAACACTTCTGACGAGAAGAAAGCCGGGCGCGAGATCATCACGTCCTTCGGAAGATACAAATCACACTCAATGGATTTCCATGCGGATGAAGATGATCGCAACGATCACCAGGATCTCAGCGATTTAATCGGTTCTGCGCCACCTCGCCGTCGAACTCGAATCGAAGAGCACCCGGCTCTCCCTGCGGGCAGGGGCGAGGAGAAGAAAAGTGACGACCCGTCGGAAGCAGTCGACGGTGAGAGTGATGAGCACCATGAGTACCACGCAAAACACACAAGGGATCTTCACGAGGACTTCGAGCACACAAAGCTGTACGAAGAGGCGCTTATGTCCATGCAAAATAAGAACTATAGCGCTTGCGATGCCGTCGCCGAGAGCTTGCTCAAACACATGATGAGTGATCTCGACCTGCCCCTCCCGCTGCACCACGCCCTCCCTGTCAGCAACGCAGAAGCTGTCGCTAAGCAGCTAATCCTAGCGTGGAGTGGGTTTGTCCGACCCATGGGCTTCCTCAAAGACGAAATCCTCGGAGACATGGAAAATGGGTCCAAGAAGGAGGAGGTCGAGCTCCTCTTTAGCGAGCTCGACTACTTTGCCAGTTGCATCGAGAAGCTGCAGAAAATGGTGGGGTACGATGGAAATGACAGTGCCGCCGACAACGGGGGGACAGGTTCCCGGCCTATGACAGCGGAGAACTCAATTTTAGGCGACGTGCAGAAGCGAGAGATGCAGACACTGTCCACGAAGACCTGGCTGCTGCTGAGACATCTCTGTAGCAACGTAAAGACTACGTATTGCCACGAAGCTGCCCTCATAGAAAACGAGGAGTTGGCTGGTACCAAGCGCGACCCTCTTTTGAATTTAGACCACCCTCTGAAAGATGCTTGGAGTGTCGGGAAAGCGCCATAGGCGGAGGGGGGGAAATAACTGTAACAATAGTGCAATAATTGATTTGTTTGCTAGCAGTGTTGTCGTTTGTGCCCGCCTATTGTGTTTTTTTTCGCTTTTTCATCTAGGCACAAAATAATAATCTTCAGTTAGTTTTGCATCCTATCACCGAGAGAAAATCACGAGCGAAAATTCCTCACCCACACCCTCACGCCGTCACCTCCCCCTGATTTCATCTTCCAGTCGCAGCTTTCCTCCCCGCTTCTTGTCAAACCACTCGCTGCACTAACAACAATTTGCGCCCTAGCCCCCTTCCTGTACTCCGCTGTGGCCACTGCTATGGTTGGCCCTGATTTCCCCGTAGATGATGAAACTCTAAAGTGACCGTCTGCTTTTCCTTCCCGCTCTCTCGCCAGGCGATCTTCCGTCCCCTCATCGGCAGTATCCAGCCTCGCCGTCACCTCTCTGCTATTGACCCCGTAAACGAACACTCCGCCCTCTTCACTGCCCGTCACAATTTCGGGCGTGACGCCAGCATTTCCCCACAGAAATCCAATGAAAGAGCAGAAATTCTCGCCCTTGTGCCCGGAATAAGTCTTCACGCACCGTCCCGCCTTTATGTCTTGGCTTTTGCTTCCGTTTCGGCCTTGTGATTGGTCGCTGCCTTGGGCTTGCTCTAGTGAAAATGATAGGTCTTGGATTTGACTTGGCTCTACTCCACCATCTTCGCCGCTCCCCCCACTGTTACTGCCATTACCACCGCCATTGTCAACGCCTACCACATCTCCAATGTCCCACAAACGACACGCCCCGTCCCCATAAACGCCGCCCAGGTAGCCTCCGCTCGGAGAAATTCCGATTCCCCAGACCCTCGGATTTCCCCTGGCGTACCCCGTCCAAACGCACTCCCCTCTCCCAACTCCCCAGACACGCACCAGACCGTCGTATCCGCTCGTTATGACAAATCGCCCGCACGTACTGAAGACTATTCCAGTCACAGGATCGCTGTGAGCAGGCAGTGTCTTCACGCAGCTCTGACTGCGAATATCCCAAAGCTGCATATCGAATGAATCGGTTTGGCCATAATCGAATTGGTTAGTGGGGGGAGGAGGGGGGATATTATATATATATAAGTGATGCGATGCGATGCGATGCTTGCCGGGCCGAGACGTGCACGCACACGCACACGCACACGCACACGCACTCGCACACGCACACGCACACGCACATGCAGTGTTCTCGCCGAATTTTACTCTTTTAACTCGAAAACCTTACCTTGCACGTCTCGTCAAACGCTCCGCTCGCCAAAAGGGTGGCGCTGGGGCTGATAGCAAGCGAGAAAACGTAGCTGCTGTGGCCACTGAAAGTTGCCAAGCAAGGTGGCGAATACAAAGAGTCAGATGCTTCGTTTGTGTTTTTTGAACCAAATACGGCAGACTCTGATCCAGCTATAGTACTTGGAAAAATAACACCCTTGAGGAAATCCAAATCCCAAAGACGAATTGTCTTGTCGTCGCTTCCACTGACAGCATAAAAGCCCCCTCCAGAAAAGCCATTCACAAAATGAGTCCAAGTGAAGCTCTTGAATCGCGGAGAGAATTTGACATCGTTGACCCCGTGCGTGTGGCCAATCAACGTGGCGAGGGGGAGCTTCTTAGCGGCGGACGCGTTCCCAGCGTTTGTGCGCTTGTTGTCGCCGGTCCTGACATCCCACAGGTGGCAAGCGCCACTGCTGCTGCCACCAAGAACCACACAGATGCAGTCTGGACTCAGCGGATCAAACACATCGACGCAGCTTATCCCGTGCGATTGGCTGCTGTTGCTGCTGGTGCTGCTGGTGGACGCATCATTGCGTGGTCCCTCGCCGCGCTGCGCATCGGAACGTACTGTTGTTGTTGATGGCATTGGGGAGCCTTTCTGAGGACCTTCGTCACTGCCGATGAGATTTGCCCCCGGGTAAAGGCTCACGCCCAAAAGCATGAAACCATTCCGGAGTGTCGTAGTTGCTGGTGTGTCCACAGAAGAGATTTTTATGGGGGATCCATCGTAGGAACGCTTCATCCTTGTTTTCCCCCTTTAGACAAGTCTTTGGGCAATTATTCAGCGCGCAGACGCAGTCAATCTGTTTTAATCTAATGTCGACGATAAAATTCAGACAATGAGCACTTAATGATAGAGTAAAGAAAGTTTTTGATATTGATTGCCCCCCTTCCGAAATATTGCCTTTTTTCACCTATATATATATGCATTTTGATCAAAACCGCATTTCTGTGTTCGTGACCTTTCTCTACGCTCGCGATAGCGCCATTTAATCCTCAAAATCTCTCCTCGTCAAAGCAGTAATTGTGACATCATCTGATCTTTCCTGTCAGAACGCCTGGCCCTACGATGAGCAACAATACCACCCCAAAGATCTCTAGTCTTTCTCTCTCATCTGGAACCCAGTACCATTGCTGTTGGTACTGCGATCGCGGCGAGGAGACCCTTCCCACCAAGCTGCAGAAATGCGGGCGGTGTGGAATGGCAGAGTATTGTAATCGGGAGTGTCAGAGGGGTGATTGGAAACTTCATAAGGCCAAATGCAAGAGATTGACTGAG
>Ga0115557_1002775_pt1 | contig 11590 bp, 10 predicted proteins | sample COGITO_mtgs_1104_FD_87280 | JGI IMG/M metagenome (GOLD analysis project Ga0115557, IMG submission 87280) | Pelagic marine microbial communities from North Sea - COGITO_mtgs_110421 | ecosystem: Environmental > Aquatic > Marine > Epipelagic | place: Germany:Helgoland, sampling site Kabeltonne...
AAAAGAATTTCCTAATATTAAAATTTTTTACAAAGAAAGAGAAAAATTTATGCCAGAAAGAGGAACCCTAGATGTATCGAAAGCAAAAAAACTTCTTGGATATAAACCAATAAATCCTATTGAGAAAGGTTATATTAAATATATTTCATGGTATAAACAATTTTGGGAAAACTTAAAATGAATCTGAATATAATTTGATCAAACTTAAAAACTTTAATTTAAAAAAAAATAATTTTCTTTCTTATATTGTTATTAATAAGTCTACAAAACTCTTCTATATAATGTTATTACATAAGAATAAAAAAAATATTTTTTTAAAATATTTAAAAGAAGAAAACTTAAAAATAATTAGTTGACCTAAGAATTTTCAGAATGTTAGTAAATGAGTATTCCAAAATTTAATCCCCCAAAAAAAACTTTTATTATTGCTGAAATTGGTAATAATCATGAAGGAAATTTTAATATTGCAAAAAAGCTAATTAGAGCAGCTGCCAATGCAGGAGTTGACGCAGTAAAATTTCAAACCTTCATTGCAAATGATTTTGTAAGTTCAGACCACCCCTCTTTTAAACGATTAAAAAAATTTGAATTTACTCATCAGCAGTTTTTAAAATTAAAAAAATTTTCCATCAAGCAAAAATTAAATTTCATCTCAACTCCGCTAGATTTTTTAAGTGCTAATTTTATAAAAAAAAATTGTAAAATTATAAAAATAGCATCGGGAGACAATAATTTTTATGATTTAATTAATATTTTTTTAGATTATAAAAAACAACTAGTTATTTCTACTGGTATGATGAGCATTGTAAATATTGAGCAATTAATAAAATTTATTTTAGAAAAAAGAGGAAATAAATTTTTAAAAAATAATTTAAGCTTACTGCATTGTATTAGCTCCTATCCAGCTGAAGACAAGTCTCTAAATTTAATGAGCATAAGGTATTTGGCAGACAAATATAAAGAAATAAATATTGGGTATTCAGATCATTCGGTTGGTTATGATGCGTGTGTTACTGCTGTAGCGCTCGGAGCTAGTATTATTGAAAAACACTTTACACTTAGTAATAATTTTTCAAATTTCAGAGACCATAAGTTATCACTTAATCCATTAGATATGAAGATTATGGTAAAAAAAATAAGAAAAGTTGAAATGCAATTAGGAAAATATGAAAAATTAATTCAAAAAAATGAAACAAAACTAATTTCTGCAAGTAGAAGATCCATGGTAGCGAAAAAATTATTAGATAAAAATGAAATAATCACTTTCCACAACACTTCTTTTTTAAGGCCACAGCACAAAGGATCTGAAATAATAAATGAAATTTTGAATAAAAAAAGAACAAGTACAAGTATAAAACCTGGTGTGTTAATTAAAAATAAATTTTTATTTTAATATAAGTGTTATACGGAGACTCTAAAAAATAATTAACTGTAAAAAGTGATATGCAGATGATCACAAGGTAATTAGAGTCTAATTTTTTTTCTAATATCTGCTTGTTCATTTATATATTTTAATACCAACTGAAAAATAATTAGAAAATTTTTAATTATTTAATTTAAAAGATTAAGTATTATATTTTTAAGCTATAATGAACTAATGATAAGAAATTTTTTTAAACATATTCGTATTTTGTACAAATCTATTTTCTTGGACAAAAGTGAAATTAATTTCATAAATTCTTGTACTAAAAACAATAGTAATTTAAAAAAAAATACTAGAAAAAAAAAATTTATATTAATACAAACTCCATCAGATTATTATTATCTAGCTTATTATAAATTATTACATTCTGAATTTTTTTTTTCGTCTTATCGCCTGATAGGTTTATGGCCTTATTTTCAGAGACCCATTCGAAAGAGAAATTTCGTATTAGAATTTTTACATGAAATTTACAATCGATTATTCGACATTATTATTTTTTATAAATGGAAAAAACTTTATAGAGCAATAGGTATAGAAACATTTGAAAAAATAAATGTTCCCTTAATTCATTCAAGAAAATTTCAAATAAAAAAATATAAACATTTCCTTAATAAGAAAAATTTTTTTAATTTTGATATAAATGGTATTAAAATTGGAGATATTTTATACGATACTTATTTGAGATTTAGAGTTCAACCTACGTTATTCATGAATGATTATTTTTTACACAAATTAATAATTAGTTCAAATTTAATTTTTTTAAAATTAGAAAAGTTGTATAAAAAATATAAATTTAAATTTTTTTTTACTAGCTATACTTCATATATTCATCATGGTTTACCAGTTAGATATTTTTTAAAAAAAAAAGTGAAAGTATTTTCGGGAATAAATACGAGTCAATATAATAAAAAAATATCAAAAAATGACACAAAGCATTCTGAAGATTTTTCTAAATACAAAGATAAAAAAGATATAATGAAGAAAAATAAAAAAATTTTGTATTCGTCACAGCTAGATTTAAATTATAGATTTTCAAAAATTGAAAAAAAATCAACCCTTCCATACATGGCAACAGATACGTACAATATAAAAAAAAATTTAAATTTAAATTTAAAAATACTTGATAATATAAATGGAGTTATCTTTCTTCAGGATTTTTATGATTCCCCACATGAATGGGGAAAGCTAGCTTTTAATGATTTATATATTTGGACAATTTTTACTCTCAATATCATTAGAAAATATAATTTGAAAATAGCAATCAAACCACATCCAAATACTTGGCATAATTCGTTAGATACCGTTGCTCTATATGAAAGATTAAAAAAAAAATACTCGGATCTGATTTGGCTTGATAAAGATTTTCCCAACAGGCTAATTTTTAAAAAAATTAAGTTTGGTGTATCCGCTAGGGGGACTGTTTTATTTGAACTAGCTTATCATGGTATAAAAGCATTATCTTGTGGTGTACACCCAGGTATTGATTTTAATTTTACAATACATGCTGATAATAAATTTCAATATAAATATAATTTACTTAATGTTGAAAAAATTAAAAAACCAAAATATACAAAAAAAGATTTATTAATCTATAATTACCTTTATTATCATTACAATATGGATGCTTATGAAAATACTGCAAGAAAAATAAACTTAAAATCAATTGATTTCAGTACAAGTAAAGGACTTGAGAAGTTCATTGGGAAATATCAAGAATATATTCAAAATAATGAATAAAACTATAAATTATTTTTTTGGGCTTTTCATTTTTTTAAATGATTTATTTTTTTTCAAATGGATAAAAAAAAATTCACCCATATCACATAGTTATATGCTTCGTTTTTTCTATTTAACAGGAGGAGTATCTAACGATATAATAAACTTTTTTGTATCAAAGAAGCCTCTGGTCAATTCTTGCAAAGAAGTTTTGTTATCAAAATATGATGCAAAAATTCTATTGCTGGGAATGGCCTATAAACGAAATGTTGATGATTTAAGAGAGTCAGGATCTATACATTTAATGAATATGTTGCTTAAAGAGAATATTGGTAAAATTGAATGGCATGCCGCATCTTTAATAAATGGTGGAACAAAATCTATAATTGGTTTGGCTATCAAAAATAAATCTTGAATTGTGAAGACCTTTAAAAAAATTATTGACTTACTCACCCCACAAGAGAGTGGTCGTTTTATTCTTATTTTAATAATAGTTTTAATCTCTGGTTTGTTAGACGTGTTCGGGGTCGCCTCAATTATGCCATTTATAGCAGTTTTGTCAAAACCAGAGTTAGTAGAAACTAACATAATCTTGGTTTCTGCTTATAAATTTTCTCAAAATTTCGGTGTTAATACAACTAGTCAATTTTTGTTTTTGTTAGCTTTATTTTCATTCTTAACACTAGTCTTTTCAATGGCCTTCAAAGCACTAACATTGTATGTACAACTTCGTTTTGCTGTTATGCGAGAATATTCTCTTAGCAAACGATTACTCGAAGGATATGTGCGTCAGCCTTATGTTTGGTTTTTAAATAGAAATAGCGCAGAATTAGGTAAAAATATATTATCTGAAGTTAATATATTTACACATTATTGCTTACTTCCAATGGTAAATATCATTTCTCATTCTATTCTGGCAATTGCATTAATCTTACTAATAGTTTTTATTGATCCAACGGTTGCATTTATTTCTTTTACTGTTTTAAGCGTAACATATTTTATTATATACAAATCAGCTAGTTCTATCCTTAAAAAGATTGGAAAAAAAAGTTTTCGGTCTAACGAAGATCGTTTTGGTGCTTTGCAGGAACTTTTTGGTTCCATAAAAGAGCTAAAAGTGAGAGGATTAGAACAAACTTATATTGACAAATACTCTACATCGGCTCAAATATATGCTAAGGCATCAGCATCATCACAACTTATTTCCCAGTTACCTAAGTTTTTTATAGAGGCCATAGCTTTTGGCGGAATCATAATATTGGTATTAATTCTTTTAAAAGATGACAATGAATTGGCTTTGGCACTACCTACTATTGTCCTGTATGTTTTTGCAGGGTACAGGCTTATGCCCGCACTACAAGCAATATATCGCTCTTACGCCAATCTTCGTTTTTCTAATACCGGACTAAATGCACTACACAAAGATATAATGAGTTTGAAATCGAAAAAAACCCAAAATAATAATTCAGGTTTGATTTCTCTGAAGCAAAATATTGAATTAAAAAATATTTATTTTACTTATCCCAATGCCATTCAACCAGCTTTAAATAATATCTCTATGACCATTCCTTCAAAAAGTATCGTTGGTTTAGTTGGTAGCACAGGCAGCGGCAAGACTACTCTGGCTGATACTATTTTAGGCTTATTAGAGTCGCAACAAGGAACGTTAACGATTGATGGTAATTGTATAGACAATAATAATCGGAAGTTGTGGCAAAAAAACATTGGTTATGTTCCTCAGAATATTTATTTATCTGACGATACGGTTTTGGCCAATATTGCCTTTGGAGTAGAACCTGGCAATATAAATGATGCCGAAGTATACAGATCCGCAAAAATTGCAAATATCCATGACTTTGTAATTAATGAACTTTCTGATGGTTACAATACTATAGTTGGTGAGCGAGGAGCTCGTCTATCAGGAGGTCAACGTCAGAGAATAGGTATTGCAAGAGCCATGTATCATAACCCCCAATTATTTATTTTTGACGAAGCTACTAGTGCATTAGATAGTATTACCGAAAATACAGTTATGGAAGCGATAAAAAAATTAGGTAAAAAAATTACAATTATAATAATTGCACATAGATTAAGTACAGTTCGTGATTGTGAAAAAATTTTTTTACTTGATAAAGGAAAGTTAATAGACGAAGGTACTTTTGAAACATTAGTAAAAACTAACAAAAATTTTAGTTCTATGGTAAAAAAACAGTAACTTAAATAAACTGGTTAAAATCTTATGAATAATTTCAATAAAATTAGCAAATGTAGAATAAGTGGATCTAGTAACTTAAAAACAATTTTAAACCTGGGCAATCAATCACTTACGGGAGTATTTCCAAAAATATCTAATCAAGAAATTACTAAAGGACCTCTTGAGCTGGTATGGTGTCCAGATAGTGGATTGGTACAATTAAAACATTCTTACAATCCTAGCGAGATGTATGGTTTAAACTATGGTTATAGATCCGGTCTCAACAATTCAATGGTTCAACATTTAAAATTTAAAGTTGATCGGCTAACAACAAAAGTGAAATTAGATGATTTAGATATTGTATTGGATATAGGAAGTAATGATGGAACATTGTTGAATTCATACAATAACAAAAATATTCATCGAATTGGCATGGACCCTACGGCTAGTAAGTTTAGACAGTATTACGATGAAAATATTCTTGTAATTGAAGATTTTTTTTCAAAAGACAAGTTTTTTGAGTCTTCAAAAAACAAAGCAAAAATTATTACATCGATTGCAATGTTTTATGATCTTGAAGATCCTTCAACTTTTGTACAAGAGATTTCTGAAGTATTAGCTGATGATGGAATTTGGCATTTTGAACAAAGTTATTTACCCACGATGCTTAGAATGAATTCCTATGATACCGTGTGTCATGAGCATATAGAGTATTATTCATTAAGCGTAATTTATAAGCTTCTTGCCAAGCATAACTTGCGTATTATTGATGTTGAACTGAACTCCGTAAATGGAGGAAGTTTTTCTGTTACAGCTGTTAAAGAGAAGTCGCTTTATTTAGGAAATGATGAGATAGTGAGTTGGCTATTGGAACAAGAAGACCGAATGGGACTTAATACATTAAGACCCTACCAAGCATTTGCCAAACGTGTGTCGCAACACCGAGAAGATCTAAGAAATTTAATTATTGGCATACGAAATGCTGGAAAGTCGGTAGTTGGTTATGGAGCCTCTACCAAAGGTAATGTGCTTCTTCAATTTTGTGAACTTGGCCCATCTGAAATTTCATGCATAGCCGAAGTAAATCCTGAGAAGTTTGGAGCGTATACACCAGGAAGCAATATTCCAATTCTTTCTGAAAAAGAAGTTCGAGCAAAAAAACCAGACTATATGCTTGTCTTACCATGGCATTTTAGAGATGGGATATTACAAAGAGAAAAAGAATTTTTAAAATCAGGGGGGAGATTAATATTTCCATTACCCGAAATAGAGATAATATAATTTTTCAACAATAGTTATGTAAAATTATAAATGAAAAATGAATTTATCATACTTCTAAAGTATTATGGTACAAACTAAATAATGAAAAATAAATTTTGTTTTATGTTAAAAAGTTTTTTAGGTGACCTTCAATATGCCAAAAGACTAATTCAGACTTTTCATAAATTTAATAAAGATAACATCCATATGTTTGTTGTGGTACCAAAAGACGATGTTAAAATATTTCAGCAAATTGAAAATCAAAATAATATTTCAATCTTAGATGAGACGAGTATTGGATTGGAATTAGTCACTGATAATAGTGTTAGAGGCATTAGACCAGGATATATTAACCAAGAACTAATAAAACTTGGTTTTTGGGAAACTGGAATTTGTGATAATTATTTTTGCATTGACTCTGATGCTGAATTTATAAGAGATTTTTATATCAAGGATTTTATGTATGATAAAGTTACTCCATACACAGTTTTAATTGAAGACAAAGATCTCCAAGTTGATCGAGAATATTATTATGCTTGTTGGAAAGATAGAGAAAATAAGTTAAATAAGATAAAAGAATTTATAGACTTTCGAGATCCAAGATCCTTGACCTGTCATGGCAATACAACTTTTAATTGCGAGGTACTAAAGTCTTTCAAGAAAGATTTATTGAATAAAAAAAGTATTAATTATATAGATATTTTAAAGATTTCACCCTATGAATTTTCTTGGTATAATTTCTGGTTACAAAAAACCAACATAATTCCAATTAAAGTTATAGAGCCTCTTTTTAAGATTTTTCATTTAAAAAAACAACATACAGATTATATAAACAGAGGAATTACTCTTGATGATATTGCCAGAGGTTATTTAGGTGTCATAATTAATAGTAACTATTCACGTGGTTATGGAATAGTTTCTTACAATACTAAAAGTCCTTATAAAAAAAAATTCAACTATTATTTAAAATCAATTAAACGTAGATTTGGTAAAGATTAATATTTTATATTATGATTTTTATTTATGAATTAATATGTAGACAACATAGTCATGAAGTTTGTAATGCTGGATTTCTAGATTTGTTTTGTAAAGCATTTCCGAATGAGAAAATTGTTTTTTACTCTCACGAAACACATTTGCTGTGTGTAAAACATGAACTGTATCTAAATAATAAGTTAAGAAAATCTAAAATCAGTTTTAAGAAGATTTCGCTTCCAAATCAAGAAAGTCTTTGGTCTTTTTTTGTTAGATATTTTTTTTTTCTTAAAGAGAAGAAAAAATGGGATAAAAAACTGAATGATAAAATTATTTTTTTATCATATGACAGATCTTTATTAAAAATTTTAAAGTTACTTTTTGGAAAAACACCACAAGCTAGAGCTTCTTTGTTACTAGTTACGCATGGAAATCTAGAATCTATAAATAAAAGCAGATCTTTTACCAACCCTCGTGACAACTTCATAAATCCTGAATCTTTTTTTGTTAAGTTGATTGCCAAGTTTACTCGTCCATTAATTTTATTGACATCAGTCTTTAGAAGAGCAGTAAAAATTTTGCTAAGAGTGACCAGTATTCCTTATTTGTTAACACTTCCTAATTTGAAAATTTTGTTGAAATCTTTTAACCCTGACTTTTGTAGATATGTACTTTTATCTGAGCACATTCAGAAAGAATTAAATAATTATAAAGAACTCAAATCATTAAATACATCCGTTATTCCAATGCCCGTAATTATGAAAAACATGAATTTTGCTCGAATTAAAAAAAAAGTTATTTTTGGAATTATCGGATATGGATTGCCTAGCGCTCTTGAGAAATTATTGCGCTTGTTAGATTGCAAACATATTTCTGGTGATTATGAAATACGTTTAATTGGTATGCAGCCTTCTTTTTTTAACAAATATTCAAAAGTGATTGTGTCAAGATCATCCGTTAATTATAATATTTTAACTCGAAGTGAGATGGAACAAGATATAAAGGATGTAAATATGCAAATTATACTATATCCAAATAATTCATATGAATTATCTCAATCACTTTCAATTTTTGAGGCCCTAAGATACAATAAACCCATTATTCATATAAATAATCCATGTGTAAACTTTTATAACGATTCAAAAAATCTTATTGGATTAAAATGCCAGACATTAGAAGATATGGCTAACACTATAAAAAAATTAGTTGACAATAAAAATTACACCTCCAATTTGCTTAAAATTTTTGAAAAAAATCTTATGAGTGTGCGCAAGCAATATAGTATAAATAGTTCTATTGCCCATTTAAAGTTTATTTATGAAAATATAGATAAAAACAAATCTAACTTTTAAAAATGAAATTAAAAAAAATTCAAAGACTATTAAGACTTGTTTTCAGCTAGTCCAGAATCCTTTTTATTTCCTGTTATTTGGAGGATTAATTTGCGAATTGCAAAAATATTCAAGAGTTAAAAATAGTGCAATAGTCAATCAGAGTATTAGCGGAAGTATCGGTTTTAATTTGATAACTGAAATACAAAGATCGGCCCCAATTGCTTGGATTAAGACAATGCAGTGGGAGAGGACTTACGGAAATACAATTTTACCAAGAATATCTTATCGAAGCTCAACTTGGATTCATCCTTTAAAAGACCTACATTCATTGCTAGAGGCCATTTTTTTATGGAAAAAATTTGAGAAGATGATAATCGAATAAATAATGGTAAGTTAAATTTATTAGACAAGTAATATTTTAAAATGATACCGGTAATAATAATTTTATATAATAGACCAAAGCACACCCAGAAACTTTTGCAGAGCATAGCTAATGCACAGAATAGTAGTAAATATAAATTTTATATTTATTGTGATGGAGCAAGAAATAAAGAAGATGTTAGAAAAATTACAAAAATTGATATTATAGTAAATAAATTTAGAAAAAAATTTAAAGTAAAAGTTTTTCTTAGAAAAAAAAATGTTGGCCTTATAAAAAACATTACTAATTCGATTAATCTTGTTTTCAAAAAAAATAATAAGGCAATAATTTTAGAAGACGATCTTGTTCTTAATTATAATTTTTTTAATTTTATGGAAACTTCATTAAAAAAGTATACAAATCATAATAAAATTTTTCAAATATCTGGTTACTCATATCCAATAAAAAATAATAATAATTTACATTATTTTTTAGCACTTACTTCATGTTGGGGTTGGGCTATAACAGCAAAAAATTGGAAAAGTTTTTACAAATTCTTTAATAATAAAAAACTAATATATTTTAATTACCAAAAAATTAAAAAATCAAAGGTCCTAAAGAATAGCTTTAATTTTAATAGTAGTTATAATTATTTTTCAATGTTGGAGAAATCATTGAATAATAAAGTAAATTCATGGGGTATTATTTTTTATTTATATTTATTTATCAACAAAAAACTTACTCTTTTTCCAAATCAAAGTTTGGTTAAAAATGATGGGTTTGATGGTTCAGGTAACCACAAGTCAAAAAACAATTCTTTTAATAAAGAATTTAATCTTACAAACGTTGGTAATTTTCCTAAAAAAGTTATAAGTTATAATTATCCCAAAGATAGAGTTATTAATTACTTTAAAAAAAATCTTTCTTTATATGGAAAAATAAAAAATAAATTATATGAGAATTTTTTTTAAAAAAATCATACCACCTATTTTAATTGATGTTTATAGAGATATTTACATCAAAAATCTTATTAGGAAAAATAAAAAATTTGTTTCTCAAGATGAGCAAGATACTAAAATTTATGACACCGATCTAACAGCAGAAAAATTGAGTGAGTGGGGGAAGGGAAGTACTTGGAATGAAATTCAGATGTTTTTTATTTCAAAAAAAGGCAACATTCTTGATGTTGCTTGTGGTACTGGCCAAAATATGTCTGATGTGCAAAAACTTAGTCCTGATGCAAATATTTATGGTTGTGATATTTCTCAAAATTTAATTGATATATGTATAAAATCAGGAATTGATAATAAAAAGCTGATTTGTTCTGATGCAACGAAAATAGATTATCCTGAAAATTTTTTTGATTTTTCTTATTCTATTGGATCATTAGAGCATTTTACTGAAAAAGGTTTAGTTGATGTCATAGAAAAATTACATTTTATCACTAAAGAATATTCCATTCACATGATGCCAGTTTCAAAAAAAAATGAGAATGAGGGTTGGATAAAAACATACCAAACTTTTCATAACAATAGTGTGGAATGGTGGGTTGAAAAATTTGAAAAAAAATTTTCATTGGTACAAGTTGTTGACTCATCCTGGAGCGATCATATTTCAATTGGAAAATGGTTTATCTGTTATAAATAACTTATGTTAAATTTGATAAGCAAAACATTGAACTTTTTAAAAAGTTTTTTAAATAAAAAAAAAATAGATAATTTAGGTAAAAATACCAAAGCTTATTGTCTAATATTTAAAAGAGATAAAGATAGCAAAATATATATTGGTGACAATTGTTTAATTAATGGAAGGCTAGTTACTGAAACAAATGAAAGCATTATAGAGATAGATAATAATGTATTTATTGGAGGGAACACAATAATTGATTGTTTAAGTAAAATTAAAATATCAGATAATGTTTTAATATCTTACGAATGTGTTTTAAGTGATCACGATAGTCATTCAATTGATAGTAGTAAAAGAGTCAATGATTTAAGTAGATTTCAATCAAATAAAATGATTTGGAGTGAAATTCACACAAAAGGAATAACAATTAAAAAAAATGCTTGGATTGGTATGAGGTCAATTATTTTAAAAGGTGTGACTATTGGAGAGGGTTCGATTGTTGCAGCTGGAAGCGTTGTAACTAAAGATGTTCCGTCATATACTTTGGTTGCAGGAAACCCAGCAATTTTTAAAAAGAAATTAATTTGATGCCTACAAAAAAACATGAATTAATAATCTATAAAAAAAAGCATTATGCAGAAGTAATTCGGGCATCATATACTAAAAAAGAAACTACTTTTTTATCACCTGAAAAATCTTCA
>Ga0115557_1002776_pt1 | contig 11586 bp, 9 predicted proteins | sample COGITO_mtgs_1104_FD_87280 | JGI IMG/M metagenome (GOLD analysis project Ga0115557, IMG submission 87280) | Pelagic marine microbial communities from North Sea - COGITO_mtgs_110421 | ecosystem: Environmental > Aquatic > Marine > Epipelagic | place: Germany:Helgoland, sampling site Kabeltonne...
AAGAAGAACCTCGATACAGAAAATGTCGACAGTAGCATCAAGAAGAGAAAAAAGTCAAGAAAAACATCTGGCATGAAAGAAATGTTACTTTAGGGCAATCGTGCGCCACGCGACCATCGCAGTCATGGGAAGTGGGTTGTCGTAGTACGCCGCCGCCCGCTGTTAACCGACAGGGTGGGGGCAATTGCAATTGCATGTAGTTAGACATGCACGCAGTCATGGGAAGTGGGTGGGGGCAATTACATGTGGTAGTTAGGTTCCGGTATTCAAGAAAAAAAGCAACAAAATTGGATTTCACACGACAAAAAAACTTCATTCATTAACGGTCATATTCTTGTCGTTTTATCATCATTAGCCTCTCCGGCTGCGGGCAGCGATCGCCGCTTTCTTCTCCTCAAGAGCTTTCTTTCTCTTCTCGGCAGCTGCGGCAAGCTTCAACTCCCTTTCCTTCTGTTCCTTCTCCATCTGCAGCTCCATAACACGTAGCAGCTCGCTCTTGTAGTCTTCGAAACCCTCCTCCCAGGGTGTAACCCCCTGCTTCTCAACTACCCAGAGCTTACAGTCGCAGGACTCGATGAGTCGAGCGTCATGGGTGACGACGACGACGCCGCCGTTGAAGGCCGAAATCGCGTCGCAGAGCGCATCAATAGTCTCGATATCCAGATTGTTGGTCGGCTCGTCCAGTAGCAGAACGTGAGGGCGACTCAAGCTCAGGTCCACAAAGACAACTCGTGCCTTCTGCCCTCCACTTAGATCCCGCATCGTCACCTCGTGGGCGTGACCCTCTAATCCGTACCGACCAAGCCTGTTCCTGATGCTCTGATAGTCCTCCGATTGGAAACGATCGAGCAGATGTTCCACAGGAGTCTTGTTCATCGGAAGCCGATCCACGAAGTGCTGAGACAAATAGCAGGGGCAAAAGGTTAGCGGGAAAAGAGTTGTCAGATGCAAGCCAACAGATTCCAACGCGATCAAGAATTTTATATATCCTCACCTGATTGTAGATACCCATCCTGAGCCTAGGATTCCTCCTCAGCTCCCCCTTCGTCGGCTCAATTTCGCCCGTCAGTAACTTGAGCAAGGTTGACTTTCCTGCTCCATTAGGCCCCACAATACATATGCGGCTGTCCATGTCTATCCCGAAATCCACATTCTCGAAAATGATCGGATGTTTCTCACTGTATCTGAACTTTACATTCTGGACCTCAATCACTGGACGAGAAAGCTCAGGAACCTCACTAAATTCGAGCTTGACGGTATACTCCTTTGGCCTCTTGATGAGCTCAGTAGCCTCAGCGGCTTCCTGACCGCTCGCGATGGCAGCATTTTGTTTCTTCTTGCTCCTAGCCCCGGGTTCCCTGCTCTTGCTCGCCTTGACCTGTTCGGTGGCCTTGGTCCTGCTGCTCCCGCTCTGTTTGAGCTGTCGGAGTTTCCTCTCTTGCTTCTCCCAGGCCTTCACGAGCTGCTTCATGCGCTGCGCCTCCATGGTCTTGTAGGTGTCGTAGTCACCCTTGTACGGAACGAGCTTAAGATCGTCAAGAGACAAAATTTCTTGACAGACGCTGTTGAGAAAGTCTTGGTCGTGACTCACAACCAGCAGCGTCTTTTTCCATTTCTGGAGATAGTCGTCTAGCCAAATCACAGCATTCAAATCCAGGTGATTCGTAGGCTCATCGAGCATAAGAAGTGTTGGCTCAATAAATAGAGCGCGGGCAAGTGATATACGCATCCTCCACCCTCCGCTAAAAAGCTTGGTAGGCTTTGTCTGCATTTCCACATCGAAGCCGAGACCATACAAGATTCTCCTCGCTTTGCTCTCAGCTGTATCGGCTCCAATTGCCTGAAGCTCCTCATAAACCTGACCGAGCCTCGCTGTCACGTCCTCGCCCCCCTCGTTCATCTGCTTCACAAGCTCTTCCTCCTCAATGAGCAAGTTCCACCTCTTCTCATCCGCCTTGAGCACGGCATCGACGGCGCGTGTATCATCTGCGACGACCTCTTGCTCCACGTATAGAAAGTCCACTTTAGGAGGGAGCTTCATATCACCGCTCGCGATCATTTTCAGAAGCGTTGATTTACCCTTCCCGTTTGGGCCGACCAAACCATAGCGGCGGCCGTGCACAACGTTGAAAGACGAGTCCTTGAACAGAATTTTCCCTGCAGCACTAATATTGAAGCTTGGGATATTTACGTCGAGAGAGTTGAGCCACTGGGGATCATTCTCGTTGATGGCTGACTGACTGCAAGCAAATTGCGCACCCGCCGCAGAATTGGCCATCTGCACTTTTTGAAACTCAAGCTCGCGCTCTTTGGCCTCCTTTGCCTTCAGGAGCTTTTTGCGTTCCTTGTTCGACAGCTTTTTCCCGTCTTTACCATGGGTAGGAATCGCATCGCTATCGCCATTTTTGGCAGCCTCCTCAGCGGCGAGGATAGCAGCAGACTTATCTGTCCACGCAGCCTCATCAGGGGCGCCGTAGAACTCGTCGGTAGTGCCACCGTCAATGTCTTCGTCGCCATTGCCGTTGCCGTTGCCGTTGCCGTTGCCGTTGCCGTCTCCCTCGTTTTCCTCGGACTTCGCAGCCTTTGCAGCTTTCTTAGCCTCTTTCTCTAGCTTTTTGGCTTCTTTCTCAGCCTTTCGGGCCTTCTTTGCGGCCTTTTCAATCTTACGAAGCCGTTTTGCCTCATTCTCATCAATTTCACCGTCAGCAGTCTCAGCATTGCCATCATTAGGACCTTCAGCCATTTCAAGTTCCTTCTGCTTGTCCTCATCTGCCTTCAACAGCTTTGCCATTTCCATGCGTTTCTCCAGCTTGCTAAGCTTCTTATTCTCCCCCCCAACAGCAAGGGCCTCCATCTCTGCAGTAGGCGGGGTTGGGGGAGCTTTAGCCAAGGACATATTCTCTTCCATTTCGGCCGTTTTCATTGCCTTCTGTTTCTTCAGCTTCTTCTTCGATTTGGCTGGAGGTTCCGGTTCCGGTTCCGGTTCCGGTTCCAGTTCCGGTTCCGGTTCCGGTTCCGGTTCCGGTTCCGGTTCAGGATCTTCCTCGCTACTGCTACTGCTGCTGCTCCCCATCAAAGCAAGTCTTGCCTCCTCCTCCCTTGCCTCCCTCTCCCTCTGCTTCTTTAAGTCCTTCTTGCTCACCCTCTTTGGAGGCTGCGATATGCTCTCATCTTCTTCCGCAGCCTCAGCAGCTTCCTCCGCTTCCCTTGCCTCCCTCTCCCGCTTCTCCTCCAGACGCTTTCGCTCAAGCATCTTGTTTTTTTCCTTCTTTGTCATCTTCTTGGCAGGGATAACTTCGTCCTCCGAATCGATTTGATTGTCACTCATCGATGGAGGTGGGTCATTGTCATCGTTGCTGCCATCGTTGTTATCGCCAATTTCATCGTCATTCTTCTTATTAGTAGAAACCTGAGCTGCCTTTGCGGCCCGACGAGCTTTCTTCTCCTTCGCAGTTAACTTCTTCTGAGGCTCGGGCTCTGAGGCCGCAGCTGGGGGGGAGGAATTCGACTCATCCTCTGAAGAATCTTCCCCTCGTCGACCCTTCTTCCCTTTCTTACCCTTGGCCATCACTAAAAAAAGTTTTGGCACAATTTACTGAGGTCTCGTTTTGTGTGGTGCACAGAACGGCGGTTTTCACTGGTGTATTGCTCTTACGTCAGTTTGTTTTGGCGCATACAGAGCCTGGTCAGCACGTAGATTAATTGGGGCACAATTGAGCTGTGGAATGGTGCAATTGGCAATTGGGCAGTGGTCACCAACAAAAATAAAAGTCTTGGGTTTTTATCAAGTAAGGAAATTTTTTGGACCTCCCGGTCCAATCTCAGGCTTTTGTTCTTGTTTTGCTCGCTGTTACCGTTGCTAAAAGGAAAATGAGTGGGGAAACACGCATAATATATTCATTCATCCGCTTCCCCCAATCCTTTTTCTTCACTTGTTTCCGCCTGTGTTTTATTCGAACAAAAGCGATTGACCGTTCGCACGGTCTACTTAACTTATCAGCCGGCCTGGTGACTACCCAGTCATGCTGAAAGTTGTATTATCAACCCACACGGCAACAGCCAAACAACATTCTAACCACACACAAACAAAATCACAACCCTTATAGCATGTCTCATTTTCCCACACCCCTCGAACTGATCAGCAGTCCTGATCCTGAGCTTTACACGAAAATGATTGATTTGACGGAACGACTCGGCAACAAGGTGAAAGAATTCAATGCGGCTAATCCTTGTGCTCCAATTAAATTGTTGGCTAAGGCTGAATACAGCAACCCAGGCATGAGTCATAAAGACAGGTGAGAGTGATAGGGTGGATGACATTGTTGGGATTGATGGTCTGGGTGGTATTAAGCGGTTACGCGACTTACACATGTGTTTTTATGAACCACAGAATTGCCAAGGCAATGCTCACTGAGGCAGAAAAGAGGGGAGATCTGTTAGACAAGGAAGGGAACAAGAAGACAATATTGGCCGCGAGCAGCGGCAATACCGGCTGCTCTCTTGCTCTAGTTGGCACCTTGATGGGGTTTGATGTGATCATAATTACCAACAAAAAGTGCTCCGATGAGAAGTGTGCACACATCAGGGCCAATGGAGCGACGCTGTGGCTGGCTGAGAAGCTCCCTGACCAGTTCCCTGAATGTTTGGCGGGCGTCACGGATTACATGGCTCAGGAGAAAGTTCTGTGCAACGAGTTTCCTGACAAGTATTACAGTGTCAACCAATATGACAACTTGGACAATTTGCAGGCGCACTACAGCTCCACTGGGAAAGAAATCTGGGAGCAGACCAACGGGGCTGTGACTCACTTTATTATGGCTGGCAGCACTGGGGGAACCATCATGGGGGTAGGCAAGTTCCTGAAGGAGAAGAGGAGCAACGTTGAAATAGTTTTGAGCGACCCGCACAAGAGCCATCTCTCGGGGATTTGGGAAAGCGAGAATAAAGACAGCAGCATCAAGTGCCAGGGAAAAAAAAAATTAAAGGATGTGGAAGAGCTTATTAAAAAGGAAGGGGGAATCCAGGTCGAGGGAGCTGGGAAGTCCGGTTTAACAGCCATTATGAAGCACGGTGGAGTGCTACAATTCGTTGATTTTTGTGAGAGGTGAGTTGAGTCAGAGGCCAGAGGCCAGAGGCCAGAGGCCAGAGGCGGCCAGAAGCCACCATTTGAGGTAAATTTCCTTGAGCTGGTGATGGCCAACGAATTTAGTAATTCACCACATCCCCATCACCCACGCCTCATACACAGTGTCCACGAGTTTGAAGCGTTTGATGAGTGCCGTGCCATGAGCAAGCGTGGAATTATGGTTGGCGGAAGTGCTGGCGTCAACGTGTGCGCCAGCCGGATGGTTGCAGAGCGATGTGTCGCTGAGGGACCCAGGGAGGGCGGAGTCACCATCACAACATTGCTCTGTGACCATGGAATCAAGTACATGAGCAAAATTTTCAACGACGAATGGATGTTAAAAAACGATACGAGAAAAAGAATGCAGTAATTAACATATCGGGCGATGAAGGCTAGGTTTTTTTTTCTCCCGAAGATTTTGATTTTTGAAAGGGAGGTTAAGTGATCTTTGGGACAACAGAAAGCAATCGAGTGAGCATTTTTTTGTTTTGGGACGGCAGAATGAAAGATTTTAATGATTAAGTTTGTGAAGTTTGTGACATACATGGGATTTTGTGGGATCCTGCCTGTTCTGTTGTCAGCAACAATCTAAAACAACTAAAAGCGTTCTTACTACTTGTTAATTAAACCTTTTCTGTCATGACTCATGTGGCATGACTCAAATCAACTCCTCCCTCAGAAGCTGACTGTTGAGCTGTCCACCGTCCTGCGTGCACAAAATTAGTTAGGTTATTTATCCCCCCATCCTCTCCTGTTGTCGAATCACTTACCTTCATCAGAACACCCAGGATTTCATCTTTCCGCTTCCTCCTGAACTTTATTCCCCTCGAGAACCAAACAACTGTCATGAAGATGGTAAAGTACAAGCTCAGACGCAGTTGAAAGAAAGCAAAAACTCCGATGGCCACAGTCTTAACCCCTACCACCATCCAGCACACACGCTCTGATCTCGCAGAATCTCCCTTAGAGATAACAAAGCGACCATACAAGCCGCAAAAAAGGGAGAGGGTAATCATAATCGCTCCTTGAAACTCATAATCGTTCTTGAAATCTGATAAGGACATATTTGGCTAAGTTATGTTTCCTTTATGAAGGTTGTCGTCGGAAAGATGGTTAATGGTTAAGCACTTTGGGTAAATGAAATTGATGGAATAATAAATTCTCGATTTCTGTCTATCTATTCCTGTCACGACCCGTCATCGTTATTGAAACACTAAAACATTCCCCAACCTTACTTATTTCCAAACCTTCTTTCCAACTTCTCCATCACAACTTAACAACCCTTTTGAGTGAAGAATACGAAGCTATAAGATAAACTGATGTCATATAATGCTAACTTTGGTCCTTGGACATCTATTGAAGGCGGCATGCCAAAAAATGGCCCCCTCGTCTCGCAAATCTGGCCTGCTGCATTCAACCCCCCACCAACCCTCACTGCCACACAAGCCCTCTCCCGCTCCAACTCTCCCAACCTCCCCCGCCACAATGCCTCCTCCCCGCACGCGAATTTTCTAGCGAGCGAGATCGACAGAGAGGCGACCTTGGTTTGTGTTGCAAGGAATGCCAAGGAGTCTGGGAGGGGAGTGCCTTCTGATCCCACTGCCATCAACTGGCTCCTGGGGATGGCTAATGCTGGGCGACACGGTAAGAAAAGCGGCAGAAACGAATACAATACCAGCTTCAATAGCAGAAATCATAGCAGCAACGGTTACGGCTATATCGCCAATAACAACAGCAGGAATAGTGCCGTTTCCTACGATGGCGGGCTCCAAGGCAGCAGCAGCCAGGCAATGAATCACTGGCAAAACACAAATTCCTCGCAAGGAATGAGTTCGCCCATAAGGTTATTCTCTTCGAATCACCCAAGTCACTCCTCTCGCCCCCAGAGGAATTTCCTCGACTCCCCAGAGCGGCACTCACTTACGAGAGTTAAGAGTGTTGGGGAGCTGGTCAGGGACCAGGGAAGGAAGGCAGCGGCGACATCCATGGTAAAAGGGATGACCGTCATGTGCCGGGAAAGGAGGAAACTTCGAGAAATAGCGAGCAAGAGAAAAATCAAGCAGCTTGTCGTCAGCCGGGAGGGCAGTTCTGGTGGTGGAATTGCTTACCCCTTGAAGTAAAACAGTTTACACCAACTCAACCCAATAAAGTGAGAGAAGAGTTGGATGATGTCAACGACTATTGCTCATGAGTTGGGTTGTGTACCCAAGAAGTAGTGCTAGAAAAAGTAAGAATTTCGTAGGACATTGTTGGGTACAAACCCCTCAGTACAATTTTCGCTTATTATGAAACAGAAAAAAGTATACAGACAACTTCCATGCTCGCTTTGCACAGTACCCCACCCCTCTATTCAAGGCTATTCAAACAATTCCCATCCTGAACCTTCCTCCACCTCCTCCTCATCCCACCAACTCTTGTCCCCAAATCACTTCTTCCCCTCCTTAGCATGTTCAGGGAGTAGGGTGCTCATGATGTCACTACCAATTTCCTTCTCGTGTTCAGTGAAGTCAAAAAGAGGCGGGAGTTCTCTCCCGTTGGGCAGAGTGACCGCCGGGTCCCTAAGTTCATTGAAGAAAGGGTGGGCGCAGGCCTGGAAAGGTAGAACGCGCTTGAGGGGGTCATAAGCCAACATGGTGCCAATGAAGTCGATTGCGTCCTCCGGCGTCTTGCTTCTGAACACTTTCTTCCACTGGCAAGCCTTGATCTGGGGAAATTTGAACTCGGTGTAGTTGCTGTTCATGGCTGAGATCTCTTCTCGGGTTGGGGTTCCTAGAACCTTAATGATCTCTACCAACTGGTCAACTCCAGAGTCTCCTGGAAATAGCGGCTGCCCAAGGAGGAGCTCAGCTCCCACGCAGCCTTGGGACCACACATCAATTGCTGTGGAATAGTCTGTTGAGCCGAAAATAAGTTCTGGTGCCCTGTTGAGAGCGCGTGTTGAATTGTTGTGTACATATCAGTATCAGTATCAGTATCAGTGTGAGTAATTTACTGAGAAGAAAGCGGATCACAGTGCCATCGAAAATTAAATAAAATTGTGTCAAAGCACGTCGCCGACAAAGGCCAGCAAAGAAGCACTCAAAACGCACTCAAAATGAAAAAGCCGCACACACACCCTCCACACCCTACTTCACTGACCTGTAATATCGGCTGCAAATGTAGCTCACATTGGGCTCCCCCTTGACAAGCACCTTGGCACTTCCAAAATCGCAGAGTTTCAGCTGGTGGTTAGATGGGTTTAGAAGCAAATTCTGAGGCTTTATGTCACGGTGGCAGATTCCCATAGAGTGGATGTGACACAAGGCTCGGCAAAGCTGGTACATGTAGAGTTTTACGTAAAGGATTGGGAGGGCGATCTTGGACTTTTGGTGCTGTCTAGAGATACTATAAACCGTCTCCTCCACAAACTCCAGAACCAGATTGAGGTAAAGTTCATCTGGCTTGTCCCCCTGCGAGTAGAAGCAATGCTTCAGCGACACAATATTCGAATGGGGAGACTTGACCATCTGCCGCATGATTTGGAGCTCACGATTCTTGAAACGCTTGTCTTGAAGAACCTTTTTTATTGCCACAATTTCCTTGGTCTCCACCACAGTGGCCTGGAAGACAACACCAAAACTGCCGTTCCCTATGATCCGCTCGGCGCTGTAGGAGATAGTCTGGTCATCAAGGCTGCCGGGTGGCCCTTCATCCCCCGCACCCGAAGCAGACCCTCCCTGAGTCAAAGTTGTAGCTGCACTGCTCCCAATGTTATTTCCAGTTCCATTGTTATTGGTGCTGTTGCTGTTGTTATTACTTCCACCCCCAACGTTAGTCACTTTACCCCCTCCCTTGGGAAGCCCATCTTCCCGTATTTTTCGTGCTGATGCATCCTGTGGCACTCTGTCGGAAGTGCTGTCTTTGATGTTAGGATTTATAGCATTGTTCAGATCGTCATTGTTTAGCAGTGAGTTTTGTGCCTGAAAAAAAAAAAAACGCGAAAAAAGGGTGCGTATGTTAGCATGCGATAAATTCATTATTACCAGAGGCACTGCGCGCACTCGCGCGTGGCCGGGTTTCTCAAGCAGGGAGGACAACAACTTCGGTCGAGAGGGCCCAGAACTAAGATCCTCGCCCCTCGCCCCTCGTCCCTCGCACCCTGTACGCTCTCGACTCCCTGGAACTGAACATCCAGTAGCTGCACACAGCGCGGGCCGCACGCGGCGGCCCCCTGGCGGTGCCACATCAACAGGCACACCCCAGAGGAAAAAGAAAAGTCGCCAGAGTTGGAACCAGTACGGAAACTTACTAGAGAGCCATCAACGCGAGTATTCGAGCGCGGGATGCCCGCTGAACTCATTAGAGCCTATTAGAGCCTAAATACTGTAGGCTGGGTTAAAATGGGAGGTTGGGGTTAAAAGATCCGAAAATCTGATATCAATCAGCTTCGAGGTAAAACAAAATCCATTATCGATTTGACAGAGAGATAAAAAGTGGCAGAGAATTGTTGGGAGATATTTCACATTGCTGGGTCATATTTATTTCCGGCTGAATCCAGTTGTCGTCGTGGGCGGGACCGACGAGCTCTTGCGAGAGTTGGATGAGTGTTTCGCACATTCTTCAGGAGAGCATCTTCACTCACATTGAGCAAAATAACACAGCGAAGTTCTTTGAGTTGATTGATAGCGACAGTTCACTGTGTAATATAGCGGAGAATCATGGTCGTCTCCCATTACACGTCGCAGCAGCGTCAGGGGATGGGAGCAACAACCTGCAGATTGTAAGGAAGCTTGCGAAGACATCTCCCGAGACTGTCAATATGAAAACCAAGCACGGTTTTACGCCTGTTTATATGGCAGCGATGAAAGGAAACGCAGATGTGAGTATTACATTTGAGTGCGAGGAGCGAATATCTTATAAGAAACGAAAAACTACAGACTAATCAGCTCTCCAACCCAGATCATAGAGTGCCTTGTCAGAGAATTCAGTGCTTCGTTATCTATACCCGATTCAGGCGGTTTGACCCCGTTACATATTGCTGCAAGAAATGGTTTTGCAAATGTTGTGGCCATGATCCGTGAGCTTGATGCCGACGACGAGCTGAAAACAGTAAAAGATAGTATTGGTTGGACTCCTGAGGAGTGGGCGAAGAAAGAGGGACACAGCGATGTACTTGAAGCGCTCAATGAAAATAAACCAAATAATAATGATCGTGAATTAGAGTTTGACAATTCTTGGATGGACGAAGAGAATTGTGACGAGAACGAGAACGATGAGAAAGCAGTTGCGATGGAAAACATGTTTGAGGGCGAGTTAACAGATGAAATTCTTTGAGTGTAGTAATAGCATTCTAAACGCCAGCCCCGCATTTACAATTTACGCAAGCTAGCAAATGTCTGCTGCGCTCTCCGGAGCCTCTCCTGCAGCTGGGCGGTTGCCGGGGACGGTGGTCTCCGATTGTTACTAACATTATTATTGCCGTTTGAGGGAGCAATAGGTGGCCGAATTTGTGTTGGTGCCGGCGTTGGTAATGGTGGAGTCGGCAAAGGCATTGGTGCTGGTGCGCTCACTTTCCCCTCTGTTGTCTTATGGAAGCCTCCCCCGCCCAAAAACTTCTCTTGGAGTCTGGCGAGGTCGTTTTTCTGCCTCAAAATCTTGCTAGAAAGTGGAACTGTGGATGTGTTTGTAGCCACGGACATCGCTGCAGGCACGCTTGACGATAAGTTGCTGACATTAACGTTTTCATCCGTGGTGTTTCCTTGCCCTGGGGTCGCAAGGGGCTCAGGTATATCTATAATCTTGTGCCTGCTGCAATCACCATTTCTGTTCATCTCAGTTATTTTCTCGTTAAGTTTGCAAGATGTCTCGCTTAGACGATTGATCATTTTGCACGCAGTACGAACAATGCTGCTCATGCTCAAGTGATGGTGGTGGTGGTGGTGGTGGTGGTGGTGGTTTTCCTGCCCGAAACTTGCGTTGCTATCATTCAAATTTGAGTAGCTCTCATTCAGCAAACCCACCTCGCTTCTCGCACTGGGCGAAACTGCTAGTATCAAGCTCCTGCTATTCCTCCTTGCATTCTCGATTGCAGACGACAAGTCTCGGTTGTATTCTTCCATCTCTGCCTTGTTTGCTTGCAGCTGATTCGCCAACAATGCCCTCTCTTTGGAAAGCGATTCTAGTCTCCCCTCCAATGTGATTGCCAAAGCACCCTGGCGTTCAGCAAGCTCTGCAGCGCTCTCCAACTCCGCTGCAAGGGCCGTCGATTCGCTTGATAAGGCGGCAACCTCTGCTTCACCAGAAGAGACGCTGGAGGCGAATTTTGCCAGGATTTCTTGTCCTTCTTCCTGGAGGCGGGCGACCTCTCTGTTCTTGAGGTTGACCATCGCCTCACTTTCAACCAGGCGTTTCAATGTGTGATCCAGTCGTACCGTCGCAGTGCGACCGCCGAAGAGAGCTCGCGAAACTGCAGACACGATTTC
>Ga0115557_1002779_pt1 | contig 11581 bp, 10 predicted proteins | sample COGITO_mtgs_1104_FD_87280 | JGI IMG/M metagenome (GOLD analysis project Ga0115557, IMG submission 87280) | Pelagic marine microbial communities from North Sea - COGITO_mtgs_110421 | ecosystem: Environmental > Aquatic > Marine > Epipelagic | place: Germany:Helgoland, sampling site Kabeltonne...
CATTTGGTCCTTCCGTAAATATTCCGTCTGAAAGAGAGAGAGAGATTGTTTTGGTGGGGTGTCTTCTTCTCTCTCTCGTTTTTGTGTGTTGCTGTCCGGAATTTTGAAATTTGTGAGGAGAGTCTTGAGCAGATTTTTCTCTTTCTTAATATGACTGATATGTATCGCGATTATTGGGGTGATTATTACACGCGTTCTCAAAACGCTTTCTCTCTCTCTCTCTCTCTTTGGTTGCGTCGTCGTTTTATCGTCGTCGTTCTTTTGTATCATGGTCTCTTTCTTTCGGACACCGCCCAAGCGAAAGATGGTCGGTATCGTCGCTCTCATCATTGTAACTCGTTCTCCAGATGCGAGTATTCGAACAGAAAGTCCGGTTTGCTTCGCTGACACCACCCTCGGACGCTTCCGTATTCGTCCCGGCTTACGGCGTGGTCGAAGTAGACGTACGCGCCTTGCTCGAATTCTTCGTTGGAGACTTTCGGTTCCTCTCGTCGAGCGAACCAGGCGCTGTATTTTTTGTGGAACCGCCAGTTGGCGCGTTTCAACTCTCGAGCGGCTAAGTACTGTTGAGGGGTGCCTTGTTGGTGGTAGAAGGAGAAGAAGAGCGCGTCGGCGTCTAAGCGTTCGAATAAAGCCGGGTTTTCCAAAACTGGGTATAAATTGTTCCCGTTGCCGTCGAGGAGAGTGGTCGGGTAGGAAGGCGGAATCGGCGCTTGGGGCGCGCGGCGAACGCGTCTGGTCCAGACGCCGTCCGAGGCGGACGGGAGAAGTCTAGAGGAGGCAGAAGCTTCGAGGAGACGGAGACGCGAGGACGGGTCGCCGTGCGCGACGGTAGCCGTGGAGGCGGCGCTCGCCCCTCCTCCTCCTCTTTGTTGTTGCTGCTGTTGTTGTTGCTGCTGCTGCCGTTGTTGTTGTTGTTGCTGTTGTTGTTGTTGTTGTTGCTGCTGCTGTTGTTGTTGCTGCTGTTGTTGTTGTAGCGCCAAGGTGGAGTTGATGCTGTTATTGCTCGCGTTGTTTATGGATTGGGCGCTACCGGATCCGGATTGCATGCCGCTTCCAGATAATCCTCGTCGCATGGACGTGGACATTTCATTCAACGATCGCGCGCCTTGACTCGGGTTGTCGAAGACCTCGTTCGCAGTAAACGCCGCGTTGGCGGCTTCCGCGACGGATTGTTGTTGATTTGCGTCGGATGATAACGGTCTCGGTCCAGGTGGAAACGCTTGTTGCGCGGCGTTGCCGTCTTTGATACCTCCCGGTCCCGGTGGCGCGTTGGAATTGTTATTCGGTCTCGGTATGGGTTTCCCGGCGGCGGCGGCGGAACCGCTCCCGACTGCGGCGTTATTCCCGCCGTTCCCAGACCCCACGCCGTCGGCGTCCAAACCTTTCGGCGCGGGAAACCGAGATCCCCACTGATTGACGCTTTGTTGTTCCTGTTGCGCAGCTGCCGCGGCCGCGGCTTTCGGACTCAACACCGGCGCCGGCGGTACCACTCTCGGCTTTGGCGGTTCAATCTTCGACGATCCTCCGCTCAAGGCTGTTTGCAACTGCTGCGGCGATCCGGACGAGGCGTCTTGTCCGGACTCCTCGTGTAACTGCTTCACGTTCGTCACCACTTTCACGCTTTCTTTCGTCGCCAACTCTTCCAAATTTAAACTCTCGTACATATCGTCCACGACGTCAAACTCGTCGAAATCTTCTTGATTCCTCTCCAAATAATCTTCTATCAAATCCCGCACGTCGTCCGCCTCTTCCGCCGGCAACGTCTCGTTCTCCACCAATCGCATCATGATTTCCAAATTCAGCGTGTGCGCCTTGTGTCTTTGCACCGACTCTTCCAATCTGTTCACTTTCTCTTCGTTCCCGTTGTTCGTATTCTTCCCTTTCCTTTTACTCGGTTTCGCGGCTTCCAACTGCAACACCTCAATCTCCGCCTCGAACGCGTCCGACTGATTCGACAACTCCTCCACCACCGTGGACAACCACTCCTTCGTCTCTCTTCTCCTCTTTTGTTCCGGAGTTTCGTTTTCCATCTTCTCCAATCCGTGTTTACTAAACGCTTTCGTCTTCGATTGCCTTTCGACCATTTTAAACCTCTCCATGTCGATTTCAATTTTCCGCTTGTATTCGTTCAAAGACGTCTTGTCTTTAATCGCGGTATCCGCGGACCAGTTTTTGATCTGGTCCCGGAATTTTTGCAGTTTTTTCAGCTCTTTCTTCAAGTCCGCCTAATAATAAGAATAAGAATAGAATTGTGTCAGCGTCATCCGAACGTCGAGAAATAAGAGGAAAATCGAGGTTTTTGCTCCTCTTTCAGGAAAGAAGAGAATTCAATTTTCAACAATTGGGGGAAAACCAATCACATATCAATATATCCTTTCCTTTCCTCTCTCTCATCGAGCGCGCAAAAAGAGAGAAGGACAAAACGCTCTCCGTGAAGAATTTAGTTCTCGTTCTTGAAAAGAGTCTTTCTTTTCTCTTTTCTCTTCTTTGAAACGTGTAAAAAGAAAAGCAATTAAAGATACAATTTTACAGTTAATGTACAAATTGCGCGGCGGAACAAAATGGAAAATGCAATCGGTGAATAATAGTACCTCGTATTTCTCCTTCAAACTCGAATCGCACTCCTTCAACCGATCGAAAATTTGCTGAAACACCTCCTGCTGCTCGTCCACCTTACGAAAGGTCTTGTCGATTTCAGCCTGGAGCTTACGTATCGTCGCCATGATGATTTGTATTCGATTCTCTTTTTTTGTGCGTTAAAAGTGCGAAGAATTGGAGGTGAAGTGACCTGAAAATACTTCGTCCGAGCGCGTACGTACCGCAGAGAGAGATATAGTACAAAGATTAAATGTGATGGTTTTACAACGAAAACAACCTACAAAACAGAAATATGCCGAGATAGTATTGTTATTGCGTCTCTTTCTCTTTCTTTCTTTCTTTCTTTCTTTCTTTACGCTCTCGTTCTCCTTCTTCTCCCTTTCGCCATATGCGAGAAAGGAGCTTCTCGCCAAATGCGTTTTTTACTAAACGCGATGGTTTCTCTCTCTCTTTGCACCCGCAAAACGCGCTCTTTTTATCGACTCTGCGACGACGAGTAGTTTTGTTGTATTCGAAACAACTTCTACTCTGAATGTTTACGCCGGCAGAGCGTCACTTTTTTAGCGCGCGCTTTTCGTCGCGTACGTGTACAACTAACTCCTCTTCTTCTTCTCTTTCTCGTTTTCCCGGGAAAAGCCGCTTCGCTTTGCCCGGCGCCGATTTCGCGAGAGGGAGAGAGAGAAAGAGAGCGAAAGACGAGAGCGACTCCCGGACAACAACGTTTGTCTCGGAGTTACCCGCACCCTCCGCCGCTTCCATCATCCCCACCACCAAACATCTCCTTCTCCGCTTCCGCGACGCGTTCTTCCAACATCTCCACGATCTCTTCCATTTTAATCGGGAGTGTAGATCCTCCTCCTCCTCTCGTCTCGAATACTGTTCGATCTCGAAACTCCACTCGAAAATATTCCTCCTCTTGGTTTTTTTCTTCTTCTTCTTTCTCGTTCCCTCTGACCATGACCGATGGAAACGCCATCTCGATCGCGTCCGCCATCTCGATGTACGTGTCTAAATACTTCGTCTCTGGATGGTAGAGAATGTCCACGTGTAAAGGATCCGGGGCGGATAAGGAGTTGCGTCACGCGTAGTGGCGAAATTGTTGGTGTTGGTGATGGTGATGATTAAGTGGTACGCGACGGGGAAGAGAAGGCGTGGAAATCTTCTTCTCAGCAGGCGATGATGAATACGAATGGAAACAACTACGCGTTGGTGGTGTCACCCCCGGAGAAGTCGATGATGATGATGATGATGATGTTGTTCTCGTCGTCTGCGGAATACTACCGATGCAGCGATGAAGAACGCGGCCGAAACTGCTTGCGCTGCTTTGACCTCCACTCAATAAAGGTGAAGAAGCTGCAACAGCAGCTCGGAGCGCTCGTTCTTTGCTCCTAAACATCGTCATCAAAGACGTCATTAGTTCTGCGGCATTTTATCCAAAATGTGTCTCAGAGATACGAATACTTTTATAACTCTGTAGTATTAATAGTACGGGTTCAGACGATGATCAAAAACAACAAAATAGATTACGATGATGATTTTAATCTCTGGTGGTGGACCGTCTCCTCGTATCTCGCGTTCTTTCTCCTCTTAATAGCACGGTTTGTGGTGCCACATTCAGGGGAAATGTTCCATTGGAAACCAAATGAAAGAAGAAGAAGATTTGCAATGAACCATCGAATTTGCGGGGCGATGCACTTACTCGTTCTCGTTTTCGGAGGTGTGCATCTTATGCTTTTGTCCTCCTATAATACGTCGTCGTCGTTTACGTCGTCGTCGATGAGTCGTCTTGCGGTTGTTGCATTTGACCTCGTGTTAGGTTTGAGCGGGATTCTGGTCACGCGCACGGCGGTGAAGGATTTCGGCAAGTTGCACTCCCGAGTGCGAGAGAGACGAACAAAATCGAGCGGCGTGTTACACGAGACGAAAACAGTCGCGACGGAGGAAATGGAAGAGCACTTCTTTTACCAAATGGTAAATTTGACGCAGGTTTTGTATTTGCACTTTTGCGAAACGTGCGACGGGAAGAACGCGCGAACGCTGGCGCTCGTATTGAGCACCTGGAGCATTTGGCGGTATCGCGATCGGTTTCCGGTGAATTCGTTTTCTCGAAACTACGAAGGCGGCGAAAACGGAAGGTGGTTTGAATCCGTGGAGAACTTTTTGTATCGAGCGAAGAAATGGCAGTACGTGTTTTACAAGACGTGCTTGTTGCACGGGTTGAACGTTTCCAGCGCGATTTTTGGGAGTAGTCGTAGTAGTAGTAGTAAGACGACGACGATTTTGACGACGCACGGCGAGCGCTTTCAACTGTATTGGTTGTGCTTGAACGCGAGTTACGTGATGGAGTTCTTTTTGCAGACTTTGGTGAAGAAGAAGTACGGCACGCAGTCGAACGCGTTGTTGATGAATCAATTTTTGATGGTGGTTTCCTCGCTTTCGGCGTTTCCGGTCGTCGTGCACAGAGTACACCCGATTGCTTTCGTTGCGGCGTTGGCGTTGAATTTTCTCAATCGGAAACAGGAAACGGCGAATGTCTGCTTAACGTGTGTGGCGTGTGTCGTATTTGATAGGTTTGTAAAAATATAAACGCGTGCGCGCGCGCTAGATTAGTAGTAGATGTAGTAATAAAGTTGATTCATCGCTTGACGTGTTTAATCGCCCTCTCGATCTTCTCTTTCGCTATTTGGATCTCTTTTCTATCTCTGTCGTCTAAAAACTCCCCGCCGTCCTCTTCCTCGTCCCGAAGCATTCGTTCGGCCATTTTTAGCAATCGAACCGCTTCTCTTCCATCTCTCGGCGTACTTCTCAACAACCATCTCGAAGCATCGTACAACTCTTCGATTTCTTCTCTGCGCCTTATTGTTGATGTTGCTGTTGCTATTGTTGTTGTTGTTCCCGTGTTGCTAATTTCTCTCTTCGCCGCTCTCGCTCGGTCACTCTTACCCGACGGCGTCGTCGACGGCGCCTCGTCCGCGCCATCATCGTCATCATCATCGTTCCTCTTTTCCTCATCTTTTCTCTTATTACTGCTAGTATCATTCCTCTCGTCCACATCCACTTCTTTCTCTTCTTCTTCTTCTTCATCATCATCATCATCTGCGTTATTCCCCCTACTGCTATACACCATCTCCATCGCGCGTTCTCTCGCGTTTTCCAACGTCTCCCTTGCCCGAATCGCCTCCAAAGGGCAACACTCGATCGCTTTTTCGAATTCCCCTAAAGCTTCTTTCGCCGCGCGTTTTTGTTCTTTTCGACGTTGTTCCAGCGATGATAAAGAGTCCTCCTCCTCTCTTCTGCTTTGTCTTCTTCTCAGCAACTCCAAACCTTTCCTAAAGTGTTTGTCCGCTTTCTTCGCGTCCCTCTTTGCATTCGTTTTGCTTTGGGGAAGGCGGAGGTCAAATTCGTGACTCGTAGTCGCAGTCGCAGTAAAAGCAGTACTGCTCTCCTCTCTCACCGCCAACGCGTGCGCGCTCGATTGTATCCGACTCTCCAACGCGACCATCAACGCGTCCGCGTCCGCCGAGACTCGTTTCAGGGACGTCACGACCGTCGTCGATGTTTGCATATTTGATTCTTTTTTTTATTAATTGGTGTCGTTGTTGTGAAGGATGATTTTCGAGACACACGCGCAGCACAATCCCCTAAAACTGAGGAAAATCGCCTCTAAATGACGCTTCTTTTGATGCACAGTTATGCGAAAATATAATTTCAACGCAATTAGTACAGCGATGATCGCTCGCAGCTTTTCACTTCCTTATTATCGATCTGTTTGGCGATGCGTTTCGTTGAATCCCCTGCTAATACGTGTGTTGTTAAAATTATTAAACGAGAAAACGCTCGTTCGTTTTTTTTTTTTGCTTCTTCTTCATATTTTTGTATCTACTCTAAAATACTAACAAACACCTAATACACACACACACACTACTACAATCATGGCGTTAACTCGATCTTTACTCACGCCGTTCTCGCTGTCCCAGATGGCAGAACAAGGTGGAAGAGGAGGAGGTTTGTTGTTGTTTCGATCGTCGTCTTCTCGTACGTGCGGCGGCAAAAGCGCTTTCAATTCGATTTTGAGAGGAGGAGGAGGATTTGGAAGACCTTCTTCGAAGAAAGCTTTTTCCGCGCAAGTCGCGCGCGCGGAGAGCGAACAAGAAGGAGGCGGACAGATGGAGAGACAACAACAACAACAACCGGAACAGCGCGTGTCGATGACGTCGTCGCCCATGAGAGGCTTGCTGAGTCGCATGTTGAGCGATCCGTACGGAGGTAAAAGATATGCGCGTTTCGTGTTGTTCTTTTGTCTTCTCTTTGTCTTCTTCTTCTTTCTCGCGCGTATATCGCGCAAAATGCGCTCTTTTGATTTTAGATACAAAAACTGACGCGAGAGATACGAATCTAAAATTTTCTCCTTTATTTTCCTTGAATAGGAGCACTCGGCCCGCGACGCCGAAGAGGAGGCATGATGGACACGTTTCTGAACGACCCGTTCTTTCGCGACACCGAGGCCATCACCTCGTCCTTTCTGGACTCCATGATCCCGAAAGACACGGTTTCGAACATGAACCAATTCGATTTCTTAGTCGACATCGTCGAGAAGAAGGACAAGTTTCACTTATCCGGTGAGCTTCCCGGGTGCAACGTCGCCAACGTGGACGTGAAAGTCGATAAAGACAACAACTTACACATCAGCGCGATGAAGTCTATCAAACACGAGGAGGACGAACAGTCACCGGACGGCTCGGTGAAGTGGCACGCGATCGAAAGGTCCTCGGGTAAAGTCGAGCGCATCTTCGCGCTTCCGGAAGCGGCGGACGCGGACAAAATCGATTGTTCGATGAAAGACGGCGTGCTTTCCATCGACATCATGAAGAAACCCGAGTTTGTCGGTGAACCGAAAGAGTTGAAAGAGAAGGAGATGAAGAAGATTCCGATTAAAGGCGCGTGACTGTTATCGCGTTCGAGGTTGTGATTGGATCGTCGAAACAGACGGACAGAGAGACAAGACAGACAAGACAGAGAGACATACTTCAATTTTGAAAAGAAAAAGACAGACAAAACAAACAAACAAAAAAGAGATACAAAACGTCACAAATAAAAAGCGCGCTTTTTTCACACGCATCAATCAGAACAACAAGAACAAGAACAAAAATGTCACTCATTCCTCGCGGATTCTGGAACCCGTTCGTGGGCGAACAACGCGCCGGAGCGGCTGGTCCTTTGAGCGGTGCGTGTATTGATGATAACCCCTTAAGCGCTTTTTTATTTTCGTATCTCTCTTTCTTCTTCCGAGTATTTTTTCCCAAGCTGTTGTGGTTCTCTTTGAGCGCGCGCGCGATCGAAAGAATAAAGCGCAACACTTTCCGAACAACGGAGAAAAAGATCGACGAGGAGAGCGTTTTTTGTCGCACGCATATCGCGTTTCGTCGATGCGATCATCATCCGTGATCGCTTTTGTCGATGATGAAGATTATTCGTTGTTTTTCCTCCCTCCGAGAGTGTAAATAGAGACCTCTTATTTCTCCCTCTTCTTTGTATCTACTCATACAACAACGCTTATTATAGGATTATTCGGCCGAAGAAGATTTACGCCGGACCCGTTCGATCGCTTATTCGGTGACGACGACGCCCTAATGACGAGTTCATTTTTGGACTCGATGATCCCACGCGAACATATTAGCGACATGAATCAATTCGATTTCGTCTGCGATATCGTCGAGAAGAAGGATCGATACACGTTATCGGGCGAACTCCCGGGTTGTAACGTGAAGAACGTGGACATCAAGATGGATAAAGACAACAACTTGCACGTTTCGGCGCACAAGTCGACGAAACATGAGGAAGAAGACCAGTCTAGAGATGGGCGCATGAAGTGGCACGCGATCGAAAGGTCCTCGGGTAGAGTCGAACGCATCTTTACTCTCCCGGAAGGCGCCGATCCCGAGAAGGTCGAAGCGTCGATGAAGGACGGGATTTTGACTATTGACGTGAAGAAGAAACCAGAAGCGATCGGGGAACCGAAGGTGGAAGAAGAAGGGATGAAAACTATTCCGATCAAAGCTCAGTGAGGGCAAACGCCGGAGAAAGACGAGAGGGGAGGGCAAAAAGGAGAGGAGGATGTTTGCCAAGACGAAGGAGACGAAGAGGAGGAGTCCAGAAAGGTGGAGTTTTTCTCCTGGCATAAGAGGAAAAAGGAGAAGGATTGAAGAACAGACAGAGAGAGAGAGACACGATAAGAAAGAACATACATTTATAAAACACAAACAGACGTGAAATGTAAGCACATATACACTCATTTTTCTTAAATACGTATATTATTTTTGTTACCCGACGACGACTTCATTGTTGTTGTTGTTGTTAAATTACTCCCACTCGATGGTACTCGGCGGTTTGCTCGTGATGTCGTACACCACCCGATTCACTGCTCTGACTTGGTTTGTGATTCGATTCGAAACTTCTTGCAAAAACTTCGGTTCGAACGGGTACCAATCTGCAGTCATACCGTCGTTACTCGTGATCGCTCTCAGACCGACAACGTGACTGTGCGATCTTTGATCGCCTTGGACGCCGACGGATTTAATCGGCAAGTGCACCGCGAAGGCTTGCCAAATCTCGTCGTATAAACCAAACTCTTTGATGGCGTTGATGTAAATCTCGTCCACTAATCTCAACGTTTCCAACGCGTTGTTCTCTGTAACGTCGCCTAAGATTCTCACCGCCAACCCAGGGCCCGGGAACGGGTGTCTCGCCACGAAATTTCTCGGCACGTCCATGATTTTTCCTAAACGTCTCACTTCATCTTTAAACAACACTCTCAACGGTTCAATCAACTCGAAGCCGAGTTCTTTCGGTAAACCTCCGACGTTGTGGTGCGATTTAATCGTGTGCGAATGTTTTTGATCCGACCCGGGTGGCGGACAGGATTCGATCACGTCCGGGTATAACGTCCCTTGGACCAAAAATTTCGGCACGACGCCGGTTTTCTTCTCCACCGTTTTCTTGTATTCCTTGAAGCACTCTATGAACTCTTTCCCGATAATTTTTCTCTTCCTTTCCGGATCGGACACTCCTTTCAACTCGCTCAACATTTTCTCCGTGATATCCACGCAATCCACCGGCAAGTGCAGCTCGTTTTTGAACATCACCATCACCCGTTCGGCTTCTTTATACCTCAACAACCCGTTATCGACGAAGCAGCAATGCAATCGATCGCCAATCGCTCTGTGCACCAACGTCGCCGCGACGCACGAGTCCACCCCACCACTCAACGCGCAAATCACGTGATTAGTCTCGCCAACTTTTTCTTTCACGATTTGAATCTGCTCTTCCAAAACGTTCGCCATGGACCAACTTCGTTCGCACTTTGCAATGTTAAACAAGAAATGTTTCAACGTTCGCATCCCTTTCTCGGAGTGCGTCACCTCTGGGTGATACTGCAAACCGAACAAATTCTTCGTCTCGTGTTCAATTGCAACCACGCATCCTTGCTCGCTCTTACCGATGCATTTAAATCCGTCCGGCAACACCGTCGCCTCGTCCCCGTGCGACATCCAGACGTTTTGCGGCTCGATATCTTCGCCGAACAGTTTCGTGTGCGTCGGAATATCCACCACCGGCATCCGCCCAAACTCACCTTTCCCTAACCCTTCCACTTTCCCTCCCAAGCAGTGCACGATCAGTTGCATCCCGTAACAAATCCCTAAAACTGGAATCTGCCTCTTCTCGCACTCCTCCCAAAAGCCATCCGGCACAGAGGGTGCGCCTTTCACGTGCACCGAGTTTGGCCCGCCGCTTAAAATAATCGCGGTTGGTTTGTTCTCCTCGAACACGCGTTTAAAAGTCGCATCCCCGGGGAGTAAAATGGAATACACTTCCACCTCTCTCACTCTCCGCGTGATGAGCTGCGTGTATTGCGACCCGTAGTCCAGAATCACCACTTGCGACGTGACCGCTTGCGTCATTTAAGAGATGAGATGAGTGGAGTTTTCTAGGATGAATCCTTTTTCACTAAAACTCGTTTAATAAAACGAACGAACAAAGCGGGGTGAGTATTCGAAAGAGAGAAAGAGAAAGAGATCTGTCTTCTCGCCTCGTTTGAATAATCGTGAACGTGCGTTACGTGTGTTACGTGCGTCACGTGTGTATTAAATAATAAGGAGACTTGCCTTTTCAAAAATTCAAAAATACTCATCAAAGTAACATTTTTTGTCTGTGTCATCTCACATCATCTCAGATGTTCTTTTTACGCGTCTTTTATGTCTTCTTCATCCACGTTATTGCGCACTAAGTCCCACCTGGCTTTCTTTTTCTCCATGAATCTTTTCACCGGGGTGAAGTTTTGAATCAGTTTCTGTTGGAAGAGGGAGATTTTTTGCTCCAAAGAAGAATGAAGAAAAGTACTTTTGTCGTCGCTTCGAGGAGGACTTTGAACCCGAAAGAGGAAGAAGAGGCTGTGGACGAAGACGTAGGCGATGGCGTAGGCGACGCAGGAGTAGATGAACTTGTCGTCGTAGTTTCTTACTATCGTCGCGTTGGTGGTGACGAAGGTGGAGTGCGACGACGACGTTGAAGACGCCGCCGTGGTCATGGCGGTACCGAGACATTTACCGATTTGGTCGACGTAGTAGTTCAGGAAATACGCGCTCTCGATGCCAACAGCTTCGACGCCGTTGTTCGTAGCGTTCCAAACAATAGCGCTTCTCAAGCGCAAAGAGAGTTCACACAAAGCAGTAAACGTCGCCGATAAGAACAGCTCGGAAAATGCCTCGTGGTGCCAGAGTTTGTAGCAGAAATTTTCGCGAGCGACTTTGTCGCCGGAACATCTTTTCGCCGCTCGGATGTATCTCTCCGCGGAGATTTTAATCGAAGTTTTGAGTTTTGCATAGAAAAGCATATATTTTTCGTCGTCGTAGTCGTCGTCGACGTCGTCGTCCGTGGTCATTTCTAACTTTTTTACCTCCTCCTCGTCGTCGTCGTCAGTTAA
>Ga0115557_1002785_pt1 | contig 11568 bp, 8 predicted proteins | sample COGITO_mtgs_1104_FD_87280 | JGI IMG/M metagenome (GOLD analysis project Ga0115557, IMG submission 87280) | Pelagic marine microbial communities from North Sea - COGITO_mtgs_110421 | ecosystem: Environmental > Aquatic > Marine > Epipelagic | place: Germany:Helgoland, sampling site Kabeltonne...
CTTTGGGGCTGGCGCAGGGGCCGGCGCATGGGCTGGCGCATGGGCTGGCGCAGGGGCTGGCGCAGGGGCTGGCGCAGGGGCTGGCGCAAGAGCAACCTTAGGAGGAGGTGGGGGCGGAGACGAGCGCGGCGGCGAAATAGCGGCTTCTTCCTCGCTGTTAAGAGGACTCACAACCACAAATGAATCTGTGCTGGTGCTGCTTCCTGTCTGCGGTCTTGCTTCCTTTGGTTCTATATTTAGGGGTTTGGCAGTTGTCAGTGGTTCTGGCTTTTTTTCTCTAGGAGGAGGGGGTGGAGGCTTTTCCTTGCGCTTCGGAACAACAGTACTGAAAAGGTCTGGGATATCCTTCAAAGGCGTCCAGTTATCCATATCTTCCATCCACATTAGAGAATCAATAGTAACCCCTTCGCCGAACAAGTTCTGGAGGTCAGCAACAGAGCATGGGCCCTGTTGTTCCTCTTCAGCGTCAGCATAGTACCACTCCACCGAATTATCCATGAGGGAGAGGCGTTTTTATAATAATCAATTCACAATACAACTTATATATGACATTGAGAAGCCATCCGATGTTTTGTCAAAAAAGCAGGAAAGCAGGGAGGAGGAAGCAGGAGTTGGTTTTGGGTCTTCTGAGTTTATAGATGTTGGTTTAAGACTCAGAATTAATGATGATAAAAGTATTTTAGACCTTCACTCACTTGATACACCGTGACTGCCCCTCGGAACAAAAAAATGTCACCAACTCCTGAATCGGGGCCTTCTGTGGGTACAAAAGAGGGCTGGTCCAATGCAACAACCGGGGTGTCAAATGCACTCAAAAAATATGAAAGCGAGAGTGTAGGTCTAGCGTATGACGATTTACCCCCCGAATTATGCGAGGGTACAGATTTAAAGCTCAGCAAGTGGTCGTTGGTAGTGACAGACAACAGTCTAAAAATGATAGCTGACCTGACAAAACTTCGAGTCCAACGTGCTATTAATAAGAAGCTTGAGCGGAGTTTTAGACCCAACGACAGTCAGATGAGCGGATTAACGTTAGAAGAAGAAATGGAACAGCTAAAAGAGATGGAGCTCAACAGTGTGGTCAGCAAGCCCCGGAACCAGTCAAAGAGGAAAACTCGTCTGGAAATGTCCCTTGACTCAATCACAGGCAGCAAGGACGGTCCTTCCGCCGAGGAACAGAATATCGAAGAAGAGAACTATGCTAAACAAGAAGAAGCAAAGAAGAAGGTGATGTGGGAGGAAGAAATGAAGAAGTCAGGGTTACTTTCACTTGACATTTCTGGGAGTGAGAGGATCACAGATAGGGGGATTAAGGCAATCGCGGACATTTGTATTACTTTGAAAGAACTCAGCATATCTGGTAGCTATCAAGTGACCGACGTCGGATTAAGGAGCGTCAGTTTGGGCTGCCCGCATCTGCGTTCATTAAATTTGAGTGGCTGCATGGGTGTTGCTGGACCGGGTTTTGCTGTTGTTGGACAGTGCTGTCGTAATCTGAACGAGCTCAAACTGTCCGGTTGCCGGCAGATTCCCACATGGGTTATGCTGAATATTTTTGACGGTTGTCGTCTTCTCGAAAATTTGGATTTGAGCTATTGCAATAAACTGGGAGACCATGAGGTCAAGCAGATGGCCGAGAAGTGTAATGTCATCAAGGATTTGAACCTTAGGGAGTGCAAGCAGGTTTCTGATGTAGGAGTTTTGGCAGTAAGCCAGGGCTGTAGCAACCTCGAGACAATAGATTTGAGTAGGAGTGAGTTACAGGTGAGTTTTCTTTTGAGTCGGGGGAATGAAACACCAGAAAAAGTCAGGCGACACAAAGCAACGCTAACCATCGCCAAACCACCTCAACGTATTCAAACTACTTCAAAAATAGTTCAAAATAACCGACGTTGCTCTGCTTGCATTAGGCGAGAGATCCCCAGTGTTGAAGAAACTTAACTTGAATGGGTGCGAGATGATAACAGACGCGGGTTTAAGTTGGCTGGCTAAGGGATGCCGTGGTCTTGAGTGGCTGGATATGACAAACTGCAGCAAAGTGACAAATGGTGGAATGCGTTGCCTCGGAGAAGGTTGCCCAAACCTGAAATACTGTCAATTCGTCAACATTAAAAAGGTGACTGACGTGGGCATTAGGTTTCTCGCTCAGGGCTGCAACCATCTCGAGACTCTCAACGCTACAGGAATTTTCCTTTTGTCTGACGGAATGAAGAGGGACTTTGGTTTTGAAGGCTTGCAGGCGCTAGGGCGGGCCGATTGTGCGAAGACGATAAAAAACCTGAACCTGACCGGCTGTTTTCAGGTATCAACGAGTGCTCTCAAAGCGCTCGCTCTGCTTACCAACTGTGAGCAATTAACCCTATCAGGCTGCGTCAACTTAACAACCCAGGGCATGGTACCACTGAGCGAAAACATGAGGAACGTAAAGTCCGCCAATTTTGCTTTTTGTGGAGAGTGCGCGAGCGATCTAATGATGAGCAAAGTGTTGAAGAACTGGTCAAGGCTGAAGTCAATTAACTTTACCGACTGCGAAAACATAGGTGCAGGTACCATGAAATCGCTCAGTAAGTGCAAGAACATCAAGCGTGTAGATCTCAGCGGTTGCACGGGCCTTGACGACTTGGCGTTAATACCTTTCTGCGAAGAAGCCTATTGGCCAGGTATTGGTGCGCTTTACCTCACTGGCTGTAGCAACATAGGCGACACGGGACTTAGCTGGATAGCGGATGGTTTGAGGAACACTGTAAACGAGGTTACACTTGTTACATTGTCGCTCAAGGGAACCCGCTGTAGTCACTCTGCGCTCAAGGCGGTAAGAGACAGATATAAATTCAGCGAACTACGGCGAAATGATACATTCTTTGGCTTGTGGCCCCTCTCTCGCGCGACGGAGCGAATCGTTATCAATGACTATGGCACGCTATTTCGTGCGTGCACCAAGATACAATCGCTCTACAGGGCGAGGAAGGATCGCCAGAGAACCATGGTAAAAAAAGAGGCGTACTGCAAAGCCAAGGCTGCGCTCAAGCTACAGGCACGGTGGCGGGGACGAAAAGATCGCGAGAGGGTAAAGATGTTGCGGTGGGAGAAGAACATGAGGGGCGAGGCCGCAATACGGATCCAGAATATGTACAAAGCTTGGGTGGGGCGAAAATGGCTCCGCGCAAAACGCCATGCTAAGTGGTTGATCGGAGCAAACAAGGCGGCGACTGATATCCAGCGAAGATTTCGAGGAATGTGCGGCAGAGCAAAGTTCGAAATAATTCGGACCCAACGCCTCTACATTCTTGAGCTTCAGTCGCGTAACAGCATTGTGATCCAGACATGTTGCCGAAAGTGCCTTGCACGAATGGAATACTGGCGGCGCTTCCATGCCAAAGTCGCACTGGAGAAGAAAATGCAAGCTGACTGCTGGAAAATCCAGTGTTGTTGGCGCCAGAAGAGCGCGACGATGAAGGTATCAAAGCAGGCAAGGAGGCTGAAGAAGCTCGCCAAAAAGAAGCGCAAAAATGCGACAAAAATTCAGAATCGCTACCGCGCCTACAGGTGCAGAAGCGTGCTCAGAGAGGGCATAAAAGAAAAGAAACTTATGCATAAGGCCGCAACTTATGTTCAGTGCGTGTGGAGGAGCCGGCAGGCTTGGCTTGAGGTGGAGACGAAAAGACAAATTTGGATTGCCGAGCAAGAAAGCAAGAGTGCCATTAAGCTACAGCAGGCATGGAGGAGGCGAAGCGCGCAGAAGATGGTAGAAGCAATAAAGGAAGAGCGAAAACGTCTTGCTGCGCTAAGAGTTGAAATGGCAAGTCTCGTGGAGAGGTGGTGGAGAGGGATTCTGGCAAGGCGAGAAGCGGCAGAGCTCAAGAAACAATACCTAGCGCAGCTTAGGCGCATGGCGGAGCTAGAGAACTGGGGCGCAACGATTATTGCGGGTGGCTGGAGAGGGAAGAAAGGGCGCGATCTGTCGAGGGCAAGACTTTGGGAGAGGAAGGCCAGGTGGAAGGAGATGTGGAGCGACGAGGAGCAGCGAAAGTTTTACTACAACCAAATTAGCGGCGAGATTCGGTGGAGAAAACCGCAGGACTTATTGGATCTCATGAGGAGACCAATATGCAGTAACTGTGAGTTTTACGAGGCCAGGATGGAATGCGGCGATTGCAAGGAATTTTTCTGCGTACAGTGCTGGAATTCCGTCCACTTCGGTGGAAAGCGGGCCAAACATGTTTTCCGACAGCTGTACGACTATTACGAGAAACGTGTAGACTATGGCGACGGTGAATTCCCTTCTAGGTGGCCGAGCGAAATTGAACAGGACGAATTTAGTGGTTGGCGCTTGCGAGTTTACCCCGCTAGGAAGCCCTACAAGAAATTCGGCGACTGGGAGATTTACACGGATAAGGAGGGTAGCCGATTCTTTTACCATAATCGCATGAAACACTTGAGTCAGTACGAGAAACCTGACGAGTTGAGGGATATCTTCGACGATGACTGGGCTGGGTTGGAGGAGGGGTTTGACGAAGATGACGGTGTTGGGGATGGTTTGGGAGGAGATAGTGCCATTCGAGAGGATGCAATGGTTGCCGATGAGAAGAAGAACGAGGATGATGTGGTCGAGTCTGCACCAATCCCGGCGGAAGGCGCGAAAGTCGAGGAGGTCATGCAAGAGGGATGGGGAAAATACTTTGATGACATCTCCGGAGACTTCTACTACTTCAATGTCGAGACCGGCGAGTCTACATATGATCGCCCAGACAATTTTGAGACACTGAATAATCCTTTCCAGGAGTTCCACGACTGAATCTGCGCGTGCAACTTAATAATTGTTTTGAAATAGTTGATGTTGCGTTAAGCTAGCGAAACAAGATGCCAAAAAGAAAACAGTTTAGCCAAAAACCAACCTCCTCGCTTAGCGTGGGTTATCGTTAGGTGCATTTTGTTACGAGCCTCCTCAGATCAGATCATTCAGTTTCACTGCCTGCTTAACAGCTTGGGTGAAACCTTTGTGGTAAGAGTACTTCATTACTTCGTCGAGCGAGGCACCACTTCCGCTGTGTGCTTTTTTGGCAGCCTTCTTCCCGCTTGAGGTTTGCTTAAATCCGACAGACGCCGCCCGACGAGCTTTGGCGGACGCCTTGGCTTTGGCCGCGTTCAATCCCAAGAAGGTGAGCTTGGGTGGCGGAGAACCTAGAGGATTGTCCACAGCAGCGCGTTTTCTGGAGTCCTTCGGAGTTACTATAGCACTCCCAGGCGTCACTTTGCCATCCTTGGGGACATCCCCGCCAACTTTGTCATTTATCTTATCGACTTCCATTTCATCCCGAGAAGCTCTCTCTCGCGCAGATGCCAGTTTCTTAGGGGTAACAACGATGGGTGTTCCCACTCCCAATTCACGGTCTCTCATCTCTTCCAGCCTCGCCTCGTGGGCTAGCATCTCCTTCATCTCAAAAGTCAAAGCCGGGCGGGGTACAGCGACGTTGATATCAACATTATACTGGACTAAGCTGTCAATGTTAGGCTCGAGTACAAGCTCGTCTGCAACTACTGCAAAGTCACTTGCATCTAACCCGACGCTCGAACCAACACCACCATTTTTGTCCTTCCTCTTGTACGTTAAACCTAGCGTGCGAAGCATTTTAACATGATAATTGAAATTAAGTTTCTCCTCGTCATTGAGCATTTGTACGGAGTTAACTCTGCGGTGAAGGGTGTTTGGGATCATTGGGTTCCCTCCGCTCAGCACCCAGAGCACAAAGGGGACCACATCAACGGCGCAGGTTTTCGATGTGACGCCAGAACGCATCATTGGTGACAGGCCATCGACAAAACGGTTGAGCAGGGAAGAGTTGGCCTCAGCACTGAATCTGTTCTCGCTGAGCTCCCTGACGCTAAAGATCAGGTCAGAATTCCTGTCTACACGGCAAAGGGCATGGACCGCCGCCGCGCAGACGGGAATCTGGCGGTTTTGTAGCCCGTGCTGCGCACCTGGGTTGTTCTGTGCAAGGGATGTCTTCTGCGAGCGGAAGACATCAGCAAACGAAAGCCAGTCGTGGGCAATTTGATTCCTCTCGAAAGTCGGGTCCACAAACTTGACGCGGGGGAGGTTAACAAACAGTCCGTCCAACAAACGGCTGTTTTCACCGAAGGAGTCGCTGATTTCCAATACACCCATGCACTTGTCTTTCCCCCTCGACTTCTTACCCCCCTTTCCATTTCCACAGCTCTTGTTGAAGCTAGAGGAAGCTTTCCTCCCCCGGTGAAATACTGCTGTCATCACAGTGCCGAGGTCGCAACGCTGGTCCTTCATCGACTCCTTCAGATCACCGAACATAGTCAGGTCAAGGTGGCGGCTCAAATCCTTGCTCTCATTCTCTTTGATGCTATTTTTAGAGGAAGTGAGGTTGAGGCGGTTTTTGGAGGAGATAAACTGCAGCGTGTGCAAGCAGCTTCGAATGTCACCGCTTGAGGAATTGACGAGATTGGTCAGGGAATTGCTCTGAATAGTGAGTAGCTCAGAGGAGCAGATGGATGCCAGCCGAGACACAATCTTCGGTGACGGAGGAGGAAGCAGATCAAATATGACTGCGTATTGAAGGAGGGGTTTAAGTACTGCATTAAACCTGTGGTTGCAGATGAATATAATCGGTCGTTGAAGATAGGTTTCCTGCTTCCCGCTGCTGTTGCTGCTGCCATCGTCAACAGTAGACCTTGACTTCTTCTTGGGAAGCGGCGCCTTGATGATGTCGACGATGGGATTGATTGCCCCCTTGGCGTCTGCGCCATCCACTTCGTCCAGAATGATACAGTTCGGGAGCATAGAGTCCTCGTCCGCGAACGAAAGCGTCTGCGACTCCATAGCGGACGTTACCCTGTCCCTCAACACTGAGCCACTTCGTTCGTCAGAAGCGTTTATCTCCATGGGGCGGTAGCCAGCCTGCCTGGCTACAATGTGAGCTAGGGTCGTCTTTCCGACACCTGGGGGACCACAAAGCAGAATAACCCTTTTATTAACATCAGGCCTCTTGTCCAATCTTTGGCTGTCATCGCGTTCATCATCTCTCTCGTCTTTCTTGGGTCTCATATTGTTGCTGCTGCTATTTCCAGCCTTTTGATACTTCGACATGTATTCCGGAAGCGCAGGTCTGGCAGGCGGCTTCTTCTTGAAAACAAACGGATCCCAGGCTCTGATCGCTCGTAGCACCTCGCGATTTGTACGCTCATCCGATAGCAAGTCTGAGAAAGTCTTGGGTCCGTATTTGTCTACCCAAAGATGTGTCGAATTATCATCCGCGTCACTGACAATACCATGAGTTTTATTTCTTTCGTCCTCCTGAAAGGTGACCACTCGCTCCTCCTGTTTGAGGCAGTATGCGTGATAAGCGTACGGGCGACTGTGAGCGTCTTGACAGGAGAGCAAAAAAGCCTTGCGGCAAAGAAAAGTTTGAAAAAGATAGCCGAAAAATTCTCACCTTGCGAGCGCGGGATTCCTTCTTTCCTTCGAGGGCAGCTTTCTTGCGTTCCGCACGCAAGTTTGCCTCGTCAGCCTGCCTGGTAAGCTTCGCCATCGATTGAGAGAGCAGGTTTCGCACTTTCGGATCTTTTCTTTTCTTCGTTTCGGTTGTTGGGTTAGTACTGTTCTGATTATTGGTGTCATTATTGCCACCGTTGCCGTCGACAAGAGGGTCCTTCAGGACGTACACCATGTCTCCATTAAGTAGAGCGATGCTGAAAGAGTCAGCATTCATAATTGGCTTAGAATAAAGCTTATCATTGTCGTTGTCGTTGTCGTTGTCGTTGTCGTTGTCGTTGTCGTTGTCGTTGTCGTTGTCGTTGTCGTCGTGGTCATTGCTGTCATTTTCATCCTTGTCCTCGTCAACTTTGTCAGCGGCGGCCTTTGGCTTTCCACGCGAAAAAAGGGTATCTTCCCAGAGCTGTCCGATCGTCTTGCTCTTGAAGAATTTAGCTTCGGCTAATTTTGATGCGGCCGCCTTCTCCTTCCCTCTCTGCAAAGATTTCTTCATCGCAAGCATGTTCTGCAGCAGTCAGAGGTTCTTAAGTTAGTTAAATGCAACACTGTTAACAAATTCAACAAAATTCAAAGACTTACCTTCTTCGCTTTCAGAATTTCGTCCTCTTCAATACTATTGGTGGACCGATAAGAGCTGTAATCAGCTGCTCCAGTGTAAGCTTCCAAGGAATACAGGTTCTGGTTGGTGGTGGTAGGAAGACTTTTCATGGTAGTTGAGGTGTTTGCGGCTTTCGATGCATTGTCTTCGATAGAGTGCGCATAGTCGGCGTTCACTGGAGCAGCCAGCGTCTTCACAATCGCAACCTGAGCAGAAGAATTTGGAGCAGCATTTTCGTTTGTGGTGGGATCAAGGATTTCTTCCTCAGACTCAAATGGTCCAGGCTCCGCAGGTTCGTTGAAGTCACGGGGTATCATATCGTCAAGATCAGGCTCGAAGAATCCATCCGGCTCCTCCATAACTTCCATTTCATCGTAGTATTCGGCCATCAGATCAAAAGAAACAAAAGAAGCGGCAAGGTGATCTGGGAGGGGAGGTAGTTCAGGAAAGGTTAAAACGACAGTCTATTCACACACAGTTTATTCAGGTGCAACTTTGCGGGGATTTTTAACCAATAAAAATCAGACAGAGGATATAGTCTGCCACACGGCTGAACTGAAAAAAGTTTGACTCTAATTTCTGTGGACTAATTATTTTGACTGACTCTCTCTCTCAGAATCTCTTCCAGAATTGGCCGAGCGCACTAATACACCAATAGTAGCACATCCTTCACCTCGCACTGACGCTAGCTATGTCCACTGAGCACGATGACGAGGACGCCATTCCAGACCCCTCACTCATGAATGTGGTGGAGACAGAGTCTTACAAGTGGATCTTCGTCGGCGGAAAGGGTGCGTGGGGAAAACCACAACATCTTGCTGTCTCTCGATTCAACTGGCACTGCGTCGGGGGAAGGTCCTGGTAGTGAGCACAGACCCTGCTCACAATCTGAGCGACGCCTTCTGTCAGAAATTTGGAAGGGAGCCGCAGTTGGTAAACGGGTTCGACAATTTATATTGCATGGAGGTAAGGTTCAGGTCGAATATTTTCGGTTTTTCTCACTATTCAACGATGACGAATCCCTAGACAAGATTCATACTAACCCCCCCAGTCATAACATAAAAATGTATCCTCCTCCTTAGATCGATGCAAACGTTGATATGGAAAAAATCAATAGCGAGATGTCCTCAATGGTAGGCTCAGATGGAATGGGCTCGGATGACGACAGTAGCGGTGGAATTGGGGATTTAATGTCGAGCCTTACAAGCTCTATCCCTGGGATAGATGAAGCAATGAGTTTTGCCGAGCTCATGAAGCAGGTCCAAACGATGGATTATGACACCATTGTGTTTGACACTGCTCCTACAGGGCACACGCTTCGTCTACTATCCTTCCCTACGATTATGGAAAATGCCCTTGGAAAAATAATGGAGCTGAAGAATCGTTTCGGAGGCATGCTTGGCCAAATGGCTGGTATGTTTGGGGGTGGCGGTGCTGGAATGGAGGATGCTATGTTCGCCAAATTGTCCGAAACTCGCGAGGTAATCAATAAGGTTAACGACATGTTCAAAGACCCAGCGGTGACCACATTTGTATGCGTTTGCATTCCCGAATTTCTCAGCATATACGAGACCGAGAGGCTTATCCAGGAGTTGACCAAGTTTGGAATTTCAACGGAGAACATCGTCATAAACCAGGTTCTCTTCCCCGAAAAAGATGCGGAGGAGCTTGCCGAGTGGTTTGAAACGGAAAAGGGTAAATTGAGCGGAGAGTCTGCTGGTTTGATCAAGAAGCTGCTCGCTCGGAAGCGAATGCAAGACAAGTATATTGGTGATTGCTTCGAGCTTTATGGTGACCTTTTTCACATTGTGTTGCAACCCTTGCTTGACTACGAGGTTCGGGGAGTGGAGAGGTTGAAAGAATTTTCGGAAACTCTTATCAACCCGGTTGAGGATTGAATTGGAGACGGAGAGTGTGGGAACAAAAGTGACAACAGCAGACATGAATGACATAAAACTAAGACGAAAGAGAGCGACAGCAAGTGGTTTTATTTTTAGTTGTTGCAAAAAATACAGTCATAACACTATTACATATTACATCGTCTGGGAGAAACTCGCCTCTCCGCCGACACCCCCGGCGCTACCCCCAGGTGGTGGAGGAGGAGCATAGATCGCCCCTCCCTTCCTCCGCAATAAATTAATCTCTGCCTTCAGAGCATCAACTTCCTTAGCCTGCAGCTTGACCAAGGCAACCAAGCGATTTCTCTCCTCTGTCTCGGCCCGCAGTGTCGGCCCATCATCAGCCACCTGCATTGCACCTCTACCCTTGCTCTTACCGTTCAACTCCTTCTCCAAGAAAAATTGACGACCGTTCAATTCCGCAATTTTGTTAAGCACTTCCGTGTTCTCCTCAGTAATTTTCAGCAGGTTCTCCTTAAGTTCGGTGCACTTTTTGTTGATCTTGTGCACCATCTTCTCGTTCTGCACCTCCACCGCGCTACTACGGCTCTTGAGTTCAGCCTCGTCGTTGTTGTCGACGCTGATTTTGTCCAACTCCGCGATGTCAATTAATTGCCCAAACTTCAAAAGCTGAAGCTCCTCACACTTGCTCTCCTGCTTGCTGATCTCCTTCTCTTTAGTCACTTTCTCCTTTTCTAGCTGACTTTTCTCCTTGTGTAGACCCTTGAAATTGTCCTTGTCCTGCATGATCTCCTTATCGAGCTCCCCTATCCTGTCTCTCAACTTGTTCAACCTTCTTTCGTTAAAAAGAGCGCATTCGGACATCCCCACGACGCCCCTCAATACTGTCGGGTTCTCAGGAACAGCCAGCTCTTCACCTTCGGCTGTTTTTCCCGGCTCCCAAAGGTGAACCTGTGACGTTTCCAGAGGTACAACAATCATCTGCTCATTGATGTGCAATTGTTTCTCTGTCTGGAACTTGGCAATCTCCACGCCAGTACTTTTCAGATCCTTGTTGATTTGGCGCTCCCTTCCTATATGCCTGTCGTGAGCCTTCTTTAAATCATCAAACTCTTTCTGGAACTCGCTCAGCACCTCCTCTTGATCCAGCCTCTTTTCTCTAAGGGCTAATACATTCTCGTACAAATTTGTATCACATCCCGGTGGGCAGCTGTCGTCAAATTCCTCGTCATCCTCGTCATCCTCATCGCTGTCAAGGTCATAATCGCTGTCTTCATCGCTGTCATCACCTTCTTCGTCCACGTCATTCTTCTTTCTCGCTCGCTTGATCTTCCTCTTAAAGATCCTCAGCAGCTGCTCGTGGAAGGAGTGGTTCTCTGGGGCCATCTTTAGAAAGTCGTCCATGATCAGCTTGTCCTTGCCCATCCAGACGTCCAATTCGCCCTTCTTTGACTGCAGACGATTACGACAATCACTTATATTCGCAACGACCTCTCCCTTTTCTCTCTGGCACTTTTCCAGCTTGCTAGTGAGCTGCTTATCTTTTCCCTCAAAGTCGCTCAGCAAGTGCAACTCCTCAGACAGCACTA
>Ga0115557_1002787_pt1 | contig 11565 bp, 18 predicted proteins | sample COGITO_mtgs_1104_FD_87280 | JGI IMG/M metagenome (GOLD analysis project Ga0115557, IMG submission 87280) | Pelagic marine microbial communities from North Sea - COGITO_mtgs_110421 | ecosystem: Environmental > Aquatic > Marine > Epipelagic | place: Germany:Helgoland, sampling site Kabeltonne...
CCTTAGGAAGCGCACAGGGTACACCAGAGCACAATTACGGCACCGTTCTAGAGGTAGATTGTTGAGCGTACGCCGCAGCTTATTAGCTACAGGAGTTGCGCCCCTCACGCTCTTACGTTTCGCTTCTTGCTCTCTAGTGTGCAATGCGCACCGTGACATCCCAGGAGGCCCCAAATCACCGCACGTAAGGCACGGCCTACGAAAGGGTCCGCTCATCAACGCCCTCCTCAGGCTCAGCACCCGGCATCTCTGGCACAGCACCAATATGCTCACCCTCAGGAAGCTCACAGGGCTTAATATTGGCGTAAGCCATAACATCAGCACGAGTAGCCACAAATCACCCCTCATTATATATGATAGCTAAAAAAGGGCTATTTTGCAGAAAAAGTTTCTGTTTACAGCAAGAAATTACAAATTAGCGTAAGCTTTACGTAATTTTACTAGCATTTCTTGCCTTTTAGCTCTAACGGTCTCTCTAGTGCAACCTAAAAGCTCAGCAATAGCCCGATCAGGCGCACCATGGATATAAGCGCCCCAGAATATAGTAACCGCCCTAGAGTCGTCTTTATCAAAATCGCCAATAAGAGACATGAGCGTATCTACTATATCAGCGTCTGAGCCTTCTCCATCATCGTTAGCTACCTCAGCAGCCTCATCTAAATCAATCCTCTCAGGTAGTTGCTCATTAAACGCCTCTCTAGGGTTAATAGAGTAGGCTATGCCGCTCTGCGCCGCTTGAGCACGCACAGCATTAGAAATATGGAACGAAGCAAACGACAAAAACACCGCCCGCAACAGCTCAAAATCATCACTAGCAGCAGCCTCTAAAAGCTCATGATCAGCCGCCTCATACGCCTCATACAACCCCAACACGGCCGCATTATACAAATCCTCACTCTCAGCCCAGCCAGCCCATTTAGAAGCAGCCGAGCGACAAAACCCGCCGTATAAATATAAAAGCTCACATTTCTCAATCATCATGGTTACCGTAGCTACACTCATCAGGCTCACCGCAAAAATGAGCGCCGTTACCCTCTGCAATAATCTCTAAAATCTCAAACCACATAAGCGAGGCCGCATCTTGAGCACACATCGAAAAATCACCTACGAGACTCATCAGCCGCCCTACGTAATTGTTGTAATCGTCACCTGAGGAAGCAGGAAGAACAAGCTCAGTAATCTCAGCGCCGTATTGATCACGGATAGCCCGCTGTATAGAAAGCTCCCGAGCATACAGCACATCGTACACATCGTAACCATCTTCCGAGGTCACCTAAAGCCCTTACCCTCAATCACAGCCAGCTTACGCCGCACACGAGCTAAATCGTCCCTAGCAGCGCTAAGCGCTTTAACAGTTTCCCGCTGAGCGTCAAAAATGTACAATTTACGTACAACTTCCGTAGCAGGATCAGACCCAGTAGGCTTAGCTAACGACTCAACCCGATAAGTAAGCTCAAAAATATCGGCGCATATCGCTATCACATCTTGAGAAAGCGTAACCGCATCAGCAGGCCGAGACGATAACCAGCTATCCGGTATAATGCGCTTCATCAGAACCAGCCCGCAAGCGCACTAGGCGCAGGGTAGCCGTGCCCCCAGCTAGGCCCATACACAGCCCCATCAGCAGCTAACGGAACAGTACCGTAAAGCTTAGACCCTATAGTAGTCTCCATTAACCCCACCATATCAGCTACAGCCTTAGTTTCTTCCCCCGTAGGCACCTGAAATAACAGCTCATCATGCACAGGAAGCAACAAAGTACCGCCTAAATAAGACTCATCAATCCGTAGCATAGCCTCAGCGAGCACATCTCTAGCAGAAGACTGCACAACGTAATTAGTAGCAGCATACATACGATCACGGTCTAGCACTAGCCGCCTATTAGACATAGTAGTAACGGAAAAATCACCGCTATTATAAGCAGCCCTCTGCAGCCCCTCACCATATCGCTTAATACGAGGAAACGCCCTATTAAACCCGTTAACAGCCGCCCTCGCTTGCCCTGATCCAATACCCGCAGAAACCTCAAGCTTAGCCGCCCCGCCACCGTAAACAGTCAAAAAATTAGTCATCTTCGCTATACGACGGTCTACCCGCATCTTATCAGCAGCGTTAGTATGCAAATCTACCCCGCTCTGTATAGCCTCAATCATTTTAGGTTCATCAGCTAAAGCCGCTAATACTCGCAACTCTATTTGTGAGTAGTCCGCAGCGCATAACACGTAGCCATCATCAGGGATAAACATACGCCTAATGAGCGCATCATCACTAGGCAACTGCTGCAATGGCGGACTAGATACGCTCATACGCCCCGTACGCGCTTGTAACGCCCGAATAGAAGCATGGACACGCCCGCCACTATGGGAGGTAAGCACGGCCTCTACGTAGCTCTTACGCAGCTTAGAAGCAGTACGGTACTCAACCATTAACGCCGCTATAGGGTGCGATATCTTAGCCAGCGCAGCAGAATCAACCGAGCGCTTACCCGCAGCAGTGCGATCAGCCCAAACTACCCCCGCAGCCTCTAACGCCGTTGCAACCTGAGCAGGGCTATTAGGATTCTCTACCCCGTAACCAGCTAGCCGCTCAGCAGCCTTACCGCCCTCAGCCCTCAAATGAGCATCTAAAGCCTCAGCGTACTCAAGATCAACTTTAAACCCGGTATCAACCATCTCAGCACATACCCGCTGTACTTCAAGCTCAAACAGCTCAAGTTTAGCGCATCCCAAATGCCGCACCTTACCCAGCAGGATACCAAACAGCCAGGAAGTAAGCACTACATCCATCCCCGCATACGCCTCTAGTATCTGCTGTGGAGCCTCAGCGAACATACTCCCTACCGAGACCTCATTAGCCCTAGCCCACGCCTTAATCTCAGTCTGATCATCAGACAACCCAGGGCAAATATAATGATCAGCTAGCGCCTTCAACCCATGACCAACCCCGCCATCACTAGCAGACCGAGAATCAACTAAATGAGCAAGTATATGAGTATCACGCCCGCCATCCCAAGCATGATGACTAAACCCTGCACGAGTGAGCGCAGACGCATCAAACGGCCGATTATGGAAAATCGGCATACCACAACGATCTAAAGCATACTGCACATCAGCCTTACGCTCAGCAGGGATAACCCAGCCCGTACGCATATCACCAAACTGCACCATACGCAGCCGCCAACCCTCAGCACGATCATCTAGCCCTGTAGTTTCAGTATCAACCGCTACAGGCCCGCCCCCGTGAGCGTCAACCCACGCACGGAAACTAGCAGCATCAGCATCAGACTCTACCACCTTCACCCAAGCAGCAGACCCTAAAATGTTACGTTCATACAGCCTCACGGTACCAGCCTAACACCAACAGCCGCCATACCACTCTCAGTACGCACAAACTTAACCCCACGAGTATCAAGATTAGACCTCAACCAGCGCCGAGAGTACGACTCTATCCCCTCAGAATCAGCCCAAGTAGCAAACGCAAAATATATATCAGCCAGAGAGACCCGCTTAGCAGCAGGATCATCAACCAGCTTACCAGGGTAAAAACCCGCAAGAATATCAGCCGTATCTCTGTAGTCGAGAGTATCGGCCGATACCGCCCCAGGCTCACCCAGCCCGCTACGGTACCAGTGCATAGCGCCCCGAACAGCCCACGCAAAAATGCCCTCAGACTCTTTAAGCAGCTTCAAATCTAGCGACTGATCCCGCTGATCTTCGCTAAAATGCCTAGCCCATTTTATCAGTTTAACACGCCGCCAAAGCCCCTCATCTACGCCCCTAAAATCAGGCTTATAGTTAGTAGCGAGCTGTATAAGAAACCGAGACTTAAACTCTATCTCTTCGCTAAACAAATGCCGAGCCGTAATTTTATCACCGCCCGTAAGCATCTTAAGTAGCCCCTCCTTCATCGGTTTACCGTTGCCCTCAGAAGTGAACACTAGCCTAGAGCCTCTCAGCCTAGCAATATCAGAAGAAGGGCCAGCAGACCCGCCGCTATGAGAGTCCTCAAACACAGTAAACGGCACAGTACGACACATACCAGAATCAAGCACCTTGCTAAGCGTATCCATAAACACACTCTTACCGTTAGACCCCGTACCGTAATGAACTACAAAACACTGCTCACGAGTGCTACCAGTAAGCCCATAACCCACTAGGCGCTGTAGGTAGCAGCCCATAGGCTTATCATCGCTACCCTCTTCCCGCATCACCTCGCCCAAATAGCGCACCCAAGTAGCACAATCAGCCTCAGGCCGATACGCAACTTTAACCTTAGAAGTGATCAAGTAAGCCGGATCAGGCCGCAACAGCTCGCCAGTTTTCAAATCAACAACACCATTAGCAGCCTGTAGTAGATGCTCAACAGCATCAAACTCATCAGGCGAGCGCACAGGAACCATAGCCGCAAGCTCTTTAGTAACAGAATCTAAGAAACCGGTAGAGCCAAGCTTATTACCTAACTGCACTATCTCAGCATGCCAAGGATGAGCATCATCAGTATGCTGCTTAGCAGTTAAACCAGCCTCCTGCAAAGCAGAACGCACAGCGTTAAACTTGCCCAGCTTCCAAAGCTCACCATCATACAGGCTAGGCCCTTTATAGCCCTGCACGTAGCAGCAATCACGCCCAGTAGCCCGAAAGTACCAGAGCACAGCCTCACAAGCGCCAACGTGAGAAGTCCCAGGAGGATACGCCTCTTGCCAACCATCCCAAACGTTAGCAGCTACCCGAGCGTTACGAGCAATAACAGCCCGCTGAGCCTGCACAATAGGAGCCTCAGCCATCGCCATCGCATCACGCAGATCACGATCAAAAAATGTACCAGCCTGAGTAAACAACTCATTAATATCGTTACCCAGAGGCACCCGCATAGGCCGAGCATCGACCCCAGCCGCTATCAGCGCAGTAACTACCGTATCTGTAAACACCGCACCAGAAGCATCAGCATCACCAGCTACTACAACCGTACGCCCATCCATAGCGCCAGAAAACTCAGCTAGAACAGCCTCAGAGCGCAGCGACGCCCCACGAATAGCCACAGCATCAATACCGCAAGCAGCAGCCGTAAGCGCATCGCTAGGCCCCTCGCATACAAGAGCGTAGCCCTCATCAAAAGAATCAAATAGGCCAGGGCGGAACAGGCTAGACCTAGCCCACCCCGCCCCAGTTAGCCCCGCCCACCGAGTTTTATGGTCAGTTAGCGCCCGCCCCTGAGCGCCAACAGGCATACCACGAAAATCGAAGAACGGCACCACAAGCCGAGCAGCACCTACCCACGATGACCCTACAGCCTGCCACACCTCGGATTCTGTCCCAGAGAACCCAAGGCGGAACCCTTTAATAAGCGCATCAGAAAGGCCGAAACGCTCACGAGCATACGCAAGCGCAGCAGACCCCTCAGGAGACCACAGCCGAGCCTCGCACTTAGCAATGTACCGCAGCAGCCCCGCACGCTGAGCATCAGACGCAACGCCAGCACCAGACGCAGCAACGCCACCGCCAATATCGGCAGGCCAAACCCAATCAGCCCCGCTAAGGTCCACATCAGAACCAAGCGCACGCCCAATAGCCGCAAACGAACAGCCAGCAAAACAGTTAAGCAGTACTTTACCGCTCTCACCGATAGAGATACTTAGGCTAGGTGAGTCGTCATCATGAGCAGGGCAACGAGCTACAACAGGCGACCCATCACCACCCGTAACCCCGCCCAGCGACTCAATCAGCCGCCCCATTTTACTCACTACTTCGCTCAAGCTCCTCTATCCTCTCCTCTAAATCAGGCACAGCAAGATAGCCGCTCAGCAGCTCGCCAAACGTAGCGCCATCCATCACTAGCAGACTATCAGAAGCAGCCCCAGAGCTAACACCCTTCTCGCGCCTCCGCTTAACAGCCACCACACCCAAAGTACGCCCAGCATGCCCAGCCTGCTTAGACACATCACGTACCCAGCCGCCCAAAGTAGCCCTAGACCAGTTAGCCCAGTCTTTACACTGTATAACTACATCATCTGCAACATGGATATCCCCGACATCGTAGCGCCCAGCCTGCGCAGGACGCCGCACAGAATAAGACGCCGCCAAGGCACAACGCAAAAACTCGACCATACGAGTTTCATACGCTGTACCTTTAGCTTTGTTGCTAGCCATCAGAACGGGCCATCATCCTCAACCGCTTTAGTCTCAGAAAACGTAGGCACAGACCATTTATTACCCATCTTCTTATTTTCAGCCTCACGAAGACCTATTTTAGTCGTAAATGGCGTAGCAAACTCATCCTCAACCTCACAAAACGGCTTGACTGTAGACGGCGACCCCTTAGAAAAGCTAACGCTGTAATCTTCCAGCCCAGGAAGATTAACGCTACCCACGATAAACCCAGTAGGCTTACACGCTAGCCCATCACCCTGAGCCTTACGCATCTCTTGCGTACCATGATCAGCTAGCTTAGCACACACACACTCAGCGCCATCAGCCATAGTAACCCCATCACACTCACGCACCAGCGCAAAATCAGCCCGACTATGCAACTCCATACGAGTACGCAAAAAATTAACCTTAAAAGGTAGCTTAACGCCCTCATCAAGAATCACATGATGCGGCCGCTTCTCGCCATGATCCTCAAGCACCACAGCAACGCCAGCAGACTCAAAAGCCTGATAGAACTTCTCAGCAATATCAAGATCATCAAACCGCAGCGCTAACGCTTTAAGATCACGGTAATCGTTAGGAGGCCGACCAACACCGTTAACCAACTGCCCAACGATACCATCACTATCATCTACAGACTTAGACGCATTACTAATATCAAGAACTCTAATAGCCATACTTATCTCCTAAACCAGCCCCGTAACATCTTTACTAGGCGCTTGCAACAGTACCACAATAAAAACCTAGCCGCCAGCAGCACGCCCTAGTTTCTCCACGAAACGCACGCATCAGCACACTGAGCCAACATCATTAAAGACCTCTCATCTTCCGTAAGATAAGGAAACACTTTATTGACATCACGCCCACCAATAAACCTAGAATAATCTTCTAGGCCCACCAGCAAAATTTTGCTCTTCCCGCAGTGCCTGCACTTAACAGCCCGCCCATACATCAGCGCACCACCAACCATTTAAGAACCTCAAGAAACAGCAGGAACCCGCCCACAGTAGCTAACGCAGTCGCTACAGCATAACCGTATTCACGTACAGACATCACTAACTCCTTTAATAAGTAACAGCGATACTACCCACACCGCAGACCAAAACACAACCGCAAACGCCAACCAACCCGCAAACGCCACCCAAAAATAGCGCCTCACGAGTCATCACGTAACGCAGCAGTAAGCGCCCCAATAAAAGAAACGTTACCTAAATCAGTCACGTTACCCGCAGGCCGATCATCAGTACCGCTACCACGGTGCTCAAACTCCATAAGAGCTATCAGATGGAACGCAGCAGCCGCCAAATGATGAGAGCCAAGCTCACCATCTAAACGCTCACCATCCCACCAAGCCAACAAATGACGCATAGCCGCATCAAAGCTAAGCGAGTAAGCGTAACCTAGCTCATAATTACGATCAGAATACTTAGCAGCACCCCGCCCAAAATGCTTAGCTATCTCCTCTAAAGGCGCTACAGGGATCAACGAAACACGGCATTCTTTAGCGCCCTTCTCACCGCCCGTAACCGGATCAACAGAGCGCACCTCAGCCGTATCAGGCGTAATCTTATCTCTCACGGTATTAGTAGCTCCTGCTCTTCTAATAGTTGCGCAATGATATCAAACATCACCCCGCCCGCAGCACTTTTTGCATCATCCGTAAACAGCTCGCTAGCAGCATGCTCATCTATCAGCCCCCACGAAATACGCAGAGCACGGATAATTATATCTAGCTCTGCAGCCGTTAAATGCAGCTCTATAGCGTACTTAGGCGCACTCACTTAGCTAACCTCTCAACCGCCACAGCCACAGCCTCAGCGCTAACATCATTCAACACGTAACCCCGCCCAGCAGCCGCAGCAGCCGCACCAGTAGACCCAGACCCACAAAACGGATCAGCGACGTAATCATCCAGTAGCGTATGAGCCAGCACAAAAGGCGTAATAATCTCTATAGGTTTCTGATTAGGATAGCCCACCCTATCAGGGTGCGTATTAGACATGGTAAAATCCCAAACAGACCCGGCAGGCTTAGTATCAGGGTAGCCCCGCACTTTAGCTAACCGCTCAACTCTAGGCACAGCAGCCGCATCAAACAGCCCAACATTCTCACACCTAGTAAAAGTAAGGATGTTGTTATGCCTAACAGGCCACCAACTAGACCGAGGACGACCGAGGCCAAACTGCCAAATCACCTCACCACGGTAGACCCACCCAGCAGCCTCAATAGCGCTAACGGCCTTACTAGCTAGGCGATAGTCACAACAAACCGCAACAGTACCATCAGGAGCTACCAGCGGTAGCCACGCCAGCAGCCCAGCTAAAACATAGCCAGTATCCGCACCGTCTACATACGAGCCACTAGCGCCCGTCATCCGCTTACCCGTACCAAAAGGCGGATCAGTCCACAATAGCCGCACCTCAGGAGCCTCAGCAGGAGGCCCATTTTCCGCAGCTAGATTATAAACATACTTCACTTAGCCAGCCCCGCAAGCACATCAGCAAGCCTGATAACGTCCTCATCAGCCCAAGTAGCCCCAGCAAGATCAGGAAGTATCACGTCATTCTTTAGCCCCCGCTCAAAAGCAAACACCTTAAGCAGCGACTGAAACACCGCAAACACATCAGGCCCACAGCTCACAGGTACTAGCCTCCACGCATCAGGCCGCAAATGAATCACAAGCCCCGTAGAAGCATGCTCAGGCCAAGCCTCAACAGTAGCAGCGCCATGCTCATCAAAGCTTAACGCCTCCTCAGCAGTAGCGTAAGCAGACATCTGTAAAGCAACCTCAGCATGTACGCCTGAGCGAGTAGTTTTAACATCCGCAATGATAGGCATCTTAGGCCCCTCATACCAAGCAGGAAGCGAATCAAAGCCCGCAAACGCAGCCTCAGGAAGCAGGATAGAACGGTCTAACGTACCGCTATAGCCGTGCACCTGAGACCATATCGTCCGCTCTACTGCCAGTATCTGAGCCTCTGTCTCTTCACGAAACGCCAAATAACCCCTAGCGTAAGGCAACAGCTCACGGTTGATACGCGCAGGCATGCCGCCAGACTCATCTATAGCCTCAGTCATCTCATGCACAACGTTACCCCGTAACGCCGCTGAGCCTGTATTACGTTGGTGCGCAGCCTTAAGCCACTTAACCGCAGCATCACGATCACCGGAAACTACGAAACTAGCAAGCGTGCCGAAATTGTCGTAAGCCTCCTCAGCTACCATTTTAGCCGCCCACCACTTAAGAAAATCTTTAGGCAGCATACCCACTACCGAGGTCACGCCTGTAGCTTGCTCACCCGTTACAGGATGCACGTAGAACCGTGAGCCACCACGTTTAACAGTTCTAATTTTGGGGCTAGTCATTTGTGTAGCTTTCTCTAGTTGATTACTTACGGTGCTTACTGTACCACCGTGAGCCGCAGCACGCAACAGCCGCCATAAGTGTTATCTAGGTTACACTTCTTACTACATGTTGCTAAACCTTTCTACATGGTCGAAATCCGCACCATTGCAACGTTTTAGGCTATTTTCATGTAGTTATGCATGTAGTAATGTAGCAAATATGTAATTCTCTCTATTTCTCTCTCTCTCTGTAGTTTTACTACTATAGGGATTAACCTACATTTGCTACAGGAAACTACATTATACGCCTATAATCGTTGCTATCTAGCGGTTTTCAGCATGTAGTTACGGGTTTTTGCTGCTACATGTTGACAAACGTAGCGAGTCCTGTACAGTAGGAGCTACGTAACAACAGCCCAGGAGGCTTAGCAATGACTGAGATACATAAACTGACAGCAAGAACTACCAGCGAAACTATAGCTAAATCTGTCGCATCTGAGCTTTTAGGGCTTAGCCCCCACAGGCTTAGAGAAATAGCAGCACATCTAAACGACATCGCAGAGGAGCGAGATAACGTATGAGCCTATTTATGGAATACCCAGCCGCTGAGCGGGCTTGGCGCAACCTTGCAGCCTGCAAGGGCGCAGATACTGCCTTGTTTTTTCCGCCTAACGGAGTGCGCCCTAGAGCAGCCCTCAAAATATGCGCTAGCTGTGAGGTAGTGCAACAGTGTAGAGAGTACGCAGAAGCAGCCCCGAACCTTGTAGGCGTATTTGGGGGCACTACAACTAGAGAGCGCAGTACTCCTAGCGTTAGAGCACGCCTCAAGCGAAGCGCTGAACTATGATACGCACGCTAGGCCACAGAAAAGGCGCGCCCGCTTGGGTCGCTTTACCTGTTGATTGCAGCATATGCGGTAACACTACTAACGTTGCAGTAAGCCGCTCATCTCTCAAGCTCTGGCAATCTGGCACGCTGATACAGGAAGCTATGCCATACTTAACGGTAGAAGAGCGAGAAACGCTAATCTCTTCGCTGTGCCCACCGTGCCAAAACTACACACTATCAGAGGAGGAAGAATGAGCAAAAAATTGCCGCCCTACTGGGTAAGGCTATACCCTAGCGATGAGCCAGCCGTAACGCAGGCTATGAGCAATGGCGCAAAGTTCTCTGATATTCTCACGGAAATGCAGAGGAACCAGCAACCACAGCCCCTAAACTAATAACGTTGCTGTAAGCGCAGCCGCTACTAGTTCAGTAGAAAATTTCTACGCTCATGCTCTGAGGCTAGTAGCTCTATTTGTTCCCTTAGGCACTAACAGCAACACAAGCAATACCCTGATCTTCTCCCGATAGATCAGGGTATTGCACTTTTTCCTAATAAACCTCTTGACATCAGGGTACTAAGATAGTAGAATGAACCACGACGGGCCACCCCGAGAATAAGTTACGAGAAATATCAAGAAATCTGAAATTAAAGGTTGACATCCTTAGCTAGCCCCGTATACTGAGTACATGACCAACACAGCAACCCCAGCCGCAACTGTCCAGCACATCAAAGGATTCGCTAAGGCCTTAAATTTTGAGGCTGTGAGTAATGCGATACCGTGGGAGCAGCAAGTAAGAAAAATGTACGGTCGCCCTGTAGCGACCCCTAGACTGACGCACAACGCTAACCCGTCTGAACTACCCGCACCGCTCGCAGCAGTAGTAGCAGAACTAGAGACCCTACTAGAGTGCAAGTTTGAGCAAGCAGGCTGCAACCTGTACCGTAACGGAGCAGATAGCGTAGCATGGCACAGAGACCTTAAAGGCGCTGAGCGAGACGACGCCACTATAGCTATAATCAGTATCGGCGGTACTCGCACATTCCAGACACGCAAGAACGGAAGCAAGGCCGAGACATTTAACGTAGAGCATGGCGATGTTTTCGTTATGTCTGGCGATGCACAGCATACGCACGAGCACCGCATAGCCAAAACCGCTAAGCACGTCGCCCCACGCATCAGCATAGCGCTACGCTCTATCTCTGATCAATGGTGAGCACTAGCTAACCTAAAGCCCCTACCCTCGC
>Ga0115557_1002791_pt1 | contig 11554 bp, 10 predicted proteins | sample COGITO_mtgs_1104_FD_87280 | JGI IMG/M metagenome (GOLD analysis project Ga0115557, IMG submission 87280) | Pelagic marine microbial communities from North Sea - COGITO_mtgs_110421 | ecosystem: Environmental > Aquatic > Marine > Epipelagic | place: Germany:Helgoland, sampling site Kabeltonne...
ACTTTCCTCCTTTCCGTCGTTGTTGTCGTTCGAAAAGAGGATGAGATTTGATGTCCGATCGTCTTCGTTTCATCAAAATCATCGTCCGAATCTATGTCTCAGAAGACAGTATTCCTCGGATCTGCCTTCGTCGTTCCAGGAAATCACCATGCCTGCGTTATCGCCGACGATGACGAAAGGCGGCGTGACTTCGTGGCTCGTTTCTGAGGGGCAAAAAGTTTCCGCCGGGGACGTTCTCGCGGAGATTCAAACGGACAAAGCAACCATGGAGATGGAATCGATGGAGGACGGATTCGTGGCGAAAATTTTAATCGAAGCAGGGAGGGAAGATATCGACGTCGGGACGCCTTTGTTAGTCATGGTGGAGGATGAGAAAGATGTGGCGAGCTTTAAGGAGTACGTTGGAGGAAAAGGCGGAGGTGATGATAGCGGCGGTAGTTTTAACGATAGCGGTAGCGAAGCGGAGGAGACGAGAAAAGAGGAGGAGAGAGTAGCGGCGTCGGCGAGCGCGAGCACGTCTTCGTCTTCGTCTTCGTCTTCGTTCGCGACGAGGGGTGCGAACGAGACTCGGGTGTTCATTTCGCCGTTGGCGAGGAAGACAGCGCTGGAAAAAGGCGTGGATTATACGAAGATTCGAGGTAGAGGTCCAAACGGGAGAGTCACGAATTTAGACGTGTTGGAGTACGTCGCCAGCGGCGGCGTGGCCAACGTGAAATCTTCCGCGCAACAACAACAACAACAACAATCTGCAGGAGAATTCGACGCGTCTATATACTTTCCAGAATACGAAGAGGTGCCAGTTTCTACGATTAAGAAAATAACCGCGAAGAGGCTCACGGAATCGAAGCAAACCGTGCCGCACTTTTATCTCACCGTGGACGTGAACATGGACGCGGTGAATGCCACCCGCGCGCGAATGAACGCGTTGTTAGAGAAGGAAAAAGACGCAAAAAAGATTAGCGTGAACGATTTCGTAGTCAAAGCGTCAGCGGCGGCGCTGAGAGCGGTGCCAGAAGTCAACTCGAGTTGGATGGAGACACACGTGAGACGATACAAGCTCGCGGACGTGTGCGTGGCGGTACAAACGGATAAAGGATTGATGGTCCCCGTCGTGCGTTCGGCGTGTTGCTTGGGATTGAGAGGTATTTCGAGCGAAGTGAAGAGTTTAGCGGAAAAAGCGAAAATGGGAAAATTGCAAGGTAAAGACGTCTCCGGCGGCACGTTTACCGTTTCCAACCTCGGCATGTTTGGCATCAAGCACTTCGCGGCTATCGTCAATCCACCGCAAGCTGGCATTTTAGCCGTCGGCGGGACGAGGAAAGAGATCGTGAAAACGAAGGAAGGGATGTACAAAGAAACGAACGTGATGTCGGCGACGTTGAGTTGCGACCACAGAGCCGTAGATGGCGCGGACGGCGCCAAATGGCTCGGCGCGTTTAAATCGTACATGGAAGACCCGAGCACGATGTTATTGTAATTTATTCGAGCACTACTAAATATCTAACCTAGTATACTATCGTATTGTTCACTTTTTGAAATATTTATCGTTATCGTTCCTCGTAATCGCCGGTCGATCTAAATCCGCGCTCCCTGGAATAACGCTCGGCTCTACAGCCACCGCGTCGACAATGGTCACCACCCCGTCGCCTTCTTTACCAATCACGTACGCCACCTCCACGTCGCATAAAGTGACTCGATACGTATCAAACTTCCTCTCCTCCACTTTTGCCGTCCTCTCCCTGGTACTTCGCACGTCTAATCGCAACGTATCCATCACAAACGCTAAGAAATCGTCCGGGTTTTCGTACAAAGGTCGCCTCTTCTTCCCGCCTTTCTTCGAATCGATTTCAAACCGATCCTCGTACGCCCGCTTCACCTTCTCCCTCGTCTCCTCCTCCGGACTCGCGAGTTTCACCTCTCCAATCGCCAACGGTTCCCCTCCTTCCTCGCCTTCAATCGCTCTGGTCACCCACTTCGGTGCCGTCGCCTCTGGCACGCTATCGCACCACGGCACGTACGGTTTAATATCCAAAACCGGCGTCCCGTCGACTAAATCGATCCCGCCGAGCGTCACTTCCCCTCGCTCCCAATCGACGCTAATAATTCTCCCTAAACTCAACCCGACCGGTCGCGGTCGATGTGGCGTCCGAGTGGACAAACACCCTCGCTTCTCCCCGTTCAACCTCGGCACGGAGACCAACGCTTTCACCGCGCCTCCGTTCTTCGTCCCGCACGCGTTCGTGTTCGCGTGAAACACGTAAATCACCCACGCGTGAGAATACTCCTCTAACCCTTCCAAGCTTCTTTTCGGGACAAATTCCACGTCAAAATGTAGCCGACACCGCGCGGACGCGACCAACGACCCGCCTTGTCTCGGCGTCCCCGCTCGGCGACTAAAACACGACTGCGCTCTCGCAATCGCCGGTCCAAACTGTTGAGGCGAATTTTGAGAAGTTTTACTCCTCGTCTTCTCATCACCATCATCATCATCATCATCATTACCATTACCACCAAAACTGCTCGTCGCGTCGAGTACTTTGTGTCTCAGCTGATGTTGTAACCTCACGACCGCGTTCCTCTCCGCCTTGTGTCGATCCTCCAGATGTTTCAGTTTCTCTTTGAGTTGTTTTTCCATTCGTTTCGTCCACTTTTGGTGTTCGGAGATTACGACGGCGATGAGGACGGCAAGAATTCCTCCCCTTCCAAAACCGTGTCGTTCTCGAGAGGAGGAGGAGGAGGAGTCTTGACCACCTCTGTTGTCTCCTCGAAACTGGCGTTTGATCGGCATCGTTTCCGTAACCGACGAGTGACGCATTTCCCACAAAAAGATACTTGACATGTCTCCATTTTATCCAAACAAATCAGAGACATGAAACGCACGCGATACCTCCTCCGCGCCGCCGTGCAAGGCAGCGGAACGCGTCTCAAAAGCACACTCGTCGGTGGAAAGTTATTATCCGGCTCGAAATTCCTCGCCGAGTGCGAACCGTACAAAAGAATCGTCGCGGTTGCCATTCCGTCCGATTTTCGTTCGCGTGACGTTGACGACGCGAAGAAGACGAACGAGAACGAGAACGATAAACCGTGCGCGAATTGCATCGGCATATCCCAAACGAACTTTTACCACTCCTTGGCGGAACCGAAATCAGTCGCCATGGTGCGTTCAAAGACCGGGGTCCCACCGTACGCGACGATCGCGAGGCAACTCCTTCGCATCGCCAAAGAGGAGACACGTCTCGCTGGAGTCCTTTTTATAACCACGGAAAGAGGCGCGGTCGACGAATCGGACGCAACGAGATTTAAAGACGGTATAGTCAAAGAGGCGAAAGAGTTACAACGACAACACCAAGGAGAGAAAGGAGGGACGTGTTTATTAGAGAACGTCCCGATGGGATTTAGCGACGTCGACGACGAGCGAGAAGGGAGTTGGAGAGAACTCGGGAACGCGAGGGAGGAAGAGGAAGGGGAGAGTTGGGCGCCGGCGGCGGCGAGGGCGAGCGCGAGAAGGTTAAGGACGTTTTTAGAGAAGGAGCAAGGCGCGTTGAACACGTTCGGGTGACTCTGCGATTTTTGTCTGAGTCGTCGGCGTCCTCGTCGGGTTGGCTCGAGGGAAGCGACTGCGCACGTGTATGTATATGATGTAGTATATCTGTAATGTAAAATAATATAAAGCTTTAAAACGCGGTGTTGTGTACTTGTAAGCACGTGTTTCATATACATGTAACAACCTTCAACCTTTACTTCTCGCTCCAATTGATTTCAAACTCGTCCTCTAAATCCTCCGATTCGTCTTCCTCTTCGTCCTCGTAAAACTCTTGATCTTCCTCGGCGTAAAATCCGTCGTGCATTCGTTCGGTCTCGAAAGGCAGCTCCACCTCGTCGCATTCTCGGTACAAATCTTCTAAATCGTAATACGTTCGAGCGGTTGGTGTAAACACGTGCGCAACGACATCACGACAATCTAAACACGTCCAATCGCCCTGATTGGCGACATTTTTCGGAACTTGCAAGTTGTACGTCTCGTTATTCGCCACGTCTCTCATCTTCGACGTCACCGCGGACATTTGAGGACGATTAAACGCCGTCGCTAAAACGACGTACCTGGCGTAAAAAACCGCCTTAGACACTTGTAACACGCGAATATCCTTCGCTCTCGTGTTATCCGCCTCCACGGCTAATTCCAACGCGAGTCTTCGCGCGATCGCGTCTTGCTCCTCGTCGTCCGCTTCGTCTTTAATCGAGAACGTTTCCTTTACGTAGTAGCTCTCCGTAGTATCGCCATCATCGGTTTCCACGTCGTCCGCGACAACAGCAGCCGCGACGATCAAAGTTTCGCTCTCCTCCTCTGCAACCACCTCCACAAAAGGTTGCGACGACGACGACGATGAGACCGCGTCTCTCAATCTTTGCCTCAACACCGGAACCGTCCCGCTCGCGTCCAAACCTCGCTCCTCGCAATGTCGTACCAAATCTGCTTTCTTCATGGACGAGAGACCGGGAATGGTGTGCGCGGTCGCCCCGCCCCCAGTTGTCGCCGCAGACGCGCGAGTGACCACCGCCGTCTTTTCCGCGCGATCGTGATGAAAGCTTCGAGTCGTTTGATGATGCTTTCTCGTTCGTCTCGTCGTCTGAATCGTCTCCCCGTGACTGCGAGTAACCGCCGCCGTCGGAAATCGATTCGATGGAATTCGAGCGCGATTGCTTCTCACATTCGCGCTGGTACGTCGTTGTGTCGCCGCGAAAGGCTCCGTAAACGACGACCGTCTCGGTGACGACGACGACTCGGACGACGACGTCGAGGCCAAACGGGAGAACTGTACGCGCTGGTTGATGAGTACAGAAACGGCGTTCATTTTGTGTTTCTTTTCTGAAGAGTTTTTGAGGTTTTCCCCGAGATCACATTTTGTGTGAGATCTGAGCACTTTTAGCGCAGGCGCGGGATGATGATGACGATGATGATGATGATGCGATGTTAAAATCGCAAGCTTTTTTTAGCGGACATTATTGATGACGATGAGGACGCCGCATTCTGCTTCTCCTCCTCCTCCATCTTCTTCTCTTTCTTTGTTTCTTTGTCGCCGGCTTTGTCGCCGACTTTGTCGAACAACTCTTTTCTGGCGTCGCGTAACGTTTGCTCGATGTCCGGGCTGGCTTCCTTGACCAGATGGAAATCGTGCCCGGAGATGTAGAATAAGTCGCAGAAGGAAACGGCTTCGATCGTGGCCGTGGCTGGTGTGTTTAAGAGTAACGAGACTTCGCCAAAGTAGTCGCCTTCGGTGAGGAGGATTTTTGGGCGGGCGGTTTTCCGCGCTTCTTGTTCTTCTTCTTCTTCGTCGTCGTGTACGATGACTTCTACTTCACCGCGGGAGATGAAATATAACCCAGAGTTCGAATGACCTTTCGTCACGATCAGATCGCCGGGTAATGCCACGATAGAGGTCATTCGGTTCACAATTTCTAAGATACATTTTGCGTTCAAACCTCGAAATATGGGCACGTTTCGTAACATTTCTCGGTGGGCGTGTAATAAGACTTCGTTTCGTAAGCTGATCGGCAAAGTCGCGCAGAAATGCTCGACGCGTTTCTCGTCGATGTCACGGTGTCTCAACCAGACGTATTCAAAATACGATTGCATTTTCAAATGTAACGCGCTCGGTAGTTTCAAGTGTTCGCTGAGATCGGAAACTTGCTCAAATTTTCTCCTTTGTAACTCGTCGCGCCCTACTATGGCCGTGACGAGAGCGGCGACGTTACCTAAGGCGATTATGTATAATACTCCACCCACGAGCATCACAAACGATAGAAATGATAGCGCTTTTAAGGGTAGGATGCTCCCCGGTGAAGAATACGTCTGCAAAGGGTCGTTGGAAAGGATAATCGAAGTAGCGACTTGGTACGCCGCCGCGTATTGCAACGACACGTTATCGTGCAAGTGCACGTATTCTGACGTGCACCACTCGTCGGCCCCTGCTGAACACAAACTGTGCCACGCGCACGCGATCCAATGAAACGAAAGCACCAAAAATAGGAGTATTTTCACCGCGCGAGAATATAATCTCGCGGATTCGTGCAAACTTTGGTACCTCGACTCTAAAAACTTCACCACTCTCGTGATCCTCAACAACCGGGTCAGTTTTAACAAATCCGCGTTCTTCGAGTATTGCGACTGAACGAAAATCTCGAACGGAAAAACCGCCAACAAGTCTAACGCCAACCACGTCTTGACGTACCGCTCGCGAATAACTTTCAAATCAACCACTAACGTCCCTCGGCTCGAATAATACGCCGAATAAAATGTGACGCCAATATCCAGCCAAAAGAACGCATCGACCAAGTACCCGATCGCCTTGGAATACATCGGCTCTTCCTCGTTACCATCGAACCGTAAAAACGCCAGCGCGAACGGCAAAACAATCACCGAATGCCCGACACACACTAAACTCGCGATATCCCACCAAAACTTAAATCTACTCCTGGGATCGATGTAGAAATGTTTCGCGTGTTTCACCCCGTCCGAACCGTCTTTTATTGGATCGATGATCAAATGATTGGATAACAAATTAGAGCTCCTTCTCCTCCTTCCTTCCTCTCTTTGGCTTTCCATCACTTTGCTCACTGGACTGAGCATCATAAAAACCTTTTAGCGGCGCACTTCTCGCGAAGAGCTCCTCTTCTGGTGATCGCTCGATCGATGAGAATACGCGTAGTCAATGCAAATGTGTTTTATTTTTGTTTGAAAAAAAAAAACGTTTTTGCAAAAAATGAGAAATTTGAAAGCTTCTGCCACCTGTCTGCAGCAGAGGAAACAAAAAATGACGAAAGGAGCAGAGAGGGAAAGACGACATAAATAAACGCTTCACGCGACATTTCTCTAACACAGCTTTTCGACCACAGACTTAAACAATGTTTTCTTTAACGCAACAAAGTAGCTTTGTTCGAGGCACCGCGCAGGTGTCCTCCTCTTCCGGTACGTCGCGTCGCGTGTCTTTCTCTCTTTTTTTTTACACGAATCGCCGCTTAAATGTGTGAATTTTATCCACGGTGTGGCGTGCGTGTCGGTGTCATCTCCTGTCGACGCCGAAACGATCGATGGAGAAAAAAACGGACGCGAAAACGCTCGAAACGCACGCGGAGGGTATTCAACCGCGCATTTCTCGGGTTTGATGCGCTTATACTCGTTCGCGAATACAGATGGAAAGTTGCAAATCATCGCGCGCATTGATGAAAACCTCAAAAAGCCGCCCAATGTGGTGACCGCCGCTGACCCATTTCTCTCTCTTTATTATCACACGTATCATCATCAAACGAAACAGTCCGCTCCTCCTCCGGCCGTAAAATTCAAATGCGAATCGTCGCCAAGGACCAAAACTCGCGCCCATCTTTAGACGAGCTCTCCGAGTTTAAAAAGTCCGATTCCGACACCGGCTCCGCCTCCTTACAAATCGCTTTGCTCACCAAGCGCATCGAAAACTTAACCGCGCACTTGCAAGCGAACAGAAAAGATTACTCCACGCAACGAGGATTGAAGTTACTCCTCGGCCGACGAGGGCGATTACAAAAGTATTTGGCGAAGGAAGATCCGGCGAAGTATCAAATGACCATGAAAGGTTTGGGGTTGAAGATCAAGTCTGTTTAATAATATTATAATAAAAGAGAGAGATAGTACTTACATCATAGCCACATCCCCGTCGACGACGAGAGATGAAATATACAAGACGGTAACAAACAGAGAGAGAGAGAAAGTCAGAGTCAGAAGACGAAGAAGACTTCTTTCGCATTATTTGTATACATAATAGATTTTGAAGAGATAAAGTTGTTTTAATTGAAAGAGAACACACGTTTACGTAGTAGAGCGTTACTATTACTAATTCCAACCTTTTCTTCTTCTTCTTCTTCTTCTTCTTCTCTTGGGTGTCTTTTCGCCTTCTTGTTTTTTTTTTCGAAAAAAATGAAAAAAAAAACGCTCAAAATTACCACTCGGAAAAAAAAAAAGAAAGACCGAGATCAAACACGTCTCGTCTGCATATTAAAGCCGGGGTGCGTGGATTCTGAAGGTAACGAGAAGACGAACGCGAGGAAAGGAAAGGACGTCTTCTTCCAACGACGGCGCGCTCGACGAGAAGGAATTCTTCATCTCGCCGTCGGAGATGGCGAAAAAAGACATTTACCCGTTACTTTTTATCGGCGCCGGGAGATGCGGATTGACAACGTTGACGCATTTCCCGGAAAACCGTCAACGCGCGTCGCTCGTCGTCGATCGATTCGGAGGGTGGTTGGAATCTTGGGCCGACCGCGCGATGCGTTTGGGAATGACGCACGTGCGGTATCCAATCACGCAAACGCCGTTTGCGAGCAGTTCCATGGCGATTCAAAGTTTCAGCTCGAGGATGGGGAGGAACGAGGAACTGGCGTATTCTGGGAGCGATAAGTTCGCGCCGTTGCCGTCGACGAGGTTGTACGCCGAGGCGTGCGCGAGAAAGATTCAAAGCGACGAGGACGGTGGAATTTTAAAATCCGTGCCGATTGTAAAGGATGAGGTGGTGAATTTGAGGAAGATTGAAGCGAACGAAGAATATCCCGGGTTGTTGAAACGAGGCGGGATGTTGGCGAAGACGAAAGGAGGGAAAGAGTTCGTCGCCGCGCAGGTAGTGGTGTGTTGCGCGAGGAAAGAAGCGGTGGTTCCGGAAAAATTGAAAGCGTTCGTGGTGAAAGATGGTGGGAATGGTCGGGTGAAAACGAGCGAGTCGATAAACGTATTCGATCCCGAGGGTACGTTAAACGGGAAGCGGCTTTTGGTAGTAGGCGGAGGCATGACGGCGGCATCGGTTGCATCTGGGGCGGTGGAAAATAGTAAAGTGAAATCCGTCACGCTTTTACACAGAAAAAGTTTCAAAAGACGCGAATTTGATGTGGAACCGGAGTACTTCGGCGCGAAAGGGTTGCGACCGTTCCATAATAGTGAAGATTTTGAGTACCGCGCAAAATTCATAGACGAAGCGAAAGAGCGAGGAACGATTAACGGCGTCACGTGGAAGCGCGTGAGAAGTCACTCAGTCGCATCAAAGAAGAAGACAAACTCGTCGACAGAACAAGATGGTAGTTCACCAAAACTTCGTGTGGTAGAGAAAGCGGAGATCGTGTCCATCGGTTTTGACGAAACGACGAAGCAGTTTTCGACGACGATTGAACTGACCGATGTAGCCAAACGCGAACTCGCGGCGAAACGCGCGCGAAGTATCATCGAAGTCGACGCCGACGATGATTTTCAAGCGCTGACGATGACAGTCGAGGAAGCATCGTACGAAACGCCCAAAGTTGAAGTGTTTGACGAAATTTGGATTTGCTGCGGTACCGCCGTTTCCGCCGAGACCGATCCTTTACTCTCTTCGCTTCCGAAAACAAATTATTTCAACGGGTACCCGCAACTGGTAGAAACGACTCTTTCCTGGGAACACGGACCAAACGAAGTATCGTTGGCGAAAGAGAACGGCGGGTGTCGATGGCCTAGATGCTCAGTTTTCGTCTCTGGACGATACGCGGCGTTACACGTCGGCCCGGTGGCGTCTCTGCCTTTGGGATATCGAACGGCCGGCAAAGAAATAGCCGCAATTTCCACGAAGTCGCACAAACAAAGCCTTCGCATGCGCGCGGAGAACCCGTACGAGATTGGTTTAGGAACATTCGCATCAGAGACGAAAACGTCGTCGTCTTCAAATATGTCAAACAGGGGTAACGCCTTGGAGGACAAATCGAAAACCAACAAGACGAAAAATCCGCGACTCCCTCCCGTGTTGTGGCAAAAAGTAGGCATCATCGACGTCTCCAAACTCCTCCCGTCCGAAAACTTTCCGCGAGTTGATTTACAAACCTACTCTCACGAAGACGTTGGCTTTCAAATCAAAATCTATTTCATTCTCCCTGAGGAAATCGAGAGCGAAAACGTCAAGATGGAATTTTTGGAGCAAGCGTTTGAGATTTGGGCCGTGTGCGCCAAAGCGGCGTACAGAGTGTTTTTACCGAAACTGTACAAAACTATCATCCCCGAACGATCGTCGGTGAGAGTCATCGCTAAGAAGAGGAAGATTATCGTGACGATGCAAAAGTACGACAACTACGAGTGGCGGTTCCTAAAAGTTTGATTTACTACACACAACTGTACCGCGCGCGTAAATGAAAGTAAGTATAATACAAATGCCAAAAACTCATGATCATTTTACAACTCTTCGTGCTCATTCACCATCTTATCTCCTTTTTTAATTCCACCCTTCCATTTACACGCGCCGGTCCCGGCACAACTTTGCCAGTGGTGTTCCTCGTCAATCATAAATAATTTCACCAAATCCTTAAAGGTTGCGCTCTTCACCATCGCTTCGCATTGCATTCCCAAAACCATCTTTTGCCTCTTACTCGACCATGGGTGCGTTAAAATTCTCTCTCGTATGCTCTCTTTATCCGTCTCCGACAAATCCTTGTCCTCGATTTCGTGTTGCTTGAAAATGTGATACGCCAATCGTTTCGGATCGAACCTCTCCGCCTCGCCTTGCTCCAATTTCACGACCGTATCTCTCCCGTGCAAACCAAAATCTATGTCTGCTTTCGCGTCCGCCAACACCGACACCGCGTGCTTCCCAATGTCCCCTTTCTCCAAAACCACACCCTTCTCGTCCAAATCCATTTTCGCCACTTTCTCCTTCAGCGTGGACGCCGTCACGAGCGCCTCCCACGCTTTCGCCAACGTCAACCCGTCCTCATACTTCACCCCGTACAAATCTCCAATCTGATCGCACAAATCCTCCTCGTCCACTTTTTCCAACAATTTCTCCAGCATCTCCTCTCTCGTCAACTCTGCCTCTCCTCCGGCCTCGTCCACGATATCGGTCAACATCGCCTTCGTCTCGTTCAGGACGGCAAAGCACGACCCGCATTTCAATCCGTGCGCGAACGCTTGCTGCATGTCGTCCGCGAACAACCCGGTCCCTTCGTCGTCCAGAGAGTATTCTGGCCCTTTCAAAGGTTCTGGTTTCTTGTGCAACGTGTCCGTGAAGTCTTGGCCAAACCTTTCGTTGTTGTTGTTGTTGTTGTTGTTCAGATTGAGAATTGGAAAAAGAGAGGACGCGTCAGTTAACATTCAACAGAGAGAGAAAGAGAGATTAAAAGAGAGAGATAAATCAAACGCACTTGACCGCAAAACTGACGGACAAAGATGACGCGCCCAGGAAGGTGACGATGGCTATTTTTTTCAGCATCCCGACTGAAGTCGTTCAAACAGTCGTTTCGGAAGTGGGGGGAATTTCAGGCATTCGGATCGTTTTTTTTCTTTTCGTTTTCACAAAATACGAAGTGTTCAATTAAATTTCAAGCATACGAATACTACTGCGAGCGACGGACTCCTTCTTTCTTTTACGCGTCAACTTCTTCGAGGAACCCGAGTAACTGCAACTGGCGCACGCACGCTCTCTCGGCTTTGACGGCGTGAAGAAGCGATCTTCGGTGTTTGCTGCTGCTGCTGCTGCTGCTGCTGCTGCTACTGCTACTACTACTACTACTACTACTA
>Ga0115557_1002795_pt1 | contig 11548 bp, 28 predicted proteins | sample COGITO_mtgs_1104_FD_87280 | JGI IMG/M metagenome (GOLD analysis project Ga0115557, IMG submission 87280) | Pelagic marine microbial communities from North Sea - COGITO_mtgs_110421 | ecosystem: Environmental > Aquatic > Marine > Epipelagic | place: Germany:Helgoland, sampling site Kabeltonne...
CTATTTCTATGTGATTGTTATATATAAAGGGTTACACTTTGTTTAGTAATTTTAAAAATATTTTAAAAAAATCACATATTATTAATGTTTAATAAGAATTATAACCTTGTGTATAAGGTATACCATATAAAAAATTAAATGATAAGAATAAAATAATAATGTTTTCATAATTGACATATATATTAATTACATAGATAAAATTTATGAACTTATTACAGTATTCTTATATAAACACTATGAAAAAATCCGAAATAGCGAAAAAAGTAATCGAAATAGTTAATAATTCTGATAATAACTATGATGCTTATGATGAGGTTCTAAACCTCTTGAATCAATCACTACCAGAAGAAAAAGTAGTCAAAACAAAATCTAATACAGTTTACGTTGCAATGTCTCCGGGTACAATGGAGATGAGAGTTGATGGTATATATGATAGTAAAGAGCAAATGATGGCTAAATACAAAAAGGATTATGGTCTTGAAGAATATACTGATGAAGAGATGGAAGACTATCTCAATGAGGATGATGAATGGAGCTACGATACATCAACATATCATCAATCGATACAAGTATCTAGAGATAACAAATTAAGTGAGATAATTGGATAATGGAGGGTATTATAAACATAGATTACAATACAGTTAAAGTATGTATAAACACACTACCCGGTATTGGTGGTTTATTAATTACAACAAACCAGGGTGATGATGGTGAAATACAAAATACTTTTGAATTAAATTCAGAAGGTATTCTGATTAAATCAGAAGACTCTAGTATATTTATGAATGATGAGTCCATAGAAATTAAGAGTTATGATAATATCATATCGATGTTAGAAGATTCTATCGAAATAGATAATGGTGATAACTCAATAAGGTTAAATGAGAATTCCATATTATTGACTAATGAAAATAGCGAAAATACAATTGAGATGAGTGATGGTGGTATATCGATGTTTGGGGTTGTAAATATTGATGGTGATGTAACTATCAATGATAAAAAATATTAAATTAAAAGTATGAGTATAATAGATGAAGTTAAAACAGTAAATACCAAAGAATTTACTTTAATATGTGGGTATTGTCGTGAAAAGATAATAAAACATAGCTTAGTAGATCTTGGAGAAGCAGTTGTACATAACAGCGAACTTAATTGTAGAGTTTGTAAAGACTGTAATAGGGAAATTACAATAAATGATATACTAGATGATTAAAACAAAAGAACAATTAAAAGAATACTATGACAACTATGGTATTGAGATAGAGGTACGTAGGAGAAAATTTAAAAAGAAAACAGTTTATGTATATAGTTTGTTTGAAGATGATGGTACTTGTACCGGATCTTGGGAAATAGGATATACACCTAAATGGTTTGCATACTCTCAAGCGTTTGCTGAAGCCGATACAATCATAGAAGAAAAATATAATTAATTATGGAATATAGAATAAAAGAAGAATTTAACAAATTTTACCCACAAGCAAAGATGCGTATTACTAAAACAACGAATTTTTGGGGTAAAAAGGAATCAGTAGAAGAGTGGGTTTATATGGATGAGTACACAAACAAACCTATTGAGGAATACACAAATTCTAGAGATAGAGGTAATCACCAAAGGAATGTTGTGTGTGTGTCTCTTAGGGATGCTAAACTATATATCTTATCATTAAGTAAGGGTGTAGTATACCATAAATGGCACGAAAGAAAAAAGGTTTAGTATGATAGTAAAAACACCAAATAAAGAAGAGTTAGAGAAAAATAGCCTCGTGGGTTATATACATTTTAGAAACAAAACAAATGGTAACCAATCGGTTGCTCAATTCGGTAATAAAGAAAGTTTCTTAAAATTCAAAGAAGAAAAAATAGACAATGATGATAACTTAGATATCATAGCATCACTATTGATATAAATTTTTTAATAAACGAATTATACAATATATTTTTATTATATTTATAAAATGGGTGATTTTAATCTACATAGGCTCAATTATGAGATAACCGAAGAACAATTCGAGAATGCTTTACGCTCACCAGGACACAGATCTATGAAAGTTCAATTACCAGATTATGTGGAAGGTGTAATGGCTGTTGGTCATACTCTACCAGCTGGGAAATTATTCCTGTTTAGACTTAGGTGGCTTCTAAGAACACTTAGTGATATAAGGTATATGATACTTGAAAAAATAACAGGAGACTCTCCTGTGAGAAGTATCAAATCATATATTCCACCAGACGACCATATACAATTTATTTATAATGACAAAACAAATATGTTAAGTATGGAAATAGTAACTGCGTATGATCGTAGAAGTTATAGAAAGATTAGTATAATATACACATCAGAGAGACAAGATAAGATTGATAAAAGAGATAACGCACTAAAGAGCATAGGAATATGAAATTAATATACAAAGGATATGATACAGATAATGTATAAAAAAAGGGGTTCTGATAATTCAGAACCCCTTTTCTTTTTCTTTAATAAATATTAATCTACTAAATCAACATCAACAGCGGTTAAGCCTTTGCGACCATCTGCTTCTGTATATGTTACCTTATCACTCTCTCTTATCTCCACACCCTCTAGTAGTCCTGTTATGTGTACGAAGATATCTTCACCTGTTTCGTCATTGTTAATGAATCCGAATCCTTTCGAATCATTGAAAAATTTTACTGTTCCTTGCATTATTTATTTGTTTTATTCTGTGCTCAAATGTGAGCTATTTAGTGTTATACTTTATTATTTAATTTAGTTGGATATTTTTTAATATATACTTTATGAATCATATAAAATCATATAAAATATTTGAGTCCGAAGTAGGTTATGTCAGTAAACCAATTGATATAAAATTCGATATAAAAACTTCTAAATTTGATTATAATAGAAACACCAAATACAGACATGGTATTGATAGGGTTATAAATGACGATGAGATAATTGAAATTGTCGAAAGAGGTATGGAAAAATTAACCATCGATTTGATGAATGATAATTTGGATATTGGTGATAGATTCGTGTTGAAAGGTGAGGGTTTTGATGGTGGTATTTTAAATTTAGTTTGTCAGTTAAATCCTGGTGAGAATTTTTTCACATTAATTATAATAACTGCTATGCGTAAAGAGGATTTCACAGGACACAGAAATCAATATATCTTAAATGTGGATACACAAGAACACTATTACGAATAATGAGATATTTAAAGGAATATAATATATATAAAGGTGATTTCTTACTAGAAAGTATGAATGAATCGATTAATGTCAAATCTTTTATATCTAAGATAAAGGATTACTTGAAGTCATTAGATACCACTCAGATAAAGGAATACTATAAAAAGTTCATTGAAAGGGTATCAAAACTACCAAAAACAACGAAAAGGGCTATTTTAATAGGGGTTATTCCATTATTTGCGTTAAACCTTAGCTCTACTGATTTAGAACAATCAAATGATCCTGTTGTTATAGAGGTTGTTAGTGAAGTAGAAGATTTAGAGGTGAAAGAACCAGTAGAAGAAATAGTAGAAGATAATTTTAAGAAGGGTTATGATTTTGTTTTATCACAAAACGGATGGGATTCAATAAAAGATGAAGAGCAATTAAGATTAAATCCCTATGATATAGGTGATGGTAAAATTACTGTTGGCTGGGGACATGCCGAAGATGTTGCTACATCTAAATATAAGATAGGTAGTAAGATAAGTGAAGAAGAAGCTCAGAAATTATTAAAAGATGATTTGACATTAGCTGCTGATGCTGTTAGACAAGTTTTCGTGGAGTGGAAAGAGAAGGATATAGATGTTGAAATAACACAAGATATGTTTGATGCTTTAGTCTCAATAACATTTAATGTTGGTGTTGGTGGTATGAGAAATTCGGACTTTATACAAGACTTAAAGAAAGGAGATTACGAATCTTGTGCTGATAGTATAAGAACACATAAGAGTAATTTATTTGAGAAGTTCCCTGGGTTAAAGAAAAGAAGAAGTCACGAAGCTGATATATTCTCAAAAAGTATATAATTATGAAACATTTAAAATTATTTGAAGAATTAATATCTGACTCTCACAGTTCTAACACTAATATAGATGAATTGGATGAATCTTTTATAAATACTATAAAGGATATTTGCTTTGAGTTAGATGATATTTGGCCAACTTCCTTATCGTTTTATAACCCAAAATTCAGGATACAGATGTTGAAAGGTGATAGGACTATATCACACCTTGATAGGTTTTTATTAGATTACCCATCTATCAGAATAGGTGAAGATAAATGGAGATCAATATATGGGTATCAAGAAGAATCTAGAATATGGACCAAAGCTTGTGTTGAGACTGCTAATAGAATAAAAGACTATTTAGGTGATAATTATAAGTTATTCATATACACACATCATGGTCTTGGTATTATTAAATTAACACCGGATTTATTTAAGTTAGATCCAGATTTCAAATATGGTGGTCAAAGAATGAGAGGATTTGAAATAGTTTATGATCCAAGTGATTATCAAAAATAATATATAAGAATATGAAATACATAAAGACATTTGAAAATTATAGAATAGTAGAAGCTGTTTCTTTCAACAGAAAGGATAAGGCTAGAATACTAACATTAAATGATAGAGCTACGGATGAGGATCACTTACTTAGATTAGCATCGAATATGGCTGACGCTATTGGTAGAAATGTTAAAAAGGGGAGTGAAAATGAATATGTTTCTGGTAAGAAAGCTTTTCAAAGAGGATTAGCGGCAGAGGATGAAAACTTTCACGAAGTGGCTCAAATATTTTTCGATAGAGCAAAGGAACTAGGATTTGAAGAAGAATGAAATATTTAAAGACATATAAATTATACGAACTGAAATCAGATACTTATCTATCTGCTGCTGATAAATTAGAAGACTTACACCCAAGTCGTGCTAAGAAACTTAGAAAGTATGTTGATGATCAACAAAAGGTTGATATTGATTATCTTGACCCAAGACCTTTTCATATAAACAATGATATTTATTACATAACTAAAATTGATAAAGAAGAATATGAAGCCGGGAGTGGTGTTTTACCAGAAGGTGAGTTGATATGTAGGATTGATATAACATTAAAATCATCAACCACAAGTGATGAGTGGATTGGGGTTATATTATTTAATAATGAGAAATTTATTAAGGATGATATTGATTTAGATGGTTCCCCTATTAATAGGATAGTGCTTAAATATAAAGAATTTGTTGGCACTGAGTGGGAAGAGGAAAGACAAAGAACACTATCTAGATCTTTTTTCTTTGAAAATAGGAAAGAAGCAAGAGCCTTTCTTTCTATTATAGAAAGTGAATTGGGTATTAAAATGATTATCAAAACAAACCAAATATATAAAAGTGTTTGATGTATGAGCAATCTTAATACAGAAAATTGGATTACAAATTATTTTTCTACACTAAAAGCAAATGCTAGAAAAGAAACACTTAAAAAGATATTTGGAGTAATAATATATACATTATGATTTACAATTATAGATTATTCTTAGAGAAACATTTCGATTCTAGAAAAGAAGTCGAGGGTTATGTTGATGCTAATGAATTAGTTGGTCAAAGACTTTGGTTTCACACAAACAGAACTAATCGTAACAATGGTAACAATGGTATGATTGGTGTATATAGTACATCACCTTCTGGTAGGAAGAAGGGTTTGGCTGGTAGATATACAAATGAAGTTAGACTAACAGAACCTATTTTCTTTCAGACCTCAACAGCAGGATCTGATAATATAAAAGCCACACTAAAGAGGAATTTAATAGCAGGAGTTTCAGGTGTAGTTGTTGAAACAAATAATGATATAAGTGATATGGTTATTATAACTTATAACCCACATGAAATGGGATATTTCCACGGTGTGGATGATGTAGATAGAAAAGAAATAATATCAGGTAGTGAGGTATATTTTAATGCTACCGAAGATGGACAATGGTTTATCTATGTAAAAAACCCAGTATATAAATGATAACAATTACTCACTGAAAGCTCCATTAGATCTGAGATATCCAACAGCAACTTCAGCACTATCAATTTCCCTATCTACATATACTGTATCACATTCAGCATCACTAACATAGTTTATGATATCTTTCACTTCTGGTTCACATTCACAAGAAATTAATGTTGATGCTAGAAATAGTATTAAAATTTTTTTCATTTATTTTGGGTTTTAATTTATATGCTAATATAAGGATTATAATTAATATATAAACAAAATATATTTTAATTTTATGAAAAAATTTATAATCTCATTAGTGGTTTTAACTTGTTCACTCTCAACAGTTGCACAAACCAATGTTAAACCAAGTTATAAGTCTGATTCAGATTTACCAAATTTATATAAACCAAAGAATTGGTCTTTAAGTGGTAGTACTGGATTTGTCACAATACCAACACCAAACCTGGGTAATAATATTTGGGGATCAGTTAACCTTGGTTATTCTAAGAATAATTGGTCAAGTTCATTTTGGGTAGGATCAAATTATTGGATTGAAGGAAGACAACCAGATTTACGTTTGGGTATATCTACTACATACACTTTCTTAAAGTGGTAGATTATTTAATAATTGTATTAATTTTATATCCTCTTTCAAACATTTTATAAGCTCTAAGAAAATCTTCTTGCTTTGTAAATAAACTTATTAAATAGTTTTCAAATTCTAGTTTATATTTTGTTTCATGTAGAATATGACTATCTTCTAAGTTTCTAATTCCTCCTATCTTTATAACAATTCCTTCGTAATCAAAGATAGAATGATCAGTGTCTATATCAATACTAAAATTACTCAAAAGGAATCCTATGTGTTTCGCTTTTTCTAAGTATTCTAATCCGATTTTATCATCATAATCACCACACATTATATCATTGAGGTTTTCACTTAAACCCCCAAAGGTTTTAAATGGTGTTTTATCCAAATGTTTCATTTAATAAATTTACTGTGTATAATATAATCGACATACACACCAACCATATTAAAAACTTGTTAATACTTTCTTTATACTTTTTATACATATCACAAATATAAGGATTATTATTAATATATAACATATGAAACATCTCAAAACAATAAATGAATTATACATAAACACATCAGAAGTATCTGGTGTAATAGATGATATATTATTAGAAATAAATGACATACCTAAGTTTACTTCTTTGAATTGGAGTGTGGATGATGGGATGGTTGTTATTGTTAAATTATCTGAGAATGATGATTATATGGAAGAGGGTGTTAATATAAGTGGTGATATAAAAGAAACCATTAAAAGGTTATTGGACTTTATGAATGATAGTGGTTATGAATATTTGATGGAATTTGGTACGGATAACATACCACCTGGTACACCACAAAAAGAAGCTTGGAATGATTATATTAGGAAGTTTGAATATAAAGAATTGGATGATAATGATTTAACTATATGGATGGATGAATTTATAAGAATAACTTTTACAAAATGAGATACGTAAAAACATATGAGGCCTTTGGAAACCCCGTTGGTAGAAATGGTAGTGATGATATAGAATATTTTAAGTCAGAGCTTGAAGATATTCTAAGAGAGTTAGAGGATGATAATATACGAGTTGATGTTTCTGCAGGTAGAGGGTTAAAGGGTCATGGTGTTGAGGTTTTCTTAACCAATAGAAACGAACATAGTTTAGGTAATTTTACTGCTCCTGATACATTTCCATATGAGATTATAAAACCTAATATAGAACATCTAGTTTCTTTCCTAAAAGGACATGGATATAGAATTAAAAGTATTCACAACATCGTGGATCTTAATCCAAAAGAATCGTTAAGACATTATTGGCAGTTGGATGGTGATGAAATAGGTAGATTGGAATTAAGATTTATCAGATAATACTTTTATAACCTCAACATACATAACCCAAGTATGACCACATTCTAAACAAAGATCTTCTTTTGAAAATGTAATCTCACTACTACTAACAACATCATCATCAACTCTGGGCTTAGCAGATATTAATCTAAATGTATTTGTATCAGATTCTTTTTGTAACTCAACATCATCCATCCACTCCGAGTGAAATGTTTTCTTAGATTTACACTGTGGACAAACATCTAAGCTTATCCAATGACTTCTAATCGTAATCATATTATTTTCTTTGTAATATTCTTCTTTCGTCATGTATGAAATATTTGTATCGATGTCCGGGAATCGAACCCAACTTAGCTTATATTCAATATTGTTAAAACCAATCCTTACGTCTAAGGACCGCGTAACCCACACCACCTCACCGATAATTGTTGTAGTATATAATTCTATTTTGTTTATTTATATATAGTATATGTCAAGAATAAATATTATATCAATATCATCTTTATTACTTATATCTATCTGTATTTTTTTATTAAAGAGTTCAAATAATCAAGATTTATCAATTGGTAACTATAAATTAATCGAAAGTGTTGAAAGTGTTAATGAGGTTGTTGAGGTTTCAAAGGATACATTTATTAGGATAGGTAATCTACCTTCTAACTTTGATACTGTTCCTGGTGGTAATAATGTTTTTAGAACTAATCAACCATCACTTAATCAATTGAAATCAATATTAACTAATTATGATATAGATGTTGTGGTTAGAATGAATGGGTTAGAGGGTACCGGTGTTAGTATTAACTCTGAGAAAAAACTGGTTGAAAGTTTAGGTAAAAAGTTTGTGTGGGTTAATGCTCATTTGGGATATGAGAAAGATAGTGGGTATGTTAAATCCTTAGATACTATACAACCTTATTTAAGGAGTGGTAAAGTTCTCATACATTGCACAGCGGGTGCTGATAGAACTGGTTATCAAGTGGCTAAGTATATAAAGGATAAATATGAATGGAGTGAAGTTGATTTATGGAATTATACAATAAAGTATAATCATTGGGAGAAATTTATATGTCAAGGGTTAAGGGGCTATATTAAATATATGGAAGCTTTCTATACAATAGACCAGTGGTGTGAAGATTTTGGTAAGAATTGTTATCATTGTAAGTAAGTCTAAACTAACCGATAATCTGTTTTATTTTATTAGATCGAATACTTTTAGTATCATATCCTTTTATACGACCAATTACTTCATTATAATCATACATATAATTATCACAACCACATCCACAACCATCACCCGAGCTGTTGCGGATAATATATTCCCCTTCTATAAAAGTTCTTACAGAGTACCAATCATAACCACCCTCTTCCACATCAACCTTCTTGTTACAGTAGGAGACATAATGTTCTGCTTTCTTTATGGTATTAAATATAATCATATAAAATAAAAAAACTGATTCGCTTCCAACACACCAAAGCACGTTTGGATAAAAGTGGAGCTCGCTCAGCTAGGCGAAACAAACAGAGAGGAAAAGTCATGTTTGAAAATTACCTATCTTAACATAGGGAACTGGGCTCATGCCAGTCCATAACTCATAAGTATATGTATTAAATAAATGTTGAATTGTTTATAAAAGTAATTAACTATATTAATATATAAGTGTATGATTAATAAGTATAGTGATTATATAACAGTCCGTGAGTGTAATTTGTTATTGGAGAAAAAGACTCCTGGTCAAGCGGCTGAACACCACCATAATAAAGAAGAACCAGATGGTAATGTTAAGAAGCTTATAAACCAATTAGGTTATGAATATTCATTTGTATTCGTTTTTGCACCTGCTGTTAAGGGTTTATACCCTATCATAGAGAAGCTTATAACAGAAATGGAATTACCACAAGAAATATCTAAGTCAAGTATTGTTTATCTAACTGTTTGTTTGATGGGTATTTTGTTAAGTGAGCCGAAAGAGAAATATAAAGAGTTAGTATCTAAGTTAAAGAATGAAAATCTATTTCATTTAATAAAGCCATTATTAACATCAATGAAAGGTATTAAGAACGTTTTTAGCTTTATAGCTAGTAAATTGGGTAAAGTAACGACATCTTTTGTTGAAATGTTCGCTTATACAGCGTTATTTGTACCATTTGCGTTGATATTTAACGATATTGGTCAACAATCAGAGACTACATTAACATCAATTTTAGGAGCTATATCAAATGATGGAGTTGGTAAATTACTAGCAACTGGTGTTGGTATTGGTTCATTTGCATTAAAACACTTTATGAGTGATATAGTAAGTGGATTGAAGTCATTTAAGGATATGGGTATCTTAGCAGTTAAAAGGGTTATAGATAAAATAAAGAATATAAAGTTTCCTAAACTATTTCCTGGTGAAGAAAACGAACCTGAGATATCATATAATAATAATAAAGAAATTAACACAATGGATAATTCCTTTAATGAAAGTAAGATATTAAAGTTTTCTGAATATCAAATATCATAGATATCAAATCCCATTTTTTATTCTTTTAATTCCTATGTATTTAAAATACCAATCTAATGGTTTAATTAATTTTTTGTATAGTTTTTTATACCAAGGAGTTAGTAGATTGTTTAATTTTTTATCTCGAATAGCTTCCTTGGAATAATAATTGTCATAACAATCATAACATATTATTTCGGTTGTAACTGCTGGTGATTCAACTATCTCACCTCTTTCTAATAGATAAGAATCCAATCCTGTTGAGCACATCCCACCACATTTCTTACAACCACCGGTTAACATTATTGACATTATAGTATTTGATTTAGTTTATATTCTCTATCTAATTGTTGGAATAATTCATGTGTTATGGTTTTATCTAAAGCTTCCTTTGTCACGAAGTGTGTTTTATTGGTTTCCATATCTTCTATTGTCGCTGTCAAGGTCCAAGACCAAGTTTCTTTGGCAATATTCGGTTTGAGTGTGGAATTAATATCAAATATTTTATATGGTTTCAATAAACTGAAATAATAATACTCACTTCCATTAGGGGTACCATATAGCGCTTTATGTTCTTTTATAAAATAAATAATATCTCCTGCTTTCATTTTTTAAATAAATTATAAATTGAAAAAAATGGCCATAAGACTATTCTTAGAAACACACCTTCGAAAGCTGATCTCATTTCCATTTCATGTTTTGGTAAGTAAAATTCGATTAGTGGTTCGTTTCTCCTTCTCTCAGAGAACTTAACCTTATAGAAACCTCTATCTTCACCAGTTACAACGACTGTGCTGTAGTCTAATGATTTAGTGAATGGGTTAGTGTCCATATGGAAGTTATCACCATATGGCTCTTGGAATGCAGTGAATCCAAATCTAGGTAACATATAAACGTTGTTTACCTTAATAGTTCTTTTGAAACAGAAGTCTTGTTGCTTTTTAGTTAATGACATTTTATAATATTTTTAAATACAACATAATTATTATCTACTGAGTTGTGATCATTTATAATAGCAAAAATTATATTTTTGAAGAAGTTAGAATATCCTTCACTAGTAATAACTTCCTTGAACATAGTAGCCATTTTACTTGGATCATTTCCGAAAACGCCACATCCCCAAGCACCTAAGACAATATTATCAATATCATTCTTAATAGCCATAGATAACATCAATCGAATTTTATTTTTAGTTA
>Ga0115557_1002812_pt1 | contig 11503 bp, 9 predicted proteins | sample COGITO_mtgs_1104_FD_87280 | JGI IMG/M metagenome (GOLD analysis project Ga0115557, IMG submission 87280) | Pelagic marine microbial communities from North Sea - COGITO_mtgs_110421 | ecosystem: Environmental > Aquatic > Marine > Epipelagic | place: Germany:Helgoland, sampling site Kabeltonne...
ATTAGAAATCTTTTTATAAACACCAAAAGTATTACAGCTAAACTTTATAATCAAAAAAATCCAGGCATAACATTAAGTGAAGTAAAAAATAAGTTAAATGATTTTTCAAAAGAATTGGGTATTTCAAATATAAAGTGCAGAGAGATTTATCCTGGAGTCTTTGAAATAAAAAAAATAAAAAATGGTGATTCAAATTAAAAAATGTTATTTGAGTCACTTAATATAATTCTTTTTATCTTCAATGATACTTTAATGTATTTTTTAGATAACGAAAGGAAAGTTTAAGTGGTTATTCTATAATGGCTATTGCCACTTAATAACCAATAAAATAGCAGATATTAAATCCAATTTTTCCTAATCAGATAAAAACTGACAAAGCTAAATAATTTGATATAAATAGCTCAATCTGTATGAATAAAATTGCTAAATATATATGTACTGAAAATCTTAAAAAAGAAGGAAGTCCAATTATTATTGTTACTCTTGTAGAAGAGGCTGAAGCTGTACTTAATGCATGCAAAGACTTAGGGATAAATGTTTCTGCTTTTTGCGATAGTGAGAGTAGAAAAACTAAAGAAAAATTTTGTGGTTTAGATGTTGTTCATACACCAGTTTTAAAAAAATATTATTCTGATGCAAGATTTATTATTGCCAACCCCAATATTAAGGATTGTGCAAGACAATTAGATGAACTGGGATTTAACGAAATTTATTCATCATTAGAAATACTTGAAAAGTACGATGTCAGTAAGCATATCCATCGATGGCCACAGCCTTACATGGCTCAAAAAATTGAAGTGGCCAAAGCAACTCACAGATCATATTTTGATGAGAAACAAATTTTTTTAAGAAGTATTGACGTAATGATTACCACTAAATGTTCTATGAACTGTGCAAATTGTTGTAATTTAATGCAATATTATGTTGATGCAAAAAATACTGATGAAAAAATAATTGAAGCTGTTGAAACTTTAAGTGCAAATGTAGACTACATTGGTGAATTTAGAATTATAGGTGGAGAACCACTTGTGAATAAGGATTGGTGGAAAATTATCAATAATATCATTGCCAAAGATTCTAACCGTAAGGTGCTAATTTATACTAATGGAACAATATGTCCAAAGGATGAACATTTAGAATCATTTAAAGGTAAAAATGTTAATTTTTATATTACTGATTATGGAAAGCTTTCAAAGAACGTTGATAAGATGGAAGAAACTTTAAAACGTCATGGAATTGGCTACATGAGAAAACCTGCAGATAATTGGGTAGACTGTAGCAATGTTAGGCAACACAAAAGATCTGTTTCAAGATTAAAACAAGTTTTCAAAGAGTGTTGTGCAACAACATACTACACTTTATTAAATGGCAGACTTTACACTTGTCCTTTTATTGCTAACGCTGCGAATTTAAATGCTATACCAGACAATAAGGCAGATTATGTAGATCTATTTATAGAAAAGAAAGAAAATTTAAAAAATAGAATAAGTAGATTAATTAATATGGATGCTTTTTTCCCTGCTTGTGATTTTTGTGATGGAAGACCAAATGATCCAACTACGGCAAAAGAGTATGCTGGAGAAGGGTTTATTAAAGCAGCAAAACAAACTTCAGAAAAAATACCCTACACAGAATATAAATAACTTTATAATTTAAATTTAAGTATCAACTAAATCATTTTATTGTTTTTAAATGCTAGATAATATTTTTATAAGTGTAATTATACCTGTTTATAATGGAGAAAAATATATTGGTAATTGTCTAAATTCTATTTTAGCACAAGATTTTAAAAAACCTATCGAAATACTTATGATAGATGACGCCTCTAACGATAATAGTATAGAAGAGATAAAAAAATACAACATTCTTTTTCTTAATTTACACTCTTTATCATTAAATAGAGGGCCATCTGCAGCACGCAACCTTGGAATTAAAAATGCAAAAGGCAAATATATATTTATGATGGACGTTGATGACAATATTACAGCAGATACTTTTTCAATATTGTATAATGCAGCTGAAAAGGATGATTGTGATTTAGTATTTAGTGATTTTAAAAGAATAGAGAATTTTAAAAACCAAAGAGAAAATATTTTTAGCTATTCTTCTGATCTATTTTTTGAAAATAAAAAAATTTTAAAAACTATGATAGAGGAAATTTATAATCATAACCCTTTATTTGCACAATTTGGTATCATGGGATGTAACAGTAGATTAATTAAGAGATCTGTTTTGCAAAATAATAAAGTGCTCTTTATTGAAGAATTACGATTTTTTGATGATAAAGTTTTTGGGTGGAGTGTTTTAGCCTTTGTTCAAAAAGTAAAATATGTAAGAAAACAATTATATTCATATCATGTAAGGCCTGGTGAAGACTCAGGATGCACCTCTGCAATAAATCATGGTTTTCCAGTAAATAATTTTAAATTAGTAAAACATCACATACAAAAAAGCTTAAGACTAAGAGGTCTTGATGAAAATGAAGTTAAGAAATATGGAGATCAAGCTTTAATTTTTTATATAATCTCACTTTTGATATCGTACAGTAGAAGTATGTTTTTAGGTAAGGTTGATATAATAAAAGGAAAAGATAATCGAAGAAAAATTATAAAAGAAATAATTAATAATAGAGAAATCATTAAAGCTGCGAGCAACTATATTCCCTCTAAGCAAGAAAGTTCCTGGATACCAAAAGCGATATCATTACGCTCTCTATTTCTTATAGAAACTGCATGTAATATAAGAGCAAGAAGTACAATCAAAAATAGACGTAAAGGAGAATAAAATATTATGATAATTAATCATATAATTAGAGAAATAAAAAAAAATTTGCCTCAGATTTATAAAGTCAAAAAAAATAAAAAAATAAAAAAAGATAAGAGCATTGTAACTATGTCAGATATAATGGTTCAAAACATAGTTATATCAGTATTAAAAAAAAAATTAAGAAATCAGTTTTACCTGATCTCTGAGGAAATAAAAAAAAATACAATTATAAATTATTCTAAGTTTAAATATATAGTCACACTAGACCCAATAGATGGAACAGAAAACTTTTATGCTGGATTGCCAGAGTGGGGAATTTCAATTTCAATCTATAAAAATCTTAATCATGTTGAATCTTGTATTTTTTTACCCAGCATAGGAGCAATATTAAAAACAAAAAAAAATTTAAAAAAAAACAATTCAAAAATTAAATCTTTTTCCTCAAATGTTAAATTTACAAAAGTCAAAAAAAGAGAAGAATTTAGATTTTTTGGTTGTTGTGTTTATAGTATCTATCATGTTATAAAGGGTTCTTTAAATGGTTATAGAAGTGAAAAGGCCAATTCTTGGGATATTTTAGCTGGAGCAAATTTAGCAATAGAGAACGGGCTAAATGTCAAAATAGATAATAAAAAATATTATGGTAGATTTTTGTACCCTAGAAAAAAATATAAAATACAAATCAAAAATTAACAAAATATTAATTATTGGAAAAGGAACAACAATTGAAAAGTTGATTTCTATGGATTTTTCAAAGTATTTCGTAATAAATCTAAATGATTCACATAAATTTTATAAAGGAGATGTCATTTTAGTAAATAAACTATGGGCACTCAATGATATTAATAAAATTAAAAAAAAAATAATTTTAATTTTAGACAAAAATATTGAGTATCGTAAATCTCACCCAAATCTTTATAGGGTTAATTTCTCCAAATATAGAATTCACAAAAATTTAAACGAAAAAATAAGTAAATTTTTTAGTAGTAAAAATTGTTTTTATGATCCATTATTTCTTTCTTCAATTAAGCTTTCATACTTGATCGCTAAATCAATTAAAAAGAAACTCGAAGTAGATATGATAGGTTTTGATTTTAAATTTAAGAGTCCATCTAACTATAGCGCTTTCTCTCTAGATAATAATAATAATAATTTCAACTTCGAGAATGCAAAAAAAGATTTTGAGGGTCAAAAAAAAATTTTACAAAAAATCTCTTCATTAAATAATAAATATATTAAAATAAATCACGTAGGTAACTTAAAATTTTCTAAAATTAATATTTTAAAATTTGCTGAAAAAAATGTTATGTTAAAAACTCATAACAATAATAATAACAATACTGAGATTGTTGCTGAAATCACAACTAACCATCATGGAAATTTTGAAAATCTTATAAAAATGGCAAAACTTTCAAAAGATGCTGGAGCTGATTATGTCAAAATTCAAAAAAGAGATGTGATAAATTTTTACTCTCCACAAGAATTAAAAAATCCTTATTTCTCACAGTTTGGAAAAACATTCAAAGATTATAGAATGGGTTTAGAGCTCAGTATGGAAGAAATTGATAAATTTGATAAATATTGTAAACAAATAAACATAAATTGGTTTTGCTCAGTGCTAGATGTTAAATCTTTTCATGATATTCTTAAATTCAAACCCACAATGATAAAAATTCCATCCACTGTGTCAGGGCATTCAGATTTACACAAAGAAGTTTCTAAGCTTTATAAAAAAAAGATTATTGTTTCTACTGGTTTTACAAATGAAAAGTATCAAAGTTATGTTTTAAATATGTTTAAAAAGAATGAAAAAATTTATTTATTACAATGTACATCTTCTTATCCTGCAAGATTAGATGATTGTAATATTGCTGTTATTAAAAATTATGATTTTTTATCAAGAAATGATAAGAAGATTGTACCTGGCTTTTCAAGTCATGACCCGGGAAGTCTTGGGTGTATAATGGCTATAGCTGCTGGTGCAAAACTGCTGGAAAAACATGTTAAATTTAAAGATGTTAAATGGGGACATTTTGATAGCGTTGCTCTAAATCTGGGAAGTAATGAGTTTAAAAATTTTGTAAAAGAAATTAGAAAATCTGAAATTTTAATAGGCTCTGAGATAAAAAAAATATCACCAAACGAATACCACAAATATACTCCTCGAAAATTATGAGATTTATTGCAATTTTACCAGTAAGGTTGCAATCTTCCAGGTTGCCTGGCAAAGCTTTAAAATTAATAGAAAAAATTCCAGCTATTATTCACACGTATAAAAGAACAAGTCTTTCGAAGTACCTAAGTGATGTATATATAGCTACCGATTCTAAAGAAATTCAAGAAATTGCGAATAAGTTTAATTGCAAATCAATATTAACTAAAAAACACAGAAATGGCTCAGAAAGAATTTTTGAGGCATCAAAAAAATTGAAATATGATTATTTGATTAATGTGCAAGGAGATGAAGTTTTAATTGATCCAAAAAATATTGATAAAATGATCTTGGAAATTAAAAAAAATAAAAAGGAGGAATTTTTTATAGGAGTTACTGACTTTAAAAAAATAAATCAGAAAAATGTATTTAAAGCAGTTATAGATAATAAGGGTTATTTACTTTATTGCTCTAGAGAGGATATACCGAGTTCTCATATAACAAAAAATGATAATCGACTTAAAGTCGTTTTTACTGTTGGTTTTAAAAAAAACTCTTTAGAAAAATTTGTTAGATTGCAAATTTCTAAAAATGAAAAAAGAGAACCAAATGAATTTTTAAGAATATTAGATAATGATTTAAAAATTAAGACAGTTAAATTTTCCAAAGCACAAATTAGTCTTGATACCAAGTCTGATTTAAAAGTGTTGAGGCAATTAATTAAAAAAGATAAAATTATGAGTAAATATTATTAACTGTTTTGACATTTTAACAAAATAATGTACGTTAAGTTTTTCAATAAGAATTCAGGTAAACTATAAATTTTTTTATCAATAATATTTTTTAAAATTAAATAATGCAAAATAAAATCGGCACTTTCTTAAGAAGAAGGGTATTTAAAGAAAAATCTAACGATAGCATTTATCAACTAAATTAAATTAAAAAATTATGAATAAAAATTTTTTAAAAAAAAAAATTACAATATATTCTCCACAAAATAAAATTTTGAATTATTGTTTTTTAGCTGATTATTTATTTAAATCAGATGAAATAGAATTTTTAAGTGAAAAAACAATATTAAAAAATAATTCACGTGAAATTTTTGTTGATGTAAATAATTTAAAAAACTTTCTTAATACAAAATTTAATAACTTAAACAAAACTATTTTTATAGTACTGTGGAATAATAGTTTTGATTATTTTAAGCATAATTTTACGATTGGTTTATTAAAAAATAAATTTAATCAAGTAAAATTAATTTATCTAGATAGGGAAAAATTTAATTCTAAATTTAATGCATTATCATTAAGTGACTTTTCAATATCAAAAAAAAGAACTTTAAAAAAAATAAAAGGAATAAATTTTATTAAATATATTAAATATTTTTTTCCCACTCTCTCTTCCTTATATAATTTTTTTAAACACCCAAGAACTTCAATGTTTTTTTTAAAAACAAAACTAGTATTTGTTGGAAGGGGTGATTTAGAAGATGTAATATCTGCATTTAAGGTATTACAACTATCTCATAACAAATATACAAGAAATTTAATTAGTCTATCCTTAAAAAGATTAACCAACCTAAATTCCATCAATACAAATAATCTCTTCGAATTATTTAATAATCATAACTTTTTAAAAATGGAGTCTCATGAAAGAACTTATTTTTTACGTCTTATTTTTAGAATTATATTAATTGACCATCTTTCAAATTTTAAATGTTTTTTTCATCAAAATAAAAAAAAACCTTTTATTGATTTATTAAATAGCAATATTTATAAGAATGTATACCAATTAGACCTAGGCACACTTTGCTCTAATAACTCAAATAATCATAGGGCTTTGCAAATTAATAGATTTTATAAAAATTTTAATATAAAAATTGAAATATTAAAAAATAATACCATTTATAGTAACAGTAAATTATTAAAAAGAATAAATATAATCCAAAATTATTTAATTGAATTTAAGAAGTTTAATGAATTTAATTGTGATGGTAATTATTTTATAAAAAAGATGATTAAGCTAAATAACAGTTATTTAAAATAATGAAAAAAGTTTTTGTAACAGGTGCATCTGGTTTTATAGGATCACACTTGGTTGAAAGTTTGGTTTCAAAAGGTTATCACGTAAAAGCATTAGTGCCTTATAATATTGATAATACTTGGGGTTGGATAGATACATTTCCTACAAAAATAAAGAATAAATTAAAAGTTGTAATAGGTGATGTGGTTGATCAAGATCTAATTTTAAAAGAAACAAAAAAATGTGATGTAATATTTCACTTAGCAGCACTTATCTCAATTCCATATTCCTACAAGTCGCCAAGAACATATATTTCAACTAACGTTATCGGCACGCTAAATGTTTTAGAAGCAGCTAGAGTAAACAATTGTAAGAAAGTAGTAATTACATCCACTAGTGAAGTTTATGGATCAGCTCAATATATACCAATCGACGAAAAACACCCATTAAATGCACAGTCGCCTTATGCGGCAAGTAAGGTAGCTGCAGATCAGCTAGCCTTATCTTATTATAAAAGTTTTGCTTTACCTGTAACAATTATTAGACCCTTTAATACATACGGTCCAAGACAATCACAACGAGCTGCAATTCCAACAATTATTGCACAAATTTTAAATGGGCAAAAAAAAATTAAATTAGGTAATTTAGACTCATCAAGAGACTTTACTCTGGCACAAGATACAGTAAGTGGATTTTTAAAAACCATTAATAACAAAAAATGCGTCGGGCAAGTCATAAACCTTGGAACTGGATCGCATTTTACAATTAAAGAAACAGTTGAAATGATAGCAAAAATTATTGGCACCCACATAACAGTAGAGTTAGATAAAAAAAGAATAAGACCAAAAAAAAGTGAAGTTGATAGATTATTATCAAAAAACACAAAAGCTAAAAAAATCTTAAAATGGAAACCTAAGTTTGTTAAGAAAGCAGGATTTTATAAAGGTTTAGAAAAAACTATAGAATGGTTTAAAAATCCTCAAAATTTAAAACATTATAAAAATAACAAATATAACGTTTAAAAACAATGCCTAAAAAAAAAATTATTTTTTATACAGGCAGTAGAGCAGATTATGGACTTTTAGAGCCAATTATTTCTCAAATATATAAAGAAGTAGATATTTATTTATTAGTAGGACCGCACCATTTAGAAAAAACTTTAGGTAAAACTTTAAGACAGATAAACAGGAAATTATTTAAGAAGATATATAACTGCAAAGCAAAGATTGATTATAATAATGTTGATATTGTTAAATTTTTATCAGAATCATTGAATAGATATAAAAAAATAATCATTAGAATAAAACCTGATTTAGCAGTAATACTAGGTGACAGATATGAAGTCTTGTCATTTGCAATAACTTCTTTTTTTCAAAATGTTAAAATTTGTCATTTGCATGGAGGGGAAAAAACCATAGGATCATTTGATGATACAATAAGACATGTCATTACAAAACTTAGCCATTATCACTTCACAACAAACATAAAATATAAAGATAGAGTAATTCATTTAGGAGAAAATAAAAAAAAAATATTTAATTACGGATCAATCGGTGCTGAAAATGTAAAAAATATAACATACTTGAGTAAAAAAGAACTTTTTCTTAAATTAGGTATTAATACAAAAAAAAAAATAATTTTGATCACATTTCATCCTGAAACTAATAATTATAAAAGTTACCCATCTCAAATTAGAACCTTATTAGAATCGCTTAAAAATTTAAAAAATTTATTTTTAGTTTTTACAGGAAGTAATGGCGACCCGAATGGAAAAATGTTTAATCAGGAAATGAAAAAATTTGTAAAAAAAAATGATAACTCTATTTTTTTTAGTTCTCTTGGAAATACAAATTATTTGAATCTTATGAAGCATGCAAATGCAGTATTGGGAAATTCTTCTAGCGCAATAATAGAGGCCCCATCTTTTGGTATTCCAGTTATTAATATAGGAAACAGGCAATCTGGACGTGAGCTCTCATCAAATATTTTCTCCTGTAAATTAAATAGAAACGCTATTATTAATGAAATTAAAAAATTAAAGAAAATTAGAAAAAAAGTTTTTGTAAAGAATTTAAATTTTAAAAAAAATGCTATCATAAAAATAGCAAATAAAATTAAATTTTTAAGTAAAAAAGTAAAACCAGATTTTAAATACTTTGATGATTAAGCAACATAATAAAGTTATAGTTATTGCAGAAGTAGGAGTAAACCATAATGGAAAAATTAAAATTGCCAAAAAAATGATTAAGATTGCAAAAAATTGTGGAGCAGATTATGTAAAATTTCAAAATTGGAAAGCAAATAATTTAGTTACAGAGAATGCAAAAATGGCACCTTATCAAATTAAAAATACAAAAAAAAAACAAAGACAAATAGACCTGCTTAAACCTTTAGAATTAAAAAAAAATGATTATTTTATTTTAAAAACTTTTGCAAATAAAAATAAGATAAATTTTTTATCCTCCCCTTTTGATGAAGAAAATTATCTATTTTTAACCAAAAATCTTAAATGCAAAGAAATTAAAATACCATCAGGTGAAATAAATAATTTTCTTATGTTGAGTAATATTAATCTTAAAAAAGAATATATATTTATTTCGACTGGTATGTCTAATTTAGAAGAAATTGCACACACTTTAAACTTTATAGCTAAAAAAAAAGTATTTAAAGTTAAAAAAAGTAGGATTATAATTAATGATAAAAAAAAATTATTATTTTTAAAAAAAAGACTTTGTTTACTTCATTGTGTCACTGATTACCCAGTAGATGATAAATTTGCAAATCTCAATGCTATTAAAACTTTGGAGAAAGAATTTCAGTTAAATGTAGGTTATTCGGATCATACAGCAGGCATTTTAGCGCCTATAATAGCAGCATCACTAGGTGCTAAGGTTATAGAAAAACATATTACTTTAAATAAGAGATTAAAAGGACCTGATCATAAAGCGTCATTAAACCCAATTGAATTTAAAAAAATGGTTAAACAAATTAGAAAATTAGAAACTATGATGGGCAATGGAAAAAAAGTGCTACAAAAATGTGAGATTAAAAATATACTCATAGCACGAAAAAGTATCGTTGCAAAAAAAAATATTAAACAAGGTCAGCTTTTTTCGAACGTAAATTTAGGCATTAAAAGACCTGCAGGTGGTATAAATCCATCTAAGTATTTTAATTTAATAGGAAAAAAGTCAAAGAAAAACTATAAAATAGATCAAAAAATCTAATTATGAAAATTCTTTCAATTTATCCCTATACACACATTTCATCAGCGGCACTAATGATAGATGGAAAAATAGTGGCCGCCTCTCCTGAGGAAAGATTTAATAGAATTAAAATGAGTACTGCTTTTCCTTTTAAAGCAATAGATTGGTGTTTAAAAAAAGCAAATTTAAAATTAGACAATATAGATTTAATTGTAGTTCCATGGAATCCATCACATAATATAAATGATGCCTCATCAAGGTGGACGAATGATTTGAGATGGAGAGGTGAGATGCTTTCAAACATCCCAATAAACATAATGAGAATGTTAAATTCGGAACCTGCTGAAGAAATTATAATTAGTTTCAAGAATCAAAAAATAGTTTATTTGAATCATCATGAATGTCATGCAGCGTCAGCTTTTTTTACATCTCCATTTAAAAAAACAGATATATTGACTATTGATGGTCATGGAGAAATTGATACATGCTTTTTAGGAACTGGTAATGAAAAAAAAATAACGAAACATGGCTCTGTAAAGTATCCTCATTCAGTGGGTTTATACTATGGCTCATTTACAAATTTTCTAGGATTTAAACCAGATTCAGATGAATGGAAGGTTATGGCATTAGCATCATATGAAACGAAAAAAAATATTTATGACGATAAAGTAAATAAATTATTCAATTTAACAAAAGATGGATTTGAATTAGATCTTAGTTATTTTGATTTTTATACTTTTGATAGAAGAAAATTTTTTTTTACAACTAAATTTACTAAATTATTCGGTGAACCACGTAAAAAAGAAAGCAAAATAACAAAAAGACACAATCAAATTGCAGCGGCTATGCAAAGATCTTTTGAAAAAATAGTTTTTCATTTATTAGTAAAATTAAAGAAAACAGGCCCTAAAAATAATAACATCGTGTTAGCTGGAGGTGCGGCAATGAATTGTGTTTTTAATGGCTTGCTAAATAAAAGTAAAATTTATAAAAATAATTATATACCAGCTTACCCGGATGACCTAGGAGTCTCGATTGGAGCAACATATTTAGCGAATTTTAAATTTAATAAAAAAGCAACTAGAAAAATTTATCATGAAAAAGAAAATTATTTTGGGCCTGAGTTTACTGATTTAGAAATAAAAAAAGAACTCATTAAATCAAATCTAAATTTTATTAATGCAAAAAACAATGTTTCTGAAATTACAGCAGAAATGCTAGCTAATGGTAAATTAATAGGTTGGTTTCAGGGACGAATGGAGTTTTCACATAGATCATTAGGTAACAGAGCAATCCTTGCTGATCCACGCGATGAAAAAATGAAAGATATAGTTAATAGAGCTATAAAATTTAGAGA
>Ga0115557_1002814_pt1 | contig 11500 bp, 10 predicted proteins | sample COGITO_mtgs_1104_FD_87280 | JGI IMG/M metagenome (GOLD analysis project Ga0115557, IMG submission 87280) | Pelagic marine microbial communities from North Sea - COGITO_mtgs_110421 | ecosystem: Environmental > Aquatic > Marine > Epipelagic | place: Germany:Helgoland, sampling site Kabeltonne...
CACTGGCATCATTGAGCCCTTTGAGACTGCTTGCGCTGAGTTCCGGGTCGAGGTTGGAGGTGGAGGTGGTGATGAAGAAGAAACGGGGGAAGAGACTGAAGAAACCGGAGATGAGGAAGAAGATGGCGGTGATGGCGGTGGCGAGGAGGATGGTGATGGCAGTGACAGTGGAGCTTGCACAGCCAACATGGATCCTTCCCTCTGGCCCGAAGCTGCCTCTGCCTTAGGAGAGGATGGCGTTGGCGATTGTATGTATGTTGTCCTTTTGCAGGACTATGGCATCACTTGTGAAACTGATTTAAGTTCCAGCGCGTTGGCGCAAAATATGGCACCGGGCATCTCCGGAACACTCAACGACTATTGCTGTTTGACTTGTCATGGGCTTGAGGAGGATGTTTGCATCGACTCTCACGATATGTGTAGTAATGTCACTCCTGATACCTGTGCTGAAAGCCCTACGATTGCTTCTTTGTGCTGTGAGAGTTGCAACCAAGTTCCCGAGATGTGTATGCTGATTGGTGCTTATGCAACTGCTAACGCTCTACCAAGTTGCTGTCAGAACCTGAACACAATTGCAAATGCTTACATCTCAGGGATGACCTTTGAAGATGCTCTTGCATCATATGTAAATCCAGGCCTCGTATGCTCTGACAGTTGCGTCGATGCCGCTGATGCTGCGGTCAATATCGTCAATGGTATTTCTGGTGATTCTGCAATGAGCATTAGTGCACGTTGCGCTTACGGCGAAGAAGATGGTGAGGAAGAAGATGATGAGGAAGAAGATGGTGAGGAAGAAGATGGTGAGGAAGAAGATGGTGAGGAAGAAGATGGTGAGGAAGAAGATGGTGAGGAAGAAGATGAGTTCCCCGACATGCCCGAACATGAATGCTACTCTACTTGTACTGGTGAACCTAGTAATTGCGATGAATTAGGAGCGATGGTTGGAGATGGAGGTTGCGCTAGTTCTTGTCCTTCTTGGATCAAAAATGAAATTGCAAAAGCTGCCGTGAGCTTATTTGGCGGGTGTGGTGGACCTGATAAGGTTGAACCCGAGGAAGAATGCTCTGTCAACCCCACTGAGGGACTCTTTGGTGAAGTTCACACGCCAAGTAACTTTGTCAGTTCTCTGAACATGTTAGCAGAAGGTTTTTATGGTAGTAACAAGGTTGTCTTTTCGCTCGAAGCATTTACGATGAGCCCTGAGCCTTATAGGGATATCTTCTACAGGGTTCCTGAAGTTCCCCTTTGTGTAGACACTGATGGTGATGCCGTAGACTTTGACGGTGACAGTTGTGATATCTATCACAAAAACCCAGATTGGTGCGGAGTGTATGACACCAACGACTTTACTGCCAGTGAAATGTGCTGTGCCTGCGATGGTGGGGATAAGGGAGAAGATGATATGTGGGGATCTTACGGAAGTTACCTTGACAGTTATGATGAGAGCTATGTTGACAGCTATGTTGACAGCTATGTTGACAGCTATGAGCACACTGATGCACCCAGTCCTGCCCAGACTGAGGAGGAGACCCCTGCCCAGACTGATGCACCCAGTCCTGCCCAGACTGAGGAGGAGACCCCTGCCCAGACTGATGCACCCAGTCCTGCCCAGACTGAGGAGGTGGAAGAAGTGGTGACTGAAATTGTTGTCGAGGTCCCTTCCAAAATTACACTAAAGAATATGGAGGCGCCCAGTGCTGATGAAGAACCTGAGGTTTTCAAGGCCTTCGCAGGTGTTGTGGAGGATTCTCTTGCAGAAATTATGGGAGAGGAAGTTAGGGTCACACATGTTGGTGGTGTTGCCGTTCCAACAGTCGGCAGAAAGCTCAGAGTCCTCCAGGACGATGGGGGACTTGACGTCGACTTTGTAATTGTCATTACGACTGTTTGTGAAGGAGAATGCTCTGAAGAAGATACCGACTTCTTGGAGGAAGTAACCCAAACCATTGAAGCAAGTAGTGAAAAGTTCATCGAAGCGTCCTCAAGCGATACCTTCGTTACCATGCTGAAGGAGAAGGCCGCCGAAGATACTACCCTAGCCTCCTCTGATGTAGTTGCTAAGCTTGAGGAAGTCGAAATTGAACCCTACGAACCACCTGATGAATCTGCCATCGCAGAGGCTGCGGAGAATGCGGAATTTAATATTATTGACGAGTCCTCAAACAATGGAATCATTGCAGCCGCAGGCATCGCCCAAACCAGTGGCTTTTGTACCCTCCTGGTGGTTTTTGTCTCTGTCATGTTCCTTAATTGAACAAAATTGAGAAAGAGAAAGAAGAGGGGAGAGGGAGAAGGAGAAGGAGAAAAGAATGTATTGTAAATTAAAATTGAACTGATCGGCTGGAGACCCCGCATTAGTTATAATTGTAATATAAATTTTGCGCGATGTTAAAAAGAGACTTGAAGATTTGTAGCAATTTTTTTGGCAGTCACGCTCGCAAGGACAAAAGAGTGAGCGAAAAGCAAACAGTAGGGCGTAATAAACAGTGCATTCAGTGTAGTACATTCATTTCAATTATTTCTTGTCTGGTGAAAATCGTCCATGGAATTGCTGAACCCGATGAACTCAAAAATCCAATCCTTGACGCGCACTGGTAGGGCAAAGTGCATGAGATCGCTGATATACATGAGCCTGGGAATTCGGATTACCTCTTGGTTTCGCTTAACAGCTGCAATCACCATGGAGGAGACATAGTTTGGGTCAAGAACAGGCAGCAAGATGTTGAATGGGAAGGGGGTCTTTACGCCGTCGAACATGCCTGTCAGTGTCCAATAATGATGTGGTGTTAATTAATTGCAGAGGAATCGACAAAGAGGAAAATGTTGGGCAAGTTCGCCTCCAACAACGGCCTCCACACCCCCTCCGCGTCCGGTGGATTCGAGCGCCATGTCTTCGAGGCTATCGCCGGCGTGTTCCGTCAGTGCGAAGGAGGGTACGCCGGCCTCTACCTTATCAATGGAATTGGTTTGGTTGGTTTCAGGGACCCCCACGGGATTCGACCCATAGTTTTTGGATCTCGTAGGTCTCAGAGCAACGCGCTCAACAGTGCCAGCAAGCCTCCTCTTCCTCCCAATTCGTCCCCCCCAAACGTTCTCACCTGTGTTGATATAGTACGGACAGACGAGAGTAGTGGAGACACCCCACTTCTTTTGCTTCCTCAGTTCTAGTCGGAGAGCTTCGTTGAATCCGATCGCAGCGTATTTGCTAGCGCAGTAGTCACAAAGCCCGGCGACTCCAACTAATCCAGCGGCACTTGCGATGGTTACAATCTTGCCGTGGTCTCTCTCAATCATTTGGGGTAAAAACGCCTTGACGGTCCAAAAATGAGAAATGCTATTCACCTGAAGGGTCTTTTCAGCGAGTCCGTCTGGGACATCTAATAGGGCCTTTCCACTCACGATGCCTGCATTGTTGAAAAGGATGTCTACCTTGCCAAAATCTTCCAAAACTGATTTTGCCGTTGCGTAGACACTTCCCCTGTCGGATACGTCGTTTATGTACGCCTTAGCTGTCCCTCCTGCCTCCGTCACTTCCCTGGCGGTTTCATTCACACTTTCAGAAATGTCCCAGAGTGCTAACTTTACCCCCTGCCGGGCCAGATCCAAAGCCATTCTCTTACCAATCCCCGATCCTGCCCCCGTGATCACAGCGACTTCGCCCTTCAGCGAACGACCAAAAAAGATGTTCTGTAGGAACACGCGAGCTTTCATGAAAATAAATATGGCAGTGCCATATCTAACCAACTTGGAATTTAAGAGGGATTTCGAAGCATAACCAAGCTGCGGGAAAGCATGGGAAAGGGCCAGTGGCGATGAAGTGGTAAATCGAGCCAAAGAGAATGGCAGTAAGCTCTGGTTGGTAGAGTGTGCTAAAGACATTCTAAAAACAATGTGTCAATTTGCCTTCTTCTCGAAATTAAGTTCTGGTATTTTTCGACCATTTTTCGGGGAAAAAGTTGACTTGACACTTGACATGATTTCATATCCATGCCTTGATCTCAACGATTCGAGAAAAACCGTAGATTGATGTACTTGTTCATCGCTTTCACTCGACTAATTCTCCATGTAGCAGTCTTTGCCCATATTAGTTCTGCAAAGGGAACCTTCACCCCTCAAAATCAACAACATGAATTGTCTGGCAATAGTCCATCCAATGGTGTGAAAAGTGGCCCATTTTCGCCCCCACCCGGTGTCCGCAGAGATTTTGCTAAAGCGTGGTGGTGCTGGAAAGAGTCGCTATCTGAGATTAAATGCTTGTCTTCGGCAGTGTCTGGTGACGAGGGCTTTTCCACAGATGATTCAGACAGTGGTGAGGAAAACAGAGAGGGGAACTATAAGAGCAACTCGCCGGTAATTATCTCCCCCCTCCCCCCCCCTAAAATGTACGCCTCAGGTTCCTCGATATATCTCGATGCCGTCATTCCTCCCTCCACAGTTTTAGTTCACAAGCTCAATGACGTCCTCCCTCAAGTCCTCCCATCCGGCCAAACATTACTCATGAGTGACCTCCCACACGGGGTGCACACACTTGAGGTGCAGTTGGTCGATGGGGGGAGTGGTGATGCGGTATCGCGGAGAATTGAGACGACATTTCAGGTTGGGGAGATTGTTCCCTTCTTGCCAAGCGGTGTGGATGTTGACAACGTTGTGATGATAGAGGCGAGAAAGGGTGCTAGTGAGAGTACTAGATCTTGGTACTCCGTCTACCCCCATCATCTACCGCTGCGAAATTTAGTGCTGGGCATTGATGACTTTGACGACGGCAGTGATAAATCCGGCGAGGAGGAAGAAAACGGCAACAATCCTCGTATGGATCTTTCTCAATTTCCAGAGATTACAATTTGTCCCACTGACTATCTTCTGTATCGCACACCAATTCATGGTCTGAACAACCAGCGGGTGGACGTTATCAACGCTGTAATAATCGCTGCCCACGTTGGGAGGACTCTCGTACTCCCGTATCTCTTTGGGGATTTGATTAGTAGCGGGGAAGGGGGCGGAGGCGTGGTAGATTTTGGAGACGTCTTTGACGTCGAGTTCATGAAAATGAAGTTGGAAGGAAAAGTTTGCGTGGTAACCTTCGATGAGATGGTTGAACGTGCTGAAAGCGCTCAAGAGGTTGCCGACAAGGTCGTTGACGAAATTGTTGGCAAGATGGTAACGCTGCGTCACAGCAACCTCGAAACAATTGAATACTATCGCAATTTATTCGCAGGGAGTGAAGGGATTAGTCACATCCTTTTGGACCGTCCCATAGATCAGTTGACGCATTTTCCCCTGAACACCATGAATCTCCCTGTTATGTCTGCCTCGGTTCGCAATTCGCTCCGGTTCTCCTCGGAAATCCGACGGATAGGTGAGGCTATAGTTGAGGGGATGGGCGGAGACGGGGGGTTTATTGCTCTTCATGCAAGAGTCGAGAAGGATTGGAGGGAGCATTCAAAGAGGATGGAGAGGAGATTGTACGATAAGGTTGATTACTGGTTCTCTGGGAAGGAAATCCACGAGAGAATTCGTTCTCTCTGGGGGACCACCGGCAAGAAGGACAGTGTCGCGAACGGCATAGACATCAAAGACGAAAGAACTCAAAACAAAACAAATCTTTTCATAGCTGTCGGTGAAGATGAAGATGCCATTAGCGAGCTACAAGCTTTCTATGACGATCCAAATGTTCGAATCTTTCGAAAGTCTGAGTTTGTCGACCTCTCCTCTATCACGCACATCGTTCGCTCTGCGTTGGATATGTTCATCAGTTCCCGCTCGGAAATGTTTGTCGGCAGCTCGCTGTCCTCCATGTCCAACGAAGTTGCCATGGATAGGTGGGGAATGGGTTTAGGATCTTGGATTTACAACGCGGAGAGCGGGAGAGTGGAGGAGAGGACGGACGGAGGCTGGCTGATTGATGCCTGTGATGTGACAGCCGATGTCGCGCGGAGGGAGGTCTTGAGAGAAGTAAAGAGGAGGGGCAGGAAACAGGCGAGGAATGCACCAAGGCATCCCAAAAGTGTAGTCGTGCAAAATCCTTATCCCATTGTGAGGGCAGATGTCACTCGTAATGGCGATATCGGCGTGGAAAAACAGGGCGAAAGGTTTACGTACGTGCTTTTCGAGGGCGAGGATGTGGATGCGTCGCTTTCGAACTTTTGCAGAGGTCTTTTCAGTTTCCGTGAGGAGATTGAGGATTGCAAATCGAAAATGATGATGAGAGTAAAAGATGGGATGGGGAGGAACGAGGAACGAGCGAGGGCAGAGAAAGAGACGCGGGGATACTGCGACGGCAGGATGTTTGACGGTATCGAGGTCGAGGCAGTTGTGAATAGCGTCATGAACCGACGCTGCGCATATGCCAGCCGTCAACTTCCCTTCAGAGACTGTGCTTTTGGCGGCACTTTCCACCAAAAAGTGACGGAAATCGCTGCAGAGGTTGTCTTCCCCTCCATGGCAGACCTAGGGATTGAGACTACCACAGATAAAATCACCCACCATGGCTACCACCGGTTCTATGAACATCACTTTGAAAAATACCGTGCCCGCCCTAATCTTCGAATCTTTGAGATTGGCCTCGCCCGCGGCTCGAGCATGAATTTGTGGTGCGGTTATTTCCCTACCGCAGAGATCGTCGGCGTTGACATCACACTCCACCCGGACTGTTTCCCCTGCGAACTGGCGAGTGGTGTTTACGTCTACAGCGGCGACGCTGGGCAAGAGGATTTGCTGAGGAGAATGATCGGCACAGAGACACAAAAGTTTGACATTATTGTAGACGATGGCAGTCACCTACCGGAGCACCAGCTACTGGCGTTCAACATCCTCTTTGATGCCGGGCTAAAGTTCGGAGGGAAGTACGTCATCGAAGACATCGAGACGAGTTTTTGGAATGATGGGATTCTATACAACAACGTCATCGATGGGAACAACATCAACATCGTTGAGATTTTCAAGAGCTTCGCAGATGTTGTCAATAAGGAGTTCTTCGACCCTTACTTGGAGAGTCAGGTAGAGAGTATTGAGTTCGGGGCTAACTGCATCATTTTGACGAAAGTCTCAGAGGATATCCACGACCACGATGGGAATCCGAGACACGCACAGGCTGGCTACTACAATAGAATATATCGCATGGCAGAATTTGTGAAAGGTTACAATTATGGCACTAATGATGGTAATGATGGTGAATGACCGAAATGAAAAATTGAATTGATCGAAATACAGAATGAAGAAAGAACGTAAAATTAAAGTAAGTAGTCGTGAGGAGAGCAGAAAAGTGGCATAGTGATGTTAAAAGAAAGTGCTGTGAGAATGAAAGTTTGCTTATGATATTAGGCTCGGGTTTTCGCATACGTTCTATTATTTCGATATTCTCTCATCCCTCATCCAAAAAGAGAGCAATTCGGGGGAAAGTTTCTTCAACGCACTGAAATGAACTTCATTTTTGGTCTGATGCTGTGTATTGTGTCTCAATCCTTCCCCCCAGAGTTTTTTTTCAGGAGCTCTGGTCGATCTCCTCCTCTGTATGCTGGTGGCGGCTTTGGTAAACCTAGTGGCGGCTTTGGTAAACCTAGGGAACAGAATAGACAGAAAAAGAAGACATCACAGCAGCTCGACCCAACAAAATCCCTTGCCGACCAATTCAATCTCACGAATGCCGCCGTGACTGCGAGCAGCGGCCAATCGCCAGTTGATCCAAGCCCTATAGGGCGAGCTGTGAAGTCTCTGGGAGATAATTGCGACGAGTTTTTTTCGTTGCTCCCCTCATTAATCAAATCTCGGTTCCCTGACATCAGAGATGATGAATTGAAGCGAGTCGGGAGCTTTGTTTTGTTCTACTTTTTGAAAGACAAGAGCGATCTTCCTGCTGAGATCGTCGGCGACAAGTTTCGCCCCCATCAGGTCAGTTTTGGCTCTAATTGGGGGGTACCGTGACTGACAGGCTGCGTGTCCCTACCCCCCATTGTCTTTACTCCTCCAACTAACCAAACCCACCACCACACTCGATCTATTCTGCAATAGGATATACATGCCTACATGCCCGGTGTTGGCGACGGAGAGCGACAGCCGTTTCTGGAAACAGACAGAATCAGTCTGGCAGAGAAACTTGCCGAGAACTTTGAGGTTATCAAAGCAGAGTACGAGGCGCTCATCAAACACTCGGATAGATGGCAGTCGATTACGGGCCTGAATGAGGAATGCGGATGGCAAACAATGCCGCTGTTCTATAACGGCCACAAAATCGAGGGGTTTCCCTATGAGCTATGTCCAGTCACATTGGAGGTAAGAAGGTTGTTTGGTTTGTTCACGCACTGGGCACCGTGCAGTCCCGGTGTAAGTTACTTTAGGACACTCACTCTGAACACAAAACGTAGCTCTTGAATAGTGTCAATGTCGCCGGCCGAATAGCCGGGTTTAATCGGCAGAAGATAAAGAGCGGAATCCCCCTACATTCAGATGGGAACAACATGTGGTTGACAATGCAGTTGACATTACAGGCAGAAACCGACAAAGCAAGGATCACTAATGGGGGGGTGAAGAAAATCTACTCGCCAGGAGAAGTGCTGCTATACGATACAACGTACGAACACGATACTTTCAACGACTCGGAAGACGTTGAGCGGGTTGTTTTGCACGTGGACTTTTGGAATTCTCTCTGGATGACAGAGCCGGAGATCAAGGTGATGCAGTATATTTATGAACTGAGAGAACGCTATCTTAGAGCGCAGGGGGTTAACAGTATTTTAAAGTAAATGAAAGTAGCGTGTGTGCTTGTATTTGTGTTTGTGTTTGTGTTGGTGTTTGTGTTTGTGTTTGTGTTTGTGTTTGTGTTTGTGTTTGTGGAAAGTTTATTGAATTTTCCCCTCCTTCAACCCGTTCTCAGCGGACAACGTTGTGATCATGTATTGTCCTCGCATTTCGTTTCTGGGTTTCCGTTGATGTTCCTGTGTGTGCTTGCTGTTCGTTCGCTGCTTTTCGGTCTTGTTGTGGGTTGTGTGTTTATTGTTTATGTCAATAACTTAACTATCTCTGTGCTAACGCTATTTTTTTTGGGCAAAAAAGTTGACTTTCTGTTGTCAAAAGAATGCCAATCAATCGAAAACGACGAACGAACTACAAAAGCACACAAATACTTTTTATTTTATTATTTATATATTTATTATTAATTTTTTGAATAAATAGTTTTCAATAGATTGATGAAATTAATTATTTTTTTAATAATAAAATTAATAAATTTCAAATATATATTATTATAATATATTATTTGATAAAATTATTTGAAAATTATATATTCAAAATAATAATATTTTCTATTTAAATAATATTATGAAATAAATTCTTATTACAAAATGTATTTTTAAACGAAATATCAATTTTTTATGGAATTGTTGTGTAGGTTGCCCATAACCTATTATTTAACAGGTTGCCCATAACCTTGTTGTGGTAGGGTTAAATTGTTAGCTTGTTAACGGTTAGAGTCTTAGAAAGGGGTTGGAGAAAAAGGGGGAAGATCCAGATTTCAGGTCGAGGATTTCCTTGGAGATAGCTAAGGAATTGCGACAGCTGCGTCTTTCCGAGTAATAAGTCGATAGTGTGTGTGTTACAAGTTTCTCCCGAGGGAGTAATTTTGTGCTTGCGTGTGTTTGCAAGTTATTCACTCAGAAAATTCCAAGTGTTGGTCAGAGAAAAATTTCCCTGCTCTGGTTGCTTTTTGACAATTTTACAACATGAGCATTCATAATCCGTAAAGTCTCTCCGCTCGGTGTTTTGTATTAACTATTCTACGTCAGTCCTTCTCCTTCCCCTTGAGCAAAAGTTCCTTTGCCTCGTTAATCTTTGTGCTCAAAAACGTGCTACCTCCCGTATCAGGGTGGTTAAGAATGAGGATCTTCCTGTGTGCATCCCTAATTCGCTTTGAGCTGGCACTCTCCCTAACGCCAAGAATAAGCGCAGCCTCCCTCCTCGTCATCTCGTCCTCGAACGGTCCCTCATAAAACTTCGTCGCGGCACCCTCCCCTGTAAACCCAGGGATCGAGAATGAAGCAAAAATATTCTCCTTGTTTCTCTTGGACTTCCCCTTGGCACCGTCAGCTGTTGTAGAACCATCCCCGTCAACCTCCTCTTCTTTCGGAGCAGACTTGTACTCCTCGTAAGCCTGCACGCCATATTTTGCCACCTGAGCGGCGAGGGCAATACCGCCCAAACCCAACACAAGCGTCACGGATTCATTTCGTGGGGTGGCATGATATTCTCTACAGACAATTAGGTTGTTGTTGTTGATGTCGTTGCGGTTCTTCTTCGTGTCGGCGGTGTCTCGAGAAGGGAGGATGTTGTGAGGGAAGGCACTGGCAGGGTAGACCGTCTTCGAACGACCATGTCCCACTGCCGAACGAATCAATGGGCTCTGAGCTGACCGTGCAAATGACCGAGAGAACATCACTTGTTAAGAAAGTAAATTTCGAGTACCTTCTTCTCGATCACGCTTTCGTCTATAGATTTCACGCGGAGCGTAGGAGGAAGAAATGAACAGGACCCCTAAAAATGGAGAGGCAAGAAAGTTTAGTCGGTCGGTGGATGGAGGTGATAGTACAGGTTTAGGGGGTTGTATTTGGGCGTGATTTTTCGTATGGGGACAGAAAATGATAATGATAGATGAAATACCGCAAAGACGCTTTATTGAGGGTATCAGGAATAGAAAGGTGATAAAAAAGTGGAAGGGAAGTCATTTCCGTGTTCCGTCATCAATTTCAGAAGCTCTACAAAAACCCCCACCCACCAAAAAACTCCCAACCCTGTCCAAACCCCGAACTCATCCTCCCCCGCAACACAAAAAAAAACCACGAAACAATGGACACCTCCTCCCCCCTCGACGACCCCCTCCTCGGTCTCTCCTCGATCCACGTGACGCCCTCCATCCCCCCCTGCTCCTCCTCTTCCCCCTGGCCCCGTGTGAACAGTACATTAAAATTTCTCGACGGCAGTAGCCTCGCGCATTCCGCCGAGCATAACCGTCTGGAAAGGACGAGTAGTGATGGGAACATTGAGGAGGTTTATAACCTCGCTGATATCACCGGTGCTGATCTAGAAATATCCCCCACCGATCGAGGAGCTGTTATCAATATATACAGGTACCAACTAATATCGAAAACGACATCTTGTTTCTGTATCGGTGGTAAAAAACCTCTCTCCTCTTCCTCTACAGACTTAGGAGAAGCAGAAGAAGAGCCCCCCTCTGGACCAAAACCCCTGCACTCCCGTGTGCGATCTCACATCCGTCTTTCTCTCCCACCAATTGAGGACCTCGCCGTCCCGCGTTCCATCGTGAGGAGTATTCGATTGTTGTCAGTGCTGAAGTTCACGGAGGAGAAGAATGTTTTAGTGTGAGTTAAAAATAATTGTTAATTGTCATTGTCATTGACATTGTCATTGACATTGTCATTGACATTGTCATTGACATTGTCATTGACATTGTCATTGACATTGTCATTGACATTGTCATTGACATTGTCATTGA
>Ga0115557_1002815_pt1 | contig 11499 bp, 9 predicted proteins | sample COGITO_mtgs_1104_FD_87280 | JGI IMG/M metagenome (GOLD analysis project Ga0115557, IMG submission 87280) | Pelagic marine microbial communities from North Sea - COGITO_mtgs_110421 | ecosystem: Environmental > Aquatic > Marine > Epipelagic | place: Germany:Helgoland, sampling site Kabeltonne...
ATAATGTTGTATATATAAATTAGAAAATGAAGAGTGATTGGACATATGAAGGTAAAGAGTTTACAACTGAGATGATCGAGGATTATGTTGGATTTGTTTACTTGGTAACTTTTGATGATGGAATGAAATACATCGGAAAAAAACGGTTTTGGAGTAAGGTGACTCGCCCTCCGTTAAAAGGAAAGAAAAGAAAGCGCAGATCTTTAAAGGAATCTGATTGGAAAACTTACTGTGGATCAAGTGAAGCTGTTAAAGAATTGATAGAAGAGAATGGCTTAGATTCTGTCAAACGAGAGATATTACACTTATGTAAAGGAGCAGGAGAACTCTCCTACATGGAAACAAAGGAACAATTTGATAGAGAAGTTTTATTACGCGAGGATTATCACAATGGCATTATCGGCTGTCGTATTCATCATTCTCATGTAAAGCGGCTTAAAAAACAATGAAATATAATGCAATAATAGTATTTACAAACCCTCAATTTTAGTATATAATATTAATAACAAAGTAAACAATATATGATAATTATCGACTTCTCAGCAATATCAATCGCATCAGTATTTTCTCAACCAGCAAATACTTTAGATGAATCCATGATTCGCCACTTTATTCTTAATTCATTAAGGATGTATAATGTAAAATACAGATCAGAATATGGCGAGATGGTTATCGCTTGCGACCATAAAAGTTGGCGCAAATCCGTTTATCCAGAATATAAAGCGTCTCGTAAAAAAACCCGAGAGAAAAGTAATATTGATTGGACAGAAGTTTTTGGTATGATTGATAAAGTAAAACAAGAGCTTATGGAGTTTTTCCCTTATCCTGTGGTTCATGTTAATGGTGCAGAAGCAGATGATATTATTGCTACACTTGTTGAAAGCACTCAGGAGTTTGGTAAACATGAAAAGGTAATGATTGTTAGTTCTGATAAAGACTTTATTCAATTGCAGAAATATTCAAATGTTAAACAGTTTAGCCCAGGCCAAAAGAAAGCAGTTACCGATCCTTCTCCTGCGATGTATTTGTTCGAGCATGTTCTTAGAGGCGACGCTGGTGACGGCGTTCCAAACGTTCTATCAAGCGATGATACTTTTGTTACAGCAAAACGCCAAACTCCTTTAAGTAAAGTTAAGATTAAAAAATGGCATGAAGAATCAAAGACTAAAGATCTAAAAGATGTCCTTGACGAAAATACATATAGGAATTACATACGTAACCAAACTATGATTGACCTATCAAAGATTCCCAGCGAAGTAGTGCAAGATATCCAAGCCGAGTATCAAAAAGAAGAAAACCAAAAAAATGATAATTCAAAGATACTGAATTATCTAATTCAAAATAGATGCAACCAGCTCGTAAATTGTGCTGATGAATTCTTTATAAAATAATATAACAACTATGAAAAACCAAACATCGAAAAAATTTGTAACGCGTTTACCGCATGAAACTCTTGAAAAAGTTCAGGCGTCCAATAATGTTAAAGATCGAGTAAAAATCCTACAAGAGGATGCTACCTTTGCTTTGAAGACAATTCTTCAAGTTAACTTTAGAGAGGATATTACTTTTGATTTTCCAGAAGGAGCACCTCCTTATAAGAAAGATGAAAGCAATGTCCCTGGGCAACAATATAGATCTATTGAAAAATCAATTTCATCATTAAAAAATCTAGTAGCACAAAATAAAGCAGTTCCTACTTTTAAAAAAGAAGCAGGCCTTATTAGATTGCTAGAATCAGTTCATCCAAAAGATGCAGAGATTCTAATTGCAATGAAAGATAAAGATCTTAAAAGTCTATATAAAGGTATTACTTTGTCAACCGTTCAAAAGGCATTTCCTAATTTAAAGTTAGTTGCAGAATAATATGACATATGAATATACATGTTTAAGCTGTGAAGAACGATGGGATGGCCGTTATCCTGTAGATGATAGAGATATACCTTTAAGTGAGCCTTGCCCAAAATGCGGAGTTGAAGGACAGGTTAAAAGAGTTCCAACCGCGGTTCGAGTTTCATATGAAGGTTTTCAAAGCCCTATTACAAGAGCTGGTGGAGAATGGAATGACGTGCTTAAATCTATTAAAAAGGGAGCAGGTAAAAAATCCACTATTGAAACTAAATAATGTCTCTACGATCTTTATTATCAAAACCAATTAGAGGGACTACTTTTAATCATTTACCTACTTCAATTGGTTATGATGATTTGATTTGCGAAACTAAAACATCTGGCAGAAAATATATAACTCCAGAAGGAACCGCATATCCAAGTATTACAACTGTTCTCGGTTCTTTAAGTAAAGAAGGAATCGAAGCTTGGAAGAAACGAGTGGGCGAAGAAGAAGCTAATCGAATTTGTCAACATGCATGCACTCGTGGAACAGCTATGCATGAAGCTATTGAGAGATATCTTAATAATGAAGAAGACTGGTTTACTCCAAATGAGATGCCAAACGTTAAAGCGCTGTTTAATGCGGTTCGCCCGATTCTTGATGAAAGAGTAACTAATATATATTTACAGGAAGGCGCTCTTTATTCTGATCATTTAAAACTTGCGGGCCGTGTTGATTGTATCGCTGAGTTTGATGGAAAGCTTTCAATCATTGATTTTAAAACCGCAAGACAAGCTAAGAAGAAAGAATATATTAGTAGTTACTTTATGCAAGCTTCTGCATATGCTATTATGTTTGAAGAAAGAACTGGTATACCAATAACACAAACAGTAATTCTAATGGCTGTTGATGATTCGCCCACACCAATCGTATTTAAAGAGAAACGCGATAACTATACAAAACAATTAATTGAAACTATACAAAACTACTATGACACAACCCGATAACAATAAAAGAAATGAAAGTGAACCATCATTAAAAGAAATAATATCGCCACGCCGTAACGATCCATTCGTTACTGACTATGGTACAATTTCTGATTTTTATATTTCATCTCAGATCGGTCCAGCTTCAGATTATATTGATTGGTTTCAAAGGATTCGTGCATCTCGTGAATCGGATATTCTTCGCTTCCATATTAATTGCACCGGTGGGGATTTATTTACAACCATTCAATTTATACAAGTTCTTTCAGAGACTAAAGCAACAGTTGTTATGTGTGTTGAAGGTTCGTGTATGTCAGCCGCAACTCTTCTATTTTTAATGGGAGACGAATTTACAGTATCTGATCATAGTGTATTTCTTTTCCATAACTACTCAGGTGGTGTTGTTGGAAAGGGCGCAGAAATTTATCATGGAGTAATGCATGAAAGAAAATGGACTGAAAAGCTATTACGTGAAGCTTATGAAAACTTTCTTACTGAGGAAGAAATTTCCCAACTTCTTGAAGATAAAGATATTTGGATGGATGCTCAAACCGTCGTTACCAGGTTAAAAGAAAAAGGAACAAAGAGTGATGATACACTAGTCAAGCCAAAAAAGAAAACGTCTAAAAAGAAAACCACTAAGAGAAAAACAATTAAAAAGAAATCATAATGAAACATACAAATATTAATAAACCAGATTACCACTTTAAACGGCGCTTAGCTTTTGGTATATTGGATGCAGTTGGCAAAGAAGAGTTAGATGAATTTCAAAAGGAGATTATGATTGATATTTCGGCTGAGTATGAATTTATTAAAAACAAAACTAGCAATTTATCAAAAATGCAACGCGATCAAATTGAACAAGCATATGTGGGTATTCAAAATACTTTAGCAAATCAAGAAGAAGACCAATTAAAAGAGGTGGAGGAAGAAGAGTAATGAAAACTTTAATATTAGCAACAAGTAAATTTTGCGGTCCTTGTAAACTTTTAAAAAGTGAGTTTGAAAAGAAAGGTATCGATATAGAATATAAAGATTCTATTGAAGATGTAAACTTTTTTATTGAAAATAAAATTAAAAGTGTGCCGACATTAGTGTTAATAAACGGTGATAAAATTATTGGAGCTGAAGCTATTATGAAAAGTTTGAAGGAACATTATATTTGATAAATAATATTATATCAAAGGTGACGTTGATATATTAATTCACTTATAATATAAATAATACTATGTCAACCAATATCGATTTGCATGCCGACAAAGGCAGCACTTTTTCTGTGGCCGTCAATGTTGAAAACAAAGACGGCTCTGCTTTTGATTGTACCGGCTACAATGTTAGAGGACAAGTTAGGAAAACTTATAAATCCGAATATGGAGTAAACCTTTCATGTGATTATATTGATCAAGCTGATGGTCTTATAGGTTTATCATTGACCTCAGAAGAAACCGCTGCTATGAAGGCCGGGCGGTATTATTATGATGCTGAGATTTTTAGTGACAGCGGCACAGTAATTAGAGTTTTAGAAGGTATCTTCGAAGTTAGCCCACGTGTTATTAGTGAGACTTCGGACTTGGGGCTGGGCGATAATACCGATCCAGTACCCGATTCGCATGCACTTAGGAGAGACAATCCTCATCAAGTTGCTCCCGATCAAATTGGACTAGGCAACGTAGATAATACAGCCGATGCAACCAAACCCGTATCTGGACCAACACAAGCTGCTTTAAATTTAAAAGCAGATCAATTAACTACATATACTAAAACAGAAGTTGATACAAAAGTTACTAATTTAATTGATTCCGCGCCCGGTGCATTAAATACTCTTAATGAATTGGCTGAGGCTCTTGGCGATGACGAGAATTTTGCATCTACTGTCAACTCGGCTATTGCTAGTAATTCAAGTGGAATAACAGCTTTAAACAGTCATGCCTTAAGTAAAACCAATCCGCATGATGTTTCTTTAGAACAGTTAACTGATGTTGATTTTCTTTCAAATCCGCCGGCGCAGGGCCAAGGTATTCTCTATGATACAGATTCTCAAACATGGGTAGCTGCAGATATTGAGGGTGGTACAGGAACAGGTGGCCCAGTAGAATTAACTGACCAAACTCATTCTATATATGTTTCTAAGACTGGTAATAATATTAACCAGGGTTTAAATATTGATGATGCAAAATTAACAATAACCAGTGCTGTGAATGCAGCGCAAACTTTAATAGCTGAACCAGGGTTTGTAGGAAGTGTAAGAATTGATGTTTTAGATGGTGGCAGATACTTTGAAGGAAATGTAAACATTTCAGATAACATTCACGTGTTTGCGCCAACATCAACATTTATTGGAAACCTTACTATTGGTAATAATTCATCCTGTGTTATTGATACTCATTATGCCGACACAAACACACCTGGCTCCACTTTAGTTAATTTTGTTAATGCAACAAATTCTTACTATACTGCTAATACTTTAGATATGCGAGGTGAAGCCGGTTCACAAACCGGTGGCATTGGTATTAGGTCTGAACAGAGTATTAACAGGTGTAAAGTAAATATTGGCGAGATTTATATTCCAACTGACGCAAAAGGATATCAAAGTGATGAAGACGGTAATTTAACTTTTGGCAGAGTAAATCTTACAGGCGATAACTCATTCGCGTTTTACTTATTTGGCGTAGATGGAAATGCAAAAACTGATATAACATGCGGGGAAATTATTGCATCTCCAATAGGCAGTAATACTATGGCCGTTTACTGTAATACTGATAATTCAAAAACAACTTTAATATGTGGCCAGATAGATGTAGCTAAAGTTTATTCTATACCAAAGGCAACAGCTGAACTTTATATAATTTGCCCTAAAATTAGTGGTGATAGAACTCAAAATATTATTGGAGTTGTAAAAGAAATTTCAGATATTACTTTTGATTTAAAAGCAGATCAAACCGCGTTGACCGCACACGTTTCTGATGCAACCAATCCTCATAGCGTAACTGCTACTCAAGTTGGTTTAGGCAACGTAGATAATACATCTGATGCAACCAAACCCGTATCTGGACCAACTCAAAATGTTTTAAGTTTAAAGGCAAATTTATCTGATTTATCTAATCACATTAATGATTTAACCAATCCTCATAGCGTAACTGCTGCTCAAGTTGGACTTGGTAACGTAGATAATACATCTGATATTAATAAACCAGTTAGTACAGCAACACAAACTGCTTTAAATTCAAAGGCCAATTCATCTGATTTAACAACTCACATTAATGATTTAACTAATCCTCATAGCGTAACTGCTGCTCAAGTTGGTTTAGGAAATGTTAATAATACATCTGATATTAATAAACCAGTTAGTACAGCAACACAAACTGCTTTAAATTTAAAAGCAGATCAATTAACTACATATACTAAAACAGAAGTTGATGCTGCTATAGGTGATGGGGGTGGAGGTGATTTAACCGCTGATGTTACATCTGATGTTAATGTTGGAAGTATTTCAACGGCTGATGTTGTTACAAGCGGCACGACTTTGCAAGAGTTTGTAGAGCAGTTATTGAAACAAACATATTTTCCAACTTTCGTAAACCCCTCTGCATCCCTTACTGATAATCTAGCCTCATCAGTAGAAGCTGGTACAACGGGAATTAATCTATCGGCCGGCTTTAATGCAGGCGCAATTAACGGAGCTCTCACTGATAATATTTGGGATCCAGGCCTAAAGCAAGCAAACAGAGCCGGGGCAGCAAACTCATACGAATTTAGTGGAACTTCTATAATTACAACAACACAGGGCGGATCTACTTTAAGTCAACCCGCTGTTGTAATTACAGATGGTGCTAATACTTTTAATGTTTCTATTGATTACGCAGAAGGCCCGCAACCACTTGACAGCGTGGGCAGCAATTATTTAAGCCCACTGCCAGCTGGAAGCGTGGTGAAGTCGCTAACTGTAAATGGAAGACGAAGAGCTTTTTATGGAACTAACCTCAGTGATAATACTAGTGCTGGTATAAGAGCTTTATCTAATAGTGTTTTAAACCCAGGGAATGGCTCGTCTTTCACAATTAACATTCCTGCTGGTGCAGTAAGTGTTAATTTCTCTTACCCAAATACTCTTCGAAATGTTACTAGTGTTCTTTATGCAGAAGGTCTTAATGCAGATGTTAAGGGATCTTTTGGATCACCCACTCTGGTTGATGTAGAAGGAGCCAATGGATTTAGTGCCATATCTTATAAAGTATATTCATTCACACCACCTTCACCATTTGAAGCTAGCGCAACTTACACCGTAACAATTTAATATAAATAGCAATATGGCATCCATAGAATTTCCTCTTTCATTCACACGACAATTTGTCGGGCCACTTGATACATCATCAGTATATGATTCATTAATAGATCTTCAAGACTATGTTAATAATAATCCTATTGCATATCTTGGTCAAGTTCTTAGTATAGCCAGTGGTGATGACGCTGGCATTTACATCGTTGGTGATGATGGTGCTGGCGGTTTTAATGTTGAAAAATATAGTAACGAAACAGATCTTAGTTCTAAAGCTAATTCATCTGATTTAACAACTCACATTAATGATGCAACAAATCCTCATAGCGTAACTGCTACTCAAGTTGGTTTAGGTAGCGTAGAAAATACCGCTTTATCAACCTGGCCTGGAAGCGGTGCAATTACTACAGTGGGAACACTTGGTAGTTTAACTGTATCTGGCCAAACTACATTTACTAACAATTTCCCGTTCTTACCTTCTGGTCCTCCAACAGACTCAAATCATGCAGTACCTAAAAGTTACGTTGATACTTTATCAGAGGGTTTACATACACACGATCAAGTTCATGCTTTAGCGCTCAGTGAATTAAGCGGTTTAATTGATGGAAATGCTGGGCCTTCTACAGTGAGTTATGATAATGGAACCAATGGCGTTGGTGCCACACTTACTATTGTTTCTGCCGGTGAATTTAACTTTTTATCACCAATCGTATGGGACAATGACCCTGATATTTTACTTACAAATAGAGTATTGGTTATTAATCAGGGAAATACTTTTGAGAATGGAATATATGAGATAACATCATCCACCGTTTTAACTAGAGCGAGTGACTTTGATACCCCAGCAGAAATGGCAGGTGGTGATTTTGTATTTGTTACTCACGGCGATACTTACAATAATACTGGGTGGGTTCTTTCTGAACCTGTTAATACAGTTGGAACTGACGAAGTTCACTTCATTCAATTCTCTGGTGCGGGTTCATTTATTGGCGGGCATGGTATTACAATCAATGGTAACGAAGTTTCTATTCCAAAGAACGAATTAATAGAACTTCAAGATCTAACTATATCCGGTGATTTTAAATTAATAAGCGATCCATTACCACAGGCAAATTATATATTAACAACTGATGCCGCTGGTATTGGTACATGGCAAGAACCGTTTCAATCGACTCTTAATTCAGTCACAACAAACGGAGCAACTACCCTCAACGATATTAGTGTAGGCAGGATTGTAACATTACATCCAACTAATCCAGTCAACAACAACATAGCCTCTGGTAATAGCAGTGCGTCTATTGGAGGAGTTGCAAATGTAGTAAGCGGGAATGGCTCAGTCAGTTATGGAGGTATCGGCCAAGAAGTTAAAGGGCTAGAGTCTTCGGCAATAGGTGGAATAAACACAATTCTAAACACTAGATACACCTCTGCTATTGGAGGAACTGGCAATGTGGTTGGTTTAGGAACGTCGCCAATAGATGATATAGATGCACAAAATTCGATTGCATTAGGGGGCAACGGTAATATAATTGAATCCGCACAAGCAGCGGCAACAGTAGGTGGAGACACAAATAGGATTTTAACAACTCATCACAGATCCGTTATTTTAGGAGGTCAAAACATTATAACAGATGCCGCGGATACTGCATACGTTCCCAATTTAAATGTCGGCGCAGGATTCAAAATGCCAACAGGCGCAATTGATACCTACGTGCTGACCACTGATGCAACTGGTGTAGGCACATGGCAAGAAGCGGCGGGAGGCGCTGTATCGGATTTAGAGTATTCAGGTGATTGGGATAGTGCTACGAACCCCGCTTCTGCTACTACGGCACCAAGTAAAAATGCTGTATATGATAAGATTGAATTATTAGTAGCTGCTAGCACAGGTACAACAGATTTAAGTATTGGTAATGTAACTGCGTCTTCTTTAGATATACAATCTAACACAGGAAACAATGCGACAATTCCAGCAGCAACAACAGTATCTGCTGGATTATTAACAAACGCTCAATTTGATAAGTTGTCCAGCATTACTGTAACAAGTGCGATTAACCTTGATACCTTAACATCTAACATACAATCAAATTTATCCTATACATCAAGTGCAACAAACGGAGTTGTAACAAATAGTGATGGAAGCGGTTTTATAATTCCTGCGGCAACAGCAGTAGCTGGCACTAACATCGCTGGATTATTAACTCCAACTCAATTTGATAAATTAGATTTAATTAGTATTGTTACTGATCCGGTTGATCTTAATGCTTTATCGAGCGATCTTAATACTTTATCGGGTGATCTTACTACTTTATCAACCGGCGTTTCAACAATTGCGGGGCGGGTTGATAATTTAGAAATAAACGTTAGTGCAATAACATCTAACGTATCGACAGATTTAGGTATTGGTACTCATAATGATATATCTTTACATATAACAAGCAGCGATGGAGAAAATGCGATACTTCCTTTAGCAACAGCGTCAACTGACACTAACCTCGCTGGATTATTAAGCCCAACTCAATTTGATAAGTTGGACAACATTACAGTTGCATCGCCCGTTAATCTTGATACCTTATCATCCACAGTTGGCGGAATAACATCTAACATACAATCAAATTTATCCTATACATCAAGTGCAATACAAGGCGTTATAGCAAATAGTGATGGAAGTGGTTTTATAATTCCTGCAGCGGATACCAACCTTGCTGGATTATTAACGAACGCTCAATTTGATAAGTTGGACAACATTACTGTAACAAGTCCGATTAATCTTAATACCTTATCATCCACCGTTGATGGAATAACATCTAACATACAATCAAATTTATCCTATACATCAAGTGCAATAGACGGAGTTATAGCAAATAGTGATGGAAGTGGTTTTATAATTCCTTTAGCAACAGCAGTGGAGGATACCAACATTGCTGGATTATTAAGCCCAACTCAATTTAATAAATTAAATTTAATTAGTATTGTTACTGATTCGGTTGATCTTAATGCTTTATCAACCACCGTTGATGGAATAACATCTAACGTATCGACAGATTTAGGTATTGGTACTCATAATGCAACATCTTTACATATAACAAGCAGCGATGGAGACAACGCAATACTTCCTTTAGCAACGGCGTCAACTGACACTAACCTTGCTGGATTATTAAGCCCAACTCAATTTGATAAATTAGATTTAATTAGTGTAACAAACACAATTGACCTTGATAACATTGTTGGGTCTGGTGACATAACAACAGATGATGCATGGGTAGCTGCTGGAGACTTGATTGTTGGCTCTGGAACAAACACGGCATCAATATTACCCAAATCAGATAACAATTTTCTACATACGACAGCAGCAGGAGTTGTGCAATGGAAGTCGGCTATAGATGGAATTTCTAAGAATGGCACAGGTGCATTTAATAGCCGTAGAACTATTAATCTCATAGAGGGAACTAACATAACCCTAACGTTTGTCGATGATCCTTTGGGCAAGGTAGATGTTACTATAGATGCCGCTGGTGGTGGAGGAGTTACAGATTTAGGTATTGGTACTCGTAATGATATATCATTACAGATAACGAGTAGCGATGGAGAAAATGCGACAATTCCTTTAGCAACGGCGTCAACTGATACTAACCTTGCTGGATTATTAAGCCCAACGCAATTTGATAAGTTGGACAACATTACTGTAACAGGTCCGATTGACCTTGACAATCTCCCAACCGGTAGCGGTGATATGTTAAAGGCTGATTATGACCCAAATAATACAGCTCAAGATATCTATGATATTCGGTGGATGGTAGAGCACACAGACCCCTTGGCAACACCCAATAGAATTTTTACTAAATTAGAAAGAGACAAAGTTAATAATCTTTGGGTTGGAATTAATGAATTGGCCGCCAACGTAGCGCCAGTTGTTACTAATGACTCATCCCAAGGTTATTCGGTTGGTTCACTTTGGATAGACATCACTTCTGGAGAAGTATATAGGTGCGTTGATAATACCGTTGGAGCCGCGGTATGGGCCGAAACTTCACTATCAGGGCTAGCGCCAGTTGCTACTAGTGGCAGTGCTACTGACTTAACTACTGGAACTCTTTCAATCCTTAGGATTGGTGATGAATCAATAACAAGCGGTAAGCTAGAAAGTACTATTACTACTTCGTTAGGAAAAGCCGATACCGCATTACAACCGGTGGATGTTGGAATTAGCGTCCAAGGGTGGTCTTCGGTATTATCTGCAACCACAGCTAGTTTCTTAGTAGCAGATAAAGATAAACTTGACAACATTATATTTGATGATCCTCGGGATCCTGATATTCCAATTAACCTTGATACATTATTAAGTAACGTTACAACGAACAACAGTAAAGTATCTGCTGATGGTAGTGTAACAACGCATTCTGATATTA
>Ga0115557_1002817_pt1 | contig 11495 bp, 7 predicted proteins | sample COGITO_mtgs_1104_FD_87280 | JGI IMG/M metagenome (GOLD analysis project Ga0115557, IMG submission 87280) | Pelagic marine microbial communities from North Sea - COGITO_mtgs_110421 | ecosystem: Environmental > Aquatic > Marine > Epipelagic | place: Germany:Helgoland, sampling site Kabeltonne...
ACCTCCTGCGACGAGGGAGCCCCCGAAGATGATGACTTTGTCTTTTGTCCTCCTTGTCCTCCTGCGGTCGTCGTCGTCGTCGTCGTCGTCGCCGTTCGACCAGAGTCTTTTCGAAGAGCAGCCCCCGAAGATGACATTAATTTATTTTCGAAGCTTTCTGTGTCTGTTTTTGAAGAGTTTTCGAATTTTTTTCTTTCCTTTCTTTTTGTGGGAAAACTGCGTGGTGCTCGAAAGAGAGAATTTCAGGTTTTATATCCATCACAAACCACTCTCTCTATATATACGCGATGATGATGAGAGGCAGTAGTAATAGTAGCCAGAGAATGCGAACAACAACGATGTCGTCGATGAAGACGACGACGCGTACGATGACGGAGAACAAACGGCATCATCCTCGCGTCGCCAACGAACGACGAAAAGGAGGACGACGAGAAAAGTCCAATTCCTTTGTGCAACGAGTGAGCATTTTAGACGATGCGGACACAGAGGAAAACGAACAGTTGGACGAACTGGTTTCCAGACGAATCAAGAAATCTCGTTCGACTGGGCGGTTAGACTTGACGGGATTGGACTTGACGGAATTTCCGATGGAAATATTCGACGTTACGAACGACGACGCGCCTTTGACGGACTTGCAAATATCAAACAACAGGATATACCACATACCGGATGAAATAGGGGATTTGCAACTGCTCGAACGATTAGGATTAGCTGGGAATAGATTGACGAAGCTACCGGAATCCGTAGGAAAATTGAAGAGATTGCAAGGATTATGGGCGCATGGAAACTTATTGAAGAGCTTACCGGAGTCCATATGCAGTTGCCAATCTTTGCGAAACCTCTCCGTCGCCGGGAACCGGATACGAAAGTTACCGGAAAATCTTTCCCAACTCGTCGCTTTGGAAGAACTGAGCGTACCTGGAAATCAACTGCTTGAATTACCAAACCTAGGAAAGATGTTTAATCTTTCCGATATCGATTTGCACGGCAATTGCATCGAAGATCTATCCGCCAACGGGAACGATTTTCAGTTTTTGAAAGCGTTGGAGACTTTCAGTTTACAAGGAAACAGGTTGAAAAGCATTCCTGGGTCGTTGGGTAATTTGAAGCGATTACGAAGCTTGAACCTTGCGGAGAACAGAATTCAACAAGTGCCGGAAGAGTTGAGGAATTTACCAGTTCTCACGTCCGTGTGGTTGTACTCGAACGATTTGCGTTCCCTACCGAAAGAACTTCAAAAATCCCAATCTTTGCGACAGTTGTGGATTGAAAACAACGAAAATTTAGATAAAAGTGAACTCGAAGCGTTTATTCAAAACATGAAAGATGCGAGAATGCTGAAGACTTTAGGAATAGATACAGAGCAAGCTCGAAAAATAGGCGGTGGTTTCGAAAATATGAGCGCAATTACCGTCGCGGAAGTTCCGAATCGAAGCGATAACGCGGGGTATTTTAAACTCGTGAAATGGGATGGTAATAGATCAGCTTTAGATGATTCCAAAAGAGCCCCTGTCTTGATCGTATCATTTGGTAGCGCGCCAGGAGTGCCTAACTGGGGCGGTTTGTTGAAGAAATTGCGGAAAAGAGTTGGGGAAAGCGAAGGAAAGAGCTACGACGTCTTGTACGTCTGCGACGTGGAAAGAAGTTGGTACGCGGGGAACAAAATGACTGGAAACGTTGAAGACGAAGTGAGTAAACGGAGCAAACGATTAGAAGATATATGCTCGAAATATTCGAAAGTTTTATATCTCGGCGACTCGATGGGCGCGACTGCATCTTTAGCGTTCGCCGAGCACGCGACGAGAGTTTTAGCGTTTTGCCCGCAAGTAGATTTATTCGCCGCAAGTATTCGACCATCGAGGAGTGCAAATTGGATGCGACAATATAAGACGCTCTTACTTCAAGGAGCGCTGAAGAGCGAAGCAGATATCACTATTCACACCGGAAGTTGGACACACGACGTCGATCAAGCTTCGATTGTAGTTTATGCTTCAGAAAAACAAGCAGAGGATGCGGCTACAAAAAGAAAGAAAAGAATAAAGACGAAGATGCATCCGGTGAACAATCACAGACTCGCGCTCGTCCTTTCCGACGGCGACGAACTCGTTAATATCGTTAAAGAAGCTTTCGAAACAGAATATGTGAATGCTATCGCCAGCGGTTCCGGCATGGAAAAAAATTCAGCGGCGACTTTAAAGTTATTAGGACTCGCTTAAAGAAGAAGGAGAAGGAGAAGAAGGAAGATTTTATGTATTATTAGATTTGCGCGTTGTACGTAGTAAACTAGAGATTCTATTTCGTTTTGCTATTTATATTGCCTAATGATGTTCCCGAGCGAAACTGGAGCTAAATCTATTGCAGTTTCGTTATCCCTATTGACTAACTCTTTTCTAGCGCCCGAGGCGAGTAATGCTAAGCAGCACTCTTTCTTATTGAACATTGCCGCCAACATTAAAAGGGTGAATCCGTGCCCGTCACGATAATTCGGATCGACTTGTCCGCTACCCATAATAGTTTCTAAAGATGCAACATCGCCAAGTTTGATCGCTTCGCGTGCCTCGAGGCCATCAAAAGTGCGCTGTTGTTGTTGTTGTTGTTGTTGTTGTTGTTCTGATTCCAAAGTAACCGGATTCTCGCTCGATGTTGTTGTTGTTGTCGTTGTTGGTGATGTCAACATTGATGTCATTCCCATTGGACTACTCCCATTTTTATCTTCACTTGTTGGAGTAAACTTTAGTGGACTCGGCGACGCGGCTATGGTCTTGTGAAGCGCCGCGCTCGAAAGGTGAAACTCTTCCAACGATTTTTGTTGCGAACGCGAGCTACTCGTTACTATCGGCGTTTCTTCCTCCCACGAATCGTAGCCATCAAAGCCGTTGCTCTTTCTTCCCTGAGGCGTGGTATCGTAGTTCCCGCTCGCTTTACCGTTGCTTTTATTACCAGTGCTACCATTCTTCCCGTTCTTATCACCCTTCGGTATCGTCCAGTTCGTATCTCCCGCGTTTTCCAATATCTGCAAGGCACCAATGAAGGACGAGACTTCTGGCAAAGCATTCAACGTCCTGTCGTTCATGATTGTGTTCAAAATCTGTTCGAAAGCTGCTCTTCTCTCTTCTAAGTGTTGCGGAGAGACGATTAATACTTTCGGAGGAAACGGAGGTAATCGTGCACCTTTCGTCGAAGAGAAGGCGTGCAACTCTCGAAACTGAGAGAATCTTCGAAAACACGCGAACGGTGAAGATGCTCTTTGACTTTTATACTCTTTTTCCATCGCGCGATATTGTACTTCATCATCACCATCTTCGTTGTTCTCATCCAAAGAGACGATTTCAGTCTTCACGGGATAGAACTGTACGATTTTGTTGTTCACCGACTTTGCCACTGGCTCGGAAACCTTCACCTCAAACAACATCTTTTCTTCTTTTCTTCAAAAGTCAGTTGAGTTTTTTGTGATTTGTGGTGTACTTGTTGTTGATGTTTTTTTCTTCTGTTCCCTCTTCGACCAATTAATCACAACCTTCACTGACTGCCGCACGCATAAAACTCTATCTCGTTCGATGAAACCCGGAAGAAGAAAATGTTGAAAGGAGAAGAACACCACACTCTGAACGCTTTGAGTTACTGCGCGTTCTTCGCGCAGTTCTTTGGGTATTTCATTCTGAGCGGTTTAATTGAAGTGTGGTTCTACAGAAAGCAAAGCCAACAGGAACGCTCGTGGAAGATACAACCTAACGGACGGAACAAATGGCCTGGGATTAAACAAAGTCATAAAAACAACAGCTTCTTTGTACTTTCTATTCCTTTGCTGGATTTCTTCTTCTCGAGCGCAGGAGCAACGACAACAGCATCAACAACGCAGAGGCACTCGAAACACAAGACGTTTGCAACTCTGAATTTAGTCGTTTCAAGTCTCTTCGCTTTGGTGGTTACAGAGCTCACCGTGCGGGGAAAATCGAGCTTGAAAGAATCCACGATTATGAGTACCGATACGAGCGCGTGTGAAATAGGTATCGGCTTGTTCTATGCGCTGCTGTTACAGTCGACGTTGGAATATCCTTGGCACCGATTGATGCACTACAAATATTTTTATACGCGGATGCACAAATACCATCACGAATACAAAAGCCCGGTGGTATACTGCGACTTGTTCATTCACCCTTTGGAGGCTATCGGGTATTATTGTATTTTATATTCGCCGGCGTTTGTGGTGAAAAACTTACCGAAAGAGTCGTTCTTGTTGTACATGGCGATAGTAGGTGTATTCGGCGTTCTCGACCATTCGGGGGTGGATTTTCGCTTTCCTTGGTTTCTCTTCTCCTACGAAGCGAGGTTTCATGACTTGCATCATAAACATTTCAACGTCAACTACGCGTTCCCGTTCCAATGGCCGGACCGAATTTTTGGTACCCTCAAAAAAGTAGAGAAGTGAAAGTCGTACTTAGTCTATTTAGTCGTATAGTTTTTATTAGTTAGTTCGTTAGATTTGTCTTCTTCTAAAGTGTCACCCTTCTAAAAAACTCTCCTTTTTTTGCTCTTCTTTCTCTCGAGTGGACCTCAACTCTCTCCATATCACATTCTTCTTCTGCTTGAAATTAATCTCTCTCTTTAGAGTAGCATCACACACGCCTGGGGACGAAGTGAAGTCACGCGCACACACAAACAGAGAACGGAAAAGTACTTCAACAAAAAGACTCTCAACAACAACGACACGTTTCTTTCTTTCGTTGGTGAAAAGTAAACAACAACAGAGAAAAGAAAGCGAGAGCGAATTGGAGGAGCGTCTGAATTTCAAACGTCTTTCTGTCCCCCCATTCTCTCTCTCTCTCTCTTCTCCCAACAAAATGACGAGCACGACGCCAAACAACAACAACAACAACAACAACAATAAAAACAACACGGCTTTGCAAATGATGCAAGCGTTTCGAAACACGCCTTCCATGGACTTGAACCATCTCTCGAGAGGCGAAGCCGAGCAATTAAACAGACGGTGTTTAGCGTTGGAGATGGAATGCGAGGAACTTCGTTTGGACGTGGAGGAGTTGTTGGAAGAGAAGAAAGATTGGGAAGAAATGGAAGAGACGCTCGATCGAGAGTGCGCGAAAGCGGACGAGGAGTTCAAAGAGAAGAGAAAAGAGTGGCTGAAAACGAGAGAGGAACTGGAGAGAATGAAGAAGAGTCACGAGCACGAGAGAACGCGGAGGAAAGAGCTGGAAGACGAGATGCGTTCGTTGGAGTCAAACGACTACGAAGTCACGAAAATGTCGCGAAGAAACGCGCAGTTGGAGAAGAATCTCGAAGAGATTTCGCATCAAGTGGAAGCGTTGGAGAGCGCAAATACCAAAGCAAAGAAAGAGATGAAGAAGTTGGAGAACGAACTCTCGGATTTGGAAGAAGCTTTGGAGGAGAAAACGGCGGAAGCGGAGGCGCTCGAGGCGGAGAAGAAAAAGCTGAAAAAATTGAACGACGAGCAACGACCGGCTTTGGAAACTGCAAAACGTAAGATGAACGACTTTGCGAAAGAACTCGGGTACAAAGAAGAACAAATCGTGAAATTGGAAACGCAGCTGGAAGATAAGAGCAAAGAGTTGAAGCAAGAGGCGTTTTTGCGCAAGGAGCAAACGAACCTGTTGAACGGCGTACAAAAAGACATCCTTGCGAAACAAGACGAAATTCATAAACAGGATGTGCAAATCCAAAAGCTCGAGGCGGATAAACTTCACAAGTTGAAGCAAGCTGGGACAGAGTTCGAGAAAGAGTTGAATCTTCGCGAGGCAGAGGTGGGGAAAAAAGAGAAGTTAGCGGAGAAACTCCAAGCGCGCGTGGACGAAGTGGAGGAAAAGCACAAGAAAGCACTCAGCGATTTCGCCGCGAAAGAACGAGATTTTATCGCGAAAGAGAAGGCGCTGAAAGAGGAATTCGCAAAGAAAGAAAAACAAAGCTCGCAAACCGCGAAAGAACGAGAAAAAGATGTTGGGGAGGCGACGAAGAAGATATCGGCGCGAGAAAAGGAGCTCGAAGCCAAGGAAAAGACGATGGCGAAAGAGCTCGAGAAGAAGAAAGCAGAGTTGGAGAAATTGGTCAAGGAAGACATTGCCAAAAATGAGAAAGAATACGCGCAAAAAGCAAAGACACTGGAGAGCGAGAGCGAAAAGCTCACGGCGAGAGAGAAAGAGCTCGTGACGAAGGAGAAAAACTTGGAAAAGGAGCTTTTGAAGAAGAACGCCGAGTTGGAGAAATCGCTGCACGAGAAAATCGGAAAGAAAGAGAAAGAGACTTCGAACACGGCGAAAACTTTAGAGAAAGAAAGAGAGGAAATGACGAAGAGTTTAGCCGTTCGAGAAAAAGAGCTCGAGTCAAAGTATTTAGCGAAAGAGAAAGAGCTCGAGTCAAAATATTTAGCGAAAGAGAAGATCGATGCGAAAGAGCTGGCGCGAAAAGAAAAAGAGTTTGCAAAGAAACAGGCGGAGTTAGAACAACGCTTGGAATATGAAGCAGATCAACGTTTGCAGGAAGCAGCGGAGAAGGAGTCTGAGCTTAACGCGAGGGAGAAAGAGCTCTCGCGAGAGATTGCGGCGAAAGAGAAAGAGCACATGCGTAAGTTGGCCGCTCAAGACAAAGCGAGTTCACAAGCTGCCGCGGAGAAAGAGCGAGAAATTGCAGAAAAAGAAAAGGAAGTCCAAAGAAAGTTGCAGGCGAGAGAGAAGGAAGCCGCTGAAAAAATAGCTGCCAAAGAGAAAGCTGCTGAACAGAAGGAACGTAAACTTCGCGAAAAGGAGGAAGACGCGAAGAAAAAGTTGGAAGAGAAGGAGAAGAAAACGGCAGAAAAATTAGCGGCGCAACATAGAGAAGCGTGTGAAGCCGTCGAGCTCGAAAAGCGCGCGTTGACTGAGAAGGAGAAAGAGCTCGAAAAGGAAAAAGCAAAACTACGAAAGAGTTCCGGACCGGTTTCGCCAACATTTTTCTCATCGCTTTTATCGCCTTCGAGGAAAGCAACACCGCCAACCGCCAAGAAAGAATCAACAACGCCGGCGATTAGTCCAACGACGTCGATGAAGAAGACACCGAAAAATAGGAGCCATGTCGATGCCGTGGACGCCAAGAAAGCCAAGGTGGAAAACAACGCCTCCGCTACCATGGGAGCGGGCTTTTTGCAAAGCGTAAAGAAAGCCACGAGTGCTGGTGTGCTTGGTGTCGGGCAATACGCTCACTCTTGTTTGAAACCGTTGATTGGAGGCTCGCACGAAGAGTTTTCACCGCCGGAAGCCGCCGCTCCGAAGTCGGCTTCGAAGGAAAAAAGTGTAGTAAAAAAGTCCACCGCGGCAAAAGTGGCAAAGAAACCGTTTGAAGAGAACAAGTCGCCGCTGAGTCGAGCGATGAAAAGATTAGAAGATACCAACAGTGCTCCTCTCTCCGAAGTTGAGAAAGAGAAAGATGTTCCTTCGCTCAAGCGTCGCGCATCCATGGAACTTCCTATTCCAACTTCTGCTTTAAAGAAAACGCCTCCTCCTTCTACGGCCACGACACAAAGACGCAAATCGCGGGTCTGGGGAAACGACGACTCGAACGTAGCGGCCGCAAAGGCAGTAGCTCTGGCGACAGCGCAACCGTCGCCAAAGAAAGTTATCGACCCCAAAACAAAAGAAGAAGATGCCCCAGAGCCGAAGAAGCGTGGTCGCAAACCCAAAGCGAAAGCAGTGGAGAAAACGGTCCCGGTCAAGAAAACGACGACAACGAAAAAGCCAAAAGCGGCGGTAGCGGCGAAGAAGGCGACAGCAACGAAAACAACAAAAACAGCAGTAACAACAAAAGTAGCGAAAAAGCCAAAAGCGGCCACGGCAAAGAAGAAGAGCGCGGCGACTCCCGTGAAAGCGACTAGAAAATCTTCCCGCACGCGAAAGTAATTTCGCGCGCAAAAATATAACACACAAATCAACATTTTAAATCTATTCTACATTGTACAACCGATTCCTTTCAATTATCATCTTTTCTTCCATGGAATCTGTTTCTTTCTACCGACGGGATCTGCGCCTAACGCAACTTTTACTGCCTCTGCGAGAGTGTTACACTTGATGATCTCCATGCCTTGTTTTCTTCCAGCTTCTTCGTTAGCTCCAGTAAAGGGCATGAGCACTCGTTTGAAACCCATCGTCGCGGCTTCTGCGATGCGTCTTTCTGCTTGCATAACGGGCCGCAATTCTCCTCCCAAACCAACTTCGCCAAAAAAACACATATCAGACGGCAACGGCCTTTCTAGAAAGGAAGAAGCGATCGCCATGGCTACCGCAACATCGGTCGAGGGATCGTCTAGTTTCAAACCGCCCACGACGTTCACGAAAATATCGTTGCGTTGAACTCTCCTTCCTAAAACAAATTTTGCTAGCACAGCGAGAAGTAGCTGCATGCGCTCAAACTTCAAGCCGACTGCCGTACGCACGGCCGGCGCAACCATGCCACCACCCGAGTTATTGCCCTCTTCATCGTCGTAAGTCGACGATCTATCGTTACATAACGCTTGAACTTCCAGCATGAATGGTCGAGATCCTTGTAAAGTAACAGTCGGGGCCGCGCTAACGTCGTCAGAAATAATACGTTCACCCAAGAAGAGAGCGGATGGCGACGGCACCGGGACCAAACCTTGATCGGCCATTTGGAAGACGCCAACTTCGTCTGTGCTACCGTACCTATTCTTATGCCCGCGCAAAATACGCACGGCTCTGTCGGCGTCACCTTCTAAGTACAGAACTACATCTACGATGTGTTCGAGAACTCTAGGACCGGCGATATCTCCGGATTTGGTCACGTGACCAACTATGAACACGGGCATGCCAGACGTTTTCGCGGCGTGTAGCAACGCCGTCGCGCACTCCCTAACTTGGCTCACCGATCCAGGAGACCCGGTAGCATCTTCTAAAAATACAGTCTGAATTGAATCGACGACTAACGCCGACGGTTCTAATCGGTTCACGGCATCTAAGATATTTTCTAAACGCGTCGCGGAATATAAATACACGCCGTCCTGATTAATCTCCATGCGTTCAGCTCTCGACGCGACTTGTTCAACGGATTCTTCGCCGCTCGCGTACAAAACGCCACCTCCAGAGAACAGAGCTTCCACTTCCTCCATGGATTCCTCTCCCGCTTCGGATTCCTCGCTCGTCTTCGTCGCTTTCTTTACTTTTTTCGCCGTCTCGGTCGCTTCTTTTCCGAGAAGTCCCGCCAACTGCAATAAAATTGTACTCTTCCCGACGCCTGGGTCACCGCCGACTAATACTAAACCACCTGGCACGACGCCGCCACCTAAAACGCGTTCAATTTCCGAACCCAACGTCCCCGGCAAAGGTACTCGACGCATATTCTTCGAGTTTTTCGATTCCGGTTTCAATACTTCCTTCAACGCGCGCGGCGCGTTCGAGTCCGAAACCCACCCACCATTAACCGTGCTTTTCCTGTTACTATTTCTTTTGAAAATCAAAGACGAGGACGATTTCAGTTCCCTGTCGGTGTTGTTCGATTGCGCGCGTTGCGCCGCCGCCGCGCCAGCTCCGCCTCCAGATTTTCCTTTATTCGACCCCCCGTTCGCGTTTGAAATCGGTTCTCGAAAGACTTTCATGGAGTCCCACGCTTTACACCCGGGGCACTGGCCGTACCACTGCGAGTAATCTTCGCCGCAATCTTGGCACAAATATCGTTGTTTCGTCTTCCCCGCGGACGAGGAGGATCCCCCTCCTAACGCGGCTGTTGTCGATGTCGAGATTTTGTGATTTTTGTTTCCCAAACGAATGTGTTTTGTGCGTTGCGGCATTCGAATCATTCTGTTGCAGAACAAACTTCCGCTCGTCCGCCCTTTGAGGAGGAACGACGACGATAAAAAAGAAGAAGAAGACAAAGAAGAAGAAGTGGATATCATCATCGCTTTTCTGTTGTTATAATTATTAGTAGTGTTTCTACTGCTTCTGCCGATGATACATCTGCGCAACAGGAAGGTGCTTTGATGCGCGACTGCTCTAAACGCCATTTTTGTGAACAAACTTTTGGCGGGAAGTGTTTTAACTACTTATTTCAAAACATACAAAATTTCGATACTCGTTCTCATCTAACCACCACCACCACCACTACTACTACCTTCGTCCAACTCTTTCTTCTTCTTTGTCTTCTTCTTCTTCTGTGATTACCATCCGTACGAGTGCGGCCATCTGTTCGAGGGTCTTTTCTTTGTCTTTTGATCGGACATTAAAACCTTCGGGAACTTGAACATAGTTCTCGCGCGTTCCTTCTCTTCCTTGGCGTATTTACTTTTGAACGCGTCAATCATCCACTCGACTTCCTCGATTTCCTCGTGGTTCGGATCGATCGATTTTGCGGTTTGTAAATCTTTCTTTGCCTCGGTAAAATTCGCTCTGTACACGTGCGCTCGAGCTCTTCTCGTGTACAGCTTGAAATTTCCCGGCGGTTCCGGCCAAACCTCTTCGGCTTTATTTAAACGCTCGATCGCTTCTCCGTAATCCTTCATCCCGATGCACGCCGACGCGATGTTCATTAAACAAAGCGACTTGTTTTGCTCGATTTCAAATTGGCCCATTTGCCTGTCCGCGGCTTTGATGAGATTCATAATCGACAAAGCTTGTTCGTACTTCTCCTTCGCCTCTTCAAAATTTTTCTTCGCGTACTGCAAGTTACCTTCGTGTCGTAACGTGCACTGTTCGTTCAAAGCGCCGACTAAATCTTTCGATTCGACGTTGACTTTCCGATTGACTTTCTTATCGAACTGCGCGTGCCCTTCCGCGTTTGGGTTTTTCAAGTACTCGATCATGCGATATTGCAACTCCTCTTCGTCGACGTAGCCGTTATCGACGAGATCTTTCGCATGTTGAAGCATTTCAATCACGCGAGGATTTTTCGCCCACTTCCCGAAATCACCTTGTTCGTCGTTACAAAACGTCTGGATAATTCTCCTCAAGAACTTGTGTTCCATAAAAGGCGCTATGTTTTGTTGCGCCTCGTAATCAGATTCCAGCACTTTTTCTCGAAATCCACACGCCTCGATGCGATGTCCGACTCTTTCCGCTCTCCTGACTTCTTTCCTCTGATGTTCCTGAACTTTCTCTTTGTTTTCCGGTTTCATGCAAAACTGTTTGAACTGTTCCGCGAACGCGTCTTGGTCGCCTCCCATGCCTCCACCCATGCTCCCTCCTCCTCCTCCGCCACCTTCCCCGGGGTTGCCCATGATGTCCATTATTATTATATGATTTTATTACTTCGTAAAGCGGTTACTAAAAACGAAGCGTTACTGACTGACGAAAAAGACGAAAAAAAAGCGCGCGAACACAAAAAAAAGAAGGAAAATTTTAGGCTTTAGAGGATTCAGAAGAACAAAAAACTCCTGTAATAAGTGTCATCACTCTCATCATCTCGCCTCGTCATATCTTTCTTTCAACTTCTCCCAAACACGAAGACAGACAGACGACGTGCATTTGGTGTAAAGAATAATAAACAAG
>Ga0115557_1002819_pt1 | contig 11489 bp, 4 predicted proteins | sample COGITO_mtgs_1104_FD_87280 | JGI IMG/M metagenome (GOLD analysis project Ga0115557, IMG submission 87280) | Pelagic marine microbial communities from North Sea - COGITO_mtgs_110421 | ecosystem: Environmental > Aquatic > Marine > Epipelagic | place: Germany:Helgoland, sampling site Kabeltonne...
GGTAGGGGTAGGGGTAGGGAAAGATAAGGAACGAGGAGAGGAAAAACGAACGGACGGACGGGCTTTTATGTATTGTTTGGGGGTAAGGGATGTGATAGTTGTGTTTGATGTTGAGCATTTTCTTTTTTTTGTTCTTTCTTTCTTTTTCTTCGGTACAGAATGTATGTTTTTTTCTTTTACCAGACCAATCCCCGTAAAAACACACACACACACACACACACACACACACACACCAACGTACGGTTCAAAAATAGAAATGTCCATTGAAATGGCCGGTGCTGGTTAGTTCAGTTTACTGTTTGTTTACATCATAGCATAATCAACATTTTTCTTTGTTTGTTTAGTTTTTTTTCAAGGAGGGTTGTGCAATTGGAAGGAATTGTGTGTGCGCGTGCCTCCCTTCTGTCCATCATTCAGCCTGTGTCGGTTCATCCGACGACCTGCATCATGCTCCCTCTTCTCTTGAGCATGTCCCTTGGGTTCCTGGGGGTCCCGTCGTTGGAGGAGTCTGGCGTGGGCCCATTCGAATCCATTCCGAGCTTGCTCCCCCTCCTCGATATTTTCCTCTTGGCCCCGGGGATGGCCTTCCCGTGTTTGTCCGTCTTGACGCCGGCCGTGAGCATGCTCTGCTTCTTCGTGTTCTTGTCGTAGATGCTGTTCATGACGATGCAGGCCGCCTCGATCCTCTCGATCGTGTCGAGGAGCTTCTGCTGGAACTCCACGCTGACCTCCTTCATGGTTAGGTTGAACTGGCTGCTCCCGCCGTACATGCCCTTCATTTTGTCGTCCCGGACGATCTCCTGCATGGGAACGGCGACTTCCTGCTCGAGCCTCTTGCATATGTCCCTGCTCTTCTTGCACATTTTGAGCACCCTCCAAGTCCGTCCCGTTACGCTCCTCGCCAGGCTCCCGAACTCCGTCCCCCTGTAGAACTCCCCCAGGAACTTCGTCTCCAGGGTGCCGGCCATGTCCTCCTCGATGTTCTTGAATGCCGCGAGGAGCTTTTTGAGGGCCCCGGAGTCCTCGATGTCCTCCTCGCCGAAGAGGAGGACGCGGACGATGCTGCTCTTGTCGGGGTTGATGGCGATGTAGTCCGGGCTGACGGGGTCGAGGTACTTGTCGTACTCGTCCTGGGCGATGCGGATCATCTCGTCGGTGCCCCGCATGTTGCTCTCCACGTAGAAGCGGAATCCGATCAGAAACTGGTAGAACTTGAGCTGCTTCAGAGAGTGCTTGCGGGCCATGAACTTTTGGAAGGGTACCGTGAAGTATTTCATAATGTCCTCGAGCTCCATGTTGGGTGCCTTGTCGATGGCCTCCTGTTTTTTCCAGCTTTTCTGTGCGAGGCTCATGCCCAGAGCGTCCAGCAGCCTACGAACGTCGACGATGTCCTCCATGGCCACCTTCGTAAGGTAGCTGAGCTGCTCTAGCATCGTGAGCCTCTTCTTGTCCCTCTCCTTGTCCGCCTCCCGCGCCTTCCAGAACTTGGCCTTTTCGGCCTCCCTCTCCTTCTTGATGTTCAAAACGTCGGCCTCGAGGCTCGGGTGCCCGGCACGGACACCCGAGACTTCCCTCATTGTGACGCAAACGCTCTCGTGGTTCCCCCTGTGGGCGTCCTCCGTCGGGGTGCCGGCGTACCAGTCAACCACATTCGGATTGATCCCGGGGAGCTTCAGAAGGTAGTCGATTACGTTCAGCTGTTTGTTGCTGCAAGCCAAGTGGAGCATCGTCCGGCCAATGTAGTTGCCGATGTTAATATCCACGCCGTTCATCACCATGATCTTCAGGGTCTCGAGGTCCCCCTTTGCGGCGGCGGTGTTCAGGCCTTTCTCCTTCAATTTCGCGCCCCTCTCGCGGAGGATTTTCTGCACTTGCACGTGCTTGTGGCGGATGCAGTCGGCCAGGGGCGTTCCCTCCCAACCGTCGTACGGGTTGAGATTGGCCCAGTTGTCGATTAAGACCTGCACGGTCTCGACGTGACCCCCGCTGGCCGCGAAGTGCAGAGCGCTCCTCCTCCTCCTGGCCCCTCCTCGCACCCTGCCGGCGACGTTGATGTTGGGATCCGCGCCGAGGTCGAAGAGCAACCGGAGCTTCTTGACGTTGTTAGTCATTGCACCCTCGCTGACGGCCTTGGCGGCGAAGTTGGTGTCCAAGGTCGCTCCCAAGGAACGGAGGTACTTGGCCAGGTCGTCGTGCTCGTTCTCGATGGCGCTCATGAGGGCGCTCTCCTCGTTCGCGTCTTTGATGTTGATGTCCTGCATCTGCTTGCAGATCCACTTGACTGTATCGAGGTGGCCCTCGCTGGCGGCGAGGTGCAGTGGGGTCCTACCAGCGTACCCCTGGGAATCCAAGCTGACTCCGTCGTCCAAGCAGAGCTTTTTCAGCTCCGTCAGGTTACCCTTGCTCGCGGCGGTGCACATCGCGAAGACCCTCTCGTTGGACTCCTTCTTCCTGGCCTTTTCGACGGCCCGCGCGATGTCCGAGAGTTTCGAGTCCCGGTTGTGAGTGTCGGTCGTGTCCTGGCTGCTCGTCCCGCTGTAGTCACTCTTTGCGTCGTGGCTGGAGGACGCTTCACTGCCTCCTGAGCTGCTCGCTGCCTCGCTACCGTTCCCGTTCGGGTCCTTCTGGTTGAACTGCAAACTTGATGTCTTGAGCACGTTCTTGCCGATCTGCTCCTCCTCGTCAGGGTACAGCTCCAAGATCTGTTTATAGTCCTTCTTTTCCAGTACCCAGAGTTTGACGAAACTCTTGCCAGCTCTGGCGGCATTGGTGTGCCGGGTGTCGAAAAAGAAGGGGATCTCGCCCATGACGTCGCCCTCAACTAACTCTTTCTCAATCTCGCCGAGCCCGCTATCTCCGCCCGTGCTGTTCTTGCGCTTCTCATCGGCTGTCCCGCCGAGCTTCTTGCTGCTATTACTTTTCTTGGTCGTCGCCGAACCGTCTGCCCCACCGTCTTCCATACCGGACAAGTTCTGCTCGTCATTGAAAGCATCATCGTTCAAAATTTCGACAGAACCGCTTCCGATGAGGTAATAGCTCACACTAGGTTCGTTGGTCTTGAAAACGTAGCTGCCGGGTTTGAAGATCTCTTCTTTCAGGCACGTTGAGATGCTGTCCATAAAATTTGTGTTGCAGTTCTCGAATGCCCTGACCATCTTGAGGAGATGATAACACGTGTGATGAGCCACCTCTACCCTCAGATTGTGGCTGAGACTTTTAATAATCTCCCGTTCTTCTTCAGTGGAAATTGTTCCCACAGTCCCCTTCTTCCCTCCAACCAGGGCGTTGCTCATCTTTACAGTCCCGCGGATTTCCGAAATGAGATTGGGACCAAAATCGTTGTTCCCAATGTAGCTCTCGATCAGCGTGACTTCCTTTCGGATGTCAACGAGCGCTTCGTCCGCAGTCATGAAGAGCTGGCTGATGGCCCCTAAGATGTAGGCGTACGCGCTCAGGTTCAGTAACATTAAGAAAATAGTGAAAATCCTCTCTTTCTCGTTCTGAGGCATGAGTTCGCCGGCTCCCTGTCCCATTGTACTGATTGTCCCCGTAACCCAATATAAACTCATTAAGTATTGCTCAAATTTGATCCCGTTGCTGCTGACGACCCCGTAACCGCTGAACCAATACCCATCCTCGCTTGTGACGATCTTGGTGTTGTGCAAAAATGTGTCCTCGTCATCGTGATCGGTCAAAAAGAACCAGAGACACGCGGGCAAGTGTGTGAGGGCAAACAACAAAAAGGTGAAAATCCACAGCTCTACCTTGATCCTCTGGGCCTGGCTGCTGTTGTGACGCTTCGCCCGGAAATAATCTACGATGTTAGCAATCCTCAGGAGGCGAGTAAGTCGGAACCACCGAATCGTGCTGTATTTGGCGCCAATGGAGAGTCTAGTTATGAAGTCCATGGGAAAGGCGGTTATAAAGTCGCTCGTGAATCCATGGGCCAAATAATGCTTCCGAATCTTGACAGCATCGGTCACCCGGACGCTCTTTCGAGAGATGTATGTAGTGTGGAAATTCACAAAAATGTCGACCCACAGCGTCAGGTCAAAAACCCAACCGATGATCAGGAAAGAAAACGAGTCCGTGTCTCCTTTGTCGGTGTGAATGAAGCAGATCTCGTACGGAACGAAGAGAAAGTAGTAGAACGAGGTGAAGGTTGTAATCATTTTGACGTACTTGACGACGGTACTCTTCTCTGCGTCGAACATTAGTGCGCTGGAGGGTGTTCCACCCAAGTTGTTGTTGGAAGTATCTTTGTCATCTTTATCGGTGGTATCGTTCCCCTTCTCGTCTAGGCCGTCGCGATACGCAACCAGTTTTTTCTGGAACAAGCTCTTGAATAGCTGGCCGGTTTTGTCCACATCAAAAATGTCAAACAAATTGTCGATGTCTGCCTTTGAAATGTTTCCAAACAAGTGGCGCAGCATTTCGGTGAACTCCTCCCTGTCAATAGCCCCGCTGTTGTCGGCGTCATATGCACTAAATATTCCCTCTACACTATCGGCGAAATCGGTCGACAAACGAATAAGTAGCTCCTCTTCAAGACTTCGTCGAGGCTTCAGCAAGCCAAACTTATGCAGCAGTCGAGAGCAGAGTGATTTATTGGACAAATCACTTTTTTGGCTGCTGATCCCCTCTCCTCGACCATTTGCTTCGCCCACTTCGCTCTTTGTTTCGCTTCTCGGATCGTCTTCGTTCATGTCCATACTTCCCGAATCGTAATCATCACCCTCGGCATCTTTCTTGCCATCGTCGTCCACACAATTGACCCAAGTGGCAAGCAACACGACCATGTCGCTAGGATAGATGTCCTCCGCGTGACCAAATGACTGGAAGAGCTCTTCGCCATGCGAAAGTTCACCTATGATCTGCTCATTCCGCCGCAAGTTTCTCAGATTAATCCGGCCGTCTCGCTCGATATCCAGTAAATTGAAGGTTGCTTGAGCGTATTTGAACGCCATTCCAATCTTGTTAACGCGATTGTTCTTGAAATTTCCTTCGTATGTGAATGCATCCAGAGTAGCGGAACTGCTGAGAATATTTGTGAAGGAAACTTGATCTTCCTGGCCGTAATTGTGATTTGTAGATGAGTCCCCCGTCTCGGTGTTCTGCTTTCTCTCCTCGCCAATCTTGCCTTCCCCCTGGATATCCATAGGTCCTTCGTTCTCGGTCTTCCCAGTTTTCAGATTACCTTGAGCTATTATGTCCTGCAAAACGCTGTCTGTGACATTAATTCCGCTTGTCAAAAAAATGCGCTCTAGATCGTCGATTCCGACTGTATTATTGGCTGACCCCTCAGCAAAAGAATCGAATATTTCCCTAAACTCGCTAAATCCCGTCTCCATCTTGGCGAGCGAGAGCATGACTTGGTTGAAAGAGCTGAAGGTGACGTTTTGTGAGAGCAGCGACGACGCTACACCACCAGCACTGACATCGCTGGACGGAGTGAGCATTGAAATGAGCCTTTCTCCGCTTGGCTCATCCGTCTTCGCGCTAACCTCAGCGGTATTAGGCAAGCTTGTTCGCTGCTGGCTTGTGTTCATGAAGCGCTGGAGCATAAAGTGGTCGCTTCCACCGTCAAAATTGGATGGACGGCCGAAGTTATCGCGCTCTCCGTCGTCGCTATTTTTCATTCCGGAATCCATACGATCAGCACCACTTGTGCTGAAGGGCAGCAAATTCGATTCACCCCCCCCGCCATCTTCCGTCCGGAATTCGAGATAATCCTCCACAAAAGATTCCTGATTGTTTGCGGTCGTGAGTCGAGAGGAGCCGAGCTTAGAGACGGCCGACTCGATAGAGTGGCACTGGCGCGCGAGCGTCTCGCAAGAAGATTGGACGTCTTCCATCAACTTTGCGTGCAGTTGCTTCAGCTTGTGAGACGCTCGTGATCTCTTGGACTGAGTAATGACTTCTTCGTTAATTTTGACTCGAATCTCTTCGAGAGTAATGGGGCTCTCGGCGACTGTCTTGGCAAAGTCAGACATGGCGTGCGCATACGCTTTCCCACCGCAAGCCGCCAGTAGCTTGCTGCAATAAACAGACTCGCTGCTTATTGCCTCGTCAAGCGGAGTCGTGCCCCAGCGCGATCGGCAGTTGACGTTTGCCTTTGCAGACAAAAGGAAGTCGACTGCGACTGGCTGGTCAGCAATGGCAGCCACGTGCAAAGCGGCGTGAGAGTCGTAGTCGACCACGTCCACGTCAATTCCGTTCTCAACAAATAGCTTCAGCTTGGCAAGGTCGCCCTTCCTGGCGGCAGTCATGAAAGCTCCCTTCGCAGTGCTCATGTTAAGCTCACCGCCCCTCGCGAAGAGCGCGGCGGCGACAAGATCGTGACCTTTCTCGACGGCACCATCAAGCGGCGTGTGGCCCCACCGATCGTGCTTATTCACGTCCGCTTCCATGGAGAGAAGTAGCTCCACAACGCGAAGGTTGCCCTCTGCGGAGGCCAGATGGAGAGCCGATCGCCCGTCATAGTCGCTTGAATTTACGTCCACACCATGCTTGACTAGCACACGAATGCGGTCCATGTTCCCTGATCCAGCTGCTGCGCACAAATAATCCGCCGGTGAAGTATAGTTAAGCTCACTACCGTTCCGAGAAAGCAAGTCGGCAATGGTGGCGTGGTTATTGGTCACGGCATAGTGGAGCGGGTTCTTCCCGTATCGATCAAGCGCGTGAACATTCGCGCCTTCATTGATAAGACACTCAGCCGATTTTAGATTTCCTTCCGCCGCGGCCAAATGAAGCGTAGTACGCTTGTCGTAATCGCAGGCGTTAATATCCAGCCCTCGATTCAACATAGCAACCACCTTGTCCGAGTCTCCCTCACGAGCAGCGTACATCATCTCGTAAAGAGCTGTTGCGATACGCTTTTTAAGAGCGTCTCGGACAGTATTTTTCAGCTCGGCAAAAGCCTCGTCCGACTCATCTGCGCCCCCGCCTCCCTTCTTCTTCTTCTCCTTGGTGTTGGCATTTGCGTTGCCGCCCACCTTATTAGGGTCGTTGTCTGTAGTCTTGAGCTCCTCTCCATTGGGATCCAGACCCATCTCGGCCAGAAGAGACGTCACAATCAGCTGGTGCGATTCGGGATATTGTTTTAGCGCCTCGCCGTAGTCGTGCTTGGAAAGTGTCAAAACAGTCACATCGGACTCAGCAGATGCCATCACCATATGAGGCTGAGGAATCACCAAAAAAAAGGAAAGCTCACCGACAATTGAAGCCGACACGTTGTCGTTCTTTACGGCATTGATGAAAGTTTTGGCCTCTTCGTCACCATAAACCTCGAGCGAACCTTTCTGGACGAAACAGACCTCTCTCGACATATCTGCCTTCTTGAAGAGGCGTTCGCGGGGCATAAGGTACTTGTACTTCAGGAACGAAACGATTGAGGTGATGAACTGGGGAGGAGGGTACTCGAAAATGCTACAGCGAACTATGAGATCGCCGTTCTTGTGGAACGCTACCTTATCGAGGATCATGGAAGGGAGCTTTTTCAGAACGCTGATCTCCTCGCCGTTGACCTTCTTGGATTGAAAGTCGAAGTAGCCCTTCAGGCGAGCTTGCAGATCATTAGGCAGCTTGTGGGAGGAGCCGTAGACATCAATTGAGTTCATCTTTTTGCGGTAGAGGTCAGTGGATTCATCACGCTTGAGGACACTGAAGAGTGTCGAGTTCCCAAGAACATATGCATAGAACCCTACCTGCGCCATGCACAGTAAGTAGGCGTAGATCATTTCGTACGTGTTATCCGGCAGAATATCGGAGTAGCCGAGATTAGTGAGAGCCTGAAATCCCCAGTAGAGAGAGATCTCGTACTGGCTCCAGCAGTCCTTGAAGCCAAACTTTTGCAAGAGGTCAGTGGTGCTATTGTCGACAGGTTTCAAGAAGAACTCAAAGTATCGGTAGACCCAAGTCGTTTCGTCAAAATTGAAGGCCTTTGCAAATACCCACCAGGAGCAACCGATCCAGTGAGCTGAGCCAAGCAACATGATAAAAAACTTTGATAGCGCGACCTTGCGGGCATCCGAATTGACACTCAGCTCCATCGTCCGAAAGTAGAACGAGATGCTAACAAAACGCTCGCACTGGGGGAGGAGAGACAAACCGAGAGCGAGGGCATTCATGTCTGCCGAAAGGGAAATCGAGGGGATAATTGCTTTGGTGATGTAGTACGGGGCAAGGGAAAGGAAGTCGAAATAGAAAGAGTAACCCATCGACCTGTCAAGAATCTTCTCTAGCCGACAGTAACGCTTTGCGATCAGACGCAAATCAGTCACTATTTTGTGGTCCTCGTCGTCATAAAAGGCTGTGAAAAAGTTTTTGACCATGTCAATCAGAAAAAGGGAATCAGGGAAAACACGGAGCCAGGTGATTCTGGTGTCAAATATTGCATGGAAAGGAAATGACCAAATTGTGTATACCAGTAGTGTCAGCTTTATCTGATCCCAGATCTTGGCCACGTTGCCGTTGGGAAGAATCACGGAAATTTGTCTTGTTTTCTTCAGGGTCTGGGGAAATTTTAAAAACGGAGGCATTAATACAGAGGGGAAGGGAGGGGAGGGGAGGGGAGGGGAGGGGAGGGTTGGGTTAGAGATTTGTGAGCCAAAATTGGCTGCAGGATGACACGGAGGGACTAACTCAGAATATCACATAGATATTCGTCGCAGCGTCGGTGCGAGGGCGTTTTCAGAATAGATCTATTGCTCTTACTCACCATCTTGTTCTCGTTAGACATGTTGAGCATTAGATTGAAGGAAACCTGCTTGGTTTTGCTGCTCGAGGGATCCTTCAAAGCTGGTTTCAATGTTGTCCCATCGGGTAGAATCACTGTTTTTATGGCAATCTGTGATGGAGAAAGAAGGTCAGCGTCTCTGGTGACGCTGATTTTCCTTCTCGGTGTCTCATCGGTACCGTTCGTGTGTACTGTGCTCACAGTGGCATCATCTGGAGCGAGCTTTGCATTAGTGCCCATCATAGGGGGGTCGTTTTGGCGGTCACTGTTAAAAGAAAACATCTCTCCGACGGGAGTTCTACTCTCTACAAGTAGGTTGTGAAGATAATTTTCAGATTAAGTCGCCAGCTCAGGTGTAAGTCGGTCAAGCAAAAGTAAAGCAACCACCGAGGGATGATAAAAAGCACCTTGGAAAGAGATAGAGTTTTTCAAGGAACAGGTAGCTTCTTCTCTTCTGGGGGTAAAGAACGGTGGTAATGAGGTGAAGTAAGTGAGTCCTTTTATTTTGGGTATTTTCTGGTGGTTGAATTCCCCTGGTTTCTTTCCAACCTCTGGCTCCGTCCGCTGACCTCACCGCCTTTTTTTTTTTTGCTCGAGGTTCAACTTTACCAAGAATTCGCCCTACCAAGAATTTGACATTTTTTTTATTTTAGTCTCTTCCTCTCCGTGAAAGCATTCGTGACTTGTATGAGACATAAATTTGTTGGAGAAAAGTTTCTTCCATTCATAAAAACTTCCTTAAACACAGCACGCAACACTTTCCTGTTCACCATATAATTGCATACTTTTAAAAAAATGAGCAATGAGCGGACATACTTTCTCTTCTCGGTGGGCGTACATGGGGATTTTAAAGTGGTATCCGCTAAAAAAACAAAGCATTTCTTTTCCATTATTTATTTGCCAAGTAGTGTGGCAACATCATTATCATTATTCATTCATTGTCCAAATTCTAGCATTAGAGGTCGAATTGTGCAAGCGCAATACCAAATGCCTGGAACATGTTAAAGGGCTTTTTGAAATCCAGGTGAAAAGTATTGTCACTGACTCGTCCAAATTGTACGATTACTTCACTGTTAGGGCTCTGAGAAGCGCCATCATGTGATGTGTGCACAATCTGGAAGTTCTTCACGGAGGGCGTGGTCACACGACCCCTGAAATTCAGGCGATACTGGCCTCGCTCAAATGTCGGCTCCTTCGTGCAGAAGACCTCCATCCTTCCTTTGAGTCCATTCTGTTGTATCCATAATTCATTTTGTTTGTTGGAGTTTTCGGTGGGGTCCGATTGGTGAAACGAATGTGCAAAGTGGACAAGGGATATCGATATCATCTACCATTAGCATATTATAATGTTGTGAGCAATCCTCACTTAACTTCATTTAACTCACCTTGTACCTCTCGAGCATGTCACTATCTGAGCTGGTGTTGAAAGTGGTATGTACACCGTCTTCGTTGACGGCGGGGAGCATTACGTGGAGACGGCGAGGGAGCTGACCAACTTTCAACTGCTTTGTAATACTGACTTTCGTGAACTTGAAGGCTGCGAGCTGTTGCTTGCTGCTGCTGTTGGTGAAAAGAGAATACTCAGGGTTTTTCCCTCCAACTCCTTGAAGCTTGCCCATGTAGTTGCCGCTCTTCTTCGTAAAGTTCTTCTGATTAGGCGCCCCGCGACTCATGTCAAAAATGTGGTAGTTGGTCGAGGTTCGCTTCTTGATGGCCACCAGAGCAATTCGGTCCTCACCGTCTTGAACATAAAGTGTATACTTGGGTGAAAGAGTATTCTGCTGCGATCTGATGAGAGCGCACTTTACGGTGCCGGTCTCTGCCATCGGTGCTATCAGGAATCTACTGATGTTGAGCCTCTTTGCGACTTCTGTGGCACGAGTCTCCTCGTCCTGCTCCTCCTGCTCCTCTTCCAAATTATATTCCTCGTTGTCTGGGTAGCAGCTGTTATCACTGAATATGGAGGCATTTAGATCGTCACTGTCGTTGCTAGTGTTAAGTTTAGATCTCCCGACATTCTCCCAGCTGTCGCTACTGTCATAGCCAGTGTAACCATCAGTATCAAATTCTCGAATACTCTTCATGGGACTCTTTGATTTATGGTTGTAAGACTTGTTCGACATGTCTCTAAGCACACCATTGTGCTTCTTAGTAACATTCTTGGTCGTCATCGAACGAATAAAGATAAAGTTATCTTTTAAATTTTGTTAAAATTTAGTTTGTAGTTCTCCGGCCAAACAGCTAAAAAAATTCCAAAACGCTGGTATTTTATTTCAATCAGCGGCGAATGAATTGCACTTAATATGTACGGTTTCGCGATTATATAGCACTACAAGAAGTCCAGTGAAGCACGTACCATGCTTAAAAAGCTATGGTAAGTTAGACAGCAACTCCGGAACATTTACCTTCAGCAGCATGGATGGTCCCAAGAACGAGCTCAGGGGTTTTGAACATAAGTTTGAGCGATGGCACAGTAATGCAGAAACTGCTGTTAGCGCTCAGAAGAGCGTCAACAAAGAGCTGGAGCACATTGAAACCAAGATGAGGATCTTGTCCAACGCATTTGGGGACATGGACATCCTCCGAGAAAACTTTGGTGGTGGGACGAGCCCTTCTATTTCCCCCACTAACGGTATTGATGGTGATGGGTTTCGGGCGGGAGCTAGGGCTGGGGCTGGGGCTGGGGCTGGGGCTGGGGGAGGGGGGAGTGGAGTCTGGGGCGGTGGTCCTGGCATGCTAAAACCCATCA
>Ga0115557_1002821_pt1 | contig 11484 bp, 5 predicted proteins | sample COGITO_mtgs_1104_FD_87280 | JGI IMG/M metagenome (GOLD analysis project Ga0115557, IMG submission 87280) | Pelagic marine microbial communities from North Sea - COGITO_mtgs_110421 | ecosystem: Environmental > Aquatic > Marine > Epipelagic | place: Germany:Helgoland, sampling site Kabeltonne...
CCAACTTCAATGCCTTGGTTGTGAATTTTTTGGCCCATTTGGCATACTTCGGTGGAAGGAAGGCGAAGGCCTTGTCATACTTTAATTTCACAACCGCCACACCTCTTTTCAAGCTCTTCCTCAATCTACTACTTCGAAACCTACCATCGTTAGCGTTGGTATCATCAGATTCCTGCTCCTCGACGCTACTGCCGTCATCGTCGCCATTCCGCAACTCTACCACTGCCTTCATATCTCTCAACAAACCCTGGTAGCTCTCGGAGCTATCGAACAGAGCAAAGCACCTGGAATCAACCAACCCGTCTCCGGTAGCATTCAGCATCTTCAAGGATATCGAAGGGAAGAGCTTGGCGCAGCCGTCCTCGAACATTTTTGTCGTTTGTTTGCACAGAGAAACCACGTCGTCTTCCGTCATAGAATCGGTATCTTGGCATTTTCTCTCAAAGAACTCCCCGCATTTGTCCCGAAGATTCTCAAGCTGAGAGTTGTACAGTCGCGGGAGCAGAGAAGAACGAGAGGTAAAACATATTGGAGAAAATATCTCCGCCACAAGGTTGGCGCACTTACGGCGGCGCGTCAGATCGTCTATGTTGTTGTGGTGTTTGAAGACCTCGTTGGTTAGAGAAGTCACATTGTGCAAGCCGTCGATCAATATTCTGTCCACAGTCTGTGAAAAAACGGAGAGGGGGGTGGTGGTGGTGGTGGTGGTGGCGCTGTCCCCGTTCCCGTTCGACAGGTGAAGCTCTGCCATTCGCAGGTCGAGCATATTCAACCTCTTTGTTGTCTCATACGACACCTGTTGTTTCACTTTTGAGAAAGTGATTTTAACACGATTACGATCATAATTGCGATCCTGTCGTATTGATGATGATGGTGATGGTGTTGGTGATAGTGATGGTGATGGTGATGGTGATGATGTGGCCGTCGATGTGGGTGTGGGTGTGGATGCAGATGTGGGAGGGCTTCTGCGCGGAATAGATTCAGGTGTGGATTGTTGAGATGTTTGTGGGGATGCAAGTACAGGCAAAGGTTTTGGTGCGGTTGCAGGTGGTGCGGATCGTAATGTTGGTTGGGATGTGGAAGTTGAGGCGGGTGCAGGTTTATCCCTAGGTTTCTTCGTATCGCGAGCTATTCGCTCTTGCAGCAAATATGCATACAGAGTGTCGGCCAGCAAGTCCACGTCAGGCTGAGCTGCAGAGGCTGAAGAAGCCAATGTAAATTTATCCTCACTGCCCAATTGATCAAACGCTTCCTCTACGCTCTCAACACGTTTCACAGCAAGGGAAGAAGCGGAAGAAATACTTCGCATGCGGTGAAACATATCGTCGTCGTCGTCGCCGCCGCCGCCGTCGTCGTCGTCGCGGTCTCCAGACGTCGAAGAAACCACAAACGTTTTGAGGGGGGACTTCACTTTCCGACGCAATTGATCTTCCAAGTTTCGCTGCAAACCCGCAAGGATACTTTCAGTAATTTCTTCATCTCGGGAGTGTTGATGGTCGATGACTAACACTCTCGCAATGCTAGCGACCGTTTCGACTACAGTATGCACGTCTCCACTTTGGTCTGGCCCTTTCCAAAGCTCGAGTGCATCAGGGCCCAAAGAATTAAGGCTCGCCGATGAGCTGCTGATCAAGCCCACTGTCGCAGGGTTCGAATTCCTAGAGGAGTCGCTCGCTGTGACTGCCAAAAGGCACATCGTCAGAGGTACCCTCATCAGATAACTATCAACACAACAATAAAGTTTGTCTGTGCTGTGAAAAAACCTACAATTTCGAACAATTAATTGGAAAAAGAAAAAAAACAACTTCTCCACTCGAGTTGAACGTTTTACGTCAAAACTCTTCGTGTTTGACTTATGTTTGAGAGCCCCTCGACTCCCAATTAACTCTCAATTCACGCGAGCCCGTCTATTACTCCTCCTCGATTTCAAAAATTTGAGATTTCGTTTACTTAAATACATTTTCGATAAATAATTGTCTTTTCTTATATTATTTATATATGTATTATAAATTTTTGAATATAATAAATTTCAAAAAATTCTTTTATTTGATATTATATTTTTTATAATAAAATAAAATTTTTTTAAATATATAAAATTATAATAAATTTTATGAATTTTTTGAAATTTATCGATAACAAATAATTACCAATTTAATTTATATAATATTATGAAAGAAAACTATATTACAAAAACTTATTTAAGTAAACGAAATCTCAATTTGGTGAGTTTTTGCCGTTTCAGTTCCATCATCAGTCGTTCCATCATCAAGTTTCGTTGTAAACGCGTGGGCATGAATTGCCACACTGACATGGTTTTTAAGCAGGACGATATTAAAAAGAACCCCCAGAAAATTCGAAGTGTTGGGCAGAGAAAATGTCCCTGGTGTCAAAATCTCCGTCAAAATAATGCCAACAAGAAGAAGAGAGAAAAACCAGTATAATGTTATTATCTAACAGAGGTGTGTGTGTGGTTTTTGTCTATGTTACATTAACTAAGCCAAGAAAAGTTTACAACATGTCTCAGATCACATTAGCCAAAGTAAACATTTCAGTCGTACATTTTATTCATTCAAATAATCCTTTCAAAAATAATCCTTTCAAGTCTTCATCGAGGCACTTTCATCCCCCTCCCGCTCCCCCTCCCGCTTTTGCTCGCGCATCTTGAACCACAGGGTGTAGGCTGCTGGGGTTTTGACATCTTGTTCGCTGACAACTTCTGTACGGCTGTCGTCAAAATTTACCCACTGGTTGTTGTTCTTTGCATACGCGGTATAATGACCGCCCCCGAGTCCCCCGAAATGATTGCTGACAGCGAAGCAGTCATAGACGTATTCATCGTCATTTTTTGCCGAGTTCTTTTCTAAAACAAACTCTCCGATGTTGAATCCTTCGAGGTCAAAGTCGACCATATCGTCAATCTTCTGTCTTCGGTGGTTATTCGAGTAACGGAATCGCTTGAGATGGACGATGAGATTTTTTGGAGGACGGTAGATGCTAACAGTTTTCCAAGCCTGGACATGATCCTTGCAGCGAGGACAGTACCAGCTCTCGCTCTCCGTTAATTGCTCCTTCTGTGAGAACTTTCTCATGCAGTCGACGAGGCTGATGCCATCGGAGGAGCCTCCGTAGTGGCTGTCACCGCCGCTGACAATGCCATCGAGATGCTTCTTGGGTACCGTTTCAAACTCATGCTTGAAAGCACCCAAGTTGAAAGTATCCTCTAGTTTCCCCCCCCCCCTTGATTCTGGGAGAAGCATGACGAGACGAAAATTTTGGTCCAAAAAATCGCCAACCTGCTGCTGTTCGGCCTCATTACTCGAGTTCACGACTGAGTCGAATTTGCTGCAGGATTCTTGTCCCTCCGATGATAAGCTTTGCTGCTGCGGCTCGATTGAGCCAATGGTTACGAGCTTCTCAGATTGATCTGTAGCGATTTTCGAGTAAGGCACGCTGCTGTAGCCGCTGCTGCCGCTGTAATTATTGTAGGTGCTGCTGCTGTAACAACTACTATTGTTACTGTGGTAACTATTGCTGTGGTTGTAGTTTTGGTAGCTTTTTCTGGCGCCGGTCCTCAACGGAAGCCGCATAGCAATACTTGCCGATGCTTGGTTGTCGAATCTGCACAGTCTCTTAGCGATCACGGCACGCAGGCCAAAAACTGAGAGCGATTTTCGCACTCTCAACAGCAAAGGGTTTGCGAAAGCGTTTGCGATTTCCTTGAGATTGTAGCTGTCTTCTTCAAAGTTTAGCTCCACGACGATGTAATCATCATTCTCATTCTCATTGTCATTGTCTTGCTTAAACCTTTCCCCCAGTGATCCCAGTGAGCAAGAAGGTCGCTTGGATTTCATTGCATTGTCAAGATAAGCTGTCATTTTTTCCACGAGACCCTTGAACTCGACGTAATTATCGTAGGTGTCGACGTTGGCGAAAGTGAGTTTCAACTGATCGCTGGGAGGAATTGCGATCCAGGTATCGGCAATGTTGGCTCTTTTTTTTGGCCCATCAAGGCAATCTGTTGCATCGAATTCGACATCTTCCTCGTCACAATCGCTGTCGTTATCCATGCTCGCTGACCTTTCCAGGGCAACGACATCGGGGCAATGCTTGAGCAAACTGACAATTTTCGCAGCATCCTGCAAGTAACGACTCAACGCAGCAAAAGGCGCATCGGGCTTGAATACGGAGTCATTCCGCGCAGAACCAGTGGTGTATTTTCGCTTGAAGGTGGAGACATGACTTTCGTAGTCCGCCTTAGGGTTGTTCTGCGGAGGCTGCGGAGGAGAGGGCAGGGACGAAGGAAACGACGGCAAGTCTACTACAATCCCATCGAGCTGGTAGATGAAGATTCTTTCGGAGTCCGAGACTTCCACTTCCTGCTCATCCTTGAAAATGGCCCAAACCTTGCTGCTAAAGACGTCCACACACTGCAAATCTTCCCTCTTAACTCCCTCGAAACCGAGTCTCACAGCAACAAGCGTCTTCAACTTCCCATAAGAGATAGTGTCTTCAACAGTCTCAGCGAAGGGAAGGAAGTTGCCATCAAGATCAACATAAACTCCCTTAATTTTTTTCTTTCCAGGAGGGAGCTCGACTGTCAAATACATGAAGGGGTCGAAGGTGGTGCTCACCTTGTCGCAGTTGCAACACTCGACGACGCTTTTCAGCTGGCCCATGAATATGTCATGAACAGCAGAGTCATCACGAGAGAGCTTCAAGTTCCAAGCCTTTGCGCTGCTCTCCTCGTCACTTTCACCTTCTCCCTGCTCGATTTTCTCTGTCACCGGCTTACTGACTACGCGATTGGTGTCTTCATGGAGCATATCAATGATGTAGTTGGCAACCTCCTGCAGACACCGAGCGGTAAGAAGGAGACAAATCCGGGTGTTGTTAAAAGAGGAGATAAAAAAAAGAAGACAAAAGCAAATTGTCCACTCTTCAGCTGTGCTGCCTACTCCACTCCACTCTACTCTACTCACCTGCGAATCGTGCTGCTCCATGCCCATGAATTGGCTCGCATGCCTACCCAGGACATTCTTGAACTCGTGCGGCGTCGCCGCGTTGTTATAGTTATAGCTGTTGTAGGAATATGGCTGAGAATACGCGCTCTTGTGATTTTGGGTGGGCGGCATGGGCTTCCAAAGGCTCTTCAGAAGCTTCGCAAACACTCTAGCGAACTCCCCTCTCGTTCCCAGACAGTTCTCCATATTGATGTCTAGGCTAAAGTTGTATTCTTTCGCGTCGTCATTTTCATCGTCATAGCCCTCTTCGTTCCTATTCAGTTTTTCAATCCTTCTCGCCTCGTTGTAGTCAAAATACCGACGCAGATCCTCAGAGTGACTCAAACACTGCAAGGAACTGTTCATAAAACATGTGTTGCCGAGGTTTTGGAGACCCCTTCTTCCACGACTCGTATTCTCATCCGCCTCCTTCTTCTCTTCCACTTCTCTGAGGGACGACGGCACCAGAACAGAAGACACAGTGCAAGAAGAAGACAACATGCTTGATGGGCTGCTCCTACTTTTACTTCGGCTAAGCTGGGGAGATATCGGATCACCTCGGCGTTTCTTTGGAGGGATGTCGTTGGCTCCGGTGCCGTCTATTTCGCCGTCATCACCGTCTTCGTCAGAGAAACCACCACTGCCATTGCTTTGACCTGGGGGGGAAATAATGCTGCTCCCATTCGTGTTAATCCAGTCAGTACCAGGCGCGTTAATAGGCGTCATCTCAAGCGGGGTCCCTGGCGGACTCGACGCAACGCTAACTGCATCATTTACATCCACAAAGGGAATGAGATCGTTTTGATCTCGCTCGCTGTACGCTTCCAACCAGTGATTTAACGTGGCAATGCTCGGGGGAGTGACTTCGAGCAACTCAAAGCCTTCCCCGAATGACTCAGTAGCCGGAATCGGACTCGGATCAAGGGCTACTAGCAATCGAATAATCTTCTCCTGGATACTAAAGGGAAAATTGTAACCACAAAGGCTGCCAATGTCAGCCTGCTCTCTAACACTCGCCTCACCGCGAGTCTCCGTCATTTCCTCCACAATGAGGCCACAGGACGGAGAACGACGAAAACGTGGCCCGAGGACTGCGTCTTCGCCCACTAACATCTCCAAATCGTAATCGTACAACTGGTGCCATTTCAGCGGCTCCTCCACGGCATCCAGCACTTTCTCAGCGACCTCTTTGAATCCTTCAGGACCGAAATAAGAAAAGACGCCGGGAAGAAAAACGCCACAAATATTCGCGGAGTGGGGATGTTGGGGAGGGGGGGTTGTTATTGGAGATACTTTAGGGGAGTCCCACGTCCCAAAGAGTTTTACTTGGTGACCATACTGTTCCAGAGAATGCTCCTCACTCATCTTGTTCACGAGTCTGCGGCGTATCCCCCCACCGACATCGTCAGAGACTCCACTGGAAAGAATTCTCTCGTACGCTCTCGCCGTTATCGGTTTGTAATCGGCATCCTCAGCCAGGAATGGACTCAAGGGGGTGGAATTCAAAAGGTCAGTGGAGGAAGAATTTGGTGCATTGCTGGTCAGTTCATCTCGTTGATGCCGGTCTTGGGGGCCCTTATTACACAGAAGCCGACTGCTGCCGATATTCCTCGCTTCAATCGAGGGATATTGACCGCCCGATCTTTTCGCCCAGTCGATCCATGTTTCCCACCATCTCCTCGGCACAAGGATCAACACCTCATCGTAAGTGTCTTCGTCGGACGAAGACTGAGGAGCTTGGCTACGTCGTATTCGCGGCCTATTCAGCGTCATCACATCGTGATAGACGGACATCGTCTGAGACTGCTCCATGTGTGGCTCTGGGGAGGGCAGACCGAAGGGGGACTGCCCAAAAATTCAGAGTTTTTCTGAATTAGTATACAGGGTTTTTTTTTCGGAATAGCTGATAGTATTGAATTGATTGAAAAATCGGCTGGGCTGAGTTGCAGGGAAAAGATTTTCGTCAAGCGATTCCTGGGTGGCAACGTTCCGACGATTTTCATTTTTTCCCGGCAGCAGCCGATTTTGAGACCCCCAAGATTAACTATCAGACGCAATTTCGACGACCCCTAACACACAGTAGTTATGGCGCGTCGCTACGATAGCAGTACCACCACATTCAGTCCCGAAGGAAGGCTCCACCAGGTAAATTTTTACGAATCATGGCCTATGCGGGCGGGGGGAAGGGGGGGCGGTTGGCTTGTGCGGGATGCTATTGTAATGGTCGTGCGTGCCGCGGAGAAAGAAACCCTCATTCGCTGTCTATGTTGATCTGCGATTAAATACGTGGTCGACTGAGAAGAACACACCATCTGTTTGGCCATGGTGCTGGCTCTTGCTCTAGTGCTTGCTCTTGTTAGCTCTTCTTTAGAAGACAGAAGCAGTTGGGGGTTTGGTTGGAGATCTTGTTGTCGGTTTTGGTGTCCGTATCGGTGTTGGTGTCGGTGTGGCGTTGTTTTTTGTTGTCGTTACGGTTTTGACTGTCACACATTCATGACTGTCACAAGTATTGTCGCCTCTCCACTTTCAACTATTTCGCAATCTCACCCTCTGCCCTTCTCTTCTCTTCTCTTCTCTTCTCTTTCTCCCTCGCCTCGCCTCTCCTCGCCTCTCCTCGCCTCGCCTCTCCTCGCCTCGCCTCGCCTCGCGTCGCCTCGCCTCGCCTCGCCTCGCCTCAGGTGGAATATGCTATCGAGGCTATCAACAATGCTGGAACTTTGGTGGGTCTACTGACAGACAATGGGCTAGTACTTGCCTCTGAGAGAAAGGTGACCACGACGCTCCTCCAGCCGCCAAAGACTTCCGAGAAGACATACAAGATCGCGGACCATGTTTGGTGCTCTGTCGCTGGTCTCACCTCCGATGCCAATATCCTCATCAACGAAGCTCGTCTAAAGGCCGGGCGTTACTTTTATCAATACCAGGAGCCAATTCCTGTTGAGCAACTCGTTACCCACGTATCCGACCACTGCCAGGCCTATACACAATACGGAGGGCTCAGGCCGTTCGGTGTTAGCTTCCTCTTTGCTGGTTATGACAGTGAACATGGATTCCAGCTCTACCAAACAGACCCCTCAGGTAATTACTCGGGTTGGAGGGCAACAGTCGTGGGCGCTAATAATGCTGCTGGAAAAACAGTGCTCAAGTCAGAATATAAGAAGAAAGAGGAGGACGCCGATGAAGACGCCGAGGTCCCCCCCCCCACACTGAATGAGGGTCTCAAGTTAGCAGTCAAGGTTCTGAATAAAACCATGGACAACACAGTCGGTAGCAAGGAGAAAATGGAAATCTTCGTCCTCGAGCGCGACGGCGACGGCGACAATTTGAAGGCTCGCACGCTCACGGAGAAAGAAAAAGAGTCGGTGCTTTCCGAGGTCGAAGCGGAGGCTAAGGATGCTGGTGATAAGTGATGGATGTGATGGATGGATGGATGTTGTAAATGAGTGCAGAGAGTTTTTGGGAAAAACATGGGAGGTATTCAGTATTACCATTTTGTTTCCACCTACAAATTAGTATTCTACGTCAGAGCATCCAAACAACTCGACATTCCTTACCTTACTTTCATCAAAGTTTCTTGTGGAGAAAGCCACTTTCTTTGCCACCATTGAATTTACCACTAGGTATCAGAATCTTTCCCCACGCTAGCACCAGCATCCTCATCGAAACCCCCATTTACACCACCGCCGCCACTGTCCTTCCCATTGTTCACCACCCAGCTTAAAATTGCAACCCAAACAATCTCCATAAAGTCGATCCACAGTAATTTCAAATCGACTGGAATCAATGGCGAGTACGAAACTAAGTGGACTAACGGCCAAAACTTCCACGATTGCACAACGGAGGGAACCAAAACTTCGCGAGCCCGAGCGAAAGCGTCCGAAGAACTCATATCAGACAGGAGTCCATCGAGTGTCGCGTAGGCCAAATTAATAAAGACCGCAAAGAAAGTCTGATCGAGGGCAATCTTCAACACCAGTAAGGCTGGTCCACCGTTTGGGAGGATATTGAGCAGGGGCCCAGTTTCGAGAAATTGAATCCAATAGTGGAGAACCGGCCCGTGCAGGAAGAATCCAAGCAGTCCATTTCTTGCCGTCCTTGTGAGATCGAGCAAGCCGACCCGTCGCCTTCCTTCGACGAGCTGCGCTGTCAGATCTCCCCCGAGGTAGCTCACACAAGAGGTGAGAGCTTTGGTAAGAACAGGCGCAGCAACCACCGCTAGGGAGTATTTTTGCAGGCAGTCCATTGGAAGCCTCCCGAAGAGCTTCAGAGCCTCCGGGAACCAATCCGCATCCATGAATGAATCGTTCTGTAATAGTGCCGACGCCGCCAGCACGTCTGTCCAGAGCAAAGAAATCAAAGCCGCGGCAAAGCCTAGCGCAATGATTGGGCCATTCATTCTAGCATTTTTCACCTCAAAGCGGACCTCATCGTAAATGTTGGTAAGTTCAGTCTGCCGCTTACGTAGGGCGCCTTTTTCTATTTTAAGCGACTTCAGTTTCGCATCTACAGCCAAAAGCTCAGAAGAAATCGCTGAAATCTCATCCTCGATCAATTCTATACCCGAAAAACCGGCAGCATCTGAAGCAATCCAAACTCCTTTATCATCCAGCGACGAAACAACTTCCGAGGACGACTTCTGGGCAGACACATCACTCTCACCAAAGACTCTTGCCGAGAATAAAAAACGGGTGCTCGAGATACCTCGACGCGACAGCACAGGAGCCATCATCCGATTCGAATTAGCCGGTGGAGGTCGGGCCCGGCGGCGGTGACGCTGTGTATCAACGCACAGGCGCGGCCTCTGGAGAGGCAGGGGCGCCGGCGCGAGGAGGCATGCCGACGGCGCTACCAGAGCCAACATCGCCAGCAGGAAAGCTAATGTCATGGTTATCGGCTTGTCGGCACCAGACCTCCGGGCGCGGAACGCCGGCGGCTCGTGTTTGGGTTCGGCAGTTGCGACCATAAATTATTCGTTCTCTCTCAATTTTTTTTCTTATTCTTTTTTCGACGACTGGGGGGGACTCAGAGTCGACGGACGACGAGACGAGGATGAGGTGGCTTACAAACTTCCCCTCTCTGGAAAACCGGAAACTGGTAACCGGAAACTAGACGCACTTTACCCATCCCGACAATAAGCCCACTTAACTACTGGAAAAAACTGGAAACGCACTTTACCCATCCCATCCCGACAATAAGCCCACTCCCTTCAAGAATGAATATATCCTTGCAGCAAAGGGTCTTACTGATTCAGTGGGTGGTACTTGGGCTTAGTGTCTTCACTGTAATCCTATGTTCTATTTTCCTGGGCTTCCACTCAAGTTTGAGAATGGTCAAGGGTCAAGTGGGAGAAGTTCCAGTGATTGTACAATCAAATGTTGCATTAATGATTGTGATGATGGCAATTGGCTTTGCAGGCTTTTTAGTTTTTTGGCAATGCCGCCTTGCTGGTATACAAGTGGGAAAGCTGAAGGAATTCACGATTGAGCATGCGTGGTCACTGTCCAGAAGCTGTGATATGCCGGGTATAATGAAAACATCACTTCTCGTTTTCTTGCCTTTTTTTGCATTGATGGAGTACACCTCCCTTCCTGTCCTCTACATTAATCCTGAGCTCACTATTCTAATCATCTTTGTGATCGTTTTGGTCGTTGTGACTAAACCTGAAGTAAATTCTCACTTGAAATTGATAGGGGCGATTGAAAAAGGCTTCCAGAGGACATCGATGAGGCGAAATTCTTTGCGAAGAGTGTCAGAAACCATTGTCGGTAAAGCTGTTCAAACGAATGACATTGAAGGTAGGCCTAGATCCTACGCGCAAATGTTTCTTGGCTGGACTCTCAACATTTTGGCGTTTGCATGCTACCCTTTCACAGTAATTACTCTCTTCAGATCTGTGGACTTGGTGGGCCGAGTTATTATCGTGTTGTTTTTGCATCCTTTGATAATGGAGTATCTTATGCACGGTTATCGAAGCGAAGTCGGCATGACCGAGAATCATCTCTGGGAAAGGGTCGAGATTGAGCCGATGCGCGATATGATAGCAATCTTTCTCATGGAAAGCTATTTAGTCTTGTGCCGCAGAATAATGCTGTGTAACCTCGGCAGCTTCCAGGTTACAACCATAGCAATCATCATCACAGGCATAGAGGAGACTCTTTCCCGCTGCACTATTGAGCAGAGAGACGTCTGGTATCACGAAGTGTACCTCAATAAACCGGCCTTGACTGCGGATGACCTCAAGAAGAAGAAGGATATGTGGGCGGCGGCAATCCTCCATTCAATGATTGCCGAAATATGCGCTATTCTCATCTCGACATTGATGTTCATCCTGTATGCTGACAGTCGAATGGTATTCGACCTGGGATATGAGGACTCCTCCACACCAGTGGATGCCAGTGTCTTGATCTTGCAGATGATGCTCGAGCTTTTTAGTGAGCTGTCTGTCGACAGCATCTGTACCTACGTCGAGCTCAAGAACGACATA
>Ga0115557_1002827_pt1 | contig 11472 bp, 9 predicted proteins | sample COGITO_mtgs_1104_FD_87280 | JGI IMG/M metagenome (GOLD analysis project Ga0115557, IMG submission 87280) | Pelagic marine microbial communities from North Sea - COGITO_mtgs_110421 | ecosystem: Environmental > Aquatic > Marine > Epipelagic | place: Germany:Helgoland, sampling site Kabeltonne...
CGAGACTCATCGATGTCAAAAGCCTCGCAAGGAACGCAACCGATATGCTCATTGAAAAAACTGATTCGCGAAACGCCCGAGTCGAAGCTGTTTGCCACCAGCAGTTTGCCGACACTAACATCATCAACTGTGACTTCAAAAACGTCTCCAAAGTATACAGTCCCGTTGTACGAAGAACTCTCATTTGAAGCAGTCCGACGAATAGTGAGTCTGTGTGACTCGTTGGAGTTTGCCGGGATGAATATCTTACACTGTGAACCCGTAGTCAAACTCGGGTCGCTGCAGTCGTTACAGTTCCGCTTGCATGTATCAGACATTGGCAGGGCTAAATTATCACCTTTGTCCCAAAGACTAAAGAGCACTTGCTCATGGTCAGTATCCCCCCCCCCCGTTGCCTGCACCCCGTAGTAGCCTGTTGGGGAACCTTCATTGAATGCAACGGTGGTGGCAGCATAAATTCCATTTTTTCCGTACAGTCTCAACCCATCAAGGTTCCCCCAAATCACGTCATTTACCACTTCAAATGCCCCAAGATTTCCCGCAACATCCCAAATAGGTTGTGCGTAAACTGCTTTCTGTTTATTTGTCTGATTGCATGATTGAGAGCGAACGAGAGGAAGGAAGAAGAACCACCATGTTGTCACAAGAGAAAGAACAACCATCGGAGAGAAATTTCGTTCGCGTCAGCAGAGAGAATCAATCAAGCGTGTTATATGCCGAGACAAGAGACACCAACTCGAAGGGAGAAAAAAAAGGCTCCTGAAATGTATTTACTCCCTGGCCTGCAGGGTGTTAATACGGAGCTGTGGGTCTTTTTCTTGAGGCTGCCCAAAAATCAAGAGGTTTTATCTCACCTCATTCCGGGGCCGGGTTGCCTGGTTCGCTTCACCCACACAGGACAAAACAAAAAACCCCAAAAGTAAATTTTCGCGAATAAGTCGAATTGCAAACCTAACGCGTGCCTTTGTGTTAGTAATGAGACACCCTTCAAGAAACATTCTTCTGCTTTTCCTTCCCTCACTCACTCTTTGTGATGATTTTGATTCCTCCCCCCCTCCGTTTGTATCGGCCACAACTTGCTCCTTTAACTACCCCACAACTCTCCCTTACTCTTACGACTGCGAATTTGCTATTTTTGGAACCCTCCCCCACGCTGGATCCCCCATTACGAGTTCCGTCGCAGTAGGAGAGGAGGGAGATTATGGGTGCGAGCTTTATCCCACACAAGACCACTTTGAGGGCAAGTTTGTGTTACTCCCAAGGGGTGAGTGTCCATTCTATGAAAAAGCTATCAACGCACAACGTGCAGGAGCCGCCGGATTAATAGTGAGCGATAGCGAAAAGGAAGTGAACCCAGTCAGGATGAAAGGAACAGGAGAAGAAGACGAGTTGGTCATGATTCCTTCAATTATGATCTCTAGTGAATCTGGGGAACTTCTCCGATCTAAAATCCGAAGCACGGGCGCCGAGAAGGGGGTGTTATCGATCGAAATTGATCTTGATGATAAGATGGACGAAAATGGCGACGTCTTTTCCCTGAATGAAGAGTACGAACTGAAGCGGGACGTTACCCTCTCCGAATTCAGAATCCCGGAAAAAATCATGCAGCTCGGAGCTTTTTTCGCCCGGGCGGCATGGAAAGAGACGGCAAAGGTATATTTAAAGTACGCGGGGACGATCATCAAAGAGCATACGGACTATGAGATGGTTTACTCCATTGGGGAATATTTTCATAATGTGGAGGAGTCAGTTGATGAGGTGAGTTGAGTTGAGTTTATTTTAGTTGAGTTGAGTTGAGTTGAGTTGAGTTGAGTTGAGTTGAGTTGAGTTGAGTTGAGTTGAGTTGAATTGGATTGAGTTGATTTCAGATAGGTATAGTGGTGGTGACCGGAGAACGCGATCGGGACGGTTCAATTCTAACCTGATGTGTCCTTGTCGTTCCTCTGAACCATGAATGAACGCAGGGGCAGGTATATTTCAAGAGGTCGGGTATGATGATTGTTGACTTTCTTCTGGGATCCAACAAAAATGAAAGAGAGGGAAGAAAAGCAGCGAGGGAGCGTTTGCTCGACATCGTAAGTTTGATCCCAGACGGTCCCACACAGAAAGACGTACTGGAGAAAATGTGGGAGAATGGAATGTTCAAGGAATTGAAGAGTATTATTCGGAAATTGTCTGACATGCGCTCCGATCAAGTTGGGGCTGATAGCAGTTCAAATAGGCTGGGAACTACGGCGGTGCTAATATGGGCGATGGGGATTGAGGAGATTGGAATGGAGGCGGAGTTTGTGGATTTGATGAGGAGTGATTGGGCTCCCAAGCACCAGTTGGCGAAGGACCCACAGTGGAGGGAGGCAATCGACAACGCTAATGACTTTGTTGTGGCTTACCTGAAGAGAAAGAGAGCGGAATACGAGGAGTACAAGGAGGAGAAGATGGGAGAAACTATTGAGCTTTGAATGATGATAAGATGACCTTACTTTATTTATGCAGCCAAACCTTTTCACGCGTTATTATTAAAATTAGCGTTCTCTGCGCTTCTGCATCTCGATATGAGCACCTTACCCGCGAAAAAAATCGGCGTCGCGACGAAAACTCCAAACACACTGAAGTAAATGGCCAAATCCATGGTTCCCCGAAGAAAGACTCCAACAGCATGAAACGCTTTTTGGAGGGTCTTCCCCGGCGTAAAGATGGGGTTCGGTTTGATTCCCTCATCTTCAACGTCTCTGTATATCTTCTCCCGAAGGTGTACCGTCAGGGTCGAGAGGGAAGCACTTGTTTTCAGATACTTGGACTGTTGCTTGAGGCTCTCTAGATTTGCATTGACTCTGGTCAGCTCACGCTGCACTTCGAGCACATCACGGGTGATCGATGCCCTTTCCATTATCTTTATAAGCGACTTTCGCGTAGCTTCCGTAGTCTCGCTTCGAGCGACAGTGTCGATGTATTCAGATGTGACGTCTCTGGTGTGTGTAGATGATTCAAAAAGGTCGTTGCCGTTCGGTGCGATGTTGGTAATCAGAGCTTCCCTAAACTCACTGAAATTCTCTACGGGTACTCTCAGCGTCAAGTACTTTGAACGACCGTATTTGAACTGCTTCCTGCGTCGTCCTCCCTCGGAATCTTCTTCTTCCTGCCAGTAACTGTGTCGGTTTTTTTCTTCGTTCTCGCTCTCCACGAATCCAGTCTTTGTCTTCGCCATAGCATCGGCAATGTACTTCACGTGCGTGCCTATTGACGACATTCCCACATCTATACCGATGTTTCCAGTCTTTACCAGCATCCGCCCGATCTTCTCTTCTTCGGAGCCTTCCGCCTGTTGTTGTTGTTGCTCATTCATGAAATCCACAATGTCTTTGCCGAGATTTTGATTTCCTACCCCATCCGCCATACTACGTTCTTCCATCATCTCCATATCCTGAACGCCGTCAAATAGGGGGGGAGAAGCCTCTGCCATCATCGCACCGGCCATCATTGGCTCTGCCATCACCGACTTTGCCATCATCGGCGGTGATCTTTCAGGGTGCATTGCCATACGACTGGCTTTCGCTGTCCCGGTACGGGCGTTATAAAGATCAGTACTATAAACATCAGCACCACCGTCCGACATCACAGCACTCTCACTGACAACAACGCCCAGTGACAGGAGGAAGCACAGAGCTAGACATAACTTGGCTAGAGTTTGTGTGGAGAACTTGCCCACAGAGACTCTTGCCGCCTTCATCGTCCTGGTAATATACAGCGGCGGTAGCGGGTGTTCCTGGGACAATTCCTTAGCGTCGTTAGCTGCCGTTGCAGCATCAGGAGATTTTTTACGCGCTTTCATTCACAGAGAGTGATGTAAAAAGACAAAAAGACCCGAATCTTGGCAAAGTTTTTAGAGGCCTTTGTGGAGCCAGCGTTTTTTAAAGTGTAGGGGGGAGATATTGAAGGAGAATGGATTGAAGCCTTTGTGGAGCCAGCGTTTTAAAGTGTATGGGGGAGATATGAAGGAGATTGAAGTTTTTTCTCTCATTTTTCGTTAACGAGTCAAATGAAATGGAATCCCTTGGAGATTGGTCGTTATCGTCTCTGAAGGCGGCTCGCATAAAAAACTCGGCAAGATCACTCTCATTAAGTTACGAGAATACAACCCCCCTCCTGCCTATCCGCGCCTGTGGGTCAAAGATATTCAGCCTCGATAATGGGAAGGATGAAGTTGGCTATTTAGATACGAGAAACAACGTTCCGCACGTTGGCCACAACCATCCTGTGGTGGTGAAGGCTGCTGCTGCCCAACTTGCGCAAATGAATACCAACTCTCGGTATTTGCATCCTGCGCACGTGAACTTGACAAATCGTCTCCTTTCCACATTTCCTGCGTCAATGAATGCCTCAGAGGACTTCGTTGTCTTCCTTGTGAACAGTGGGAGTGAGGCGAACGACCTCGCGGTGCGCTTGGCACAAGCCAATTGGCAGCACAAGAACCCCGTTGGGTTTTCCAGGGGAGAATCTGGTGAGATAATATGTGTGGATCGAGCATATCACGGTAATACGCAAGCTACGGTTGGTTTGAGCCCGTACAAGTGGGGCCCCAATGACAGGTTCAAACCCCACAATGTCACAAAGGTTGCCTGTCCCTCCCCTTACCACGATTCTTCTGGTGTTCGCTCGACTGGGCAAGATTTTGCCAAAGAAGTTGAGGCAGTTTGTACTGCAAAGTCTGTGGCAGGGTTCATCGTGGAAAGCGGCATGAGCGTTGCAGGTGTGATACTCCCCCCCGAAGGATACTTGAAACACTGTTACGACCACGTTCGAAAGGTTGGGGGTGTCACCATCGCCGACGAGGTTCAGACTGGGTTTGGACGATTCGGAGAGCATTTTTGGGGATTTGAACAGCAGGGGGTTGAGCCGGATATAATAACTATGGGAAAACCCTTCGGCAACGGCTTGCCCCTTGCGGCATGTGTTTGTAGGCGTTCGATCTCGGACAAATTCGACGAGGCGGGTATCGAATACTTCAACACGTTTGGTGGCAATCTCGTGAGCTGCGCCGCGGGGGCCGCTGTTTTGGATGTCATCGAGGGAGAAGGGCTCATGAGGAACGCGAGAGATGTGGGAAAGCACTTGAAGGACGGGTTTGAGAAGATGAGCTCGGCTGGTACACTTGTGGGCGATGTTCGGGGTATGGGTCTATTCATTGGCGTTGAGCTCGTGATAGGAGGCGACGCTATGAAGCCGGCGACCAAACAGACGAGCAGGCTCTGCTCTATTTTAAAGGTGAGCAGCTTTCTGAGCGCGAATCACTGTGGCGATACTCTTCTGTTCTCACAGCGGCGGCGTCGCGCTTGTTGCAGGACGAGTACCACATTTTGACCTCCATTGACGGCCCAGGTTCCAACGTCATAGTGATCAAACCCCCAATGTGTTTCAGCATTGAGGACGCCGATGTATTTTTGGCGGCGTTCCAAGAAACTGAAAAGATGGTAGCAGAAATCGATTTTGAGAAAGAATTGAATTACTCCCACACGCCGACGTAGATAAAGATAGATGCAAGAAAGAAGAAGAGGAAGTTTGTTTTTCCACAATGGGGCAACTCTACATCATCTTTATGTCAGCCGGGAAGAAATCTGCAAGGGCGCTGTTTTCCGCTTCCTCGAGAGCTTCATCATCTTCATCGATGCTCTCGTTGCCAGGCTCATCCAGCTCTTCGTCGTCGTCGGATCGACCTTCGAGGTATTCAGCATCCTTTCCAGGCGGCACTTCTAGCAGCCCTTTATTGACAAGAACACGGGGGTTGAAACTAACCGTATCTCCCTCCTCCGCTACGAATGCGACACTATTTTTTTTACTCTCATCAACATTTCGAATGATCTGATTATCATTGTTGCCGTTCGATTCCATTTTCATCTCCCTAGCCTTCCGCTCGACTTCCGCCTTCATTTCTCGTTTGTACTCCTTCTGCCAGGGGGCTAGGTTCTCCTCGTCCGACTCCTCCTCGTCACTGTCAGCATTTCTCCTTTGTGGAGATTTGATGGCCTTGACGGGCGCGCGTTGCATGCTCTTATCGTTGAGTTTCGAGTAGTAGCTCTCATCCAACTCGCTGATGAGACTCATCTGCTTTTCCGTCAGCTCGAAAGCATGCTTCCACATGGGACGTTTCCGAAAGAGGGGGTTAAGGAGAAGTGATAAATTCTTTATTTGCGTGCTAACCTCAACTCTGCAACAGGAGGGGTGGGGAGGGTGGGGGGGTAGTAACAGCGGGGGGGCGAGAAAAAAATTGGTGGTTTGTGAGTGACCAGAATGAGAGAGATGATATCAGTCATCGATTATCATTATCCACAAAAATCGTAAATTCATCGGTAGCAACAATGACAATGACAATGACAATGACAATGACACACTTGTGCATTCACTACATTCAATTCGCTCGCTACTTCTCTGCTACACACTTACCTCCATTTATCGTAGGCGGTGGGATCTTTCGGAACATCATTCGGGAGAGGAAAGTCAGGAAATACTACAAGGCCACGGTTTATGGCCCAGAGAGTCAGGATCTGCATCAACTCTCGATCGAAGAGCTTCTGGAGGTAGTTGACATTTTTATCAATATTTTTCATTTCATCTAAACCGATCGACTCCCCAACTCTCGACTTTTTCGGGTCCCAATTCAAATCAACAAGACATTCTATTCCTCTGCTGTGACAAAACTGGATCAGGCTCATCTGAGACCGCCACGGGGACACTGAGAAGTGATTTCCGCGAGGCAATACCTCCGGCTTTTTGACAGGGGGCGCTGGCGAGATCAGGGATTCAATTTGCCACACCTCCAACTCTTCAAATCCAATATTCTTGATGCACCCATCCGGTTTTTGCAGAATAGAACTCAAGAGGTCCCAAGTCGCCCGCATCTGCCGAATTTGTGACATCTTATCGCGGCGATTGTGCGTCGAATTAGGTGCAGTCGGCCAAGGTAGGAGAACCAGAGTAATTTTGGGAACACCGATTCGGAGAGCAATCTCCTTCAACTTCTTCTCGAGGAGTGCCTCACTGACTACGTGGTCATCTCTCCCCAGTCGAACTACGAAACGAAAATCGCGGTTATCTATTTCTTTCTTCTCAACAGCCCTCGCCACAGCTTCTCGGACCGCCATCTCACTTCCCGGGGCTACAAAGAATGTACGAAGTGAGTTGGAACATGCCATAGAAACTAGATCAGGACACACACCAGAGGCAACGCCTTGTAATGAGATCCCAATTTGATTCGGGGTGTGAAAGATGCTCGCAGAACCAGTGTAGCTGCAGGACCACGACATTATGAACAATTCTGTGGGTGCAGAGTATGTGTTGAGTTGGTGAAGTTGGGTGTGTTGAGTTGGAGGTGTTTTTCGTGCAGGTTGTTTTGTGACTAATTCAGTGAAAGATTGTGGAAATTTGGGTGATCAAGGCTTGAGACTTGGGATTTTTAATCGCGAGGGAACGCAAAAGTCGGCTTAAAAGAAATATTATTTATGTAATGTTTTGTTTCGTTTTGGAAGTTGTTTTTTTTGAACCTTCTTCCAGGTAGGAGAAGAATACCAACTTGAATCTAACTACGTGAACAAGAAACCACCCTTGTCCCATGCCTCGATACACAAAGTACGCCAAAAACATTTTTTAAGCGCTTCATTTCACCCATCTTACCCTCGTTCAACCTTCATTACCACACAGAAAAACCCCGGGGGGCAAATCGAAGGCGTTCCACCCTGGCGGATCTCCAACTCACGGCGGCAGGCTCATACCCTCATTGGGTCAAGTCCGAGGAGATTATTCAAAAGGACACAAACGCCGGTCTTACATGCCGGTCACAAACTTAACTGCTGGTACCGGTGATGATCATTCATCTGACGTAGAGGAGGAGAACACAGGAGACTCTACCAAAAATGATAGACACACCAATCAAAAACAGCTCGATGCCGACTCCTACCTCTACTTTTCTCGGCATAGTTCGCTTCCCCTTTCTTTCCATTTGATAACACTCTCCTTACACTCCCTCTTGTGTGTGGAAAATGGACGGAGGGAGAGCATGACCAGAGTTGGCTGCGAGAGGTTCCTGGACGTGATGGAATGGCGGTTGAGTGGAAAAATTAACGAAGCAGAATTCCGACGCTGTTGGAACGAGTGGTGCGATGGGGGGAATGGAGGACCAGGACTGGGTCGGAAGAGCTCCGACCTGCAGCATCAACAAAAACAGAAAATGAACTATCATTCCCTCCCTCTCTCAAGTTTCCGAGCGATTGTCATCTCCAGGTCACCGACGCTACAGACATTGACCCTTTATCTCTCTCTGCTGATAAACGAAACCAACTTCCAGTTGATTCAACCCCCCATACAGACGACCAGCGTCCAACAATCACCGCATTTGCCTATACAATCTTCTCCTCACATGGGATCTATCGGTGTGACTCCCGATTGGATTGCCAAGCTGGAGTCTCTGTGGTGGTCTCTCGATCCCAGTGGTTATGGACTCATAGGCCCCGAGGAGATCATGTGGGTGGTGATTGCGAGGGAAGGGGATATGAGAACGTCCGGGGATGGCGTCTCCGATGAAATCGACTTGGAATATGTTGAGGCGGAGACGAGGGGATTGTGGGAGGAGATGATCACGGAATCAGTGGGCGGCGGCGATAAGCGCTACGTGTGCGGTGGCGGAAGAATGGTCACACTCTCCACTTGGAAGAGGTGGTGGGCACGGCGAGCTCTGGGCATAAAAGTAATCGAAAGTGTCAGCAAGGGGTTGAAAAAAGTCGAGGGGAATTTTGAGGGGGAGAAATTCCCGAACCTTTGGAGAAAAGCTTTCGACTCGTGCGCAAATGTTACCACAACAGATAATTCTACCCCTGCCCCTCTGGCGGCGTTCATTTTGGTAGATACGAGGAGGTACTGGAAGACGGAGTGGTGGTGTGGCTACGAGGAAAACGAGACGATTGCTGTTGACCTTTGGTCACGGTATAGGAACAAAGTGAGCGGGGGGAAGCAGTATGTCGCTTCCAATAGCGGCACTGACTTGGAGAGTGTGATGTTGGACCCGGCCTTTCACCTCATCTTTCAGGTCGTGGTGCGATACTTGGAACTTTTTGACGCCGCTTTTGATACAGGATGCAAGGGTTCGGGGGAAGCTGGAGGAGAAGAAGCGGTGCGGAAGAGTCTCCTACTCCCGAGAGCAAGGGGTTCGAACAATTTCAACAGCGGGGTTTGCTTTCATCCGGACAACGCTAGCATCAACAATATAAATGGTAACGGAAGCCTGACCGGGGGTTCGGTGATAAAAGGCGATGGGACGATGGAGCCGACGGCCAGCGAGCTTCTGCAACAGCGTCAACAACAGCAGCAGGAGCTCTTGATGGAGCAAAAAATCCTCACTTTCATGAAAGAGAAAGAAGCGGAGAAGAGGAGACGAGAAGAGGACGAACAAATGGGGGTCGTGGGGAACATGAAGAAAGCTACACCCGGATATATGAAGAGGACAAACAGTAGTCGGATGCGCAGCAGTATGACGAGCCCGACCAAATCGAAAACAAATATAGAAAAATCATTGGACGCGAATGCGACGATGAATGCGACAAGGGAGGGTGGGTCTGCTACTGCTACTGCTACTGCTACTGCTGCTTCTAGAAGCATCCTCGCCACAATGGAGCAGCATATCATTTCACGTTATAACAACAACGGGGATGTCAATGACGCTGAATCTGACGGACATAAAGACCTCCCTCCTCCAATGCCAACGGGTGCTCCCCCAATTCCGCCACAGTCATCGAATTACATTTCTTCACCGGAGATGCGAGCAATCATAGAATCATCCCTGGCCCAGGATATTCCCGATTCGGCCGAAATCGACTCTGTCTATAGGCAGCTCGTCAGCGAAGCTAGCATCGGAGATGTTCTCAGCGGGCTTCGGGGACTGGGGGAGGATAGGGAGGATGAGGTGGGAGGTATGGAGCATGGGACAAGACAACAATTCCCACAGAATGGAGAATTATTCCACTCGTCAGACCAGACAACGCAATTTTCACTTGCAAGGGAGTTGCGCGAGAATTTACAGGGGTCACAGAACGAACAACAGATCAACTCGGTCCTCAAGCTAGGGGCAAGATTTGGAGTTGGAGTTGTTGAAGGGCAAGTCTCGAACGCAAATTTTGGCTCAGCGATCAAATCGCAAACAGGCAGCGGCGAAAATGGCGAAAATAGCTCAATCCTCGCAATTGGATCTCCGCTAAGCGAGGTGCAAGCAATCGAACCAATAGTAGAAAATGTCCCAGGGCGGAGTGAGCGGATCGTGAAAAAGGCTTCGCGAGCATTTGGTCGTAAATTCGACAGATGATAGTTGGTGAAATTGTACTTGTTTGATACCCTAGGGTGGGTTCCTTTCATCTGCGAAAAAACTTACCCAATTATAGGTACGCTTCTTTTTCTAACGAAAAAACTACTCTTCTTCACTTATCGATACATATTATTCACACAAAATGAAAATGAAAATGAAAACGAAAACCCAAGCAAGAAAAAAGCGGGGGTTATCATTTGCCCAGACAAGCAATGAGCAATGTCACTGTCTGTCGTCGTGTTGTTAAGCCAGCTTCACAACTTTCAAAATAGTTTCAAGGCAATTCTTGACAATCTTGACCTGCTTTTTTGATTCCTCCAGATACTTGAAAACCTCGTCTTTCCCACCACCGGGGTTATACTCGCCGAACTGGGAAATGAAAGCCATGCTGTTGCTCATCGCAATCGCACTCTCAAAGTCTTCCTTGGCCTCAAAATACCCATCGAGCTCGTCCATGTCGACACCATCCATATTCTTCACCTTCTCCAAGACTTTCTCGATCTGAAATAGCGGATCCGTAGTGGAGCGCAAGCCAAGCGCTCGCCGGACTGGCTCCGCATCGCGCTTGCACTCCCCACCGTTCTCACGACAGGTTGTCGTCTCCTTGTCCCAGTTGTCCAGCAAATATACAACATTGTCATACCCGAGCAGTAGCCGATCCAGCTCAGCCTGTGTTGGCTTAACACTCGTTTCAGCCGAGGCAGAAGAAGGCGCAAATAAAATTGGCGCTATTAAAGGAATAGATGGAGTAAGCACAAAAGCTCGTCGGCCGATGTGTTTGGCTGGGGTGTAAAGGGGGGGGAGCAGAGCATCAATATTCCACCCAAGCAAAGCGAGTACCCAAAGATTTCGCCTCATTGCAAAATATTGGAAAACAAAATGTTGAGGGGAAAGGGAAGCTCCTGAGAAATTGTTTTAGAAATAAATTTTGAGGCGAGTTTGTCCGTTTGGCAGCAATCAATACACTAACGCCCCTCCCCACACCTACAAAGGACACCATGCACCTCATCTCTTTTGCTTTCCTTGTTTTAACCGCTGTCACCGCCGCCGTGGGCCAATATCCTAATGCCGCTGAGGGCCAATATTATCCTTGCGTCACCACAAACGCTGCCAACGGCAACTGCACAGCG
>Ga0115557_1002829_pt1 | contig 11464 bp, 5 predicted proteins | sample COGITO_mtgs_1104_FD_87280 | JGI IMG/M metagenome (GOLD analysis project Ga0115557, IMG submission 87280) | Pelagic marine microbial communities from North Sea - COGITO_mtgs_110421 | ecosystem: Environmental > Aquatic > Marine > Epipelagic | place: Germany:Helgoland, sampling site Kabeltonne...
AGAAAGACGACGACGACAAAATATACAGAAAAAACAATATGGAAACAAAACAAACGCCTCTTCTTCTATTCGTACCTTCGCGGAGTCCCCGACCTTTTCGTAATGGCCCATTCCAAACATTATTATTATTCTTCTTGTTTTAGTATTAGGAGTAGTATAATATAATAAAGAGTCAAAACACCAACAAAATTTGTGTGCAATGTGACGAGTGATTTTTTTGGAGGAGCTGCTCTTTGAGGAATTTTTGTGTAAAAATACTAGAAAAGAAAAAAAATCACGAGACCAAAAAGAGCGGAGAAAAGTTCGTTATTTTATAAAAGATATCATGGATGCGACTAAAGCACATCATCGTGAAGAAGAAGAAGACCAAGAAGAAGACCAAGAAGATGTGATGCTGTTCTTTGGACGACGAGCGACTCCGGGCAAGTGCAAGACGAGACTGGCGAAAGATTTGATGAGGATTTTGATGGTGAACGAGGAGGAGGAGGAAGAGGAGGAAGAAAGAAGGAGAAAGGGTGAAACGATGGCGGCGAGATTGTACGAGTTTTGCACGGAGAGAGTTTTGAGAGGATTTTTGTTGGGGAGAGAAGAGATGATTCGTGGTACAAATGTGTGTGCGCCTACGCCTCGTCGTCGTTATCGCGACGGGGTGATGAAGAAGCGTCTCCGGTTGGTGTTTTACGTCGCCGAAAAGGAGGAGGTTGAGAAAGTGCGAGAGTGGTTGGAGAAGAAAAATCTTCTTTTCTTTGGAGACGAGGACAAAGACGACAAAGAAGAAGAAGAAGAAGTAGGAGTCTCCTTAAGGAGGAGGAGGAAAATAGAAATCGAAGTCAAAGCGCAGGATGAGAGCACGAACGATTTAGGATTGAGAATGATACGCGCCATAAACGACGAGATCTCTTCTTATGCGAGTAGGAGTCCAGAAGATGTAGGTGAAAGGAGTCGCCGCGTCTTTCACGTGGTCGGGACGGATTATCCGGACGCCTCGTGGGAACGGTTAGAAGAGAGCACGAAGAAGATGCGAGCATCGAAACCTCTGAAGAATGACGCTCCGAAAATAGGTTTCGGGAAAGCCGAAGATGGCGGGTTTTGGCACCTGTCGACGACGTGTAGACTTAGCGAGAGTTTGTTCGGGAGCGAGGAGGAGAAATTGGTTCGGTGGAGCACGAATCACACGTTAGAAGACGCCAAAAATGCGGCAAGGAAAGTTGGGATGGTCCCACACGTGGAAGATTCGTGCGATCCTTTGTACGATATAGATACTTTAGAAGATGTTAGAAATTGGATGATTGCGACGACGACGAATAGGAAGGAGGAGAAGTCGAGCGAAGTAGAAGAGGACGAGTTTACGAAACTTGTCGGGGAAGTTGTTTGAATGCGTTGATATGAATTCAAAGTTCGGCACATAGAATGGCAGCATAATAATATACAAATCTACTACTGAGTCTAATTCGCTTTCCCTCGCAAATCTAAAAGTGATTTCACGCCAAATACTTTTTCAATACCCTTCTCGAACGCGTCCACGGAAATTTTCGGCGGCTTTGGAAACCATTTTTTATTCACGAGACGTTTGACTCTCGGAAACTGGTCTTGTCGTCGCGCCATGACGCTCAAAGCAATCAAGGAAAGCGCGCCTAGCAAACAAAAGAACGCAAAGTTAATCACGCCTGATACCGCGTGTAAAGGGAAATATAAAAGATACCTCCAAAACTCTAAATCTTCGCGCTCGCCACCGATGGGAACAGTCACCATCATTTTCGGTTCCGAACGCCATCCGCCGTGGACGTTCGCGCCGTTCCCGGGCGAAAGCTTCATGATTTTAGAAGTCAAACCAATCTCGACTTTCCTGTGAGGCTCGTGCGCTTTCAAAGTGATGCTATAAGTTGGTCCGCACTTGATGTTATCGTTGTGAAAACTAACGTCGCGGTCTAAATCGTCGTCGTCGACGAAACAATCCTCCGACGTTGGTTCTTGGTTGACTCGCATGACGAACGCGTTACTGGTTCGAATGGCGGTTCGGATATCAAACCCAGATTCCTCGGTTATTTCTTGATCGAATTCGCACAAGACGGTGAAATATCTAGACGGATAGATCGGATACGCCGACGACGATCCTTTTGCCGGTTTCTTCAATCGCAACCACCCGACGGCTTGGCCTTTGGGATATCTCAAAGGATCCGCATCTTCCTTTTCTCTCCGTTTAATACGATCCGCGAGGTGTTTCTCTCGAGGCGTCAACGCCGATACTCGTCTCACGCGCGATGCGAAGGAATCCACGACGAATAACGAGCCGCCTAAAGGCGCTAAGGCAATGTCGTTCGGCGCACCAAGACACGCTCGGAATCCGTACCCGTCCGGGAAAGTATTTTTGATGCCAAAACCCATGGATGTGGACGCTAACTGACTGGCTATCTTACATCCATCGTTGGTGACAAGCGTGGAGACTCGTGTTGCTTCCATGCGGTAATGCGCGGAATGATCCGTCCAGTTCGTGGTGGTGGTAGAGGCGGCGGATGAAGCGCTTTCCTCTTGCACTTTAGATAAACTCACGACCCGAATAGTTTGTCCGTGTAACTCTGAAACGAATAGATACAACCCGTCCGGGTGGACAGAAATCCCTACCGGGTGGTCAAACGCGCACTCGTCTAATTCTAAGCTCTTCGTACCCCATTGGTTCTTTCCGGTGCCGCTGTATCGTCGATTACTGTTCCCGTACCCGATGTTCGCGCTACTTCCGGATCGATGACAATCGATCGTTTTCGATTTCCCGTTACCGGCAATCGTGTACGTTTCCCCGGTAGCTATGACTACGGCACGAATGCGATTATTCCTCGTATCCGCGACATACAAAATCTTCCCGTCCGGCGAAGGCGCGATCCCGCTCGGTTCGTTAAATAAAACTTTCGATTTGTCTTCGCTGTCTCGAAATCCACCTTTGGAGTAACTGTTCACGTTCCCTTTGTGCGAAAAGTTCTCGTCGTTGGTGTCGTCCCCGCCTTCCCCGGTGATCCATTCCTCGGTCAACTCGTACTCGGAGGATCCTTTGTTGTGGTTGCTCACCAACGCGAAAACTGCGTTTCGCTTTTTACACGCAAAGTATACGCCCTTTAATTTATGCGTCGACACGTCAGCGTGGACCGCGATGCCGCTCACGTCTCTCACACCTAACCCGTTCTGGAGCACTTTAGTTGTCTCTAACGTTGCCGCCACGTATTCGTTGTTACTACTACTACCACCACTATCACTACCACTACCGTCGCTATTCTTTCTAGTCCCGAAATAATTCCTCTCTCGATTATTCCGAGCGATTTGCTCCTCGGATAAATCTCTCGTGTTTGCTTCGTACAACGTGCCTCGGTGTCCCGCTACGCGGTAGATGCTCTCGTCGAGTTTATCCACGATAAATATCGTCTGCCCATCCGAAGTCGCGGTAATCGGTCCCGGAATTCGAATGATTTCGTTATTATATCTACTATTTTTCTTCCCATTCTTCTTCTTTTGCGTTTGTTCTCTTTCTTCTTCGTCTCTCTCCCCGACAAACTTGAATTCTATCGTCCTCACCGCGTGTTTCGTCATTTTCGCGATATCAATCGCTCTCACTTTCCTATTCTTCCCATCAATCACGAAAACCTTATCCTCCGTCGCCGCTACGTACAACGGACCTGAAAATCTCGACACCGCGCCGTAACCGTCCGCGTATCCCGCGTGACACGACCCTCCGATCGTCGTCACGTCTCCCGGCACCTCGTCCTCTATCTTCGCCGCTCGATTCCAAGCGTACGGTTTCACTTTCCCGTTACACGTTATCCCACCGTGTATCAGCGCGTTTTGTGCCGTCGCGGACGATTTTAACGACGCGTCCGACTCGAAATCCAAATCGAACCGTTCTTCCCGCCTGTTCAAATACTTATACCTGTCCGGCGGCGGAGGAGACGAAGGAGGCGTTTTGGAGGACACAGACGAAGATCCGAAACGTTGTTTCCTCGCTCCTCTCGTCGTGCTCGCCGCTGTTTCTTTTCCTCCTCCTCGTTCCGCGTTCGCGAACAACAACATCGCGCAACTTTTACTGCCTTTTTTCGTCGTCGTCCAAGAAGACGTCGTCACCATCGTCGAGAAGAGGAACACAAAGACAAAGAAACTCCTCCTCCTCTTCGTCGTAAAACTCAACATCGTTGCGCTCGTCATCATCGTCTCATCAACACCCCGTCGTCGTCGTCGCGAAAGCGTTCGTTTTTTCTCCAGAAACTCTCTCCCTCTCTCTCTCTTTTTCGCCTCGTGGTCGTCGTCTCTTCTTCTCAGACAGAGGAATTAAAGGAAACGGAGCGGAGACAAAAGTTGTGTTTAAAGTCTTCGTGCACTCGTCATCGTTTCTCTGCGTGCGTTTTGGGTGTCTTTGTAGTGCGGCGTTTTCTCCATAAAAAGAACAGAACTTAAGACGCGCGAGAAGAAGGAAACGATGCGCGACTGCTCGTGACGCTCTTTCTCGTCTCTCTCTCTCTCTTATTAAAATGGGCGGTGGGAGCAACAACGCGAAGAAGAACGACAAAAGTCGCTCGTCGAGGAGCACACAACAACGCGTTGCTTCGAAAAAGGATTTGGACACGTTTCGGGAGATTTGTCAACTCGCGAGAATAGATTTCGAGAGGCACCGAGAGACGTTTTCCACCTCTTCGTTGAAGAAATCGAGACGAGAGAAATTGCTGGACATTTACGCGGACGTGGAACATTTAATGAACGCGAAACGAGTCAAAGAGGCGGAGAAACCGAAGATTTTGTTGAGGAAGAAGTGTTTGCAATATTTCTACGGCGGGTTGGAAGAGGAAGGAAGGGGTGGAGGCGAAGAAAAGGAAAAGGAAAAGGAGGAGGAGGAAAACAGGAATGAGGAAACGTTTGAAGACAGAGAGAAGAAAGTATCGATGGAATTGAAAAGAGCGAGAGTGAAGAAACCGAGCCGGTTTGATCAAAGCGAAATGGGCGCTTTGGTTGAAGCGGCGGGGGGCGGGACGACGAAGGTCGCGCCGCCGCCGCCGCCGCCGGCCTTGGTTGGAGTTCCGCATGGACTACCTTCTTTTCACATGCAACAACAACAACAACAACAACAACAACAAATGATGATGATGATGCCACCGTATCAGATGCAGCAGCAGCAGCAACTTTTTTATGGTCAACAACATCTGCAGCAACAACAATATCAGCATCAGGCGTATCCGATTGGAATGAGCGGGTATCAAATGCCGCCGCCGGTTCTCACGAGGCAACCGCTCGGGATGCCACCGATGAGCGTCATAAGCGGTCAAGCGCAGTACCCGTCACCACCGCCGCCGTTGCAGCAGTTTCAGGAACAACAGCCGTTGCGGTTTGGCGTGCCCTCTGCGTTAGAAAGTAGATTGACCCCCGGTGATAGTAATAGAAAGAGAGACCGCGGAGGTATAGCGATGGATGACGATTTGTACTCGAAACAAAACAAGAAGAAACGCGAGCAGAGATTTAGTAATAACGAGCATTACGGGGAAGAGATTGAGCGACCGAAGTCGGTCACGCGGACAGATTCACCTCGAGGAGAAGTGACCATGGCTGAATTGAAAACCGGGAACAAACGCGCGGTGGGAACGAATCAGTCCCTGACAAAAGCGTACATGCGCCTGACCTCAGATCCAAAAGCTTCGGATATTCGCCCTCCGGCGGTTTTAAAAAAAGCCTTGGCGTTAGTAGAAGAAAAATGGAAGAGTCGAGAATGGACGTACGATCAGTTAAAAGAGCAATTAAAGTCAATCAGACAGGATTTAACCGTGCAGCACGCGAAGGGCCCTTTGGCGGTTTCCGCGTACGAGACGCACGCGAGAGTTGCTCTAGAGCACGACGATTTAGCCGAGTATAACCAGTGTCAAACGGTTCTTAAAACGTTGCACGAACGGTACATCAATGAAGAGAAGTTTAAAGACTCGCGAGGTGAGTTTGCGGCATATAGATTACTCTACGCGTTGATCGCGGACGAAACGGCCAAGAATGGTCGCCAACTTTTCACGGAGATGATTGATTTGACCGAAGAGAACATCGAGCACGACTTTGTGAAACATGCCTTAGAAGCTATTGTTTCAGTGAAAGGCTCAGATATTGTCAAATTTTTCAAGCTTCGGAAAATAGCACCGAATTATAATTGGAACTTGATGCAAAAGCACGCGAATCGATTGCGCGGGCACGCGTTGTTGGCGTTGTGTTCCAGTCACCGCCCAACGATTCCGGTTTCATTCTTTACGACGACGTTAGGTTTTGAGAACGAAGAAGAAACGATGGAGTACTTAAAGAGCGACGAAATCAAAGCCGTACTTATCGAGAAAAAAGGCGAAACTCCGCTGGTGGATTGTAAAAACACGCAGACGGCTCTGTTGTGACATGTATATTTTTAACGCACGCATACACACAAACCAAAACACATACACACACACACACACACACAGTTTCCCTTTTTATTCGTGTATCTCTCTTTCACTTAGGCGTCGCTGGTGATGAACACAGTCGCACCAGCGATGACGAGCGCGATGATGAGAAATGGTAAACAAAAGCTCAAACCACGCCTCGCTCGCTTACTTAATTGGAATTTCCCTCTTCTCTTCTTTTCTTCTTCTTCTTCTTCTTCTCCTCTTCCTCCTCCCTTTCCTATTTCGTCGTCTTTTGATGAATTCCCGGTAACCCACTTTTCGACGGTGTGACACTCGCGCCAACTCAGCGCCGTCACCGCGATGGCTAAAAACATATCCACGCCGTAGTGCGTTTGATCCAGCGCTTCTTTACACGACGCGTGTAATACGGCTAAAAATACGACGAAACTACCCAGAGATATACCGTGCGTTGCTAAGCACAAGAAGCCAGACATGTATATGACACCGTGTCCGGAGAAGATCAAATCGTTGCACCCACCAGTTCCCCGAATTCGACTCGATCCGTATGTAATTAAATGCCAACCGTCTTCGTATTGCATCGGCGCGTCCGAAAATTGACGGTTGTAACACCCGGGCTTTGGATTTGGTACCACGGTAAGCATGAATGACACCACGCGAATGGCGCGCGCTAACGCAATCGTCGCGCACGTTCGAGCTGCAATCCCAAAAACACTTCTTGAGCTACTACTACTATTAATACTACTACTAATATTGATGCCGCTTGCAATTTGCTCTTCCGCCGGCGAGAAAGCGGCGTTAGGTGATTTGTCCTCAAACCTTCCCGCGCGTTTTTCTCCGCGCTCTTCGTCTCTACTGTTACTACGACTATTATCACTACCGTTCAACGGTCGCTCGTCCCTCGAGAGCGTTTTTTTATGATCGGTGTTCTTCTTAAAAAGCATCCTACCCAAACCTTCGCCTTCTCCGCCGAGCGTCGGTCCCAACACGCCTAAAATTACCCACGCGCCAAAATGCAAAGTCGTCCATCCGGGAAACGTACCACAAAACAATTCCTTCAAAGCTCTCGACGTCTCGCACCCGCGACGTAACCACTGATACAAGTTATCTTGCAACGACGTGTACACAAACTTATTCTCGTCCAAATGCGTAATCAACGCCACGCACACGTTTTCCGCCAACAATTGCGCGACGACCAACGCCGCGAACAAAAGCATCTTCATCGCCGGATACACCTCCCGTTCCCAGTTATACAAAGACATGGATAACAAAACCACTAAACTTACGATCGTTGTCACCATATAATCTAAAATCCTCGTCCCGGAAACTTCCACGGACGCTCTCAGTATCGGCGGAAACGCGGTCAATAAAGTCAACGCGGTCAAAGTCCGTCTCCTCTCCGCGCGGAAGTACCTCGCGATTTTTTTCGGCACTGAATGCGAGAGCGATTCTTCCCTTACGTTCTTCCCTCTTCCGTCCTCCTCCTTTTCCTCCTCCTCCTCTTCCGATGCGCTTCTCGCCGTTCCTCCTCCGCTCTTGAAATGTCTCACTAACGACCACGAATTTCTCGCCGTCGTCTGGACAATCTTATTCAACCTCTCTCTGAAAGAGTTTCGACCTCTTCCTCCTCTGTCCTCCAAATCCTCCTCCTCCTGTTTCAGAACGACGACTTCTTCTTCTTCATCGTCATCGTTGGTGTCGAAAGACGACAGCTCTCCTCCTCTTCCTCCTGCCATCATCATCTCTGTATCCACAGTTTTAGTATTCTTATGGAGCAAAAAGCGCTTAAAATTTTGTATCTAAAAAGTGCTTTTTAGATACAAAATTTGACTCGCGAAAACTAGTCTTTTTTCTTCACTCGCAAAAGAAGCAAAAATAATAAAAATATGTTTACGATCAATTCAGTATCATCATCGGCGGCAGCGTCGACGAGCAAAACCTCCTCCTCCTCCTCCTTCTCTTCCAAGAGAGCGCGGTTAATCTCAAATTTTGAGAGAAGGAGAGGAGAGGGTTTCAAAGTTCGCGCGGAACCGGCGAAACCGAAATTGAAGAAAGCGGTACGTTTTACAGTTGTTGTTGTTGTTGTTGTGTCCAATTATTATAGATTACTCACGTGTTTATTTATGTATGCAGGAGGAATTCACGGCTGGTGGAGGCGGCGCGAGAGGCTACTGCGACGTCGAAGAGATTAAGAACGCGATTAAAGAGTGCGAAGGTACGTTTTGATTTAAATCCAGAAGAGAGAAAGAAGAATATGCGATCTTCATTTCTTTTCATCATCTTACAAGAAGCATCCGAGTCACCATTATTGCCCTCTTTATGCGAAGACTGACGACAGAACTTTTACTGACATTTTTAATACTAATAATAAACAGGATTGGAAGGCAAAAAGTTAGAAGCCTGTTACGCGCAGTACGGGTGCGATATTAACATCGTGACCGATCACTACGCGAAAGTTGCCGGGGTGGAGAAGAAAAGCCAAGACGAGAAGTAGACATCCGTTTTGACGAAGCGCTACCGAAACGCGTCGTTGTACGTTGTGAAATCGAATTTAAAATAAGAATGTATATACTGCACGACCGTGATAAAAATATTATATATAGTAATGTGTTTCTAGTGGTAGTTATTTTTCTCTCTCTCTTTCGCGCCGCCGTCGTCTCTTCACCCGAGAGAGAGTTTGCTGCTTCCCTCGTTTACTTGAAGAAGCACATTTTCCCTTGATCCATCACCACTCTATAAGCGTACCTCTCTTGGACGAGCGTTTTGGCTAATTTTTGATCCTCTTCGCTATCTCCCGGAATGGCGGTGATGTGACCGTATCCTTGCGAGCGGAACCAATCGAGAGGGATGGACGGTTGACCGTAAACATCCAATCGAGCACACAAACCAGAACGCAAGAGCATTAAAGTGGTGATAAAGTTGTGCGTCGGCTCGCCTTCGTAGCCCCAGTTGGAAATACCTCGTCCTAAACCTTCGTCGTTGGCCAAGATGGAGTGGATGGTTTTACCCGCCGCTTTGGCCATCAAATACGAAGCCGCGTCCAATCGAACGGTCGTTTCCGTGATCGGTTCGGTGAGTTTCGTGAATTTGCAAAACTTAGAATCAGGCGCGCAGTACACCAACGTGTCGTGGACGTCAATGACCGAGGCAAATCGAGAAACAGTCGCGTCAAATCGTTGCCCGCTTGGGTCATACTCCGCGTCGCTGGTTAACGCACACGAACCGAGTTCGCCAGATTTGCCCATCGCCGGTAACTTGGACGAGTTCAACATCGTTCTCGGGTTGCTGTGCAACGTGGAGAGTCTCGCGGAGACTTCCGTGAGTTCTTCAGGGGGCACGTCCGGATTGATAACGGCTTCGGCGTCCGCTCTTAAGGCGGCAGCCAACTGTAAAGCCGCTGCATCCGCGCACTCGGCGTTGGCAAACTGACACGCGATGTCGAAGAGCGACAGCTTCGCGACTTCAAACATGACTCTTTGTTCCGTGTCCGCTTGGTCGATATCGTCGGCGTTTTCAGACATACCCTCGACGAGTAACGGGTTCGTTTCCGGCCCAGCGTATCGTTCGCGACCGAACGAGGCTGACGCTAACGGAACGTTTTGCACCGAAGTCGCCGTTAAGGGCGTGCCAGTGATTCTCCCTCCTGCTTTCTTTTGCTTCCCAAGCAAGCTTCGCGCGCGTCTCTTTTCGCCTTCGTCGGAAGACGCACCCGCAATCGTCTCGGCGTCTTCTTGCCCAACTTCCAACTTGGTCTCGTCTTCCGTTTGTTCTTCGTCGGAAATCGTAACGCCTTCTTCGGCAGCCAATTCTGCCTCTTCCTCTTTCTCCTCGATAATCTCTTCCTTCAACTCCTCCACGGCGTCTTTCAAATCTTCCTTCGCGTCTTGCAACTCTTCCTTCGCGTCTTCGTGTTCCGCTTGCTGCTCTTCCGTGTGTTGCACTTTATCCGTGTGCGCGGCAGTTGTTCCGGCCGGTTTCGTGTAAAAAGCGTCGTCGTATCGATCGTGAAGCTCTAATCCTGGAATCACGCCGCTCGGCGCGACGCCCGGTCTAATGCACACCTCGGGCACGCCCAACGCCGCCCATCTGGCCATAGAATCCATATTCGATCTCGATGGCACCGCTTCAGCCGCATCGTTATTCAAACCCATTTCTGCTGCTTCCTCTGCCGCCTCCTCTTGCGCTTCTTCCGCTTCTTCCGCCGCAATCTCTTCTCGATCCTCCTCGGACATCGTCTCCGACGGCGCCAACTCTTCCGAAACGTCCACCGCGTCGCCGCCGCTACTATCAACATCGAAATCACCGCCATTGCTACTCCGTCCACCTAATCCAAACTTCCTCGACGCTTGGTTCGACAATTTTTGCCCGGACGGATGGCCAATCGCAAACACCGCGATGGCGACGAGCACTAATATCGAAAAGATTATCGCCCCTGGGGAGGCAGATCCGCTCGAGCGAGAGGATTTTTGCTATAAAAGAAAAGAAAAGTGTCGTCGCGTCAGTTGATGTGCGAATGGTAAAATACAGAAAGGCTTTCAGATCATCGATCCGTGATGCTTTAAGTGCGGAAAAGGTACGTGAGAGAGAGAGAAAGAAACTCTGGAATTCGTCACCCGATCGTATCCGAAAAGGCAATCAATCAATCAAAAAGCTCAACAAAAGTGACGAAGAGAGAGAGTTTAGAGAAAAAAGAAATCAAACGACGACGTACCATTCGCTTCTCTCTCAATCGCTCCTCGTTCGCCTGCCTCACTTTCTCGCTCTCGGCGCGAATCGTATCCGCGTTGGAAGAGCGATGCTGCATGTTTTTTGTTTGTTTTTTCTTTCCCAAAGAGGTGTTTCGAAACAACCAAAAAGTAACGAAGAAAAGAGAAGGAAAACGATGGATGGCTGAAAATGAGCAATTGAAGAAGACCGGTCGTTTTAGGGTGCGTTTCGAACGAAAGAAAAAATACGCGAGGAAGACGAGCAGCGAGTCTTCTTCTTTTATGACATATAACGCGCCCGCCCGGGGAAGTGTTGCATCGAATAATAATATGAATATGTATAATATAATAAATAACTGA
>Ga0115557_1002830_pt1 | contig 11462 bp, 8 predicted proteins | sample COGITO_mtgs_1104_FD_87280 | JGI IMG/M metagenome (GOLD analysis project Ga0115557, IMG submission 87280) | Pelagic marine microbial communities from North Sea - COGITO_mtgs_110421 | ecosystem: Environmental > Aquatic > Marine > Epipelagic | place: Germany:Helgoland, sampling site Kabeltonne...
CACGTCGAGGTTTGCGACACTGTTCGTGATTTGAGATAGAAGTGACGATGCGTCGAGCGAAGTCACGTCGAGGTTTGCGACACTGTTCGTGATTTGAGATAGAAGTGACGATGCGTCGAGCGAAGTCACATCGAAATTACTAATCTTTGACGTTATATCCCCAACTTTCGATGTTAAAACGTCCATTGCAGTTGCATCGAACTGAGGTGTTGAAATTTCACCCACTTTAGACTTGACCATTTCATCGACATCACCAATCTTTTTCAATACTGACTCAACGTCAACGCCAAAATCAGGAACCGCCGTGAGAGGACGAAAAGTACGACTAGGATTGTTCCAGAGTAGAAAAGCATTGACATTGCCAAACGTCGCAGTAAAGAGTAGCGAACAAATCATGCGATGTGTATTTGTCATGATAAGAACTGCTCCAAATATTGCTGACTAATCAGTTTGTGCGGCTGCTGAGGCTATTTTTAAATGTTTGTTTTTGCCTGCCAACCACCTTTAGAGTTCAGTAAGTCGATTGGGAATGATCTTGGAAGAAATCGCCAAACTTTTATTTTCTTCAATTTAGTTTTCATAAATGTTCAATGTTCACAAGCAAGCGGTCCTAATAACACTCATTGTGCTTTCTTTTCAAGAAAAAAGTTAGTGCGTGACCTAAAACTATCTGGGACCGTATCATCATCAAAAATAAAGAGGAATTCCTACATTTAACCCCAAACGTTTTACAAATTTGGTGTGTATTGACAAATTTGATTCCTAGCTATAACAAGCCAGGGAGCTCGTCGAAGTGGATGTTTCGCTCCAAGAAGCACTGTAAATCCCACCTACAGATCGAGTGGACTATATTTAAGTATCACTTTCCGTCGATTTTTGTGCTAGCGATTGCTCAGTGGTGGCATTCTGTGGCGACAAACATTGTGTATTTCCTTTCGTCAAAGTATATGTCGTCCGCACAGCGTCAGAGCCTCTTCGACTTTTCGTTCTACCTGCTCCCGAGGCTGAAGGGATTTCTGTGGGCTCTGAGTGACTGGATCGTTTATGCCATGATCTTCCATGTGGCGTTGCTGGCCTTGGGTCGCATCTTCTGGGAGCACGGCGGCCGGCGCGGTGGCTCCCCCTATTCGAGTATGAACGGCCTCTACGCGACCCTCATCATACGCCGCTACTTTTTGACGATTACCGTCTGCCAACAGCTCCGCATCATTTCTTTCCTGACCACTCTCCTGCCATCCCCCAGGTGAGGGGATGTATATTTTTGGTGCTAGAAACCCACCCTGCTCACTCCTCGTTCGCCTCCCCTCCCCTCCCCTCCCCTCCCCAGCTGGCAGTGCTCGTACACGATTCCCCCAACATTGAATACCACGAGTGTTGTTAACTCTGTGGCCCCGGTGGAAGGAAACGGTAAGGGTTGGTCCCCTCCGTCATCCATCTCTGATATTGTTTGGCATTTCGACTCTTCCACTGGCTGTGGCGACCTCATGTTCTCCTCTCACACCATCTTCGCCGTGGCGACAACATGCATAATCTACCACTACTTCGGTTACCGTAAATTACACAAGTTAATTGCAACAGTGTCTCTCTGTTTCCTCCTCCCGTTGACACTTATGTCGAGGAAGCACTACACTATTGACGTCTTCACCGCGCTTTATGTCGTCCCCGGTATTTTCTTTATCCTCAGAACGCGCTTTCCGGATAGGAGTGATGCTGCGGGCCTCTCTAATGTATACGGAATTACGTTTGAGACAGACCCGCAGACTAACATGTCGTTTGTGCTCACTCCAAGCGGTCGGTATGAGGTCCTTTTCAGCTCCATTCCTCACGAGCTCAGAAGGCGAAAGATGACGCTGGAGGTAGATTGCGCTGCTGGTAAGGGGAGAGTAGGCTTCGACGAGAGTGACGGTGGCAGCGACTTTGGGTACGATGATTTTGGGGACGTCGAGATGGCGCATTTAGTTGTGAAGGAATGAAACAAATCTTAGATTTTTCTTTTAGCAAAACTGGCCCTGCATTCTCATTCCATTATATTCCTAGATTGCCTTCGCCGTTGCTCTGCAAGCAAGCGGAAAGGCAAAGTATGACCACTTCTGTCCTGTCGTGAGTACTCTTCTGTCGTTGTCGCAAGGACGCGCATATCTCGGCTATTCTCAAAGATCAAGTTTTTCATTCTTCTCTTGAGCTTTCTTCTCCTCGTACAGCTTGTCTATGTCACGGTTGTAGAGCATTACGGGAGAGACGAGAATCATGAAAAAACCAAGAACAATGCTCATGACCCCGAAGCCGTGGTGTTCCATAATGATTGATCCAATCACAGGTCCAAAGATGAAGCCGATTTGCACCGCCATGGTGTTCAGAGTGTACACAATTCCAGTGCTTTCATGAGAGATTTCGCTCACTTGTCCGAGCATTGCCGGGGCGCAACCGTCGACTAAACCCATCCCCAGTCCTAGGCCCAGCAGAGAAATAACCTCAATCGGGAAGTTATCTTTCGGTCCGAGAGCAAAAAATGATCCTTGCATGATCATGCCTCCCATGATGACAATCCAGCGCCCATGTTTATTTCCAAGGCCCCCAGCCAACTTACTCCCGATGACGCTCGGCACGGCACCAATAATGTACAAAATTCCAACCTCGCTGACGCTGAATCCGAATTCATCCTGCATGTACATGCCGAACGTCGACTCGAGGCAGGCAATGGCAGCATTAGCACAAAATAGAGCAACTAGAACGCAGACGACATGCTGTGTGTGTGTTGTGATGGGATATTTGTTAGTCGGAGTGGGGAGCGCATCGCGCGAAATCGTAAACTATGCGTCGTGCGTGCGCAATCGGCTATAAACGCCTCCTCACCTTGTCCCCAAACAGATTTTTAATTCGAGCCATGACAACCTTGCCGTCCTCGATTTCCTTCTTTACAACCGCCCCCTTTCCTTTTGTCGTTTGGACAGTCCCACAAAGTCCAAAGCCGCCAAATTTCTGCTTCTGCAGCTTCAAAGTAAGGGCAGCAGAACATGAAATCAGCACAATAAGGGAAATGAACGGAAGCCTCTTGTCCACCCCGTAGAGAATCCCACCCAAGGGGGGTCCCATAGTAACTCCACTGATGATGCCAGTCGCGACGATGCTCATCGCGTGTCCCAACCGCTCGTTATCCCCCACAAATACTCGTTGGATGTGAAGGAAACCGCTCGAAATGACAGCACTCGAGCTAATGCCACTGATGGCACGTGCAACGCACCACCATCCATAATCCTCTGTCATGGCAAATACGACACAACTCAAGGCTTCGATCGTCAAACCGACAACCACAGGCTCAAGATCAAAGCTGTCAACATAACGCGCCACGAAAGGGCTCGAAGTGACTTGCAACATTGCCTTCATTGAGAAGAGCAATCCAGTCTGACTCTCACTTACACCCAGCTGAGGGAAAATGGGAACCGCCATCGTCAAAAGAATATAGTCGCAGAACAGAGCCGCCCACACAACTAGTACGCTGAAATACGCCTCCCGAGGTATCATCACTTTTTTCGTCGGGTCAGAAGACGGGGAGTTGCCCATCTCACCATTCACTTTCAAAGCCTCATCAGATGTTGGAACTTCCGCTGGTGGACCATCACTTTCACTCAGAGGAACTGCATCAAACTCTTGCTCAGTCATCACAAAATGACTAGGGTTTTCAACCGAAAAAGAGTCCAAAAAGGAGCTAGTTATAAACTTCGTCCGAACTTCTTCGGATGCAACATCAAATTGCAGAAAATTTACCATTCAAAAATTAGCGATGCTCAAATTTACGGGGAGGGGAGGTTAGAAGTATGCAGCTCCCCGAAGCCTTTCGGATTTCTGAAAAATTACGAAAGGGAGGGGAGGCAGCGGGGAAAAGACGGATGTCGTGATTTGCCGACGTCAGTATTCGAGCCCTTTTTCATTAATCGGTCGAAAGGGGAATCGTATGCTGTTGTTGTCGTCGTCGGCGATTGATGTTTTGAGTTTTCTCGTGATTAAAAAATAGTGTCAAGAGATGAGGGAGGTGCGAGTCCAGATAAATTCTCAAAAAATTCCGCTTTCTTTAGCAAACCCAAACACATTTACTGCGGCATTATCTTGTTCCCACTTGGAGTTGACGATGCATTGGCCGCCTCTCCCCCCTCACCGCCCACACTCGCCGAAGAATTCTCCGAGTCTGTGCTTGCTCCCGACTCAATACTGCTCGTTTCGGTACTGCTTACTTTGGACTCGAATAACTTCTTCCCCGCTGCCTTCTCCGCCAAGCGCGTCGTCATCTTCTTGCCCCTGCTCGTCGGCTGGTTCGCAAACAAGATCCCGTACTGAATGATGTACATCTGGACCGTTACCATAATAGTCGGCGATATTGTCTCGCAAGGAGTGACCATTTGGTTCACCACGAATTGCCTGAAAAAGATGGCAGCGAATTTCATCATGGTTCCCATGATGCTCAACGCGCCGCAGATGCGACACATCAACCGAATCTTCTTGAACTGTGGGGACGGCTCCTTCGTCCCTCTGAGCTGCTTCGAAATTCGCCGTCCATACATGATGAGAATTATAGACAGCGAGCCCGCCCAGAAGAACCCGTTAAGCATCTTCACTGAATTGGTCTTCCCATCAATCGCGGCGTAGTTGTTCTGCGCACCATTCAGGCGGTATTCTAGCAGCCCACACGATACTTCGATGATGTAGGTGCTACATATTCCAATGCCGCAGAACCAAGCCGCCCACTTTGGCGTCTTCTTCGACTTGCCCCCGTCGATGATTGTGATCCAAGAACGCACCAGGATGAAACCGGCGTGGAAGGGGGACGATACGCAGATGGAAGTGGACAATGTGTAGAGTGTGTCCTGGCGGACGCGGTCTGCGAAGCCCATCACGTCGATGCAGCGCACCGTGTGGGCGAGACCGAGCAACACACCGAGAAGGAGGAGCTGTTCAGAGACATTTGGGTTCTTGACAAGGAACCAGAATTTGTTCCTGCCCTTCTTCTTTCTATCGTTGGTGAGTTTGAGGAAGAGGCAGCTGATTAAGAAGGGGACGAACGCGATTAAACAGAACATCATGCACTGCTGGTTGTACCCGTTGATCGCTTCAGAGAGCGTAATGGAGCAGTCGTTGAATTTTACGTCGCCAAACCCGGGCTCACCGTGGTCGTTCCAACCGGAGGGGACGTAGGGGAACTGACAGATGGGAACGTAGGTCCACATTGGCTCGCTACCCTTCCCGAGTGGGCCCATGAAGTTGTCAACGCAGACATAATGAATCATAGCCGACACATTATCAAAGCGGTTCGTTTGGTTGTGCTGCAAGATGGTTTGGCCGATGGAGGGTGAGTTTGGCCACGGTGTGGGGTCCATATCATCCAAATTGAGCTCGTGGAGGAGGCGATGAGCCATCGTTGTTTGCGTTTGTTGTCAGGAGTTGAGGAGGAGTTGAACTCTGGAATGATGGGAAGGGAGGGTAAATTGAGTGAATGAATATAGCTTAACTTTCAATGATGCGTGAGTCCTGGCACGGAAGTTTTATAATTTTGCACAGTGTTGAATTGCGTTGTAGAAAACTGAACACTTCGGGGGGCATTTTTTTGTTGAGTCGCGTCGGCGCGGCGAAAAAAATATATATCTGGCCCATTTCAAAATCTCTCATTGTGTTCTGTTTTTTTCATTGTGTTCGTCTCACCAAACCGTCGCCGCTTCAGTCAATGAGAACGATTAACGTACCATTTGTCAAAAAGAACTCTTGTCAAAAACAGCTCTCAATCAAAAATAAATTTTTGATGTACAATTTCCTTTTATTATATTATTTATATATTTTTTATAATTTTTTGAATTCTATAGTTTTCCAAAAATTAATTAATTGTAATTATTTTTTTTGATAATAAAATTTAAAAAAATTTAATATATAAAATAATAAAACATGTTTCATGAAATTATTTGAAAATTTTAGATTCAATAATATTCAAATATATAATTATGTAACATTATGAAAAGAAATTGTACTACAAAAATGTATTTAAGTAAACAAAATTTCAATTTTTTTTTTCTCAAAAAGCTCAGCAGGAAGTAAAGGAAAAGAAAGGGATACCAGCATGTTTGTCTCTCGATGGCGTCATTGAGATGATTGACAATAACAACAGCTCGCAGAAAACATTGTGTAACTATACCGTCCCAATGAAAACCGCCAAAAGGGCTTCCCTTTACACTTCTGCACAACCGATTCACCGATCAAATAGTAGAATGTCATGAAAACAATAGTGGGGACATGTGAATACCCTCGATGTACAATTTCCCACTGTAGTAGCACACATACCTGTGCAAAATGAAGGATCTTACTTTTGAACAATAGCAATAATAGGCGTCAAAATTTTCGAGGAGAGAAAGAGTGTTGAAAAGAAACCGAAAGATTCCAGGATGGGATCATCGGGTTCAACGGCTACGAAGGATGCCAAGATCGGTCTCCTTGACGAGAATCAAACAGCAAATAACTTGCAGCAATCCCCTTCCCCACAAACTCCTAACTCAACAACTCCATCACAATCACAATCACAATTGGACCCTCCACAACATACACCAACTCCGACCCGTTCCCCCCCCAAGACTCCGATGGGTAAGTCGGCAAAGGATCCCGTGAGGTCGAACAGTGACTCTTCATCTTCATCTTCCTCCTCAGAGAGTGAGAGTAGCTTTGACAGTAGCAGCAGCAGTGACGACAACCACCGCCGCCGTCGCAAGAGGAAGCACAAGAAGAAAAAGCGGCGAAAGAGGGAGAAGAGGAAGCGCAACCGTCAACAATCTGACAACTACACAATCGACGAAGAGGATATGCAGATGCTGGAGCTCTTGCAGGAGTTCATCTGTTACTACAATCAGGGAGACACCTTCAGTGATGGAATTGTGCGCGATACTTTAGAGAAGCTGTCCCCCGACGCTCTTAATCACCCCGACGAGAATGGCAATACTATTCTCATGCTTGCTGCGCAGTACAAGCACTTGGACCTGTGTGAGACCATAGTGGGTAAGGGTGTCGATGTCAACAAGCGAAATAAGAATGGCGAGTGCGCTCTTCACTACTCTTCCTACACGGACAGCTATTCGGAGGGGGTTGCTTCTCTGCTGATAAACAATGGTGGGCATGCAGAAGTTGTGGAGAAGCTTTATGGTTGCACTCCACTTCACTGGGCGGCGAGCAGTGGGAGCACTTCATTTTGTCGTCTCTTGTGCAATGCTGGTGCCAACCCCAACACCTTGGATAGTAACGGGACGGACGCTGTCGGATATGCGGAGCAGTGCGAAGAGGGTGTCGGGGATAGCGACTGCGCGGATTTTTTGAGGGGCGTAAAGGAGAGGATGGGGCACGCGGTCGGATTAACTTCCCCGGGTACGACTCCGTTGGGTCCGCCGAAACACAAAAGGTTTGATGAGAGTCAGTGGTCTCGCGGGGAGGATGGTGATGGCAATGGCTATTACGTAAACAACGCCACCGGTGAAAGCATATGGGAAGAAGAATACAATACTAAGAGGGCGAATGCGAATGCGAATACGGCGGCGACGGCGACTGCGACAGCGACGGCGACGGCGACCCCTGGGAGCGCCGCAGCTGCCGTTGGAGGGTTGGTCAGCGTGACGAAGGAGACTTTTGAACAGAGGATGGAGGCAATGCAGCACAAGATGGAGGAGCAACTCGTCGAACAGCTGAGGACGCTAGAGACGAAAATCAATTCTCCGATGAAATCGGTGAACGGGGGGTTCTCAGCGGCGAGTGTCACTGAAGGGGGCAATAACCAGGAACTGGGGCAAGAACTGACCAAGAAGGAGCTGGAGATCATCAGGCTCAACAAACAGATTTTAGATATGCAGTCGAACGAGAAACAAATCGAAGAGAAAACCCTTGCTCGAACAGAGAGCTTCAAGATGGAGGGGAACCCGACAGAAAATCTCAAAAAGATCAACGATCTGACTGCTCAAAATGCGACGCTCAAGGCGGCGGTGGAGGCCGCCGAGAGAATGCTCGCTGTGTCGGAGAATAGAGCACAAAGCACCGAAGAAAGAGTCGCGGAACTAGAAGGGGAGGTCGTCAGGGAGAGGAAAGCGAAGGAAGAAGCTATGGAGCTATTTAACGATAACGACTCCGTTACCGAGATAGTAAACAAGGATGTCGTCACAGCTCTGGAATTCAAGCGAAAGGAGGACCAGGAGAGGATAGCTAAACTTGAGCAGGATGTCAAGAGGAACGAAGAGCAGAAGGTGTTCGACATTGCGCAATTAGAGGACGCGGTCAAGAACAAGGAGGCGATGCTGCAGCAGGCCCTCGAGAATATCAGCAATATGAAGGAGGAGGAGATCAATGGCATGAACTTGCGCGAGGAAATGATGAACGACATGAAGAATGATTTCTTGGAGGAGAAACAAAATTTGCAGGCCCAGCTGCAGGAACAGCAATTGCTGCGCTTGTCCCAGACGACAGAACTCGAGCAGGCGAAGGAGGCCAAAGCCAAGATGATTGAGGAAATGAAATTGAACCAACAAAAGATCCAGGAGGCGAGTGGTTTGTTGGAAAACAACGAGCGGCTCCACAAGGCGCTGGGCATTGAGACAGAGCGGAGAAAAGCCTTGCACAACAAAATCGAAGACATGAAGGGGAGAATTCGCGTTTATGTCCGGATTCGCCCACTTTCCAAGAGTGAGGAGGACAAGAAATGCGAGATTAGCTGCCGAAACGAGGGCAAGAAGACCTGCTTAATCTTACCAGACGAGGACGCGAAAGATCAAGGGGCGAAGACTTGGGACTTCGATTCGGTGTTTTGTGGCCAGGTTAAAGATGGAAACACTCAGGCGAATGTCTTCAAGGACACATCGCATTTGATCACAAGCGCGGTGGATGGATTCAACGTCTGTATATTCGCTTATGGACAGACGGGTAGTGGCAAGACATTCACTATGTTCGGAGCTGGCGGGGTCGGGGGCGGGATCGATGAGAACGGCGTGGTGGACGAATTGACGGGATTGGCCCCTAGAGCGGCTAGCGAACTTTTCAAGGTGCTCAAAGAGAGGGAGGCGAGCAGTCTCATCGAGGTCAAGGCGACGATGTTCGAGTTATACAATGACGCGCTGGTAGACTTACTGGCGCCGAAAGTGTCTGCCATTGACAATCCCAATAAGCTCGTCGTTAAATTGGCGGAGCACAGCGGAACCGGAATGGTCGAGGTTCAGGGTTCAGTAGAGGAAGAGGTAAAAGATGTTAACGATCTGCTTGGGCTGTTCCAGCGGGGAGCGAAAGCACGTACTGTCGCCGCGACACAAATGAACGCCGACTCTAGTAGGAGTCACTTGATCACCTGTATAGTTACGAAAGTTACCAACAAGAGGTCAAAGAATGTCGTGGCAGGGAAACTCACACTCGTGGATCTGGCAGGCAGTGAAAGGGTCGGCAAGAGTGGTGCGACCGGACAGCAACTGAAGGAGGCGCAGTCTATCAATAAGAGCTTGAGTGCACTCGGTGACGTCATCAGTGCTTTGACCACTTCCAGCAAACACGTTCCCTACAGAAATCACCCCCTCACAATGCTCATGAGTGATAGCATCGGCGGAAACGCGAAAACGCTCATGTTCGTTTGCTGTTCCCCAGCGGACTACAACAGAAGTGAGAGCGCTAATTCCCTAGATTTCGCGAAGCGGTGCAAGGACGTGAAGAATTATAGCCAAGGCAGCGACCAGACAGCACAGCTCTTGCAAATGAAGAAGGAGCTTGCAAGGTTGCGGAAGGAAGGAGGGGGAGGGGGACCCCCCGGTCATGCGCCGCCAAAGGGCCCACCACCAAAGCGGCACCCAACTGGACCGCCAAGAGGACCACCTGGATCGCGTCGGAGTTGAAGCGGCGGTTGTGGTTTGCTTGACGAAATCGCTGTTGTTTTTGTGTTAATGCTTATGTCGGAGAAAAAAAATGTAGAAAGATGTTGGGCAAAATTGAATTTCTTACTAAATGTCTGATTATGGATGGTCCTAAATGTCCATGATTTTTGACCGTTTCCTTTTTTTTCATGCAGAGGAGGCGATTTCGATTTCACCCCCTTATCTCCGTGGTCACCGTGACACGATGACTGTGGGTTCAGAGTACTGTGACACCCGAGTACTGTAACTATCACTGAGACTTCTTCTTTACGCTTGTGATCTTATCCTTGAGGAATGTGTCGTAATTGAGCCATGCTGCCATCAGGACAAACAAAATCCCGAAAGCTAATGGAGGACCTGCCTCATCGACGACGTGATGCTTGATCATCAAGCCCAAGTTGAGGAGCCAGAAAAATGCATTCATTTCATCACTACCATTCGTAAGAGCATTCGCACACAGCCAGGCCTGCTGAAAGGCTAGTACCTCAAATAATAGCAACCCAATCACCAATGCGTCTCCCTCAAGTCCAGGGAAGGTCTCCAACAGCGGAGTCTCAGGATCCAGCTTGAAGACAAAAACATTCAGAGCGGCAAACCCTGCAAAGGCGAACCGTCCAAACTTCTCGGGGGCCATGCCAGAGGACGAAAGGCGCAGGCAGACAAAAACCGCCAAGGACATAATCATGACAGGTACCGGCGGGGACAACCCATCAATTAGAATGTGCTTGGCAAATGTTGAAAGCAGAACGTAGTTGGACCACACGAGACTTTCAACACCAGGCAGGGTCGTGAACACTATTTGCGTGATGAAAGATGCCATTACCTGAAAGTAAATTGTCACGACTTGTACAGTCTTACTATCCGTGGCGGTATTAGTACCGTGGCGAGAGTCGTAGTCGACCAAAGTGTCATTGACGACTGCCCCAGAACCCCAAGCAATGATGCTCGCACAAAGGATGAGGTACGTCGCCTTCTTGGACTTCTCTCCCCCCTTAAAGGCGTCAATATGGGAATTGATATAATCCATCTGCGGGCGCGGCGGGAAAAAAAAAGGGGGGGGGGAAGGAAACGTTAGTAGTCAAACAGCAACAATTTCGGAGAGAGCCTTTCGCGGCCATAAACCTCGGGCAATCATTCAAGCGCTTACTACAACCGCACCACAATTCCAACCACTCAACGTAGCGTACCATTTTTTAGAGGATCGACAAGAAATAGCAACTTTTTTGCTCATTTCCTTTTTGCTCTTTGGAATTTTTCATTTTCTTTCTCGCAGCTGCTCATCCAACACATTTCTGAACCTATAAACCATACACCGACTACCTGCCTTGTTTCTGGATAGTCGTATAGAATGTCGGAATTTCCTCAACGATCTCGCGAACAGAGAAAGGATGCGAATCTGAAGCGGAAGGCTGCTGCACAAGAACAGTCAGTCAGAGAGAAAAGTAGACGGGAGGCGATAAAGCCGAAGTATGCTCGACAACTGGAAAGTGAGGAGGGCGAGATGGACGAAGATACGTCAAATTTGCTCTCCCCTTTTCAAAATATACAGAAAAATGGTGAGAA
>Ga0115557_1002835_pt1 | contig 11450 bp, 9 predicted proteins | sample COGITO_mtgs_1104_FD_87280 | JGI IMG/M metagenome (GOLD analysis project Ga0115557, IMG submission 87280) | Pelagic marine microbial communities from North Sea - COGITO_mtgs_110421 | ecosystem: Environmental > Aquatic > Marine > Epipelagic | place: Germany:Helgoland, sampling site Kabeltonne...
CGTCTCTCTTCTAGTACATGCAAAACGTTCTTCACCGATAACTCTGCCGAGGTTGCGTACCTTCCATTTGCACTCTCTAAATCACTCGCGAGCTGCTCAGTCTCCTCTGCGTTTATGCCAAGTCTTCGTTTTATGACGTTTCCTAAAGTCGCGTCGTCGTGCGCGCCAAAATTACCTTCCTCGGTAAGAGAGGAGGGAACACACATCCTCGCGTTCAACACCGCATTTACCGCATCCACGTACACTTTATCCACATCGATAGTGTTATCATCATCGAGTTTATTCTTAGCATAAAAAAGCTTCTGCGAACGCAACGTCGCCGCCAACATTTCCATCTCTCTCTCGGCTTCCCCCGTCGCGTTCGCCAACCGATCGACCGCGTCATCGTTCTCTCTTCTCGCCGTTCGCGCGCGCTCCTCTTCTCTCTCAATCTCACGCGCCAACGTCTTCTCGCACCCTCGGTAAGTTCTCTCCACGCATCTCTCGTGTCGTACTTTCTGCTCGTGCGCTTCTCTCGCCAACCGCTCCCACGCGAACGCGACTCGATCGAAAGACGACGAGATATCATCCGTCCTCGCCTTCAAAGATGTCAAAGTCGTCGAATATTTTGCGACCGTTTCGCACACCGATAACGACCCGAACCACAAAAGAATCACGGAAACGATCGATAAGGAGAGTTTCGCTTTCGCCGAGCGCGTTCGCTCTTCTTTATCGACGATGGCCTCGTTCTTCTTTTCTTCTTCTTCTTCTTCCTCGAAGTCTTTTACGTCCTCCTCGTCTTTATTTTTGGTCAACAACAAAGAAGGCGTTTTGAACATTTTCTCTCTCTCTCTCTCTCTCTCTCTCTCGAAAAGGAGAAACAAAAAGAAGTTGCAGTCTCCCGGCGGCAGCGCTACTACTACTACTACTCTCCGCCAAAGAGTTTCATAAAACGACGAACGGTTCGAGTATACGAACGAGACGAGTGGTTCGCGTTCGCTTTGTTTCGCGATATAAATGAGATATAAATTCGCATGTGTCACATGTGTCAAAAATAACTCAACTCCCCCCCGGGGAATAAAAAACATTCAAAGAACACACGTTTGCGTCAGAGAATATGTCGTCGCAAAAACAATCCTACCCGCGCGTGGGCGTTGGCGTCGTCTTATTCTGCGTACAAACTGGCGAAATACTCGTCGGGAAACGAAAAGGGTCTCACGGTTCCGGCCAGTGGGCGTTACCCGGCGGCGCGTTGGAGTGGAAAGAAACGTCCTCGTCGTGCGCGAAACGAGAACTGCGCGAGGAAACCGGGATAGATTTAAACGAGGTTTGGCACGAGGAAGTGCACGACTCCCTCGACGACACCTCAGAAATCGGCGACGACAAGTGTTCTTTCCACACCTGCGAATCCATCATCGACGACAACAATCACTGGATAACACTCTTTCGCCTTTTCTTCGTGAACGAGAGCGACGTGAAAGGGAAAGAGAAAACGATGGAAAAGAACAAGTGCGAGGGATGGATTTGGCGACGTCCGGAGGACATTCAAGAGCCGATGTTTACGCCGCTCAGGAAACTGATAACGAGCGGGAAGTTGTTTCAGGTTTTGGGTTTTGGATGATATGTAATACGACCGTACTTTACTTCTTAGATGATACACAACGCGCGTAAACATCATCCGTATCAAAGGCATACCACCCAAACGTTTGTTTTTCGGGAAAAAAGCAGAGACGAATTTCAAAAGTTTCCTCATTTTGAAAGCTACGTAACGCTATTCACCCCGCGTGCGCTCCTCTGCGAAAGCGCCTAAAACGGCTCCTCAAAAGAGAGAGAGAGAGAGCGAGAGAGAGCGTGTATCATCATCCCGTCTCTTTCTCGTCGTTACTTTACGTATAAAACATTCATCACACGAAAGGAAAAACAAGAGAGTAAAATGCCGAAGGAAAAGAAAATCATCGGGACCGGAGTGAAGCAAAAAGCGCTCACCGCGGAGGAGAAGAAACGGAAAGAGGAGAAAGAAAAGCGCGAAAAGGAGCGATAACGGAAAGAACGGAAAGCCCGCGACGCGGTGGATCGAACGTTTGGCTTGAAGAACAAGAACGTGAGCTCGAAAGTGCAAACGCAAATCGCTCGAAATGTCGCCCAGGCGCCGAGTCACCTGACGCCCGAGGCGAGACGAGCGCAAGCGGAAGCGAGAGCGAGGGAGAAGAAGAAAACGAAAGAAGCGGAGATGCAAGCGAAGCGCGAGTTGGACGTGCTGATGGGAGTTATCAGCGACGTTTCTCTGAAGAGAGAGGACGAAGAGGAGGACGAGGAGGATTCGCCGAAATCGAAGCAAGAGTTGGACGCGCGCGAGGAAGAGAAGCGAAGGAAAATCGAAGAGAAGCAAAGACTTCTGAAAGAGTTGGAGAGGAAGCAGGCGGAGATGCAACGACAAGAAATCATGTCGTCGTCCGGGGTGAAACTGAAACCAGGCGACGAAGGGTACGACCCTTACGAGGATTACCCGGACGAAAATATCCTAGGCGGAGACTTCGAGGACGAGGAGGAAAGAGAACGTCTGTTTAAGCGTTTAACGAAGGCTGTGTGCGGCATCGGAAAGAAGGGCGAGGTCCGCGACGCCGTCGGCGAGATTCTAAAAACCATCGAAGACGACGACGACGAGGACAACGATGACGACGCGTGATGGGGAGAACGAGGAGAGAGGGAACGCGTATTTAGACGTAGAAGTATAGAGATAGCAGTGATCATCGAGCGTATCATCAATTCATCGTAAACGCACACGACCCACGACCAAACAAGTCCAAGAAGGAAAAAGCGCCACTTTCCACCACCCATCCAAACATCCTCCAAACATATATGGGTCGCGCGTTCTTCTCCATGACCTCCAACAACAACAACACCACTCCAATCCTCGATCACAACGGGGAGAAGCTCAAAGATGACGGCACGAGTACCGGTGTACGCAACGCCTCCTCGTTCTCCGATATCGTCCATAACATATCCACTTCGAAACAATTTCCCCAACTGAAAGCTCTCTTCTTCGTCACCGCGTGGGCGATAGCCTCGTCGTCTTTGATTTTCCTGAACAAACACCTGATGTCCGAGGCGGACTTCCACTACCCGATGATTTTGTGCAGCATGGGAGTGGCCGCGTCGTGGACGATATCGGTCGGTTTGATTTCCTTGGGAATTTCGACTGTCTCGACGAAGAAAGGACAGACGCAAATAACCGCGAGATGGTACGCCACGCATATTTTACCGATTGGAATGTTCGCGGCGTTGAGTTTAGGATTTGGGAATTACGTGTACTTATATTTGTCCGTGTCGTTTATTCAGATGTTGAAAGCGTGCGTGCCGGCGGTGACGTTGTTCGTGATGTTTTGCGCCGGGTTGGAACGGTTGGACGCGAAGGTTTTGCTCGGGGTGGCGGTGTTGACGATTGGAACAACGTTGAGCGCGTACGGGGAAATTGACTTTAAATGGATTGGAGTGGTGATGATGGTTACGAGTGAGTTTTGCGAGGCGATTAGAATGGCGGTGCTGCAATATCTGTTGGGGAATTTGAAGTTCGAATTGATCGAAGGATTGTATTGGTTCTCTCCGGCGAGTTTGGCGTGTTTGTTTATCGGGATCATGTGGTTAGAGATGCCGGCATTTGTGCGTGAAAATGGTGTTGGGAAAATTATGGAGTCGCCAAGTTTGTATATCTGCGCCGCGTTGCTTGGTTTTTTGGTGAACTATTTGACGTTAGGCGTGATTAAATCAACCAGCGGCTTGACGTTCAAAGTTTTAGGCCAGGCGAAGAACACGGCGGTGATATTGATTTCCGTGATGGTGTTCGGGTCGCAAGTAACGAGTTTACAAATCGTTGGATATACGATTAGCATGGCTGGCTTTTACGTCTACCAAATGGCCAAGATGGAACAACAAAAAGCGCTGGAGAGTGCAAACTTGGAGATGAGAAGCTCGAGCGAGCAATAGCGCGAAATGTGTTGTAATTTTTAATATTAGAGTGTACGTGTTGGTATATATAGAAAGGAAAGAATTCAGATTAATTTTAACCTCTATTCGGTGCGCCTTGCGCCCCCTGGCGTCTTTGCATTTCCTGTTGTTGCGCTTGCTGCTGCGCCAACAGCAACTCGTAGTTCTTATTTTCCGCGATGCTCGCGCCTTTGCTGATTATTTTATCAACCAACCCGTACTCGATGGCTTTCTCCGGCGTGAAATACTTTGTTCGACTCATGTCTTTCGCAATCGTTTCCTTATCTTTCCCAGTAAACGCTTGCATGAAACCAAAGTAATAGTTCTCGCACACGTCGACTTCGTTCGCTCTGACTTGCACGTCCGTGGACGTGTTAAACATTCTATTCAACCTGGGCGGCGCCGTCGCAATCTGCGCGTTTGGCAATGCCCATCGGCACCCCTTATCCCCCGCCGCTAAAATTAACGCCGCGTTCCCGTACGTCTTCCCTACCGCAACCGTGTGAATCTTCGGCTTGATATATCGCATAGTATCGATAATCGCGTACGCCTCGTTGTCCACGCCAACGACTTCGTCTCGACCATCCTTATCCTTTCCCATCGACCCCGCGCTATGAATGTACAAATACGCCGGCTTCTCCGCTTGTTCGTACCCTAAATATAACAACTCCGCAACCACCAACTCCGTCACCGCTGGCACCAAGGACATACCAATGTAACAAATTCTCGCGTTTAACAACAAACTGGGCAAATCCGGCGGCGCCACGGCGCCGGCGGGCGCCATCCCTCCCGCCATCATCGTCGCCCCGGACATATTCCCACTCTCCGGAGGATTCGCGTCCGATGGAAACTGATCGCGATAGCTCATCCTCGCCGAAATCGTATCCGTCGAAACCAAGCTTTTCGCTTGCGCGTTTCTCGTTTGCTCCGGCGTCAACCCGAACAAACGAATTTGGCTCTCCGTCAACCCTTTCAAGGATGCTTTTCGTTCCATGTCCGCCTGTTTTACCGCGGCGGCTTTTTCCGGCGTCCAGAGTTCATCGTGTCCAAAGTTTAATAACCCGGACGCTTTAATACTGCTCGTCTCGTTCGTCTGTCGTTTATTTCTTCTGTTGTTTCTTCTGTTCTCGTTCCTCGCGACGGCACATCTCCTCGTAAAATTTGCCCCAATCGTCCTCCTCGAGGAAATCGACGTCTCCCCGGCGCTCGCGTTGCTCAAAAAAGCCGTGCGCATTCTTCAACAACAAGTTCTTTCGTATTTAATAAATCTCCTCCTCTTTTCGAAGATGAACGATACTCAATTCGCGAAAACACAAAAACGTTCTTTTCGCGAGTACTTTTTTCCGTTCAAAAGTGCGCTCTCACCTTCGCAACGATACGCGCGAGAAAGAAGAGCGTTTTTACGCGTAATAAGTCGCGTGTAGATTCGGTTGAAGAAAATTTTGCTTCTTTTTTATGAAGCCTTTGGACGAGGCAGAGAGGAGGTCAAATTTTTTTTAGGAAGAGACGAAAAAAAGTTCAAAATCTGATGAAAAACGACAGAACCAACGCCTCCCATGGCGACATCGTCATCATCATCATCGTCCGGAAGGGCCGCTTTGTTGTGTACTCCTGATAAAAAAAAAGAAACCAAATCTCGAAACGCGTGGGGAAAACCACCCAAAAGCATTTATCATCCCGGAAGGAGAAGGCGTTTGACGTCGTCGAGGAGGATCGGTGTTGGTTTTTCTTCCTCGGGAGACGAGGACGACGAAAACGTGAGAACTTCATCATCGTCGTCGTCGTCGTTCGTGAAGTTGACGTGTCCGATATGCACGCGAAGAGTTTTAGAGGAGAGGGCTAAAGACGTGTGCTGCGGGAAAACGTGGACGATTGAACGAAAGAACGCGTACGAGTACACAGATTTAGAGATTTCGAGAAACGCGAACTCGTTTCGAGAGGCAAAGCTAAGCGGAACGTCTCTGTTTGAAACGCCGATTGTGAGCAACGCCTACGAAAGGGGCTGGCGAGATTCCTTCGCCTGGGCTGGGTTTCCCGGGAAGGAGAAGGAGTTTGACGTCGCGATGCGGTTCGTCAGAGAGAATACTAATCAAAGACAACAACAAAATCAAAAGCAGCAACTTGGAGAAGTCGTTTTAGATGTTTCGTGCGGATCTGGTTTGTTCGCGAGAAAGTTTGTCGATTCGAAGGCGTTCGCGAGAGTCGTCGCGAGCGACTTTTCGGAGAACATGTTGATAGAAGCGAGTCAGTTTGCGCGAGAGGAAAACATTGATGCAAACGTGATCACGTTTGTACGCGCGGATGTTGGACGCTTACCTTTTGAGACGGGTAGCGTAGATGTTGTGCACGCCGGTGCAGCTCTGCATTGCTGGCCTTCGCCGACGCAAGCCGTGGCTGAAATTTCGAGAGTATTGAAACCGGGCGGCACTTTCGTAGCCTCTACGTTTCTCGATCCGAGCGCGAACTTGAACAACGACGATTTGACGAAACCGTTTTCGGATTTCTTCAGGGACGCTAAATTAGGTACCGGAGGCGCGTTTAATCGGTTTTGGACGGAACAAGAGCTCAAAGATTTATGCCAAATGGTTGGCTTGGAAGATTTCAAACGCGAACGCGAGCGACAATACATTCTCTTCGCCGTGAAAAAGAACTCGGTGAGGTGCGAAGACGACGACGAAGTCGAGGAGTGTGATATCGTTTTATCCATGGACGAGAAAGGGCAATAAAGCTTCATAGTGCACGTATAATAGTAATACTCAACGCAACGCTGTAAATTATTTTTATTATGTATTTGTGGGTTACCACCAACTCTACTACGTTTATTACTTCGTTTTACGCTTCGACGACGTGTTCTTGTAACTCTTCATGTAAAAGTTACCGAACAAAACCAACATGTTCGCCATGACGAACATTTGCGAATACGGTAAAATCTTCAAGCACTTCGTGTACAACAAAACGTAAACCGCGTGGCAAAACACCACCATGAACTGTAACAATTGAAGTTGCGTGATGTACCTCTTCCACGGCACCGCTACACCCATCAACGCCATGGCGTAATACGAATACATCACCACGTGAATGAACGAGTTGCACAAAGCGCCAAAGTACATGTCCACGCACGGCGCCTGGTTAATCGTCCAGCACACCATCCACCACGCCCACACCAACAGCACGTGATGATACACGTGCAAAAACGACACTTGCTTTTCTTTCTTTCTCAAAATCATCCACACCGTATCCAACAACTCCAAATATTTGTTGTTGTAATGCAACCAAACCCCCAACGCGACGCCGAACGTTCGCGTATCGTTCCATCGACACGTTTCCCCCCAAACCTTGAAATTATTCGTCTTGATTTCACTCACGAACAAATAACACACGTACACGTTAAATAACGTCTGATACACGTTATACACCAACATCAACGCTTTCGGATTAAACGGCTCGGCGCGCTTTCGCATGATTTTCGGGCCAACGAAAACCATCGTCAAATACAACAAAGACGCAATCAACGGCGCTTCAAACGATAACCCATCGATCCATTTCAACGCGGATATTTTCGTCCCGTTTCTGTTCAAACTCGCATTACGAGTCGTCCTCAACACGTACGAGTAAAGCTGGTGAAAATACACGCCAAAGCATGCCAACGCGATGAAGACGCCCGTTTTCGTCGTCGAATCTTTTCCCATTTTATTCTGTCGTTTTACCCAAAAGTGTTCTCAAATGGAGTGATTGATGCGTGTTAAATATAATAAATAAGGGCTCGTTTTCCGTACGTTTGCGCTCGTTTAAGCGAATGCCTTCTCTTTCGTGTCGCGCGTTGGTCGAAATCGCTCCTCTTTCCGAGCTTTTGTTCTCGTCAAAAGTCCTCCTCAGTAAAGAGTTTTGATGAGAGTTTTGAGAGAAAAATTCTGGCGACGAGACTTCCCCAAAAGAGGAGTTTTGGATAAAGAAAATATCCATCCCCAGAAATACGACTTTTCATTAAAAGCAAAGACGATGACGACGACGACGACGATGCGGTCGGTGCCGTTAGGGTTACCACCTGGCGTGACTCAGGGAAACGTTCAACAGCAGCGGCGCCTTTGTTCTTCTTTTGGAAGAAGAAGAAGAAGAAGAACATCTTTTCATCATCCAAAGAAGCGTATCTCCTTTTCGATTGGAGCGACGACGGAGACGACGGAGACATCATCATTTTCTTCGTCGAAGACAGAAGAAGAGGCGTGGAATGAAGACGATATCGATAACATCGCGTTCGTGGATTTAGCGAAGGAAGAATCGACGGCCATCTCGAACAAATCCGGCGCCGGGGCAACCATGGCGGCACCGGACTGGATGACGCAATTGAACAGACTGTGGGGAGGCGCGAGTGAGATTCCAGTCGCGGATGCCAAGTTGGACGACATCACCGGATTATTAGGTGGTGGTCTGTTTCAACCGTTGTTTAAGTGGATGAAAGAGGCGGGACCGGTGTATTTGTTGCCAACTGGGCCGATTACTTCGTACGTGGTTATTAGCGACCCGGCGTGCGTGAAGCACGTGTTGTTTAACTACGGATCGAAGTATATTAAAGGGACGATTGCCGAAGCTGGGGAGTTTTTGTTCGGAAAAGGCGTCGCGTTGCAAGAGTTAGAACCTTGGAAGATGCGAAGGAAAGCAGTTGCGCCAGCTTTGCACAGGGCATACGTGGAAGCGATGGTCGATCGGACGTTTGGGCAGTGTGCGAATAAAATGGTGGAGACGATGGAAAAGACAAACGGGGGGAAGAGCATTAACATTGAGAGCAAATTTTCGCAAGCCGCGTTAGATATTATTGGCATTTCCGTGTTCAACTATGATTTTAACGCGTTGGAGACAGCGGCGCCGGTGATTCAGGCGACGTATACGGCGTTGAAAGAAGTGGAAACGAGGTCGATGGATTTGTTGCCGACGTGGCGATTGCCGGAGGAGTTTTTGAGAGCGGTATCACCAAGACAAAAAGCGGCGCAAGACGCCGTGGTGATTATTAGAGATGTCACGACACGGTTAGTGGAAGAGTGTAAGAAGATGGTCGAGGAAGAGGAAAAAGTGGGCGGCGCCGAGGCGTGGGCGAGAGATTACTTGAACGAGAGCAATCCAAGCGTCTTGAGATATTTGATCGCAGCGAGAGAGGAAGTGTCTTCGACACAATTGAGAGACGATTTGTTGTCGTTGTTAGTGGCTGGACACGAAACTACCGCGAGCGTTTTGACTTGGGGTACGTACGAGTTGTTGAAACCGGAAAACGCGGAACAGTTGCGAATTTTGAGGCAAGAGTTGGACGAAGTTTTAGGAACGAAACCGTATCCGGATTTCAACGACTTGATGAAGATGCCATATTTAGAGAGATGTTTCCACGAAGCCATGCGATTATATCCACAACCGCCGGTGTACACTCGACGCGCGGTGGTTGAGGATGAGTTGCCGTTGAACGGGTTAACCATCCCAAGAAACCAGGACATTTTGGTCTCCATTTTTAACTTGCACCGAGACCCGAAGAATTGGGGCGAGAGTTCGTTAGAGTTTGAACCGATGCGTTTTGGCCCATTAAACCGAGGTCAACCGAGCGAGTTAAACACGGAGTACAGGTATGTTCCCTTCAGTGCTGGACCGAGAAGATGCCCGGGCGATAAGTTTGCGGTTTTGGAAGGCGTGGCGATTTGGGCCACCATGTTACGACGACTCGATTTGTCGTTGGTGGAAGGTCACAAGGTTGAAATGACGTCCGGAGCGACTATTCATACTCGAAACGGGTTGTTATGCGACGTAACCGTGCGGGAAATGCGAACGGTAAACGATGATGATAAGATGGATTGGGATAGTTTAAGACCGACGAAGACGAAACCGGGCGACGAGAAGTACTGGTTGCCCGAGAGAGCAGCAGCCGGTGGAGGTAAATGCCCGGTTCCGCACTAAAATACTAGAATGATATTGTAAAGAGAAGCGCACACATTGTTTATACACTGTATGGTACCTGGTACCTCGAGAAGATATATTATTATCCGATACGAAGCGATACGATTGTTCTTTTTATTACAAGCTCTCAATTCCTCGTACATTTTTCTTCTAAAAGTTTCTATGAAATTTTAATGTGTGTTCTCTCTCTGTTCTCTCATCCTCTAGTTTATTCCTCTTCCTCCTCTTCGTCGTCACCGCCACCCGCGGCAGCCGCTTTTTGCGCCATGCGTCGTCTCTTCACGCGGCCCGGTCTGCCACCACCCAACGGTGAGTTCAACGCAAAGTCGATGTGCTTTTGTGTCTCGACGCGAACCAAAAACGACGGCACGTTGACGATTTGCTTACCAACTCTGATGTGTCTTTGTTTGATCAAGATACGGGCGTGGTGCACCGACTTGGCCAAACCGAGCTTAAATACCAAAGTTTGCAATCTTCTCTCCAAGAACTCCTCCGCGTTCAACGCCAACACGTAATCCAAAGATTCCTTATCCGCTTCTAACAAACCGTACGTTCGCATTCTCTTCAAAATAGCGTTACCTTCGAAGATTCTCTTAGGATCGTCTTCGTCCAAGGTGAGCAAAACTCTCGCAGCGTTGCGCAATTTGTTCAACGCAAACTGGACTCTCCATAACTCTCTCTTGTTACGGAGGCCGTACTCACCGACAGTCTTCAACTCGGCGTCGAGACGGACTTTTTCGAAAGGACGTCTCGGCTTGGAGAAAGTCTTCGAGTCTGTGAAAGAAGTAAAAAAGGTTGAGGAGATGAGAGGTGAGTGAAACGATGATGATGATAAAACGATGCGATGACGATACTAATAACGACGACAACGCGGCAAGCGATCCTCGCGAAATCGAGATGCTCGAACGGTCGATTCGTACGCAAAGAGAGACAAAAGCGCCGTTCGAGCTCAGATGCTTCCTCCCAATCGCCTTTCTCCCACCCACAAAAGCCCTCAAGCGTAAAATGAGAATCGACCAACGCGCGCGCAAAAGCCACTCGCGCTCGACGCAAACGAGATAAAGGAAGACGCAACGCGCTCGATCGAACGCAGAAACATTCAAACCGAACATTTCCGTTTCTTTTCATCCAACATCTCGTTCGCATCGCGGTCTTTCTCGCGCGTTTGCCCACTTTCTCACGCCCTCAAATCAATTCGAGAGAGGCGAAAGAGAGACCCAAAAGCGCGCAACCAAAACAAAATCGTTCTCGACGATCAAAGACCCATCGCGAACGTTCTTCGCCTCGTTCGACGCGACGCTCAAAAAGTACGAAATACGAGAACTCTTTACTCACAGTTTCTGAAAACCTTTGCGGACGGCATCGTTTATTACGTCGTGTGTATATTTACGCGCACAATGAGGAAGAGAGATGTGTTTTTTGTCTCAAGATGGCTTCTTCTTTTGGTTTTTTTGGTTCATGCCCCCCCCCCAAAACGCTTCATTTTTGGAAAAAGAAAAAAAATGCCAAATTTACGTCTGGCGGAAGAGCTCGCGCGGCGCGTGGAAGAGGAG
>Ga0115557_1002838_pt1 | contig 11447 bp, 11 predicted proteins | sample COGITO_mtgs_1104_FD_87280 | JGI IMG/M metagenome (GOLD analysis project Ga0115557, IMG submission 87280) | Pelagic marine microbial communities from North Sea - COGITO_mtgs_110421 | ecosystem: Environmental > Aquatic > Marine > Epipelagic | place: Germany:Helgoland, sampling site Kabeltonne...
GGGAGTGGGAGTGGGAGTGGGACCATCCACGCCAGACACAACAGGGGCATCAGCTTTGAGAAGTTGGGTGAGTGGGTAAAGGCTGCTGAAGACTTTAGGTGGTGTCTTAGGGAGGGGGTAGGGGGTGCCAAAGAGGAGGATGTCAGGATGCTATTAAGAGGGGTCGAAGAGAAACTAATGATAAATGAAATGTAGTTTTGGAATAGTTTTGGAACAGTTTTGGTGTTTGTATCGTCATCCACAAGGGCCAAATTCTGTCCTACTCTTATGCGCTTGGCTTATAATCATGAAATTTATTGTTACCGTCCTTTTCACTGCTTCAGGGCTGCCTTTAAGGGCTCTCATCAAGGTTGCTGCTGTGTCGCCTGCTGCATTGCCTGGTGCTCAGCAAACCGCAAGCCAACGCGCTGAGTGGATTTGATGTACTTTCCCGCACAATCCTCTACACATTTCGCCTCACCCTTTTCAAGCGTCTTGGAACGAAAACCGGTAACGCACTCTTTAAAACAGCGTTCAACAAGACGGTTGTACATCATCAAAGAATCCTTTACCCCTATTTCCTCCAGGTGATTTTGGAACTGGATCTGCTCCGATTGGGAGAGGTTTTGTATGCCACTCATTTAGAACAACTGGGAGGGAGACGAGGAAACCAACTCAATGAAAAAGAAATCAATCTAGGGGTGCTGCTGTTCGGAAGCTAGTTTTTTTGGTGCCCAGAAGAAAATCTCTCATTACAAGCCTTCAGGTGAACCTGGACAAAAATCAACCGGCCAGGAGAACCACACCTTGGAAATGGCATCGAAGACAACGTATCCACGGAGCGTTGTCGTCGATTTTAAGAAATGCTCGGTAGGCTTCTGCTTAGGCGTTTGAGGGGATTGCTGGGTGGAGTTGGGGGGTCACTTGGCGACGAAACTTCTTCCCTACTGTTTCAAGGCGCTTAAGCCATTCTCTGGTCACATTTTTCTGTGCTTTTCACTTGCCCACCTTTTCCACTCCTACTCAGTCTCTCACACCTCCGTCTCCTCTTTTTTGCCATAACTTTTCAACTTTTTTCTCCCCTCCTTCTTTCCCGCAGCCCGCTTCCCTTCAACGCTATACCGAATACAACTCCTGCGCTAGCTCATCACCCTCAACACAGGCCCAACTTGCCGTTGATTGTGCGCGTAATTTTGAGCAGCTTCAACTGGAAGAATCTGCTGTCATTGGTGGTTTTCTGGATGCCTGCTCAGCACCTGACGACAGCGGCGAGCTAGAATACGAGAGGGAGCATAGGGGTGAGTGCAGATTTCCGAATGCTGAGTTCCGAATGCTGCAGAGTGCCGAATGCAAAGCGTGGAGCATTACGAAGGATTCGGTTGTGTATTGCCATGTTTGCCAGTGTTTTGTTGCCTGGCGAGCGATTTGTATCCCTGGCGCCTTGATAGCGCAGCTGTTTCTCTAAATTTGTTTGAAACCTCCCCCTTTCCCCTTTCCCCTTTCCCCTTTTCCCTCCTCCCCCTTTTCCTTTTCCTTTTCCTTTTCACAAACTAACCACACACAAACACATACCCTGTGGCGACCCTGTGGCGACCCTGTGGCGACTACAGTTTGGTCGGTACCAGAACACATTTTAAGGGAAATATTTCGGGAACAACAGGCCCAGCAACAAGTCTTGGCGCAGCAGCAGCAACAGCAGCAGCAGCAAGCTCTGCAGCAGCAGGCGCAGCAGCGACAAGCGATGGGATATGGCACACAGATGGGAATGGGAGGGCCGCCGATGCAGATGCAGCAGCAGCAGCAGATGCAGATGCAACAGCAGATGCAGATGGGAGCCCCCCCAGTGAACGTATCCGGGCGGCCCCGAGCTGCTGCCAAGCCGGGGGAGCAGGTGGCTGCAAAAATTACCCGCACAGACGAGAATGGATCCTGGATTCTGGCATCCGTTATGCGCTTCTACCCCGAATCGGAGACCTACGACGTTCAGGACGAAGACGATGTGAGCAAGATGATTCGCCTTCCCTGGAACCACGTCATGCGCTTGTCCTCCGGGAACGAGGGCTTTGTGAAGAATTCTTGCGTTATGGCAATTTTCCCTGAGACAACTTCATTCTACAGAGCCATTGTAAGCAAGCAACCTGTGTGGAAGCACGACCCGCGCCAGGGGCCCATTGTTACTGAGCTCATTTTGAAATTCATGGACGATGAGGACGAGAACAAGAAGACCCCTCACAGAAGAGTGCCAGCTAGGTATGTTATTCCCACACCGGATCAGTACTTTGGGGATAGTGGGGTGGCAGGGGTATTAGGATAGAATAAGAACAAACATGTGTGGAACGTAACCAATTGGCGGTGTTTTGTGTTAAACCGTGTACTCCTTGTTACCTTTTATATTTTATAAAATTTATAACTTGCCGTCATTCGTTAAGGGTAATATCACCCAGTGGTAGGGAAGTTCCAGCTGGTTCGACTGGTCTCCTCGTGGTGATAGTAATACCCCTGAGAAGCGGAATCGTACATTTCCGCCCATCCAGAAGGTACTGGATATCTCGGGTACTGCTTGCTCATTCCTTGGTTGGTTACAATATTTTGGTTGACAATACCTGGATCATCATTTCCGATAACAGGATTTACACCTTGATCATTTCCAATAGGATTTACACCCTCAAAATAACTACTCTCTCTATTCCTACTGTTGACACTGGCACTGAAGTCAAGCAGAAAAAACAATGGGCTTGTAAGTGCGAGAGTTTGTGGTTGAAGAAAAAATAGCGCGACAACCCCTCACCTACTGCTTTCTGTCACTCTATCCAAATTTTTCATTTCAACATTTTCTTCACCAGCACTAGTGAGATTCTTTTTGCTCAGGCCGCCCTTGAAAGAAACGAACAATTTCCTCATGCTGGCGCCACCGTTACTAACACGACGTTGAACTCCATTTTGACGGCGAATATTGGCGGAAAACTTGTCTGTCGCGTTTGCAGCTTCCAGCACACCTGCAGCGTCAGGCACACGGTTGTCGCTGTTCTTGCGCATTCCAGCGCCAATTGAAGCGAGCGCCTGTTCCTCTACCTTGTCGTCGTCTTTCACACCGAATCGACCTCTCGTCGATCCCCCGGAAAACAAAAAAGATGCTTGCGCTATAAACTGTTTCTCACGGGAGCGCAAATTTCTCCCCTCATCAAAATAAAGTTCAATTAAAACCCAAGCTGCCAAAAGAGGAAGAGCCAAGGTAGAGAGAGAGGAACGCAGGGTTAGCAGCCGTCGTGATGACAAACGGAAAAAGGAAGAGCCAAGGTAGAGAGAGAGGAACGCAGGGTTAGCAGCCGTCGTGATGAATCACGCCGTTTGTCTAGCACTCACCAATGAGGAAAAGAAAAACTCCGCCATTGAGAACAATGAGCACGATGCCGACTCCATCTTCGTCGTAAGCCAACGACGCATTGTCCCCAAGCCTCAACATCATGGCAGAAAACAAGGTCCCAATAATCTGAAATTGTGAGAGAAGACCCATGATATTGTCACGGTAAGTTGCATACGGCCAGCTTAGTGCAAAGACGAAGCCACTGCAGATACAAATGAGATTACCGACAGCTATCTGAGTTTGGGAACCCTGTTGAACAAATACGAGAGCACCAGTCAATGCCAGGCGACGGTAACATTCAAAAATTTCATACCACCAGGCACTTGGTCGGTAGCTACCCCAAAGGAAAACAGTGTGCTGAATTGACTCATCATTTTCACGAATATAGATGATTTCTTCTTCCTCGGTGAGTTTCGATCCTCCCCTTGTCGCTCCTGTCATGCGATGCGAGACTCGATCCGAGTTTGGGCGCGAACTTGGTGCTTGGCTGTTACTATCGGTGAACGGAAAGTGCTGTTCATCCCTATCTAATTTGAAATTGAGTTTTTTTCTCGTCGAGACGAGCATGATGGTATAAACGGTGGTGATTCCAACGGGATAGAGCGCGACCATAATCGATGCGTACACCAAGTAATTGTTGTGATCTGTATTACCGGGCGAACAGTCCACGGAATAGTCGCTCTTGAGCCACATGCTACCGTCGTCGAGGTGGTCGCAGGGGAAGACCGCAAAAATGCTAGCGGAGGTCGTGGGAAGCACCAAGTAAGTGAGGGAGAGCAACAAACTAACAGTATTCATCTTCAGCGAACTACGCGCCTCTTTGCGACTCATATCTCCGCTCCGCTCCTCGACAAGGAGATGATACAGAAACATGACGAGGATAGGTAGACTTATCACAAATGGCAGCACGGTCAGGGTGACCATCGCATGGTGGATGTTGAACCTTTTAAACGTACAACCGACATCAAAGAATGCCATCAAATCGAAGTTGATGAAGTTGATGTAGTTGAGAAAGTCCAAAAAATTTCTCGGCAAGGTAACTTCGAAGACGTCTGGGACTGCATACAAGATCTGGAATGTACTGATGATGATTTTTCCTGAGATGAGCAGCAATTTTTTCTTCGTCTTTGTGAGCTTCGAGACGTTGTAGCCAAAGACAATGAAGAACACAACCAAGACAAGCAGCGTGGCCACCTTACTCCAGGTTCTTGAAGACGTGCACTTGCGACAATTCCCCATAACCCCGCTGTAACCGCTCATGCAAACTTGACAGAAAGGTCCCGTCGTCCCAACACTGCAGTACTGGTCTGAGAAAGCGAAACTAGTACTACTCCCATTGACAACGGTTCCCTTCGCCAACTTTGTGGCGTTCCGGCCGATACAATGTTCTGCGTTGTGGCACGGGCGGACGTCCAAGCTCCGCGGTCCGGTCCTCCAATAGCCACTTTCAACCTCTAAGGTCTCTACCGTTTGGCCTGGCACACTACATGCCACTCCCCGAAGCTCACAAGCCAGACACGCGCTCTTTTCTTCGTCAAAAAATGAAAAAGACGGACAAACACAGGATTTGATACCCACGCTACCGTCGACGAGCGACGTGCTGCCAGCGATGACGTCGTTACAGGGGAGGCAAGAAGATGGACTCACTACGTAAGACCCTGATAGACACAGGGAGCAGCTGAACGCTTCATAGAGTGAAGATGTGTAGCCCAAGGCACAGACCTCGCAGGTAAAATATTGGAGAGTCTCATTGAGGACATTTTCTGTGCCCGGATCGCAGAGGTCGTAAGTAACCAGTCCAACTCCTTCGCTTACTAGTCCCCCAGCTTGTACTGCGTTGACATTCTTGCTCCTTCCACTCCCCGGCGGGAGAATACAAACGCTGGTTGTTTGATTGGTACCGTCGTAAACATAATCGGTAGGAGTTGAGCAAATCGCACCTCCGATCATGAACCAAGGAAGAACTGGCCCAAAATTAGTTCCAGTCATTGTCAGACGCGCACCGCCTTCTCGAGAGCACTCTTCGACGCCAACAGCCTTGCTCAAACAGTCAGAGCTCTCGACGTTGAGGATACTAGGCGCAACGTACGATAATACGTTGTCGAAATTTTTAGAGTTCGAGCCAATATCTATGGTAATCTCGGGATTGTCTCCGACTCCGGGAGGCAGCTTGCAGGAAATGAGCCTGTGAGGCACCAACAATTCTAAATTGCTGCACATCTCATTATTCACACGAACAGCAATGTTGTTGCTAGAACCGCCAAAATTAGTCCCAGAAATATTGACGATCGTGCCGCCAGTTGCGGGACAATCGACAGTTTTTCTCTCTTCTACACCGTGCACATTCGTGCTGAGCACGTCCGTACACCCTCCGATGAATTGAATCGCTGGTGGAAAGTACCCGAATGCTTTTGACAGGGTGAAACTGCCGCCTGCGGTTGTGTGAGTCAGTGTGACGGGCAGGTCTACCCCAATACCAGATGGGGTGAGGCAGGCGATGTGCGTCGCGTTGGTATTGGCCGATAAGACAGGACAAGGCTGCGAGTTGACTTCAACGCTAATATGTTCGCCTCCAACACCTCCAGAGACAACCACATACAGGACTTCATTGCCTTCCGTGCTACCGAGCGGAGGAAAGCTTTGAAGTGCCTCCCACCCCACGCAGTCAATATCACCTCCGCTTGAGAATTCCCCCTCGGCACAGTCAAGGCATTCAGGTGTCCCCTCAACCGGAGCGTACTGTCCGGCATCACAAGAGGTGCAAGTCGTCGAACCGGCGAGGGAAGATTTGCCCGCCGGACAATTACGACAGTTGGTGTTGCCTGTTTGGCCTAAGGTATCGCCAAACTTCCCCCGAGGACAAAGCCCTGCGCAACTTATCGCGCCGGAAGACGCCGTAAATCGACCAGCTTGGCAAGGTTCACAAGTGGATTGGCCCGCGGAAGGGGCGGACGAGCCTGGGGAACAGGGGCTGCAGTTTTTCGAGCCAGTGGATGAGGCCGAGGAGCCCGGGAAACACTGTTTGCAATACAGACCAGTAACATTTTTGAAACTACCGATCGGACAGGACTCACAACTTGAAAGATCAACGTCCATAAACTTTCCAAATGGACATCCCGCAGTATGCTGATTAAAGTTGATGAAGACCTCATCCTCCAAATAGCCGGTGGTGACAAAGTCGTAAAAGCCATCCATGTTCACATCTCCGATCGCCAACATGTAGGGTCCCCGGGGCGTCTCGTCGAGCATGACCGTCAAAGGATTGTTAATTGAATTGAAGGGGTGCGATCCAGAGCTTAGGACATTTTCGTATATCTTGGCCGTGTTTCTATCGTAGGCAGTGACAATGAGGTCGAGGTCGCCATCTCCATCACTGTCGAAAGATTGAATATCTCCTGGGTTTGCGGTGCTACCTCCCGCCAAAGGGTTGAGGGGTTCGAGGGCCCCAAAATCATTAGAGGCTTCATTGAGGCGATTCTCGATGAAATAAATGTTCGATGTTGAGTAAGAGATCACAGCTGCATCGAGGTCACCATCGTTGTCAAAGTCCCCGAGGGTCACACGGGTTAGGTACATGCCGTTTCCCGAGTTAGATATACCGTCACCTAGATCGTAACCGGTCCGAGCGAATGTGACATCGCCAGAAAGAGATATCACTGTTAAGAAGGGGGAGAATCCATACGAATGTGTGTCACTAGTGACAACGACAGGGTCGAGAATGCCATCGCCATCAACGTCTCCGAAAACAATTTGCTCCGGGTCATCGAACTCGTCTCGCCCGAAACCATTGTTCCCCTGATAGATAACCTTTTTTGTGAAAGAATGAGTAGAACAGTCGTGTTGGTACCACACCGCCGTACCAGTTGTTTTGCAGACTGCCGCTACATCTATACAAGAGTCATTATTCACGTCCACTGCAACCACCGACCTCGCTCCCTGGCACGAAGAATCGACAACCAACGGAGTGGAGAAGCAGCCCAGGGGACTTGCGCCGTTCTGAGCGGCGGAGCAGGGAGGGTTGAGGTCGTGGTTGTTCTCTAGAATTACTATCGAGGAGAGAAAAGATGTGATTAAATCGGGCAAACTATCACCAATTAAGTTCGCGGCAGCGACGGAGGTAGGGGTTGATATTGTTTCCGCCACAAACGCGGAAAATACATCGTTGGAAACGAAATTAGCTGTGCTTTCTTCACCCGGGGAGGTGGAAATCATGTAATTCAGATTTGTTTTGTAAGTAGTAATAACATCTAAGTACCCATCACCATCGAGATCTGAGAGAGCTACGTAAGATGCTTCATCTAGTCTCGGTGGGAACGCGACGGTGTTCGGATAATCCAGTGGGGATAGGGGGGATACAGAGGGAGAAAGCAGAAGAAGAAGAAGAAGATGGAGAAGTGAGTGTAAATCAATCATCTTTGAATATGATACCCAGGGACCCCAGGGCAAGAGAGCAGAAGATTGATAATTGATTGATTGATAGGAAACTGGACGCGGTAGCGCCCAAAAATACATGATTTATTTGATGGATTTTGTGATTTTGTGAAAATTCGAGAAAACAACTTTGCCAAATTTTTAGTGGTGCAAAACCCTAAATTTTCGGGACATGATTTTCACACTGGGCTCATTCTGTGTTGCTCTTTTGGCTGTGATCAGCCCGATTGTCAGTGGTTATGGTCCTGTCCACTCGATTTGCCCGCCCGCAAAAGTTGTCGACAGTCCCACCGCCCCCCCTCTACCCTCATCTCGACGCGCTGTCCTATCGTCATTCGCTTCCCTCCCCTTGGCTTTTGTAGCAGGCGACCCTGCTTTTGCCAGCGGGGATCCCGTGCCAAAGTGCGACCCTAAGGCTAAGAACTGCCAGTACCACTACTGGCGTTTTCCGGAGGGCATGGAAAGCTCAGATGCGGCGAAGGAATCCATCCTTAACACTATAAAAAAGACATATCCCATTGACGGGCAGGGAGGAGTTGATTTGGGGGGGTACAGACTCATTTCTTCTGATGATAGTGTTTTGCGGTACGAGTTTTATTCTGGACTGGGAAACTACGCAAAGTTTTTCAACGGGAACAAGCCCTTTGTGGATGACGTTACCATCAGCATTGACACTGACGGCTTTGCTACTGTTCGAAGCAGCAGCAGGGTTGGCGAAAGTGATTTGGGAGTGAACTTAAAGCGCTTGACGTTCATCGAGGAGAGATTGAGGGAAGAAGACGGTTGGAATATCAAGATTACCAAGATGTAATGATTGACGACGAACGGATCGTATGTGTTGTTGAAGACGGGCGAAATGATTAAGTAGTGCTGATGATTTGGAATTTGCAAATATTTATTTTATTTAATCTTCATCTTCGTCCTGTCCATTTTTAATCTTTAAACCTAAAACTCGGAAAAAAATCCGAAAACCGCAGAAGTGAAAAAAAACAGCAATTTCTCCACTCAAGTTGAACGTTTTACGTCAAAACTCTTCGTGGTTGACTTATCTATTAAGGGCCCCTCGAATCCCAATTAACTCTCAATTAGACCCGTCATGTCACTTTCTACTCCCTCCCTCATGTACGGAGCACTTCTTTCGGCGGTATTTGCTGTCGGAGTCGGCTTTTCCATGTATGGACGAAAGGAAAAAGGAAAGGGTGGTGCTGTGATAGCTCTGGGAACAAAGAACAAATGCAAAGTTTCGGCCGTTCAGAAGACGCTAAGTCTTTATCCTAGACTCGGCAAAGCTGAAATCGTGCCGAGAAGTGTACAGACAGGAGTTAGTGAGCAGCCTATAGGCGTAGAGACTGTTGCAACTGGAGCTAGAAACCGCGCTGAGGCTGCCTTCAAGGAAATTGATATATGTGATTATGCGATTGGGATTGAAAGCGGGCTCTTTAAGCTCAATGACGAGACCTACTATGACGTTTGTGTATGCTCAATATTCGACGGCCGGTCCCATAAGCTCGGATTCTCCTGTGCGTTCGAAATACCAAAGAAAATAATGGAGTTTGTGCGCAAAGGAAATGACCTTTCTCAGGCTTGCAACAAAGCGAATATTACCAGCGACGAAAGTCTCGGAGAGAACCAAGGTTTGATTGGCATTTTGACAAAGGGTCGCGTCACAAGAGAGGAATACACAATCCAAGCAGTAAAGATGGCCTGTAATTTTATGGAAAATGAGAAATGGTTCTAACGAAAACGGGCCCCTCTTTACTGTTGGTACATCGACGTACGCCTTGGTTTCTGGTGCGTTTATTTTACTTCCTACCATTCAGCTGCTTTCTCCGCCGACATACTTAGCCCCGTTGAGCGTAATGAATTTCGCCCGACCCGACCCGACGCAAGGCGAAGAAAACCCTCCAAGATAAATCGAAAACAATCCTCATTTTCGTGTCAAACTTACTATAGTAACTTACTACCAGCGTCCTATAAAAGGGAAAGTATCCCGTTTCTCGGCATCGGCAGGGTCCACAAACTCTTCGAACGAAACATCTCCGTCCACGGTAGTGTATTTGCCGTCGAGACAGCTGCTCTTTGTAATACATTTGCAAAGAGCGAGCCCGGGCTCAGGACCAAACCTGCCGGCCGGACAGCGAGAACACTGCAAGATTGAGCTGCTGCCAGTAGAGTTCACGAAAGTGCCTTCTGGGCACTTGGAGCAACTCTCCATGTAGCGCCCCTTGAAGGATTCTCGGTAGCGCCCCGGCGGACAATCAACACATTCCTCGACCGAGTCGTAATCAACGTCCCGGTAACTTCCTGGCGGGCAATATTCCATGTTACCGTCCGTAAATTTCCCCCCGCTTCCGGGAATCTCCTTGACTTGTTCGCATTTGTATCCCGGCGCACAGCGTTTTAAGGCGATTTGGCATCCATCTCGACACTCTAAACGAGCACTTTCTACAAGATCACTGTAAGCGACTGTGATGTTGTAGGCGAAATAATCGTCACATAGATCGGTGCAGTTGCTGAGGTAGACAGGTTTGAGAACCCCACTGGTCTCTGCCTCGATGGTCTGGTCCCCGAAGGAGAAGAAGAAAGTGCAACCGAGAGAGCAAAATTCAGCGTAAGGGTTAGGGTTAGGAGTAAGGAGGCGCATGTATGCATTGTAGGGCGTGGGAGTGTCGGAAGATAGAGGAGTACTGTGCGTGGGAGGAAAGGATATGGTGGCTGAAGTCAGGCTCCTCTTCAATGCTGCGGTCTTCCGAGCGCGCCAAATCACTCCCGTTGTCAATTCTCCCCCATTAACAAAAGATTCCAGCCCGGCCGTAATTTCATCGAACAAAAGTCCCACACTTGTGTAATTGTAGCGTTCCAGGCTTTCGGGATTGTTCAAGCCATCAGCGACAACTTCGAGTCCAATGAGCATATCGCTGTACCAGCTACCCTGGTGCACATCTGCAGTGCTCCACTCCAATGGTTGCGTGTGAGATAAAACCTCGACGTCGTCGGAAAGGAAAGATTCGGTGAATACCTTCAAAGTATCCTCGACATACAGCTTCTCATAGTTGTGTCCGCTGCCAAAAATGTGAGATGACGCGTCATACTCAGGCATCCAAACTCGGAGGGTGAAATTCAAGTTAAGAACCGCGCTCTCCTTCTCACTCGCAAAGTAAGGATGCGAACGGGTGATATCCAAAGGGTTGCCAACGGGATCTTCCTTGGAACTAGGTCTAGTAGGCCCAAGCATTCGTAGAGTTGGAGCGGTAAGGCAATCAAGTTGGCATTGGGCCTCAATGGCAGAAGGTAGCGGGGGTAAGAGCGAGACCAGAAGCAGGAAGAAGGGAGAGATTAAGTGTGTCAAGCCCATGACGGGGTGATAGGAGGAGTTGGGAGTTGATGAGCAGTGAGATGCAGTGAGGGTCTGGCTTCACAGGGTGGGGGGCGTTTGAAGAGAGACGAGGTCTCTGAGGTCTTGAAAGACAGCGTGATACAGCCTCAGCTCGAAATTATATCGTTAAAAAAGAAAGATCCCAATAAATGAAGTTGTGAAAACGTTGCTGCGTAAAGTGGGTCTGAAGTGCGGCAACCCAGGCCGATTTTGGACACTTAGAGAATGACCACAAATGACCACCAGATTAACTCCATTTCCATTGCCTTTTCTCAACGCTGCTCCAAATGTCATCAA
>Ga0115557_1002839_pt1 | contig 11445 bp, 8 predicted proteins | sample COGITO_mtgs_1104_FD_87280 | JGI IMG/M metagenome (GOLD analysis project Ga0115557, IMG submission 87280) | Pelagic marine microbial communities from North Sea - COGITO_mtgs_110421 | ecosystem: Environmental > Aquatic > Marine > Epipelagic | place: Germany:Helgoland, sampling site Kabeltonne...
AAGAAAAGGAGAGGAAAGACCGAAAAGCGAGGAAGGCACGAATTTCAGAGCGCGAAGAAGAGAGGAAAAGGAGGAATTCCGAGAGGGAGAGAAATTCTTCGTTGGAAGCGATGAAGAGTAAAAGTTCTCACAAAATCTGTTCGCCTTTGGAAGCGCTGGCGAGAAGGCGACGCGATATGGATTTTGCGAGGCACAGGTACGAGATGAAAACGAAAGAAGCGAAGGAAAAAGAGGAGCGAGAGGCACGAATCGCGCGAGCGGCGGAAAAGTTTCGGCCGAAAGTGTTCGGGAGTTCCGTGTTAAGAGCGGAGACTATTTGTAGTCGAGAGCGGATGAAGGCGAGAGCGGACGCGAATGAAGCGGCGAGAGCTAAGGCGGAGAGTTGGTTTTTGCCGATGAATAGCGTGATAAAATGATGCGACGGTGCAGTTATAGGAAGTTGTATTTTTTGCGCGTGTATGTATTTATATGTAGTATCAATCAAACTCTCTCCAACTCGGCGTGGCGCGTTTCTGGCTCTCTTTGTACCTTCGCAGCATCTCTACTTTCCAATCAATTTCGGGAAGAGCGCGAACGGCTCTCATCGTCTTCACCGCGTTCGACCAAGGCCGCTGACCGGGGAGTAACGCGTTGTTGGATTCCAACACGGTGTTAAATAGTTGATACTCTTTGACGAACAGATCGAACAAGATGGTCTCGTCTAACTCGTTCGGAACCGGTGGATGATACATCTCCAATCGAGCCGAATGCGCGAGCGTGTCCGCCGAACATCGCGAAATGCAACTAAGGTAATTTAAATATCTCGCGAAGTCATCTCGCGACAAGTTTGGTATGACGGCTAAAGCGTCCGGGGCGTATTGCGGCGATAACGCGGCGCGTTCCATATCCAATAAAACCTTCGCAATCGCCCGGCGTTTCTTTTCGAGACGTTTCTTGTCCGCCGATGCGGCGCTGGGACTGGTTGTGGTAATAGCTCTCGCCGACGGTCGTTTGTGTCGTATCTCGTGTTCTTCCAGTTCAGATGTTTCTATTTTTCCTTCTTCTACGCTATCTGAGGCGACATGTCGCTCTTCTTCTTCTTCTTCTTTTTCATCGCTATCGCTATCTTCCGAAACGTGTTCAACTTCTTCCATCAACTCTGACTCTAGATCGATGCCGGCTTCGCTAATAATGGTTTCCACCTCTCTCATCTCGTTTTGGTCGTCACGCTCGTAAGACGACGGGCGCTGACGCTGAGAAAACGCAAAACTCCCCAACGCGCTTTGAAAGAAGTGTTTTCTCGGCGATACAGGTGGCGTGGACGCCGAGGATTTCGTCTCCGCCTCGGATATCGACATCGTCGATTGCTCGTCCATGCACAATAGAGACACGTACGGTTGCCCAAACGTGCCTCGTTGCTCAAATTGTTTCCTACCTTTCGCCACTTCACTCAACTGTTCCGCGTATTTCCCCACACCCAAAGTGAATCTGGTCGGCATGACCGCCTCGGCGATCCAAATCGCCAAGAGCGTCCATAATCGAGCGGTCCCTAAATTTGAATCCGTATTTGTTCGGTAAAAAAAATAATATCCGAACAAAATGTTTGCTAAAGTCGTGAGTTTAATCACGCTGGAGACCATATACGTGGACGACATCATCAATCTAGGCGGTTTACGTGAGATTCGTAGCGTCGTGTACTTGTTTGCCCAATATTGCGTAATGAAAGCGCCAACCGCTAATAAATAGCCAATCGGTAACGCTTGACCGTATAAGTTTGCCATCGCGAACGTTTTACAACACTGCGCGTACATCTCCGCCAACGGGAAATCTGGCGGCGAGTACAGATAATCCATCGTCGCTTGCGTCTTGGCAAACGGCGCAAGAAATTTTCTCACAAAGTACCCCGGCGAGAAGATGAATTGCCCTAAAATCAGTAAATGTGGCGTAAAAATGTTGAACAATTGCAAATAAAACGCTTGGTCGACTAACCCACCAGACGTGTACCATTCGCAATCGCCATCAGACTTACCACACGGCGTCACCAAAATCGGAATCGCACAGGTGTTCAACGCGTGTACTAATACTAATTTTCCCAATAACATCGTGTTCGCCATGGAGTGCGATTTGTAGCGCTCGTAGTGGTTGACCGCCTTCGCGATTTGCGTCAAGATGACGTTGATGAGCGAAATGGTCAACGCGGACGTGATTTTCAGCACTTGCAAGACGTTCTGGTCGGCATCTGAGATTGATACTTCACCGCCGCTCAAGGCGGTTTTCTTGAGAATGTCCAACCTTATTTGCGTCCTCCACCGTTCGGCGTACCATTGCGCGAGGCAAAACGCAACGAGACTTCCAGTCATGATGAAGAACGCGTGCACGTGTCTATTCCTGAGCAAACTATTGTGACTCCCATCGTCGTTACCACCTTTGGTGTTAAATCCCATGTTTCTCCAGATAATGTCGGAAGGTTCCGGCGCTCTTTCGACGACAATTGCAGTTGTTCCTCGAAACTTTGGCGCATCCGGTTCCTTGCGAAGCTTTCGCACGAACCACTCTTCTACATCTGAAATATGATCAGCTACGCACGCCGACGCGCTCACCTCGTAATTAAACGTAACGATCGCTTGCCCGGTGTTTTCCTCTAAAACTTTCGATTTCTCAATCTCGCGAATTTTCTCCCTCATTTGTTCTATTCTCTCGTCCAACGCGACTAAATTTTCCACCGTCGCTCGTCTACCTCGCAATATCAACAGTCTGTAGAGAAATCTTCCTAGAGGAGAATTCTTCGCTCTCCCTTTCTGCGGCTCTTTTTTCGCATTCATCTTCGCCGCTATCTCCGCGCGACTCAAGCGCAAACGGCACAGTTCTCTTTCGCATTCCACGAGCTTGCAAACGTTTTTCATCAAAACTGTATTCGCGACCTCTCCGTAGTGGGTAAAAAACTCCCCGACTTCCTCTCTCGTGGCGTCTTTATTCAGAAATCTGACCAACACGGAATAATCTCCAACCGTCATCGTTTCCATGTCGTACTTTAAAAACTTGTCCGATTGCACTTTTTGATATACGGCGTCAAAAATGGTGCACGCCAACACGACTAAAATTTCGACGATAAAAACGCCCACGTCTAAGGACGGTTTCGTGTCGAGCTCTGGCGAAGCGCTTTCCTCGCAACACATGGGGGTAACGGTCTCGTCCACAAACTCGCACGGTAAAATCATATCGCACACCGCACTCTCTGTCATCGTTCCCGTAAAAAATTGGTCGTACTCCGCCTCGTCCCTCGCCGTGTATTTACACGTCGTCGGGCAGTTGTAAAAGCTCCTCGCTTTCGCGTCTTCGCACTTGGACCCGGGCGTCGTGCGCAGCACGAAATTCGCCGCGTTCGAGTAATAGCTTTTCCAACACTCGTACGACGACGATGAAGACGACGACGACGTCGACGAACTCGTCCGAAAAACTTCCACATTGTACTCGCCGGAGAGTTTCGATTTTTCCACGTCAATCGCAATCTCGTGCAACGTCAAACAACTCAAAACGACGCACAAAACGCCAATCGACACTAACGTGTCAAAGAACAATCCCAGATCCGCGCTAAACTTGCCAACGGACTCGTTCGACGAGGAGAGCGGAAACAGTCTCGCCGAGTGGATGTCTCTCAGCCCTCGGAAATCGGTGGAATAGTCTCGCAGCTTTTGCAAATCCGCTCGCTTTTGCGCCAGGAACGTGGACACGACGGACTCGCGTCGTTGTTCCGCGAGGACGTCGTCTTCGATGATTGTTTCTTCTTTTCGAGAAGACGAAGACAACATTATTAAGCGTGTTATTGTTTGATGCGAGGGAGTAGTCGCATCGTGTGCCGCAGAGAGAGAGAGAGAAGAGAGGAGAAAGAATGAAGAAAAATAACTGTCTGTCCGCTTTGGAATTCAACTCGTATTCAAGCGTAAAGTATCGTAAGGTATTAACTAAACATCGGATATGTGGCTATTATAACATGTACAAAACAATCGCTCGCGAAGATAAAACGTAATAATACTGTTCCTTTTTTATGGATTGGACATTCGCATGGCGACGTCGTCGGATAAGTCGCGAGTTGGTCGTCCATCCGGAACCTCGGCGACGGCCGAGAAAGCCTGCTTTTGCTGTTGTTGGAATTGTTGCGGCTGCGAGGCGGCGGATTCGACGACGTTGTTGTTCGTCGTCGTCGACGCCGTCGGCGTGCTCTTCTCCCACGTGCGTAATGGCAAGACTTTAGAGACGAAATTTCTGAATCCACCGCCTAACGCGCTGGTTTCTTTCATCTTCTTCTCCTCTTTCTTCGCGGCTAATTTTTCCGTTCTCGCCTCGATGTTCGCCATCCATCTGGACGCCCAATTTTTCTTGTACTCTTCCTCTTCCAGCCGTTTCTTTTCCTCCTCTTCCAATCTGGCTTTTTCCTCCGCCGCGGCTTTATCTTCCGCCTCTTTCTTCGCTTTCGCTTTGGCTTCTTTCTTTGCCTTGATTGCGGCTTTTTTAGCCTCTAGTTCCGCCTCGGCTTTCGCCTCCGCCGCCTCTCGCGCTTCCTTCTCCGCGAGCTCAGCTTTGACTTTCTTCTCGTGCTCAAACAACGTCTTGGCGTACGCGAGCGCTTCCTCTTTCTTCGCTTTTTCTTTGGCGATTTCGCCGAAGTTGGTCAGTTTGGATTGCGCCAATCGCGCGGATTTTTTTGTCGATTTGCTCGAAGAGGAGAGGTCCTCGATTTGTTCTTCTTGTTCGTTTTTGTTCTTCTTTTTGCCGCTCAAAACCGCTTTGATTTTTGGTTCATTCTCCCCGTTGCTGTCTTCTTCGTCGTCGTCGTCGACGACTTTCACCCACGTTGGCTTCTTCGAGTGTCCACCATTCGTCGATGAAGAACTGCTCGCAGTCTTCGCGTTCTTCGCTTTCGCCGCCGCGATGGCTTCTTTAAACGCGTTCGTTTCTTTCTTGTGTTTCAAAAACTTCTCGATGGCTTCTTTCTTCATCGCCGCGAGTTGCGCGTCTTCGTCTTCTTCATCATCATCATCTTCTTCTTCTTCTTCAGAATCTGATGAATCTTCCTCTTCTTCCTCCTCTTCTTCCGGTTTCTCTTCAAACTCCTCCAAAACTTCCTTCCCGACTGGCTGCCCGGGCACGCAGATCTTCTTCGAGTACAAATCCTTCGCCGGCGTATCCAACACCGATTGTACGTAATCCTTCGTCTTGAACGTGCAATACGGCGTCTTTGATTCCTTATAGTCCACGTACGCCTCGCACGTTTCCGATTCCGTGCAAATCTCCTCGCACTCCTCCGCGGATTCTTCGTAGACAAACTTTTCGTACCCGGCAGCCTCGTCGTCGCTTTCGTGCGCCGGCACCCACTTGTTGAAATGCGGCACGTAATAAGACGTCACCTCCAACTTCTTATACGAGTCTCTCCCGATGTAATCTTCCATATCGTCCCCATCCACGGCGGTTTTAAACTCGCAATACTTTGGGTACGTGTCCTGGTAATCCACAAAGCCGACGCACGCGGCTTCCGCGTTGCATTTTTCCTCGCACTCTCGAGAGGACTCTTCGTATTCCAGTTTGTACGCCAACTCGCTCCCGTCCTCAAATTCACCGTTATCTTTCACGTTCGTGTTCGTAATTCGGATGTACGTTTGCGGACACGTTGGATTTTCCTCGCGTTTGTGTGTTTGCTTGTGCTTCTTCTTCCCGAGGCGCAGCGTTGAAGACGGCTTCTCCTCCTGCTTGTGCAGAGTTTTCGTGCCTTTTCTCGTCTTCTGTTTCTTCTCAGACGATACAGACGACGTCAACGACGCCGACGATCCTTCGTGGTTGTGGTGAGTATGGTGACCACCACCGAGCATAACCAGCCCGCGTCTTCCTTTGCCGCTCAATTCATGGTCCTCCGTTTTCGTCACTGCCAGTATGGAGAAGAGCAAAAGCGAGAACACAACAACCGCGGCGCCAGAGGAGACCTTTCCAATGGTGTGATTTCTTAAGCGCATCATCGAAACGAACGACGACGACGAAACAGAAGACGCCACAGTAGTATCTGACAACAACAAAGGCGCATCCTCTGTTGTTGTTGTTCTCATCGTCATCCTCCTTTGCTCTCTTTTCTCCGCTCCTCTGCGCGTGTTAAAGCTTGGTTACCACGCGCGCGTGTGTGTGTATACTTTTTTGTGGGAGAATTTTATTCCCCGCGGCAAAGGAAAGAGAGAGAGATGGAAGACAAAATGTTTAGGGTTTTAATAGAACCCTAAATTTTTTTTTGTGTGGAGCGAGGAAATGGAAAAAAACGCGAGAACGAACGAACGAACGGAAAGACATGTCTCGGGGCAAGAAATGCGCATCTTTGGTGGTCGAGTTTGCTTTAAAAAGGCAGAGACTGATGTCCTCGGGAGGAGCGAGTGGTAGTAGTAGTTGTGGTAGTTATAGCAGTAGAATTATGAGTAGCTCTTTCGCTTCTTCGTCGTTTCAAAATCTCGCTTTGCGAGAAGGAAGTTGTTTTAGGGGAAAATGGAGGCGCGAGATGATGCAAAACTTTGAAGGAACAACAGGACGCGCGTTTTCTTCCGCCGCCGCAAAAGACGACGAGAAAAAGACGAAGGAGGTCAACAAGGGAGGAGAAAAGACGGGGGACGAATCCACGAGTAATCCTTTAGCCGGGATGATGTTTCCGTGGGAGCGCGCGGTGCTTTCTTCGCCTCGCCAAGAAGGCCCCACGCCGTGGTGGCACAAACTGTATTGGTTCGTCTTTGCGTTTTGCGTCTTGTTAATCGCCTCGAATCGAGTGCGAGAACAGTTCGAACAGAAAGACGAGACGGAAAAAAGAGATATGAAGTTGAAGAGAAACAGAAGAGCGATGGCGCGAGCGCTGGAAGGACGATCGTTCGTGGGGAATCGAGAGTACGATCCGAGGACGGATAGTTTACGCGGCGGGAGTCTCGAAGACGAGGAGGAGGAAGAATCGGATCCGTTCGAAGGGTTGGAACCGCACGAGATTGCCGCTTTAGTCGCGAAAGAGGCGCCGGATGGTGACGTATACGCCGGGTGGTCGCCGGAGGAGATTCAAGAGTACGAAGAGAAGAGTAAAAAAGAGAGAGAGATGGAGAAGAAAGGAGTATTTGTGATGCCGCCGACCGCCGCGAAAAAATGAAATCCAATCCAATAATATTACACGCCAGGCAGAGATGATGCGTTTTTCGCAGCACCATTAGTATTCTCCGTCGTTTTCTCTTGGTCGTCCTTTTCTTTTACCACGTCTTCTTCTTCCTCCTCCTCTTCCCCGTTCAACTTTCTCGCGAACGCGTTCAAAGCCTTCTCGCTGGGATGCCCGAACCAACATCCGCCCGGGCACTCGCAATCGCCGCCAAACTCTTTCGGCACGTGCTTCAAATCAATCTCTTCGCTTATCTTAGCGCGCATTTCTTCCACGCTATCTAAAATGAACACGTTATCTAACGTTTTCGTCGAGGCTAACGGGGCGACTAAAGCGTAGACGAACCTAAACGTCGGGCTTGGTTTACACAAGTACACTTTGCCGTGTCGTTCGCATAAAAACGCGCTTCCGAACTTTGCCATTTGCCTCAGAAATCCCAAAACTTCTAAATTCAACTCTCCCGCGCTAAATTGGGAGACATCGACGATCCGAGTGATCTTCCCATCCGGCCACGGTCTCGTGTCCACTTTATCGAACGCGTACGTGGTCACGAACGCGATGTGTTCTTTCACCGGCGTCGTCGGATCGCTCTCGAACCCTCTCGCTTTCATCGCGTCGACGAGTTTTTGCCACCCAGACGGTCGCTCTAATTGTAACACGTGACCAGTTTTCGTGACTCCGTGGAACGCGTGGCCGTAGTTCTCTTTCACACTCGCGTAGTTCGGGCACGCTCGACACAAAATCGTCTCGAAATTCACCTCGTTTTTAAAATTGACGTGTCGTTCGTATTTTCGCAACTGTAACTCCACGTCTCCGTTGCACGTGTGTTTGAACCGCGTGGGTAAGATGGACGGGTCGGTAAAAAACGGCCCGTCGTCGTCCTCGTCGTCCGATCCACCGTTTTTACCACCACCTGCGCGTTTCCCACTTTTACCTATTCTCTTTCCTTTCTTTGTTGTCTTCTTATTTCTCGCGCGAGAGTCGCTCGGGTTGACGATGCGTTCGATCGCGTCCAACACCATCCGTCGAATCGAATCCATTCCGTCCACGCCGGAAACGACACACATGAAAAGAGACGCGACGAGAAGACTGATTTTAGAAAGAATCGCGAGTGGGAGAATGGCGAAGAGCTGGAACCAAAGACCGGAAATCTCAAAGAGAGAAGAACCGACCGAAACCATGGTGTTTTGTTGTGTTTGTGCGCAGCTTTTTTAATGAAGAGAATATCGAGTGGTTTGGTGTTGGTGTTCCCTAAAGAATATTAAAGCGCGTATCTACTACATCCGCCTTTTGGCGACGACTTGTCGACTTTGAAGAAGACTTTTGTCTCTGAACTAAACGAACGGCGTCTTCTCGCATCTGTTCTCTAACGCCGTCAACAGATTCTTCTTCAACTTCCCGTCGTGTAAGATGGAAAGTATGGACGGGATGTCTTCGTTTTCTCGCTCGTATTTCAAAGCCTCGACCAAGACGACGCCGCAGAATTGGAAGCAGTTTTTCTGGAACGTTTTTTGGACGTTTAAGCGTTCAGGTTCGGAGAGTGACGCGTATTGGTCCACGGTACATTCCGTGAACGGGTCGAGATGGTCGTGTTTGATCCATACGGAGAGGTATTGGGTGGAATCTTGGAGCTGGATTTTTGCGCGCCATTTATAGCCGCCTTTGCCGTTCGATTTGAGCGCGATGGAATCGACGCGGGTTATCCACGCGAGCAAGTTGAACACGATTGTTCGCGTATCGTCAGGTTTACCAACTTTAGCTCGGCGAAGGCGTTTGATGCAAGATATGTACGACCAGAGACCATTGGTAGCGTTCTTTTGAACCTCGACGGCGATGCGGAACTCCTCGGATTGCGTAAACGCGGATAAACTTCGATTGGTGGAGTTGGTGTTTGTTGTTGTCGCCGTGGTCGGTGCATCGACGGATGTTTTGTTGTTGTTTTTGTTACTTTGCGTTGTTTGCGTTTGGTCCTCGGAAGAAGAGAGAATGACGCGTTTGCGACGCGAAGGTCGCTCCCCCGGCGGGACTTGCACATCCTCTTCTTCCTCTTCTTCTTCTTCTTCTTCCTCGACTTCTATTTCCATGCTATCCTCGTCAAGTTGCGTGTTTGGAATAACTTCAATTTCGTCCAGTGCGTCGTCGTCATCGTCGTCGTCCAAGTCTAGTTCTATGATTCCGTTTCTATTTTGCTGATGTTGTTCTTGTTGACGATGCCGTCGCGGCGGCGGCTGCTGCTGCGGAGGAGGATTTCGCGGCGCCTGTCGTCGTCGTTGTTCTTGTTGTTCTTGTTGTTCTCGTTGCTGCTGATTTTGCGCCGCGCCACCGCTTCTCCCCCACGCCACTTTCTCGCACGCCTCTCTCCTATTCGCGCTCTCGCCGGTCAACTCCTCCGGCCTATTCGGCTCCCTCCACTTCTTCAACATCCTCTGTCTCGCCGCTTCCAACCGCGTCACTTGCCCGCCCAACACGACTAACCTCTCCTTATCCACGTACAAACACCCATTGACGACCTTCGGATCTATCAAGGCGACTTTACACCCCGCCTTTGTTTCCACCGCGTCCAACTGCGGTATCGCCGAATACTCGTACAACACGTATCTGCGCTTCCCATCCGTCGCGTTCATTTTTAAACACCTCGCCTGTAAATTTGGACCATTTTTAGTACTATTCTCGTACCGACTTGCAAACGGTTTCCCGACGTCCACGAGCTCGTCTATTTGCATTACGAACCGACCTTTCACGATCGTCTCGTGCATGTTTTCTAAATCCTCTTTCTCCAAAACCGTGGAGCCGTGGCAGGCGACGTTCACGTCCGCGAACATGAACTGGTCGTACGTGCGCGACAAGAACCATTCGTCGTCTTTGATACCTTCTTCTTCTTCTCCTTTTAAAGCGTGAAAACACTTCTCCACCCACTCGGTGTGAACATGCAAACGAAGCAGCGATTCGAGTTCAGAGTGTAAAGCTTTGATTCTTTTTTTCTCGACGTCGTTCTCGTTCTCATTCATTTCGTCGCGCGTGATTGATGATGAGATGAGAGAAAAGTGGAGTTTGTTACAACTTTGAATTTTATAAAACTGTACAAACGCATCGCGTAAAATAGAGTTCGTATTTCGGGCGAAACGTGTACACTTTTGCGAGAGAGAATACGAATACAGGGGGGGGGAAAGTGGTTCTCGGAGTTGTTTTCTCGGAGTTGTTGTTCTGGAAGTGACTTAAGACTTCATTCGTTCTATACGTCGACTAGTATTCAATCGAACGCTTTATTATATACAAAATTCTACGCACCACACTCTCTCCCTCCTCCTCCTCCGCATCCTTCCGAGTACTTTTGCTACTTTCTCCGTGATGATGATTCGTTCTTCTTTTCTCAAAACGGACCTTTCACTCTTAACGTCGCCTTCACGCAAAACACCTCCCCTCTCGTCGCCGCTTCCGTCCTCTTCCCGACCAACCGCGCTTCAAACTCGCCGCTCGGCGCTAACTCCGGAACCGCCGCGTCGTACTCCATTGTCACCACTGTCGTCGCATTCGCATCATCATCATTCGTTTTTCTCTCTATCGGACATTTCGTCGGCTGCGAAGGATCTGTTTCGTCCGCGCGTATCGTTTCGCACAAGGACAAGGTATCCGTGTACAAAGGCACGCCTTGGTACAAAATCTGCACGTCAATCACGGACGTCGTCGGAATGGAATCTGCCATTACGTTCCCTCTGAGAATAAACTTTGCGGTGCCGCCGGTTCTCACCGGGTCTGGGTTTAACGCGACCGAGGTTAAGTCGATGTCTTTTCCTTCTTTATCTTCGATGTCGTCGTCTTTTTTTGCATCGTCTTCGCAAGTTTCCCACTTGAACGTTTTTCCGAACATTCCTTCCCGGGATGTTGCGGTCGAGAGTCGAACAGAAGAAGACGAAGACGAAGAAGAAGAGGCGGAAAAGATAAAGGCGGAATATACCAGCAAAAGTAGAAGCGCGCGCTTCGATTTCGCGAACGAACTCGTCATCGTTCTCGTAAAGTGTTTATTGCAAAGTGAGGTATTGTATCTGGGGGAAATGTGACCGCATTCCTCACACGAAAACTGCGCTTTCAACTCGCGCGCATCACATGTCTCTCCTCCTTTTCCTCGCGAAAAGAGGAGGAGGAAAAGGTGGCTTTGATGTCTCAGGTCGTTGCGTTCGAAGTGCGCGTGTTTTTCGAAGGAGAACGATGAACAATGACGCGTACCATAAAGAACTCCTCGTCTCGCAGTTCCCCATGTCCTCCGCGCAATCGAAAACGAGGAACCGATTGCTCGCGTTCTCCTC
>Ga0115557_1002844_pt1 | contig 11433 bp, 6 predicted proteins | sample COGITO_mtgs_1104_FD_87280 | JGI IMG/M metagenome (GOLD analysis project Ga0115557, IMG submission 87280) | Pelagic marine microbial communities from North Sea - COGITO_mtgs_110421 | ecosystem: Environmental > Aquatic > Marine > Epipelagic | place: Germany:Helgoland, sampling site Kabeltonne...
AAGAAGGTCATGTTGGAGGCACTGAACCAAGATAAATGAAACTGAAATGCAGAAATTAGGACAGATTCGTTCGGACAGAGAAATAATTTTGCCAGTTGTTAAAGCCAAGTCTACCCACTAAATCTGTTTGAAAAATTCTAAGACAAAAAAAAAAAAATTTGACAAAAAATATCAAGCAAAACTTTCCTTCAAAGTTTCAGCCCGTGAGAAACTTAACTTATGATTCTATCCCTAACTTTCATCATGTTGATTTAAAATCATGCCTACATCTACTAAAGGGATAACGTTAGAGGTAGGTTCACAAGATATGTGTTAAACAAGTTCTGATATCCACCATGCTTGCTCCTGGTTTTGTGTTTTTGAGGAGACTTTTTGATCTCTTCTCCTGCGTGCAACTGGTATTCTGAGGATCTCTAGACTTGCTTTCGCGCCACTAATCTGAAGAATTTGCGTGCGTGCAAGTTCCCGACTCTTGTCGCCTGCCACAAGCCATCCCCTAATTTATCAGGAACTCACCCCCCATAACACAAATACCTACCCTCCCCTCCTTCCCTCATATCCCCCTGTGCCTCACAAAACGTTCTCCGCTCCTACACGTGCAGGATCTGAAGCGGCAGACCGCCATGCGGCTGTCTGGCCGTGATCCTGGGCCGTCCCCCCCCAGCCATCAACCACGGAAAGGAGAGCCGAAATCTATTACCCCCCCCCCCGCTTCTACCGACCCCAACTACGTAAAGCCTTCTTTCAAAGACTGGAAGAAACAGCAGATGAAGAAGAAAGGGATAGATGAGGAGGCGGAGAAGAACAAGGGCCCTAAGTTTCCAACCAACAATCACAGTGGGGTTGGCACATTGGCTCAGCGGGCTCAAGCGGCCCAGCAACTCGCTGCACAACAAGCTCAACAATACTATGCGAGTTTGCAGCACTCCGGGTCTCTGGACAGTCATGATGGTTTGATGGAGATGCACCATGCTGGTGACCCCACTCAGGCTGACCCATACAAGGTAGACACTTTCGTTCCTGCTGTACCGGATGAACCTGCAGGATTGCCCCAGTACCCCCCAAATCCGTATGCGACAGGCGCCAATGCAATGTATGGAGCCCCCTCGACGAGTCCTTATGGTAGCACGCCACCCGCCAACCCGACTGGTGGGAACCCTGGTGCTACAACCTACTACCGCAATGGTGCATCTACCTATGCCAATCCTCCGAACTTGACGCACTCTTCGAGTGCGGGTTCTTCAATTAATCTCCCCTCTAACCCTCCAAGCTCTTTCAATTCGTCCGTGTCAACCTCGGCTATTCCCTCCAACATTAGCAAGTCGTTGAACTCGTCACCTTACGCTTCTCATGCCAGTCTTTCTCTCATGATGCCCACCTCCAACATTCTCGAGCGGGATAGCAATGGAAACGACAACGAAGACGACGTAGCCGGCGACTTTGACTTCAACGACGTCTTAAATATTAACAACATTTTGGACGACGACGATGACAACGTGCAAAACGTCGGTGCCAAGGGAGGAGCTGCCGAAAGCTTAAATAGTATTAACAGTCTTTCTGTAGGCGAGCTTAAGGGGATGACCCAGGAGAGGCTGCAGGAAGACGCACACTCCCAAAGCTCGCTGTCGGGCATTCCTAATTATATGGATCAGCAGCAGATTCAGCAGCAAGTCTCGCAACAGGCTCAGCGACACCAATCCTCAGATAGTGGTTCTAATCCGAACATTTTCGGTGGAATTTGGGGGGCATCCAACAGCGGACCCGATAACGTATACGGCTTGGATCCTGCGTCCCTCCCCGAACAGGAGAAGAACGAGCGCAATCACGATAGGGTGCCGCAGGAGAGAAATATGAACCCGGGCATGGGCATGGGCATGAACACAAACATGGGCATGAACACAAATATGGGCACCAACATGAACGTGAACGTGAACGTGAACATGAACATGAACATGAACATGCCCAACAACAACACGATGACGACGACGACATCGACAGCGTCAGGCATGACTGCACCAACAGAGGAACTGCCCCTAAACTTCTCTAAATTCAGTCTATCCAGTCTGGGTTTGGATGATTAATGAGGAGTTGAAAGAAACGGGAAGGGAAATAGAAAGGTGCAAGAGTCAATGTTTGGCGATAAAGAGGTTGATGATGATGATGACGACGACGATGACAGTGATGACAATGATGACAATGATGACGACACCAAGCGTAGCACAATACAACACACACACACGTACGTCTCGAAGTGAACAAAACAAAAAAACAAAACAAAGAGGACACGTAGTAGTTGGACCGCACTAAACACGGCGGAGTATTTACAAAATATATATTTCTCAACTCATAAATTGTCCACTAAATCGTTTTCATACAATTAAATGCTGCTGCCGTATCCTCCGTTGCCATCACTACTGTTGAAATTCATGTTGCCGTTCATGTTGCCGTTCATGTTGCCATTCACTTCGTCACTTTCCCCTTTGATAAACCCCCCCTGTTTCAAAGCGACACTCGGTCTCCAGCCCTCGATATTTTTCGACAGTGCCCCTGTTAACGCTCTATACAGACACTCGCATGCCCGCGGCCGGTAAGTGCTGTTTGGGTTTAAAATCTCCTTGACATCCACGCTCCTACCGTAAAACTTGGCGTTAACTTCGTTCCTTGCATGGATCACAGCCCCCTCGAGTGATATCCCTACGAAGAATCCCTTTGAGTGCGCGTAGCTGTACGCTGGAGATAGCCATTCACCGCCTCCAGTCATAACATTCCCCTCTACAGAGCGACCCACTGGGCCCACGGCTATGTCCACCTCAGCGCCAACTGTCACTCCCCCACCCCCCGAGAAACTCCTCACTGCCTTGTCGGTGGTCAGGATGATTACATATTCAGTTATATCACCACCAATCTGTGGCCCCCAGCCGATTCCAACGGTGCCAATCGCTGAGGGTGCAGACCACAGGCCATCAGCTGATCTGGCAATCACCAGACCGGTCCCATAACGGGCAGACATCACAAAACCGACCTTTGCGACAGTCAAAAATGCGAGCCCCTTCGCCTGGTGCAAAAGATCCAGCGGAATTGACCGATCTTTTGCAGTGACTGATTGGGAGTAGCAGGTGTTCAAGATTGTGTAAGTCGCCTTTCGTATCTCGGACCCCAAGGTGAAGGCCATGGGGTTATTAATAGATGCCTGCAGCCCAGGACTGGCCCGCAAGCCACTCGTGGGTGACGCAGACCGCCCCTCAAGGCCTTCACCGTCATCGCACTCGCTATTACTGTTCTTGTCCCCATCTTCGCCCCAATAGACATCGTTTCTCCGTTCGCAAGGCCATCTGCCCCCACTAGAAACCAGAAAAAATTCAAGTACCTGCTCCTTCACCTCCCCCATCAGCACCCCACCCTTCGACAGCACCTCAGCAAGCTCGATACACCACATGTCCAGCTTCTGTCTCCTAAAATTGATGAGGTCCCGCTGAGATTTTGGGGCGAGAATCGCACTCGGGGTCCAGTTTCCAAGTCTTCCAGAGAAGGACTTGCCTGGGAAGTCCGCCTTAAGGCGCACTCCATTCGCAATGAGCATGTTTTGGAGCTTGAGAAACTCAGAGTAACGGTGCTCGATCGTCTGAGTCTGTGGAGTGGTGTGTGGCGAAGTGACAGATATTAAGAAGGCGGTGTAAGGATGTCCAGTCGGGTCAGATCGCTCCTCAGGGGTCATCAGACGGAGGGAAAGAGTCGAAGGCAAGGCGGACATCTTAGTTGGGGAGGAAGTGCTTGTAGAGGATGGATTTTGAAAGTGGTTAAGATTTGCGGGGTGGGGCGAGGAGAAAAACTGGCTCGATTGGCCCAAGGAAGAATAAGATGACTCTCCTGAGTCAGCTAGGTTGGTGGGGGTAGAGTTTTGGGCCACAGATCTCTGAAGGTTGAGGCGACGCGTCTCGGCAACCATCGTCACCGACTCGCCGTGCGCCTTCCACTCGGAACGGGCTGACTTCGTTGTCGGGGCTGGGTGAGGGGGGGGGGTATTGGGAAGGAGGCCTTGTTGATTCGGTGTTCCTGTCATCCTCACAGCCGTTGTTGTTGTCGTTGCAGTGGGAGGCGTTGTAGCTGTTCCAAGCTGCATCGATTGACTCAGTGAGGGTGAGAAGGCCTCGTTGATCGGGGAGTTCGTGGCCGTGCCCCCGTGCCATGACTGTGTCATTGCTGCGTTCGCCGAATTTCTGTTCTTGGAAGCATTTTTACTCGCACGGACCGCCGCCTCTTCTCTCAACGACATCCGCGACATATCTTGTTGTAACAGAGCTCTGTCGAAAGGTTCTGAAAAAGGGGGAGGGAGTATAAGAGGGATGAATTTAGTTCTGAAAATTGAAGAAGAAGAAACTTCGTTTTTGTTTTCTGATCAAGGTACAGAATTTCATCAACCGGATCTGTTCTTCTCCGTTCCTCGTTATTCAACATATGGAAGTAGTGAGCAGGGTTTCTTTTACTCGAAAAATGACCATGGTGCTGAAGTTCTGTTAACCCATCCTTTACAACATGACAACGGTAACAGTCCGCCTTGCAACAAACACTTTCACGGTAACCGCTCTCTCCCCTTCTACCCCTGTTTTAGACTTTGTAGCGTCATGCTCCGCACAGCACTCCTCGGACCTTCCTCCTCCAGAGCTGTCAAGGTATATCTTGACCGGGAGGCCTCTGAATCCAGTGGGGGCAACCCTTGGTGATTATGGGTTACCCGTCGATGATCCCAGTTCCAAAGTTGTCATGTGCTTCCCCCGAAAAACACCTAAGCCGCTGCCGACAACCGCAACTGCAGCTGACACTGTATCAGCAACGACGAGCTCTTCTTTGTCATCGTCCAGCTTGGCTTCTGTGGATAGCGTTGTTTCAATAGCGGGATGCTCCGTTGAGTGCGCGCTAGCTGCCCTGACTCTGTCGTCGTTTTCGTTGGAGGGGGCCTTGGAGAGGGTTTTCGGAAGGAGGGAGGAGATCAAGGAGGCTAAGAGAGAGGAGGCCTTGGCGGAAGGTGTTGTCATTGTCGATGGGACAGGTGATATTGATGGTCGTGAGGAGGATGATTTGGTGGAGGAGGAGTTCCAGCGTCAATTCGAGGAAATAAAAACTGAAAACAGTAAAAGTGGGGGTGGAAATAGTGGAGGGGGAGGTGTGGTAGGGGAGATGTTTTTAGCTGCATTTGGTGAGGTTGAAAAGCAGAAGCAAAAACAAAAACAGAAGGAGCTGACGAACAGCGGTACAACTGCCGCTGATGACCAGGCAATTGATGGGGCAGCTGTTGACAATAACAGTGGCGATGGAGTGCTACCCTCCCTCCTTTCCGCCTCTGCCGACGCAAATGCCGATCTCGATGATAATGATGATGACGACAACGATGAAGAAAAAAGACCAACCACGTCGTCGTCACGGCCCTCCTCCCCGTCTAATCTTGACTCGTTCCTCTCTTCTTCCAACAGTGCCTCCGACAAAATCAAATACTCCGAAGATGCCTCTCTTCAGGGCGACAATACCTCCCTCCAGGGCTCTGTTCTGAGCGACTCGTCTTCTGTCTTGCTCGCTCGAGAGGCGGAGGAGGCAAATTCCTTCGACGTTGAAAGTCTGGTTTCGGAGATACATCTCGAAGGAATTAGAGAATTGGGGGAGGGGGACATTATGGTGCCGACAAGGGAGCTGGTGGAGGATATCTACCGTGGACTTCATGGGGAAGGGATTCGAGGGGAAGTAGATAGAGTTGTGGACGTCGTCCTGAATGCGGTGAGAAAGGAACGGGTGTCCACAGCAGATGTTACCAAAAACGTTACCAGAAATCAGGGGGCGGGGATAGAGTCGCAGTCGAGGCATGTCAGGGTCTTGGTGCAAAAGGGCAGGGCGGTGACAGTGGTTGAGGTTAGGTGTATTGCGGTGGAAGGAGAGGAAGCATTCAAGGGCGCGCTGAGGGAAGTAGAGGTATGGGGGAAAGTTTATCATGGGGGGAAGATGTTTGGCGATGGCGGTGTTGGTAATTATGATGGAGAAGATTTTGGGAACTCAAACAGAAAGAAGTCTAATGCGGTGAAACCCAAGCGGAAACCTGTGAAATTACCAAAAGGGCTTCCGAAGGGGGGGGTTCCCAAAAAGTCATCCACGGAGCAGGGATCTGTTTTGAGGGGTGTTTTTGATCCGAAAGAGACAGATTACACACTACCCATGATCGGATACTCTCTCGACTTCGATCCTAGTGAGAATGGCGACAACAAGAGTAGCAAGGACCGTGGAAGCAAGAAAATTGTTTCGATCGTGACGCCGTTTGCCAATAATGGGACCGTCGCTGATAAGGTGAATAGTATGGGTCGCCTTTCAGAGGTCGATGTGCTACGTTGGGTCCGTAGTTTGTGCAATTCCGTTGGTAAAATGCACGAGAAGTCAGTCATTTGCGGGGGGATATGCGGAGAAGGGGTGGGGCTCACCAACGTCATTCGAAGAATAGAAGATTTCAATGGCGTCAGCAGCACCGGTTTGGAGGAGTACGAGGTCATTGTTGAAAGCTGTCTATCTCCATGCTGGAGCACTGTGGCAGCGACGTCAAGTACAAAAAGAACAATACTGTTGTCAATGAGGGATGATCTCTACCTGCCTCCTGAGTTTCTATCTAGCACCATTGCTTCTGAAGACATCAGAAATAAGTGCTTGGTTGTGACAGATGAAAATAAATACAAAGTTGACGTATGGGGGTTTGGTTGCTTGTTGTTTGAGTTGGTGACGAAGAAGAGTTTGAAGATTACTGGGGTAGGGTTGGGAGAAATGGAACCGGGAGAGATCGTCAAGCTAGTCCCAGGTAGGTACGGAGACGTGTTAAAGCACTTGCTCCGAAGGGCATTGAAGGTCGATGTGAAGCATAGGGCAGGGTTCGACGAGATTGTGACCGTGCTAGACCAGCGGATCAACGCACTTGAGGAGTTAAAGCACCCTGGATTGAAGGCCAAGAAAAGTGAAGAAGACCTGGAGATCAAGTTGACGAAGAAGCAGCTTCTTGAACTGGGAAGGAAGGCGAAGCGGGAGAAGAAATTAAAGCGCTCAAGTCCGAAAAAACACCGAAATGTAAATGGAAAGAATGAAGACAGTGATGACGAGATTGATTTGCTATCCCTTGACGAGTCGTTAGCGTCCGCCGATGGTAAGAGCATCACTAGTGTCAACAGCAGCAAGATCAGGGAAAAATTAATGCAGCAAATCGCCGAGGCCAAGGAGATCCAAACCGCGGAAGGGTGGGAGAAAACAAAAGAGAGGGTGCGAAAGTCTCACAAGATTCGTTGGTGGAATTCTCTGAGCGACAACGACAGAAGAATCTTTCTACACAAGAAAGAATGTCGGAGAGTTCATGCCATTCACGTGTCCAGGCGCAAGATCAGCAAGAAAACTGCGTTGCTTTCGTGGTGGAGTCCTCCTTTTCTCTCAGTTTATTTTGGCTACATTATTTCGCACCTTGAGAAGGATGGTTTCATCGCCAAGATGAAGTCTCACTTATTGCAACTGAAGATCGACGAGGTAAATGCGAAAATGTACAGGCCCAAGATCACCAACGACGACGATTCTTCAATTGCGAGCGTTAGCACGGTGAGCAAGTTCACCGAGGTGGATGACGCGTCTGTGAGCAGCTTGATGAAGAAGATCAACCTGACAGACTTGGAGAACGGGCTGCTCGACAAGAAGCTAGAGAGCTTCTCCTTCGGTATTCCCGTCTACGAACCTTTTGACGGCGCTATGGAAGTTGACAACGGGGAGTATTTTGTGATGTCTCAGGTGAATCCGCTGATTGAACAGGTGCGAAGGGCTGAGGAGAAGAGGAAGAGGGACATCGAGCTGGGGCTGCTGCAGGAGGATGGCACGGAGAGTGAGGCGCAGAAGGCCCTCCGAATGCAGAAGAAGGCCAAGTTGAACTGGAAGGGTGCGGGTTTGAAAGTGAAAATGGCCGTCGCGCTGAATGCAGACATCAAGAGAATGCAGGCGGGCAGCGAGGATAGGTTCGCGGAGGAGCTAAAGAAAGCCGAGCGGGAGGCTGCATTAGCGCTCGAGAAGGGCGAGATAGACGAGGACAAAGAGCCTCCTTGCTACATTCTCGGCTGCAGCTACGCGGACGCATTCGGTGAGGCCATGGAATGGGCAAAATTTAGCGGCAAGAAATTCATTGAGATGATGGACGAATGCGACGAGCAGGCAGAAATCGTGATGGAAAGAATGAGGGAACAGAGCATTTTGACAGATGCAAGCAGTCAAATTCTGGTCAAGAACAACAACGTCGCCCGCTTCGTTAGCAAAAATGAACTGATGGGCAAAGTTCTAGAAAGGGCCATCAGAACGGCGGAGATGCCCCAGATCCCGGGGCATGACGATCCGAAAGTCAGAGAAACTCTGACCCGCATCCAATCGATCAGCCAGCTGAGGAGGGACGATGTGGAGGAAGAGAGCGGTAAAATGAAGTTTTCCAAGCTGGAAATGCTCAACCAAGTTACGATCTTGAGCTTTTGTCTTCAAAGAGGGTTCGAAAGATTAATGGAAATCGTCCGTGAAGGCCAGTTCAATGCGGCTGCTTACATCCAAGCAAGATTCAGGGGGAAGAAAGTGCGGGCGATTATGGCAAGGGTGAAATTGGAGGCGGCAAGGTTGACTGCAGAGAAGGTGAAAATGGAGGAAGAGGCGAAGAATCGTCAAATGCTGGAGGAGCTGAAGCGAAAGCTTACACCGCCTCTCATTCCATTTGTGAGTGATATGCACTCTCGAAGTTTGGTTCTCAACATGCCGCAAATCATCAAGGAGCTGGGATCGTGGGGACACTTCGGCTACAAGTTGGACAGCCACATTCGGCAGCCAACAGAGCAACAAGAAGCGAATGCGAACGGGAATTCGTTCTACGGTGACATTACAATCCTCATGAGCGTCGCTAGTAGGTCTAAAATGGGCAAAACTACTCACATGAAGCTCATCCAGCACGCCGAGGAAAAGAAAGAGATCGACATTAGCGACGACTGCATCGTGGTGTCAGGGCTCAAGCCCGACTCCGAGTACAGAGTCTATTTGAGGATTCTTCCCAGCTGCATGGATGCCATGATTGCGGCCATGACAAAACACCACGACGATGGGATTAAGAATATCGAAGAGGGGAAGCGGATCAAAGCAGAAAAAATCGCACGGCAGAACAGTGAAAAGGCCATGGAGAACATGAAGAAGGGCATGGCGGCTTTGCTAGGGGTTGGTGGTGGTGGTGTGGAGGGTGTCGACAAGAACGGGGATGTTTTGGACAAAGAGAGGCAGATCCGACTCGAAGAATGCGGAAAGCGCGCCTTCGAAAAGACAATGAGCTCGATATCTCTCGTTGCCGAAGAAGAGGAGTTAAATTCACCCCTCTTTTTGAAATTGAGGCACTACATTGAACTGCTCGGAGACGCCAATCACAGCCATCTGAACATGTGGAGAGAAATTAAGACAAAGTGTGCCAGGCCCGACAAGTGCGTGGGAGTACAGGGGAGTGTCACGTGGGTCATGCAGATTGAAGGTGAACCTGGGAACGACGGTGGTATCATCAAGGTTAACAACCTTTTAAGCAAAGGGTTGTTGGGGGGGAAAGACGCCACCAAGACTGAAAAGGCGCCCAGAATATCAATCAAGTGGACGATTCCTGAATGTAACGGACACAAAATAACTAATTTTGTCGTGGCCAAATGGATAGAGGGGACGTCGACGACAACGACCGACACCAGTAGTAAGGAACAAATTCTATATACCACTGGCTGCCAACTCATAGATGCCGTTCATGCTGGAGATGGAGTTGGTGCAGATAGAAACGAAGAAGTTGTCTACAATTACAAAGTCGCTGCTATCAACAGAGTGGGACAAGGAGAATGGAGTAATACCGTCACTTGCCGTGTCATCAGGCCACAAGACCAGGAGGGAGGGGACACAAACACAAACGCAAGCGAGTTTTTACCAAATCATCCGGCAAAAAAGGATGCAGATGGAATTGGAATTGGACATGGAGAGGATGTAGGGAGAGTCAGATTCATTCCCCCTCCTATACCAACGACGAATACAAACAACATAGTGCTCGGCAGTGGAATACTCCTCCCAGGTGCAAACTTAAAACTCGACTACGCCAAATTGAAGAAGGGGGCCAAGAGAAAAGTTCAGCGTGTTAAGAAGTGACACATTCGAGGCTGAGCGGAGCTGATGGATGAATGAATAATTTGTTGCAATTTTGTGCGTATATTACAGCAAATTTTCTTCTTACTATAGTTATAGTATAGCAATCTGCTTGTCACAATCTATTTTTTCATTTTGGGAAAAAATATTGAAATTTCGTTTACTTAAATACTCTTCTGATATACAATTTCTTTTAATTATATTAAATTTATATATTTTAAATTATTATGAATTAAATAATTCTCAAAAAATAAATCAATTTCAATTATTATTTTATAATAAAATTAAAAAAAATTAAATATGTAAAATGATAATATATTATATAACATTATTTTAATATTATTGACTCAATTAAATAATAATATGTATATTTATATAATGTTATGAAAGAAAATTGTATATCAAAGATTTATTTAAGTGAAGGAAATCACATCATTTTGACAATTAATTTTTAGATTGAAAAAATTCCCTGCTTAGGTTGAGAAAGATTTAGTTTGGTGTTATAGTAGGCGTGGATGATCCAGTTTTCTGAGATGATCACAGGAAGGGATAGTTTGGAGGCGGGGTTAACAGCGTCCGCCAGGGCAATACGGGAAAATTATTTTATGTGCAACAGTTATGATATTTTCCGAGCCGCTGATAACATCCTTCACAATAGTTTCAAATTACCTCGAATAGATTCATACAATTTACTTATCACCCAAGTCGCTCCTAACATTTCAAACGAATTCCAATATGTATCCTACCAAACCTATCACACCATCACCCCCTGAGATATTCATCTTTTGCAAAAAAAGACCAACCTCTAGCGAACCAGAGTCGTCAGCAGGGAACTGCGCAAGTGCACATGCGTGCTTTTCTGCCTCTGTTCCGTCAGCATTGTTGACAGCTTTATTATACCTTCTTAAAAGTCGCAGAACTAATTTCTTCTGAGTGATGCTCGTGTAGCGATCTCGAAGATAGGGCTCAACTGTGTCAAATCCAGCCAAAGCTGCTTTTTGCACCAAGGCATCGCATTCATCGAACACTTGATTACCAAGCTCCGCACAATCGGGTAAAATAACGGACGTAAGGGAGGAGCAATAATAAAACGCTCCATCGCTCAGCTGCGCGAGACTGTCAGGCAACACCACGGACGTCAGGGAGGTGCATCCAACAAACGCTTGATAGCCAATCAGCGTGAGACTGTCGGGAAACACCATGGACGTCAGGGAGGAGCACACACCAAACGCTTGCTTGCCAATCTGC
>Ga0115557_1002855_pt1 | contig 11415 bp, 9 predicted proteins | sample COGITO_mtgs_1104_FD_87280 | JGI IMG/M metagenome (GOLD analysis project Ga0115557, IMG submission 87280) | Pelagic marine microbial communities from North Sea - COGITO_mtgs_110421 | ecosystem: Environmental > Aquatic > Marine > Epipelagic | place: Germany:Helgoland, sampling site Kabeltonne...
CACGATCCTGATCTTCTCTTCGGATGAATAGTGTTTGCGGGTCGCCCGCTTGATGTCTTTGACGATCTTCTCGCCAGGGCTCTTCGGTGTCTTTCTCATCGTCCACTCCTCAGTGATTACGATGAGCCAGAAACACTCTCTTAGCAAATAACGCTGTTTGGACCCATAGGCGCTGACGTCAGACAATTTTCTATTCTCCAGCAAAAGATTATCACCTTCGCTTCAGCAAAAATCTGAATATCTATTTGCCATCTCCGTTTTGATATGAATAAATTTGAAGTGCTTATTGGAGAAATCGATCATATGGAGTCTTCAAGACAGACCTGCCCAGTTTGTGCTTCAGATATGTTGCTAAGAACTGCCCGAAGAGGCAAAAATGCCGGTGGGCAATTCTGGGGCTGTTCGAATTACCCAAAGTGTAAAGGAATAGTTGCGTTTGACTCAGACGATGGCAAATTGAACAACGATGCAACACAGTCAACTGAAAAACTTCAATCAGATAACGGCCGAACCGAACCCGTTTACTGGCGAGATTCAATGCCGAAAGGCCCATATTACAGAGAATACGTTTCCATTGGTTCAATGCCTGGCTTTGCGTCAGATCAGCCTGCATTGCGGAGTAAGAGCACTCGAAGAACAATCTCGCAAACGTTATTGTTGACGAAGCGGCAATCACTCATTGAAGTCTCAGAAGAACAAAAAATACTGAGCAGCGTCATACAAAAAATTCTCACTCGTGGCGTTCTGCCACTTAGCACGTTGCGCGTAGAAGAAGCTCTAATAAACTTGGCCGGCATATCTGGTAATGTTCAAAAATTTGATGAGCGAAACAGTGAACTAGGCTGGAAGTGGATTGGAAAGTATCCGCTAGGACTTTCCAAAGAAATTACACATGCATCAGCTTATCGCTCTCTCCTTTCAGAAAGCGATATCGAAACGCTATCAAACGATATCTTAAGCGATGTCTTAGATGGTGACAACGAACGCTATTTCTTTTCAAAATGGCTTACACAAACGTTTGGAAACAACGTACTGCATTGGATAAGCCCACAGGCAGAACTTGATCTCATTCTTGCGTCTGCTGGAATTGAGCAATCGGGACAACGTAAAATTGATTTTCTGTTCTGTCATCCCATGATAGGGACGATCGCTATTGAGCTTGATGGCGAAGATCATCACGCAAAAGAAAACTCCGATGATGCTCGTAATTCTCAGCTTGCCGAAGCTGGAATAATAACTTTTCGCATCCCAAACAGTGAGCTTAAATTTGGAGAAGGTACAAACCTTAGTTCACTAGAGAATTTTTTACGTACTAGGTTAGTGGTCCCTTCTGATGAGTTCTTGGTGTCAGGTATCCCATACGCAATCAATGCCGCCTGTGTTGCCGCGCGCTTTCAGTTCATTTTAGCCCGCGCATTAGGTTCTGGCCAATTAACGCTCAATAACCCGACTTGGAGCATATCAGTCCGATCGGATCACATTAGTTCGAAAATTTTTCAAGCCGCTGCTGATGACTTTGCCGATATGCTCAGTGCACTTGCATCATTGCACTTCGGCTCTTCAAAGAAAATTTTGATTAATTGCTTGAACGCCGGTTTGACTGATGAGCCAGTTAATCTGAGTATTGCTGCGTTCGTTGCGGAAAGTCCGATAAGCATTAGCGTACGCGAAATCAATGAGGATTATGTTTTATGTCCTGCATGCGCACCGGTCGAATTTGCAACAGACGCTCAAAAAATAGCGAAGAAAACACCAATTGGTAATAAAGACCGAGGCCTTTCCGAAAAAGCATTATTATTTTTTCTTCAAAATCTTTTCCGCAAGCGTGCTTTTCGTGAATTACAGGTGGAGGCTATTCAAAATGCACTTAGCGGGCATGATACAGTCACCTTGTTACCCACCGGTGCCGGAAAAAGTATAATTTACCAATTGGCAGGACTTTTACAAAGTGGGATTACACTGGTTGTCGATCCAATTGTTGCGTTAATTGAAGATCAAATTCTGGGCCTGGCGCGAGTGGGCATTGATAAGGCGGGGGCGGCTCCGTCTGGTTTCAGCAAGACGCTGGAACGTCAAAGATGGTTAAGGGCGGTTGAACGAGGCGATTTTCAATTTGTGTTGCTATCACCGGAACGACTGCAAATGGGTGATACACGGGAGGCATTAAGAGCTTTAGCCGAGGTCACATTCATCAACCTTGCAGTTATTGATGAAGCCCACTGCGTCTCAGAATGGGGTCATAATTTTAGATTTTCCTATCTAAATTTGGCCGAAAATTTGCGAAACTACTGCAAAGATATCAACGGCGAAAGCCCGAACCTCTTGGCCTTAACAGGCACTGCTTCGAGGTCCGTGCTCCGTGAAATTCTAACAGAATTAAACATTGACAAGAACAACAGTGACGCACTGATCCGACCACTTAATTTTGACAGACCTGAGCTTAAGTTTCACATTACTAAAACAAATAGTGGTGGAGATAGCGCTTCTCTTTTAAGAGGAATTTTAAATGGGTTACCTGCCAAATTTAACGTTCCCTCCGGAGAGTTTTTTCAGCCTAATGGAAGTGAGACGAACTCAGGGATTGTTTTTACTCCGTTTGTAAATGGACGAACCCATGGGCTTTTTACGATCAAATCGGCTATACAATCTTCAGTCAATGTTCCAGTAACAATTTATTCAGGGTCTGCACCAAAGGGTATAAAGTCTTATGGTTGGGATGCCGAGAAACGTGCTAATGCTCAACAATTTAAAGATAACAATGCTCCAATACTAGTTGCAACTAAGGCTTTTGGAATGGGTATTGATAAACCAAATATCCGATGGACAGTTCACATGGGCGTTCCATCATCAATGGAAGCTTTTTATCAGGAAGCAGGAAGAGCCGGCCGTGATAAAAATCTGGCTTATTGCAGTCTAATTTTTTCTGAAGTTGATCCAGACGCTACAGACAAAGCTCTTGCAAGCCAAGGATCGCTTGAAGAACTTCGTCAATCTGCGCAATCCTTTAATAATAATAATGATGATATAAGCCGGGCACTTTTCTTCCACCTTAACGCCTATTCTGGAATTGACGAAGAGATTGATGAAATAACACGTGTTCTTGAATTGATAGGTGATCTAAATGAGCGCAAAAATATTGAGGTGCCTTTCCAAAAAGATACAAAAACATCGTTGGAACGAGCGATACTACGATTAATAAAGACGGGCACTGTAGAAGATTTAGAAGTTAATTTTGGGAGTGGTTACTTTTTACTAAAAGTTCCTAAATTTGACTTTGAGAGGGCTCGAAAAAAGATAGAACAGTATATAAATGATGCGCAACCAGCACGTTTGAAGCCAATCGTAAAAAAGCTCGACCTAATTGCAAATTTAGAAGAGGGTGTCAAAGCATTAGAACTTTCCCGCCTGATGATAGAATTTACATACGACGTCATTGAGCGATCACGGCGACGCATGCTTTATGAAGCTGTTATATTAGGCAGAAAATATTCTAAAGATGCGGAAATTCGTCAATATTTATTAGACTATTTACAAGAAGGATTAGGTGCCGAGCAGATTGCTTCACTGGCTGAGCAACCAGATATTGACTTTAATGACTGGCTCGAACTGTTTGAAAAAGTGTCTACCCCATTAGATGCCGGCGAAATGCGTGGTATCATTATTCGATTGTTAGAAACATTTCCAGATCATCCTGGAATGTTAGCCGCTCGCGGTATCTCAGAGGCACTCGTAGCTAACCCAGATCAATCACTAATCAGAGATAGTTTATCAGCATCACTTGACAGCAGTAAAAACCGATACTCACAAAGCGACGAAAAAATATTAAATTTTGTAGAAAACTTACTAGATTTGGCCAATACAAAATCCACAAGTTTACGGGTCCCACTTATAGTCACTATTGAAAATACTTTGACCATAGATAAAAAAATAAAGAGAACGTTTGGACACAAATAATAAATTATTCCAGAGATTGGGATCAAACTTCGAAGCTATGTATTTCAGCAATTGAAGCTGATGCGCTAATCAACAATACAACCAGTGGTGTTCTTGCATCTATTGAGCATTTCAAAGAAATCCAGCAGAAATTAACTAGAGGTGGCCATGTCTGATATCATAGAAGAACTAATGGAAACATTCCGTTCATCCAGCGAAAAACTGGAAGGTCTTACTGAAAGTTTCGACGATCTCCAAAAAGCCCAGCTACTTGTGGAACAACTATCTACGAATTTGGGTGATGCTGCCCAATCTTTGCAAGAGACAGCCAAAGCTCACAATGATTTCATTCAGTCTGCAAGTGTGACCAACGTCCAATTAGGAGAGGTGGTCAGTGTTTTGAAAGACTTGGATACAAAATCAATAAATGCATCTTTGTCAAAGATAGGAAAAGGTATTGAAAATAATGAAAATGCATTATCCAAAATAGCCGTTACCGTTACAAATACTAAAACCAAAACTGAAGAGACTGCTACTGAAATAAGTAAACTGACAGACCAATTAAAAACCGCAATGGACGAAAATAAGTCCTTGTCCTCTGAATTTGAAAAAATGCGACAAGAAGTCATTGAAAAAAATGACGCTGCATCTCTCCTGGCAGGTAAGAGACACAAAATTATCTTGGCGTTTGCATCTACTCTTATTTTGCTTCATTTTTTCGTTTAAGTTTTGCAAGGCATAATCAATAATTTTTGTTACCTTTGGGTGCTCTAGCAACACTCATGCACGCTCCTGTCTAGTGAGTGACGACATGTATAATCACAACTTGATTATTCGAAACCAATTACAACAAGTCACCAATCACGAGCTCAACCGCAAACAGCATTCTATTTAGAAGAGCCATGCTGTCCGACGAATGATAATTTGCTCACAAGATTATTCGGTTATACAACTTATAAGCTTTACCCATATTTCTATATACATCTGATTTATATGAAAAATTACATTCTTTTGCTATGTAATTGTAGGCATTCTTAAAGCCTTCTAATGATATAAAAAAGTTTGCAGGTTTTAGATTTTCGCTTCCATTAAGCTGAAATGATGTACTGTTGCCACCCAGCATTTGAAAAAGAATATCGCGATCATCAGATCTTTTTGAAAACACGATATCTTCATCTGCTATAAATTCATAAACTCTAGACCCAACTGTCACATCCACTTTTTTATTATGTTTTTCTATAGCCTTTTTGGATATCGAAAATTCGGGCTGTGGCGATCCGTTTTGGAAGGCTACATTAAAATAGGTGCCGACGTCATGTTGCTTATTGCCCGCAAACGACGATCTCATAATTGGATGTGTTGATATCCAGCACGCGACATCATCAATACTAATTAACCAATCATCGACTACCACAGGTTCAGCAGCTAAGAAATTTGCACTCAAAAAAAATCCAGCAAATCCAATAAATCTTTTCATACAGCACCCAAACATTTGCGCACCCCTTATGTAAGTTACCTAAAATGATAAACAGTTTCGGCGTTTCGTCTATTTCTCACACTGAACGCACGCTGCATCTGACCATCGGTCCAAACACCGTCGTACTTCTGCCCATTAGGCAGGCGGACCGTCATAAAACCTTGTGGCTTTAAATTTTTAAATTTTCCAAACCACTGAATGCCTTCCCCATCGGTTGCGGTCGCTTGATCAACATTCATGTCGTCAGACCATTCCCCTTCGATTTGGCTACCCGATGCACTGAAGTAGGTTCCCTTTCCATTTCTAGTGAAGGTTGTGAGTTCACCAACATAAACAGAGCCATCCTGATATGTTAAACTTCCATTTGCATAGCCATGAGGTTCAGGAATTGTGCCGGAATATTTCCAGTCACTGCTTTTTATTTGAACGTCACCGACAAGTGATCCGTTCTTCCAATTACCCTTAAAAATTCTTTGCGACGACACCTCGGATAATTCACCCAACCCGCACCGCAGACCGTTTTTTACTTCGCCTTCATACCAGTCGCCATTCTTATACGAAATTTTCGCTGATCCTGTTTGTCTGCCGTCAGACCATTCCCCCTCATATCGAAAACCAGAGACAGAAGTGTAGAGGCCAAATCCGTGTTTAACTCCATATTTGAAGTTGCCTTTGTAAATTGCACCGTTAGCATATTCTAAAACGCCATAGCCGTGAAAGGCACCTTTGCGCCAAGAACCTTTATAGCTCAGGACCTCTGAGTAAGGTACGATATAGAAACGCCCAAATAGGCGCCGAATAAATTTTTCCATATAAACACCTGCTGCTGAACACCCGTACATTGCGGACGATTCCATTAGGCTTTCAGTATTGGCCTGCAGTTTTCAGAGTCAATTAAACTGAAAGTAATGGGCAAAGAAACGCCAGTTTGAATTTAACCAGTAGTTAATCGAACGCCTTCAGAAGGCTGCTCATGCGGCGGACAACTGTGATGCGGGTGACTTTATCATTGCAGCTGCACGGTTCTTGGACATGGGGTAGACCACTATCTAATTCTGTATAAAATATGCGGCAATCTAGGGAGACTAATGGTAATGGCGCAACATAAACGGCGTGAATCCGAAGTCATAACTACCGCAATGGTAAATGATAACTTTGAACCCAGTAAGTATCAGGACGGCGTGATTGCACGTCTGTGTCTAAATGTTGAAAACAATGGCTAGAAAAGCAAGTCACGGCTGGAGTACTAGGCAACAAGGCGGCTTCAGGCCCGCTGGGCCAGTACGTAATGTTTTAAAAAAACGCGAAAAGGCTGATAAAATTAATCAAAATATGTTATTATATACAGCTTCGAGTATAGGGGCCGAGATTTTGTCACACTGCCAAAAATGCGGTTTAAAAAAAACACGGTCAACTACAGAGCTTGTCAGAAAATATCCCCAAATCAAATTTAAAAAACTTAGCCAATTAAACGCAGTATGTGAAAATACAGCGTGTCGTGGAAAAATAATAATATTGCGATATAAGTTACTGTCAGGAAAATAATAACTCGCATCAGATTGCTGGTGCAGCCTGAGTCTATGCGCTCAATAATTGGCGCCACTCAGTATGAGCGGCGGTTCGATTGAGCTTGAAATTGTCTCGTGAGTGGAGATCGCGGTTTACGCCTTAAACAGCCCACCTAACCGCAAACCTAGCCTATGTAGCGCCCTGGACGAACTGTGGCGGTCAGCACACAAACAGCCGCGTAACCGTGTACCAAAGCAAACATGTCGGCAGCGATGCGCAGGCATGTCGGATCGTGGCAAAAATAGTGTATTTACTATTTCTGCTTGGTAGCGCCTTAACAAAAAATGATTGCTTTATAAAATTCAGCCTTTAATGTATCGAGCCTATTGGAATTAGAACTGATTTGATTTCCTAATTAATATGATCATCTCCTCTTATCCATTTTGATTGGTCGGCCTTGGGTAAGACCAATCAAAATGGATAAGAGGAGATGAATATGACCTTTCAATTTAAGTTTTCAAAAACAGATGATGCCTTTTTAAGTGTTAAAGAATGCGAATTAGAAGAAGCGCGTTTAGAATTACAGGGTGCTGGCTATGAGTTATTAGAACTCTGGCATTCGTGTGAAAAACACTGTCACGAAATATGGGTCAATTCCGTTCAACAAGAAAAGATAAGGCTCAATATTAATCCCCAAAAAGAAGACGATGAAACCAGTCCTCCAACAGATGCATCACGTTCTGATATAGTAAGTGAATTAGTCGACCTTTGGCTAGAGATGCGTGCAATCCGAGACCATTTTACTGAGCAGAAAACAAATACAGAAACGGACTACGACGACGACCATTATCTAATGAAACGAACTACTACGCCAATCGAGCGATTTTGGCAAAAAGTTCGCGAAACAAAGGATCTTAAAGATACAGACCCTGCCGAATGGAATTTCATAATAAATAAAGAAATTGACGAGAGTGTTTTTGCCTTTTTTGAATTGTCAGAATCCGATCGATCATCCATCATTCACTAATAGGGGGTAATAAATATGAATATTGAACAAAAAGCTGCCGCACAGCACATTGATGGCCCCCTTCTCGTTCTTGCAGGTCCTGGGACAGGCAAAACGACAACGTTAGTTGGACGGTATCAATTTTTAATTACTCAAAACGTAAACCCTGAAAAAATAATATGCTGCACCTTTTCTAAAAAAGCAGCAGATGAATTGAAAATTCGAATATCTGAAAAAATACATGTCGACGCAAAGCGCTTACCTATTGCCACATTTCATGCGCTTTCTCTCCGAATACTAAAAGCGATTGGTAAATCCATTAATGTTTCAAGTAATTTTGAAATTTGGGCAAAGAATTATGAACGTGAAAAAGTAATACGCGAAATAGCGAAGCAAGATGAACTGGCAAAATTTTATGATGGTGTTGACGTCGAAGACCAAGATGCCAAAAAAATATTAGAATATATCGATACAGTTCGAGAAGAGCTTCTTGATCCAGAAGACGCCTCTATTCGAGCTGCAGAGATTAATGACAAAGCAAAAATTGCTCACTGCGAAGTGTATGCAGCTTATGAGGAATTTTTAAATACAGAAAATAAAATAGATTACCCGCGCATGGCACAATTAGCCTGTAAAGCTTTAAATAAAGATGCCGAAACTGGCGCTAATTATGTAAAGAGCTTCCAACATATTTTAGTAGACGAATTCCAGGATATAAATTTAGCGCAGAAGACCTTAGTTGACGCTTTTTTTAAGGCTGGGGTGAAACTGTGGGCCGTTGGCGACGACTATCAGGCCATTTACGGATGGCGTGGAAGCAAAGTTAAATACATGCTTGATTTTGAAAAAGAGTACTCAGGCGCGAAAATACAATTATTAAAGCAAAACTATCGCTCTGGGAAAAATATTCTCAAGCTTGCCAATAACCTTTCACAACACTTTCTCGAAGCATATCGGAAGGATCTAAACCCTACGAGAGATGTTGATGGTAAGGTTTATCTTGATCAAGTTTGGGATGAAGACGAAGAAGCGGATGCAATTGTAGATGAAATTACCCTAAGAATTGACGAGGGTGTTCCACTTTCAGAAATTGCTGTAATTTCACGTACTAACAGTAGGCCTCAAAAAGTTGCGTCAGAACTAATTCGTAGAGGGATTCCGATACAACTTCGTGGTGCGCGAGCGCCATTTGAAGAGTTTGAAGTTAAGCAACTGGTATCAGCGGCAGCGATCGCCTCCGGCATTTACCTAAAGCTTAAGTGGCCTAGGGTTCCACCCGCACTGTATAGTTTTGCGAAAAGTATCGAAACCGATCCCTGGCAAAAAAAGGTCCGAGCATTAGCGACCTATATCACAAATCGACCACTTAATGGGTTAAGTTCCGACGATTTAAAGCATCGGCAAGAAGATATTGAGAAGCACCGTGACATACTTCTAGAAAGTGCTGATGCAAAAAAATTCTTTTCTATTATCGAAGCCTCCTTTTCTACCGACGAAAATAGCGAGAAGGTGTTTATTGGAACGGTACACAGCGCCAAAGGCCTGGAATGGGATAGCGTATTCTTCATGGGTTTGGAGGACGGGAATCTTCCCCAAAGGCAAAGCATAGCACCACAAATTTATGATGAAGAACGCCGGATCGCTTATGTGGGTATCACGCGTGCCAAGAATTTTTTATTTTTAACCGCAACTAACAAGCAAAAAGGTCAGGAGAACGAGCCATCACCATTCTTAAAAGAAATGTTTGGGCCAGAGACTACTTCAAAAAGCCAAGGCCAAAATAAAACGAAATCTAAACCGACACAGCAGGATACACAGAAAAATCCAATTTTTGAACGCATTCAGAATTTAAAACAAAAAGCAGCCGATCCCGCATGCTCTAAATCAGAAGCGGAAGCTGCTGAGACAATGGCCCAAAAGCTTATGAGAAAGCACAACGTTGCCATAAAAAATGGGCAATTCGTGGTAAGTGCTAAATCAGATTTAGAACCAAATCAAACTCCACAAAGAAGTCGTGAACAGTTTTGGGAACAAGGCGTCAGCTCAAAAGAAAATGAGGCTTGGATAAAAGCGCGTTGGCAAGCGTATCAAGATAAAGTCGTGGAAAGACTAAGGACGGCGTCGGAGCTAGCAACCGGATCAGGCGGTGATGGTACAGGATGGGATGGTAGTTCGGCTGCATCAGGGTTCCTACAAGAAGCGGGCTATACGGTACGCAAGGACGGCCCATCCACTGCTAAAAGACAACAAATCTTAACAGAAGTCCTCCAAGGAAAAATTAAATTACCCAATTGGCTAAGCGAAACTGTCCAAATTCAGTGGGGCGCTCCAAATTCAGACGAGAGGTTAAAAAAGATCCGCAATACTTTGAACGTCGCACTCGGCACCCAATTGGGTAGATCCAATCCTTCTGAACAAGCTATCAAGAAATGGACTACTGACATAGAGTTCTTAGATACTAAATTCGGATAGAACCACCTCCGGGACGTTGAGCAGACGGCAAAGTAACTTGTTGATAATTTACTAAATGGCCAGATAAGATCCTGAATTAGATCAGCTATTAGCCCAATAATAAATAATCGGGTTAAATTTTCGACCTATCAAAATGCAGACTCCAAACGCCATCGCAACTTAGTTGCCAACGAGGTTAAACAACGCGATACTTCTCCACTCTCGGAAGCTGCTGTGTGCGAAACCACAATGCGTCTGTGCGCCAATGCGAAACCGCCACTTCGTAATTTCGCCGACCGTCGCGAAGGTCGGCTGTATTGTTTAGATGTTGATAAATCCGGTTAAAACGCTGAAGGCTAAGAGGCTCCCCCCATTCATTTCGATAAGATTCTGGAAGAAATTGCAGTGTCCGATCGTAATCTGCAGCGACCGCATATTCGAGGATCGCCCGACGCTCCGCTTCTGGACGGCCTTTGGTTTTGCCCACTCTGTAACCAAAACATGTCAAAGGAGACATTTCCTGCCCAAACATTCCCTCTCCACCTTTGGAGCGATACTCGCGCTCAAACTCAAGGCGAGCATTAATAATAAAGTCAGGGGCTGCGCCACGAATGGATTGTAGCAATTCGTCACGTTCGGACAGCAGCTTGGCGCGTTCTGCCTCACGAAGAGCGCGCTCTTCGGCTTCTAAACGCTTTTTTTCAGCGCGAGCTTCTTTAGCCTGCGGCCCCCAAACAAAAAACCATAGCAGCACCAGCGCTATGATTAAAAAAAGAACTAAAATTACCGGATCATTCATGCCGCACTCTCGTAAAAAATAAGCAATCTGTGGAGGTGTCGATTAGACCACTGATGAATTATAAGTACTACTAAAAGTTAAAAATTACATTTTATTTATTAACATATAAATCATTATGGATAGCCATATTCTTTTCGGACGCACACGGGCCAACTTCAGGTGTGACTGTGGAATGCGGATGGTTAAGATCATCGGCTTTGGTCGACTTTTCCTGCATCGCCATTGCTCTGACTTATGTCA
>Ga0115557_1002860_pt1 | contig 11404 bp, 8 predicted proteins | sample COGITO_mtgs_1104_FD_87280 | JGI IMG/M metagenome (GOLD analysis project Ga0115557, IMG submission 87280) | Pelagic marine microbial communities from North Sea - COGITO_mtgs_110421 | ecosystem: Environmental > Aquatic > Marine > Epipelagic | place: Germany:Helgoland, sampling site Kabeltonne...
CATCGCAATCTACACAAGTTTCCGCCCCGTTCGAACTGTATTTCCCCCCAACGCAAGCATCACAAGTTGGGGACCCGCTCGTCGAGAACCTGCCCGGGCTGCAGATACTGCACACACTCGAAGTCTCGTCGCTATACTCCCCAGCTCCGCACATCGTGCAGGTGGGATCTCCAACAACACTCCGTTTACCTGCTTCACAATTTACACAGCCCGTGCGACTCTCGTTAGGCACGCGACCAGGGTCACAGAGCGAGCAACTTGAGCTGTTGGTTCCACTACTGTAGCTGTTAGGGGCACAGTCCGTGCACGCGTCTGTTCCTCCCAGAGAATATTTCGACGGCACACAATTGACGCAGTCGTTTGATTGTGCAACTTTGCCTGTACCGCAGTATAGACAGTTCGACATTCCGGTTGTCGGGGCGACAAAGCCGCTGCTTTGGTCGCAAGTCTCGCAAACCTCTAATCGGCCGTTTTCTGCGACTTTTCCAATTTCACATTGAACACATGAAAACGTGTCCGCTTCAAATATGTGCCCAGGACTGCAAGACAGACAGCTGCTCGCACCCGCCTGACTGTGATCTCCGGCCGTACAGCTTGTGCAACTATCCGTCGCTCCAGTGCTGAATGTATTCGGGCCGCAGACATCGTACCCCGTCCGGTCGCTGTTTGCTTTCGTTCCCGCCACAGCGATGGAGCAGGATGCCGCTCCCTCTCCGCTAAATTTGCCCGTGTTCGGAACTTCGTCATTGCAAGCGCTGCAAACGTTCGTACCGCCGGGAGAAAACCTTCCCGCAGGACAAGTAACACAAGAGTGGGAGGCTGCGTCTGCCCTTTTTCCCGCCACGCAAAACAAGCATTGAGCGTTCCCGGCCCCAGGTGAGACGAATCCATCGCTAATATCGCAAGTCTCGCACGAGGTCTCTCGTCCTGACGGCTCGAATTTCCCTTCGCTGCACTGAGTGCAAGTTTCCGAGCTCACGTCATAATACTGACCCGGCGAGCAGATGGAGCACTGAGAGGAAGCCACCGATGCGTGCTCGCCGTCTTCGCAGGGGATGCACTGGTCAGTCGCCCCGCTGCTATAGGTATCCTTCGGGCACGAAATTGTGCCATTGCCAGCATCGTTCACCACATAGCCTGCAGCAGTAATGCTGCAATAGGCGCTCCCGGGAAGAGAGTACTGTCCAAGTGAAGCATTACAGCTGCTGCAAATGTCCGTTCCTCCAAGGCTGCACGGCGACGATGTTTGGTGGTGTGGTGGGTGGGGGGGGGGGGGAGAAGGTGGGTGTGAGAATCATAAAACATTGGATTAAAAAGGCGCAAGCAACAAAGGTCAAGATCAAAATTCCCGCATCCATCCGTTGCGTTGGTGATTTCCCGCATCCATCCGTTGCGTTGGTGATTTCCCGCATCCATCCGTTGCGTCGGTGGTTTCCCGCAGCAGCTCACCTGAATGTTGCCTTCGGGCAGACCTCGCAGTTGTTCGAGTCGGTAGAGGCGAATTTTCCTACACTACAATATTCGCAAACGCTCTGGCCAGTCTGGTCGTTCACATAACCAGAGGCAGCGTCGCAGTCTGCGCAAGCCGTCTGACCGGAGGAAGCACTGAACTTCGCGACGGGGCAATTGGAGCACTCTGACATCGACGAGTCTTTGTACTTTCCGTTTTCACAGGGAACACACGTACTCCTTTGAGCAGACGCATACGTCCCTGCCGAGCAATCGCTACAAGTACGCAAGCCGATACTATCGGCGTAAGTACCTGCTCCGCAAGGAACGCACGTGTCATCAACAGGGCAGTGGGAGCCGAGGGGACAGAGGCAGGGAATACACTGAGCCTCTTCCAAGCTTGTGGCCCCCGCGACGACGCCGTAAGGCGTTTCGGAAGGACACTGTGTGCACTCGCTCTGTCCAGTGTTGCCATTGTAGCTCCCAGAATAGCAAAGGATACAACTTGACGATCCCGTCGACGGCATGAATTTTCCAATTTCACATTGACTGCATACGCGGGAGCCAGCACTTGATGACTTACCGGCTTCACAAGGGGAACAAGCGCTTATCGACGTGCTACCCGTGGCGTCGTTCTGCTTTCCGGCCAGACATTCGATGCAAGTACCCTCTGCTGTAGCTCCAGTGCTGTCGCTCCACTTACCGTAGGAACAGTCCGTGCAACTACTCTGACCAGTTGCAATCTGATACTTTCCTGACGAACACTGACTGCACACTGTGCTACTGGCGGACGACCAATGACCGGCGAGGCAATCTATGCATACGCCCTCGCTCGTTGCTCCCGCGTTCGGCGATGCCCTACCGGCTGAACACTCTTCACATGTTGCAACCTCCGTGGCCGCAATTGTGCCGCTAAACTTGCCCGAAACGCAATCGATGCAAGTAGAGGACGAAGTAGCCGCCACTGTACCGCTATATTTGCCCTCCAGGCAATTGTCGCATTCGCTATTTGCTGTCCCAGCTACGTATTTCCCTGAAATGCAGTCGACGCAAGTTGACATGGACGTAGATCCCGCGATTTTTCCCGCTGAGCAGTCTGCGCAGGCTGAGATGCTAGTAGCAGCCTCGTTCGGGTTCGCTTTCCCCAGCTCGCAACTCGTGCAGGTGCTGGACGACGCCTGTGCCAACCCGTCACTCCACTTCCCAGAAGCGCAGGCAGTGCACTCATTCTCGCCAATATTAGCCTGATAGCGACCTGCAACGCATCCATCGCAATCTGCCGAACCCGCATTCTCGGCAAAACGACCAGCGACACATGATTCGCATGCTGAAATAGCGTTACTCCCCGTGTTTGGGTTCGCTTTCCCTTCGGAACAGAGAAGGCAGGCAGCGACGGAAGTAGCACCCGGCGTGCCGCTCCACTTTCCTGTTGAACACACCGTGCACGTACTCTCGGTGGTCTGTGCTAATCCGTCGCTCCACTTACCCGGAGAGCACTGGCTGCACGCGTCAGATCCGATACCTTCGGAGTATTTCCCTTCAGAACAGAGAGAACAAGTCGTCGATCCATCCGCTGAAGCGAAGTAACCAGCGTCACAAGCGACGCAAGTACTTTCGCTTGTCTGTGCTACGCCATTGGACGCTTTTCCTTGGGCGCATAGCTCGCAGGTGCTGGACGAAGCAGCCGCAACAGTATCGGACCACCGGCCAGCTACACAATTTTGGCACACGCCAATGGACGTTGCTGTAGATGTAGTAGAATATTTACCTGCGATGCAGCTCGTGCAGCTCACAGTTCCCGCCGATGTTGTATACTTTCCAACGTCACAGGCATCGCAGTTGATGGTCCCTGTTGAGCTCGCGAAGTAACCTTCTTCACATGCTGAACAGCTTTCCGTGCCTGTTGAAGAAGCGTAGTAACCCGCGTCACAACTCTCGCACGTACTTTCGCTTGTCTGTGCAGCGTCATTTGATGCTTTTCCTTGGCCGCATGGCTCGCAGGTCGAACTAGAGGTAGCTCCCACGCTCCCGCTATAGCTCCCCGCCAAGCAGACAACACAAGATGTCTGACCGAGGCTGTCTTGGTATCGACCTGCAATGCAGTCGACACAAGTGTCAATGCTGTTGGCTCCGGTAGCACTACTCGACTTTCCTCTGGCACATCTCTCGCATGTGCTGCTGCTGCTTGCAGCGACCGAGCCGGAGTAGCGTCCCGCTGCACAATTGACGCACACGCCGCTATTACTCGCTGTAGGCGTTGTGCTATACTTACCCGCAATACATGAAGTGCAACTAGTAGAGGCTATCGGATTGGTCGAATACGTACCCGTAGGGCAAGCAGAGCAAGAAACCGTGCCCTGCGCCTCGGCAAAGTAACCCCCAAGACAAGCCTCGCACGTTGATGAACTTGTTGCTCCCGTTGTTGAAGATGCTCTACCTGTAGAACAAGACGAGCACACACTTTCGCTTGTCTGACCGGTATCGGAACCGTACTTTCCCTGCCCGCAAAGGTTACATCCAGTCGATCCGCCGCTTGGCTCGTATTTCCCCTGTGGACAAGATGAACACGTTGTTGTTCCAGGACTTGATGCATATTTACCGGGATCGCATGATTGGCAAGTCGATGCAGAGATCGCACCTTCAAAATTCGATTCCATGCCAGCCTGGCAGTTTTCACAGGTACTTGCGCTCGTAGCTGCGAGTGTGTCGCTCCATTTCCCTACTCCGCAGGGCAAGCATGTGAATGACCCAGTAGCACCTTCGGTAGCAGAATACCTCCCAGCAGCACAACTATCGCACGTAGACGAGCTTGTAGCTGCTGTTGACGACGAGTACTTTCCAGCACTACAATCTGTACAGCTCCCGGAGCCTATGAAATTTGCATACTTCCCTGCCGTACAGTCGGTACAGCTGGAAGATCCGGAAGTAGCGTACGTCCCCTTAGAGCACCATGAGCATGTTGATGAAGATGTCGCTCCCGCTGTCGAAGATGACTTCCCTGTGGCACATGCCACGCAAGTAGAAGAGCTCGTAGCGCCTGTAGCGCTACTGTAGCGACCTGCCGTACACTGTGTGCAATCTGTGGTGGCCGTTCCGCCAGTCAAAGACCGCCAACGGCCAGCTGGACAGGAAAAGCAAGTTCTCACTGATTGACTAATACCTGATATACTAACGGTTCCGGACACCGAATATTTCCCTGCTTGGCAGTCATAGCACGAACTTGCCCCAGAACTACTCGTCTTTCCACTTGGACACTGTGTACAAGATAGCGAAGTGGTTCCTACCGAGGTTTGAATACTTCCGGCAGCGCACTTGCAACAATCATCGTAACCGACTTCAGGCCGAAAGAATCGGCCAACAGGGCACGTGTTGCACGATCCCGTAATACTCTCATCTGTACAGCAATCGTCGCTGCACTGGTCTGAACAGCTCGATTCACTGTCCCTGAGGAGGAGGAGGAGAAGGAGGAAGAGGCGCAGAAGGAAAGTAGTTGTAGTCATGGAGATTCAGTCCGAAGGCTGTCAAAAATGAGGCAGTCTCGAGTTGGCCTGCCTAGAGCACCAGTTAGATCAGCCAAACCGCGTGAGCGTGGGTTCCAGAGGAGGCACTACTCCGAGTTGATCTTGTTGACTTCTTGCTTGCCAAAACTATTGCATTGTGACTAGGACTGGTTTCTCAATTGGAAGCCCAATCATTTGCTCTAGCCTGCTTAAATACGCGTGTATAGCGTGGTGATCAGGTAATTATACTTAATGTAACTTTAGATGATGTGCCATCCAGGTATCCACTAATATTGGCCCTTGCGTGCTGAACCAAAAATTTTGGGCTCCCCTCGACCCTCCCTCGAAGTTTGTTTTGACAGGAGACAGGAAGAATTTGTTTGTAAAATATTCACTAATGGGGTTTTGTGTGTAAATCTCACTATATAATTCCTTAACAGCCACCCAAAATTCTTCCCCTCTACTTTTTGGTGAACCGGACGACGACTCTAATGGAAAACCAACCCAACTCCTGCAACTAATTTCTTCTACTTTTCGATACCTCTTGAAAGTCTCGTAAATGTCTGTATTCTATTGTTCTTCTCGTCCACTCGGATCAATCTCTCCATTCCCCACCTTTTACAGCAATAATCGATTTTCCCTTCTATTTCCTTGCTGTATTCGAATGACTGACTCATCCAAAATTGTCCGCCCCAGCACTTTTTCTCTCCCCCCCCATCCCCCCCGTCCTTTGGTGCCAACGTCATGCTTTGCAGTAATTCTATGACACTCTGAAACAGCGGCTCTACCACATCGACGCTGTAGATGACATCGCTACCGATGACAAGATTCATGGCCTTTGGAACTCCACTATCTCCACTATCCTTCACCCAAGAGTTCCTTAAATCCTCACCAAGCTCGCCCCCCCAAGTCAAGTCAACGAATTTTACATCCCCATCCCCGCCCTTTTCTTCGCTCTTGGAGGCTTCGCTTTCACCTGACGACCCAAAATTCATTTCCCAGTTCCCCTTAGCTCGTTCCAGAACACCAGGATCGTAGTCTGAGACCATGACACTCAAGGTCTTCTCCTTCAATGATTTCTCAGTCTCAAATAATTTCTTTAAAACTAGTGAACAGAGGGCACACCCCGCCCCGACCTCGACGACATTTAATTTATCTTTTCCCTCGGTAATCCCATCGATCTCCATGGCAATCCACTCACTGAGAGCACTGGCTCCAGGCCAAAGATAGTGACCGGATATCATGGCCCCCCGCTCCTCGTCGATAACCTCGAGTTTAACTGACACGTCCGAGTGGGGAGGCGGAAGAGCAAATGAAATCATTGTTGAGGCGTGAGCCGCATCAAACATAAAACCCATTCCGAGGTTGTCGTCGCTGTCGTCGCTATCCTGAGAGCTCATCCCCTTGAGATCTGTTTCTTCCTGCTGTTACAATTATGGGAGGGGGGCAGGTATTTGAGTAGCAGAAAGTAAATCGTGTACACACAAAAGAACTAAGCAGCCTTTTCAGCTTTGCACCGTCGTGCACTCAAAATATCCACCAATATCCACAACTTCACCAGAAAATCCCCTGCATAACCGCTTCTGGTCTTGTCTTGATCTCTATAAGTCAAAAAAAACAAGTTTTTACCTGTAATTCTCAATCCCCACCCCCACCAACACTCAACCAATGGCGAAGAATAAAAAAGCAGCAAAAGCGAAGGATAAAAACGTTGCCAAGCATATCCTGAAGGCGCGAGAGGCAGCTGCGGTTGTATCGGCGACCGCCACAAATGAAACGTCTAGCCGCCTCCCCCCTCCCTCGGCAAAATCCAAGAAAAAGCAGCCCAACACGCACACAAAATCCCCAGAGGAGGTGCTTAATTACCTCGTTTTGTGGGACACTGCTAAAGAATCCGCTTGGAAGTTTAACAAGAACACGCAGTCATGGCTTTTGCGGCACATGTATTCAGCTGACCATGTGAATAAGAAGTGTTTCGGGTTGTTGCTGGAATATTTGAAGGGCGTTGAGGGGAAGGGAATTTTAGAAGGTGTGATGGCGGCGGCGGTCAAGAGGTGTGAACTTTACAAAAAGTATGATGAAGATAACAACGATGATAAAGATGGCGATGATGACGACGGTACCACCCCACAAGTTGGAGACAAAGGTAAAGGTGGTGACGATGAAAACAATCAGCTCTCAAAAAACTTTTTGGCCCTTGATGAGCATGACCGGCGAAAAGTGTACAAGCGCGCTCGTCGCGTGCTGGATGTAGTGAAGGATCTTGTTTAATGTCGAGACGCGTAGATGATGGTATGTAGTTTTCGTATCGAAAAACATTTTTGGCCAAATTAAATTAAGGCCCTCCTTCTCCTTCACTTTCAACGTTATTATTCTGCAACACTCAGCAAACATAATAACACATAACAAAAAACCTCTCCAACGATCCTTCACTTCCTAAGACTTGTGTGGGCTTGCACGGCGAGGTTCCTCAGATGACCATCGACCGCATTGAGATTCTGCTCATAGACTTCTCCTCGCTTTGTGTGCCACTCTACAAAGCGCCTGCAGACATCGGCAGTGACGCGTGTCTTCCCGTGCTCAATCTCCAGCTGTGATAAGGTTTTTGATACATCACTGAGGGTCGTAGACCATGCCTTTGCTGCAACCTCCTGTCGAATACCGGCAACAATTCTCGCGAAATTGTCACGTTTTACACACTTTTAATATTTCAATAATGCAGAGTTAGAGAATGAATGAATTCGCACGTTGCTTGCAGCTCGCTCTTTGCCTGCCACCCAACCCAAACAAAACGTACCTGGTTGACTTGTTTCATGACCTCCCTCTGCCCCTCCTCCATCAGTTTGTGAACATTTCTGAACTTTGCCGCCTCCTTCTCCGCATTCATTTCAAAAACTTCCCCCACCTCGTCAAACTGCCTCCCATGCGCAACCAACATCTTGACCACCTCATCCACTTGAGTCTGACCAGCCTTTGTCTTTGTTGACTTCTCCAACGTACTGACAGCAGCCTTCAGGGAAATGAAGTCTCCGGCCGACACCCTGTGCAGCATTTCCTCCTGCAGCACCGCGACATGATTGTTCAGGGAATCTATGTTATCATCCATTCTCGTCTGCGACGACTTATGATCCTCCACACGCTTGACCATTTCCACCATTTTCTTCTCTGATTCGTAGAGCCACGAAGCGTGGCTCTTCACGTACTCAGCGTCGCTCATAACCCCCTCGATATCGACCCGGTCCACCTTCTCCCCAAGGTCTTGCTTGATATTGTTAATGAGTGCCTTGACTGAGATCAACTGCTGCGACAAATTTGCCTGCTCTCTTGAGCTCGCAGCAAATTTCTTTATCGAGTCGCAGCGCTCGATTATGTTTGCATTTATCGTTGTTATTGTCTGTTCCATCGCCTTCGTTGTCGCTTTTTTGGATAAGATCGCGGATATTGATGCCAGAGCGCGACGGTTTGCAAGAGTCATGAGCCCAATTTTATTGGAGTTGTTGGGATTGGAATTGGGATCTGTTGATATTTCAGCTTCAATCACTTCGATTTTTTCGGAAAGAACAGCGATTTGACGAGACAACTCGTCCACGGAGGACTTCACCAGAGATTGGCCGGCAAGGGACTGCTGCTGGAGCTGCAGCTGCTTAATTTGGTGGGATTGAGTCTGTACAGTATCAAGCAATGACTTTATGACACGGTCCGCGGAGGATAAATTAAACAAGTCGCCGTTGCGAGTGTTTTCTTTTGACGGTGAGTTGTAATGAAGAGAGGAATAGGCTTTTTGTGGCTGCTGTTGCCGTGGTGGCTTGGGAGGGGAAAGTGGGCGGGAGAAGAAGCTGTCGTCCATCGCGCGCCTTCTCGTCAGATATTCGTGTCAAAAAAATTCCAAGGAACTGACTGACTATTCACAGGGTAGCCTCAAACGTAGTCGACAATCAAAAACGTCCGTAATTGGTGTAATTTATTTTTGTGAGCGAGAAATCGGATATTTTTTTATTTGGCCAGAATCTGAACTGAAACGGTGAACTACGCTCGATTCCCGAATCTGTCAATCGGTCTGAGCTTATACGACCTCTTACGCAATAGTTAGTTCAAAAGACAAGGGAAGACTTGGTGTGTCAGAAGCATACAGCAAGTCATCCTCGAAATACTCTTGCACAGTATGAACAAAGGGATGCGGCTTCGATCGCTGTCACTTTTCCTTCTTTCTGCGGCGGCATCCTTTTCACTTCCGCCGCTGTCACCTTCTCGTCTTCAGCATCGACATCAGCAACGACATCAACGACTTCTGTCAACGACAAGTGCATCTCTCAATCCACCACCACCACCACCAACAACAACAACAACAACAACACAATCACAGGAACAAGAGCTACACACCCCACATACATACCCTGCGCCTCTGATCAGTTCCGAGTCCGACAGTGTACCGCCTATATCCCTTCTTTCTCGGCTCCTATTTTTTTACGTGTCCCCTCTGATCAAATTGTCCACTTCTTCTGATACTCCCCTCACTATCAAGAATGCTTGGACTCTCCCTGAATCTGAGCAGATGGGAAACCACGTTAAGAAACTTGTCGACACATATTCACTTCAAAAAAAAATGAGAGATGGCAGCACAAATCCATTTTATTTTTTTACCTCTCTACTACAAACGCACAAGAGGGAGCTGAGAATCACTGGCTACTTACGTCTTTTGAACACTTTAGTGCAGGCTTTTCCGGCCCTCTTTGTATCGAAAATTTTGCTCTCAATTGAAAATGGTTCCCCTACGTACGTGACTGTTCGGTGGTCGGCGGGTCTTTTCTTAGTTTTGCTCGCAAAGATGGTCACAGAGAATCAGTATTTCCACAGCATCGTGCAAATGGGGAATAGAGTTCGGGGGGGGGTGATGGGAGCGATCGTAGATAAGAGTATGAATGTGGGGCCCGTTGATCCCGCTACTACTGGGCAAGCAGACTACTCCCAGCCCGGTACAATAATCAATCTGCTCGAGAGTGATGCAACAGCCCTGGAAAACACTGCTCTCCAGATCCACACCGTTTGGGACGGCCTCCTCCAAATCGCAATATATATTACCCTTCTTACGCATTATCTCGGTAAATCTGTCTTTCTAGGGTTGATGGTTCTCCTAGCAACTATTCCGACCAATTTTCTGACTCTCCGGAAGCTGAATGCCCTGAGGAAACAAGAGCTCATCTGCAAGGACCAGCGCACTAAGAAGATCAACGAAGTCATTCGGAACATCAAGAGTGTAAAATTGTGCGGATTAGAGGTGAGTCAACCTTTTCTCGTCCGACACGACCCTCGTCTTCCTCGTGATGTCTCTTTTTATCAAATCCCGGCCTTAACCAATTTTCCCTTTTTAGCCCTCTCTCAGCGCCTCCATTCGGTCCATTCGTCTCTCTGAACTCCGCCTACACTTAACTGCCGGTATCCTCAAGTCCGTCAACTCTGCTATTCTCGGGTCGGCCCCTGCCTTGGTTCTTGTCGTTACTCTTTTTGCATATTCTCAAACCGGGCAACCAATCGTGGCTTCCAAGATTTTCACCTCCGTTTCCCTATTTAACCAACTCCGATTTCCCCTTTTGTTCTACCCAATGCTCCTCTCCTCCCTCGCCGATGGTAAGACATCGATACAGAGGGTTGCAAACTACCTTAACCTCCCTCCACCTTCTGATTACATCGCACGCGAGACGCGGCAAGATGATGATGTAAACCCCGCCTCAATCGAAATGTCCAAAGGAAACTTTCTCTGGTTTCCAGGCGGACCGGCCTCAATCTCAAATGACGCCAACAATGCCAACCTCAAGGTTACAACTGGAGAAGTAGTGGCTGTGATAGGTCCCGTCGGATCGGGGAAAACGGCTCTGGTGAAGACACTCCTGGGAGAGATGGTGAGGGGGATGCCTACTGCATCCGTGAAAATTGTTGCCGATGATCCGTTTAAGATTGGGTATTATCCGCAGAACGCCTTTCTAAGCAGGGGGACGATAAGGGAAGCAATTTTGTTCGGGAGGGAGTTTCATGAGGGGAAGTACCTCGAGGCGTTGAGGATTGCAGGATTAACAGATGATCTAGTCCGTGAATATGATGATGATGATGACCCTTCTCAGAAAGAAAGTGATCGTCTCAGTGAATTTGACAGCGTTGGCGAGGGCGGGGGGAATCTGTCCGGGGGTCAGCGTGCCCGCGTTGCACTCGCTAGAGCGATTTATACTGACTCTGAGATTCTGCTTCTGGATGATCCACTGTCGTCGCTGGATAATAATGTTCGGCAGACGGTGTTCGAGAACTTGAAAGAGTATTCTAGGGGCGGCAGGGGGGTATTGTTGGTCACGAATGATATCGGCATTGCAGAAAGATGTGATAGGATTCTGAGGGTTGGAGATTGGGATACTGGTGAAAAGAAGTGTGATGCGGAAGTCGAAGAGATCGTTGCTGAGGAGGGGGGG
>Ga0115557_1002872_pt1 | contig 11366 bp, 6 predicted proteins | sample COGITO_mtgs_1104_FD_87280 | JGI IMG/M metagenome (GOLD analysis project Ga0115557, IMG submission 87280) | Pelagic marine microbial communities from North Sea - COGITO_mtgs_110421 | ecosystem: Environmental > Aquatic > Marine > Epipelagic | place: Germany:Helgoland, sampling site Kabeltonne...
AAGGTTATATAATTTTGAAAGCCCACTCACATCAAGGCTCAAAAGGGCATTACTAGAAATCCATAAATGAGTTAATTCATTGTTTTGATCAAGATTAATATTTTCAATCAAATTGCCCGAGATCACCAAAGTCTTCAATAATGAATTTTTGCTCAAGTCAATTGATTTCAACTTGTTCGATAAAAGCAGGATGTTTGTTAAATTTATTGATCCTATGATATCAATTGTTTCCAATAGGTTGTGACTAACATACAATACTTCAATAGATTCATTGTGTAAACTGAAGGATTCCAAGTCATTAAAAGATAAATTCAGCATTTTCAGGTCACCAAGATTTGATAGTCCTGAAATGGTTTTCAAGCCATTAGACTGGACATCAACCATTCTTAAATTGGGATTATTACTTAAATCAATACTACTGATTTGATTACCAGCAAGATATAGCGTATCCAATTTTACATTGGCACTCAGATCAATGCTTCTTAAGTCATGCATCTCTGCCGCTAAGTATTTTAAATTGTTAAAGGCCTCAATTCCAGCCAAGTCATTGATATCGCTGCCTGCCCCTTCATTTTCCAAATTAAGGTTAATCACATCTGAAGCATCAGACTTAAGGATTTGTTGATTTACAATTCCATCTGAGTCTATGCCAAGATCCACAAGGATGGCTTCAAAAGTTCCGTCAGGAATTCTGACAAATAAATCATCATTAGGTGCTAAGTCATTATCATTAGAACATGAAGCAAAGACGACCAATGTCAATGCCAAAATTAGAGTACTGAGTTTTCTTGTTGTCATTAGATATTTATTCGGTTTGACCTCCCAATGTCTTTGTAAACAAAAGCTTAGGATTGGGTAGAAACGGAAGTCATGGGAAAAGGGTTTGTAATGGAGTATAGTGCATAAAAAAAAGTTGGATGCTCCGGCATACCTGTTAGATTTGCGCAAGTGTTAAACAAGTATGAAAGGGCATCAACTTTTCTATTCAGACGAATCACTTGATAGGTCTCACCTAATCAGGAAAGACCAATTCAAAATTGACGAATTGCTTCGAAGTGAACAGACCATCTTTGTAGTTCATGCTCATGGTAAAAGCCTTTTCTCTGAAAATTCTTCCTCAATAAATTCGGTCGAGCTTCGCTTAGAAGAGTTAATCTCAATTGAGCATCAAAACACTCTTTTTTTAGGTTATAAGAAAGAGCAAGCCGTCTTTGGAGTTGATTTAACAAATCATCACAATGAAAAAATAGACGACCTATTTGAAGCTTTCTTTTTCGATGATGTCCGTAAACACATCTCCTCTGTCACCAGTCAAGATGCCAGCCTTATGGCTTATGTTAAAGGCATGTTCACCTGGCACAATAACCATTTGTTTTGTGGCAAATGCGGTTCAGGAACGATTAGTATCTCTGCCGGGCATGAAAGACAATGTTCCAACCAAGATTGTAAGAACATTCTGTTCCCTCGAATCGACCCAGCGGTTATTGTCTTAATACAACATTCCTTTCCTGATGGTCAAGATCGATGTCTTTTAGGCAGAAGTAACCGTTATGCTGCTAATATGTATTCAACACTTGCTGGATTCGTAGAGCCTGGTGAATCACTGGAAATGACGGTCAAGCGTGAAATGATGGAAGAAGCTGGGATTGAAGTAAATAATATCCAGTACATTGCTTCTCAACCATGGCCCTTTCCATCTAGTATTATGCTTGGATTTTTTGCCAATGCCACAACTACTGAACTTAATTTGGATACTGATGAAGTCGTAGAAGCCAAATGGTTCACTGCCCAAGAATTATTTGAAAAATCAGCGTCAAGTGAAATAATCCTTTCGAGAAAAGATTCTATCGCCAATTTTCTAATTAACAAATGGATTGATGATCAATTATAACAATCGAAAGTTTAGACCCATAATAAACTCTGACAATGGAGAAGTGGACAATGAAACGGTCTTTCATTATCGTCAAATTGGCAATATCTTAAGCTGCGATTATCAAGGCAAGTTAATTCAAAAAGGACATCTTATAGGTCTGGTAGATGAGCTAGGTAACATAAGCATGCGCTATCATCAGGTAAATGGGGAAGGAAAGCTAATGACAGGCATTTGTGAATCTACCGCTGAAATAATGTCTAACGGAAAAATACGGCTTCGTGAAAAGTGGCAATGGACTTCAGGCGATCTATCAAAAGGAAGCTCAATTTTAGAAGAGATTTAATTAAATTAAAAGCTTCTAAAATAAAGCCATGAAGCGACAGCCACTATTACTCTTAATACTATTCTTTCTAATCTTCACTGCTATAGCAAAAGCACAGCAGCCCGAATCTCCTTTGATGACCTCCTTCAAAGATTATCAGGTGATGAAAGAGAACACTGAGTTTGGTGTCGATTGGATTCAGATTGGACCTACAATCAACTCAGCACGAGCGGATGCCATCCAAGTAGATCCGACCCATCCTGGGACAATGTATGTCGCTTTTGGATCTGGAAACTTGTGGAAAACGGTGAATAATGGACTTACATGGAAGCCCATCTTCGAAGACCAGGCGGCACAAGGGATCGGTGACATCGCCCTCGCTCCTTCCAATCCAAATATTATATATGTAGGAACTGGTGAAAGCCTTAAAAAGCCCAGAAATTTTACGATGCCCGGAACAGGGGTGTATCGCTCTGATGATGGTGGTGAAACATTCAGGCACTTAGGCCTAAACGACTCATGGCACATTGGAGAAATAGCAATTCACCCTACCAACCCAGATATAGCCATTGTAGCGGTACTTGGTAAGTTCTGGTCAAACAATAAAAACAGAGGACTTTATAGAACTCAAGACGGAGGAAAGTCTTGGGAGCATGTCCTCTATGTAAATGATCAAACCGGAGCAAACGATATCGTCATTGCACCTTCTAATCCTGACATTATGTACGCCTCTATGTGGCAACATAGTCCTGTAGTAAGCGGAGAAGGATCTGGTGTTTACAAAAGTACCAATGGGGGAAAATCATGGAAATTGGCCAATAAAGGCATGCCTACCGATAAGGATGTTGGTCGAATTGGTTTGGCCGTGTCCCATTCTGACCCAAACAAGGTGTATGCCTTAATGGACCATAGAAACCGAGAAGAAGGAAAAGGTGCCGCCAAAATATTCCGCAGTGTTAATGGAGGTAATAGCTGGAATAAAACCCATAAGGATGAACAATTCTTCCTCGCTACCCTGGGCTGGTATTTTTCTGATTTATATGTGAACCCACAAGACGATGAAGAAATTTATGGTCTTGGAGTTCGAGTAGCACACAGTGCGGATGGAGGTAAAACGTTTGACCTTGTTGCAGGTGATGTGTACCACCTCTTCCCTAGCGCGGCTGACCCATTGCATCTTGACCATTGTGAATTATGGATTAACCCAACTAATCCGATGCATATGGCCTTGGCTAATGATGGTGGACTTTACACCACTTATGATAAAGGAAAAACGTGGTTGCATCACAATAACATTCCATCGGGCGAATTCTATGATATCTCTTTGGACCAACAAGAACCTTATATGATCTATGGTGGCGTGCAAGATGACGCTTCAGTCTATGGACCCTCTTCAGAATATGATCCGAGGTACCATAAAGACTGGAAATACATCTGGGTAGACGCTTGGAGTGGTGGTGATGGCTGCTTTACCTGTGTTGATCCAATTGATCCTAATACGGTCTATTTCAGCATGCAGAATGGAGCAGCAAGAAGACGAGACATGGCTTCTGGAATATCAAAATCGATCAGACCGCGATTGCCGAGAGATCATAAGGGAGAATTGGCATTCAATTTCATTACCCCCTATTTCATTTCACCAAATGACCATAATACATTGTATCACGCTGGAAATTTCATGTTTAAAAGTACGAACCGAGGCGATAGTTGGGAAGTCATCAGTGACGATTTAGGAATCTCTTCTGATCCTGAAAAGCAATCCGTAGGTGCTGGATTTATTGCAGAATCTAGGATCAACAAAGGGCTGCTTTACTTTGGAACAGATAAAGGCGCTTTTTGGGTGAGTAAAAATGATGGCGGAGAGTGGACTGAAAATTCTACGGGACTGCCTAACAATTATATCAGGAGCATTTTTCCTTCTCAATTTAAAGCCTCCAGGGTTTATACCGCCATGTCAGGGCTTAATTATGACGATTTGGGCAATCATCTCTATATGTCGGAAGACTATGGGAAAAATTGGCAATCAATTACTTCAAACCTTCCCGATGAAATTGCCAACGTGATCATTGAAGATCCCAAGAATGAAAACATTCTCTATGCAGGAATGTACCGAGGTGTATACATCTCAACAAATCGTGGCCAAAGTTGGTCGCTTTTAGGCAAAGACATGCCTAATGTATCTGTTGCTGATCTTGAGATTAATGTGAAAAGCATGGACTTGGTCGTGGCTACTCATGGTCGAGGCTTATACAAAGTAAACTTGAACCCGATTCATGAAATGATGAGCAACAATCAGCTCAACAGCGTCAAACTCTTCAATACAGAAAAGTTCGTTAGGCCAAGATTTAGAGACACGCACCGCGATCCAGATTATGAAACACTAACACGATCAACTGTGAGTTTTTACTTGCCTGAAAAAGAGAACGTTATACTATCAATAGTAAACAATAAAGATGAGGAAATTTGGTTTAATAAATTCGATGGTCAAAAGGGCTTAAATCAATATCGTTGGGACCTGATTCTTCAACGCGTTAATCAGAATCAACCCTATTTTTTCAGGTATGATCAATTCATCAATCCAGGTAGGTATACATTAAAATTGACTACCAAATCAGGTGACTTAACCAGGACTATTGAAGTGGAGAATTTTAATCGATAATCAAATTACATTCGATATCTCTTAAAAGCTTCAATGGCTTCATATTCAGGTAATCCAAGTCGGTGGTATTTACCAGCCGTGTCTTTGTTTCTGTCTTCGGCACGCTGCCAAAATTCTCTACTGTCTTCTCCTTGGAACATTACCCCATCCTTTTGAGATTGATGTCTGAATATGGCTTCACGCTTTCGTAGCAATTGGTCTGGGCTCAATGGCACTGCCATTTCTATTTCATCAATCGGATATTCATGCCAAGCACCACGGTACAACCACATCCAGCAATCTTTAATAGCCTCAGCTCCTTTCAAATCCTCCAATGCCATTGTTATTGCATCCAAGCATACTTTATGGGTTCCATGTGGATCCGCCAAATCACCTGCGGCATAAATCTGATGAGGTTTGATCTCTTCAATTAAATCTTTTACGATTGCTACATCGGTATCACCCAAAGGATCCTTTTCGACCCTACCTGTCTCATAGAAAGGCATGTCCAAATAATGCACATGTGAGTCTGGCAATCCAAAATAGCGACAAGCGCTGATTGCTTCTCCCCTTCTTACCAGGGATTTTATTGTCCTGATTTCCTTGGGAACAATTTCAAATTTTTTCTTTGATTTCAGTTGTTTGATTGCTTTATCAAAAACAGTTACATCTTCCAAGTTAGCACCACCAAAATCACTAGTAAGTTGCTTGGCAAATTCAGCAAACAACAATGCTTCATGGTCAGTAACAGCAACATTTCCTGATGTCTGATAAGCCACATGCACATCATGCCCTTGTTCAATCAACCTTAGAAAGGTGCCTCCCATTGAGATCACATCATCATCTGGGTGTGGGCTAAAAATAATGACACGCTTCTTTGAAGGTTCAGAGCGCTCCGGTCTTTGAGAGTCATCAGCATTTGGTTTCCCACCTGGCCAACCTGTAATTGTATGTTGAAAGTGATTGAACATCACAATGTTGACATCATAGGCTGATCGTTCTTCTAACAATTCGGACATACCATTGTCATTATAATCCCGATCCGTCAGTTTTAATATTGGTTTGCCCATTTTTCTGCTCAACCAAACAACGGCTTTTCTAGATGCTTCGGCTGTCCATTCAGTATCACCAACCAACCATGGGGTATTAAACCTAGTGAGGTCAGAAGCAGCAAGGTCATCCATGACAAAGGTAACGTCAGAATGGCTCTGCAGAAATGCAGCAGGCAAGTCTGGTGAAGCTTCACCTTCCACCGTTTTCAAAACGATTTCAGACTTCTTAAGTCCCCAAGCCATGATCACAATTCGTTCTGCTTTGAGAATGGTACCAACTCCCATAGTTATTGCCTTACGAGGCACTTCACTCATACTATCGAAAGCAAATGCATTATCAAGTCTTGTAAGATAATCCAAGGTTACCATTCTGGTTGAGGATGATTCCTTCGATCCTGGTTCGTTGAATCCAATATGTCCAGTTCTACCAATTCCTAAAAGTTGGAAATCAAGTCCACCGTAGGAATCTATCCTGTCCTCATAATAAGCACAGTAATTGGCTATTTTTTCATAAGGAATTTTCCCGTCAGGGATGTTGACATTTTCTGCTTGAATATCGACATGGTCAAACAAATGATGGTGCATAAAATAGACGTAGCTCTGTACATCCTGGTCACCTAATCCATAATATTCATCTAAATTAAAAGAGACTACATTACTAAAACTCAAGCCCTCTTCTCTGTGCAGTCGCACTAATTCATCATATACCTTGATTGGAGATGAGCCAGTTGCCAAGCCTAAAACGCATTTTTCGTTTCTATTCGATTTGTACCTGATTAAGGAAGCAATTTCCTTTGCAACAGCAATGGCGGCCTGTGCAGCATCATCAAATACATCCGTATGGATTTTTTCAAACTTAGTAGATTCGAGAGCGCTCCATTCTTTCCTGTTTAACCTTAGAGAATCATTGTTAGACGCTGACATTGTATTGCTGTGTTTAATTAATTATTGTTCTATTTTAACTGCACTCGGTCCCTGAAAAGCTACTGCTGTTTTATATAATTGATGGCAAATGTTGAAACGCAGCAGATTTTAGCAAGGCGCCAACCGTTTAATGTAGCCTCTAATATCATTTTTTAAGCCCATTCCACCACACAAAAACTTTAAAACATTGAATAATTTAACACATCAATACAAAAATTAATACCCAATTTAGCTTTCTAAAAATAGTCTTAACGCTAATTGACCTTTCACAAAAAAGTACATTCTAGCAGCATTAATTATTAGTATATTTTGAGTTCAAAAAAAATTAAACAATGTCTATCAAAAAAGCACTCTTAACTGTCTTATCACTCTGTTTAGTAACAGTTGTTGGTTATGGACAGAAAATACTAGAAGACAATTATAAATCACACAATTTCAGGTTCATAGGACCTGAAGGAAATAGGGCTATCGCCATTACAGGCGTACCTGGGGATCCGATGGTCACTTATATAGGTGCAGCATCAGGAGGTTTATGGAAAACAGACGATGGAGGTATTCGTTGGAGACCAATTTTTGATGATCAAGACATTTCATCCATTGGTTCAATCTACCTCGCTCCTTCTGATCCTAACAAGGTTTGGGTTGGAACAGGTGAAACATTCCTAATGCGCCCTGCACATGCCATGGGCAATGGCATCTACTATTCCCCTGATGCCGGCAGAACATGGGAACATAAAGGACTTAAAGAAACAGGAAGAATTGGTCGCGTAATTGTACACCCAACCAATTCAGATATAATTTACGCAGCTTCACTTGGACACACGCATGGTCCACAGCAAGAGCGTGGTATTTACCGTTCCAAAGATGGTGGTGATTCATGGGAACGTGTTCTGTTTGTAGATGAGAACACTGGCGCAGCAGATTTGGCGATGGATCCAAGTAACCCTAACATCCTTTATGCTGGCATGTGGTCAGTCCATATCAACTCTTGGGGATTAAATTCTGGTGGTGACGGTGGTGGTGTCTATCGTTCAATGGATGGTGGCGACACTTGGGAACCATTGAATACTAAAGGACTTCCTGGCGGTGCTGCAAGAAATGTAGGAAAAACGGCCGTGGCTGTTTCTCAAAGCAACCCAAATGTGGTTTATGCTTTATTTGAAATCAATAGCCCTGAATTATGGCGTTCTGATGATAAAGGTGAAACTTGGTCATTGCAAAGTCAAGACCATAACTGGGCAGAAAGAGCGCCGTATTACACGCGTATCGCTGTCGGTATAGACAATCCTGATGAGGTTTATTCAATGAGTGTACGTTTTGTACAATCTTTAGATGGTGGTAAGACATTAGAAAGAAGACCTCCAAGAGGTGGTGGTGATAACCATGACATTTGGATGGATCCAAAAAATCCAGATAGAATGCTGGTTGCCCATGACGGTGGCGCAAGTATGAGTTTAAACCATGGCCGATCATTCCAGCGTGTGGTTTTACCTATCGCTCAGATGTACCATGTTTCTGTAGATGACAAAGTACCTTACAATGTGTTTGGCAACAGGCAAGATGGTTGGTCTTATATGGGGCCGAGCAATAGTTTACAAGGCTATATCCCACTTGGGTTATGGAAAGGTGTTGGCGGTTGTGAGAGTGGCTTTGCACAAGTTGACCCTAATGACAATGATATTGTTTGGTCAGGCTGCTATGATGGTGGTTTAGACCGTCATGACCTAAAGACGGGACATACTAGAGATGTGCGTGTTTGGCCAGAAGCCGGTTATGGTTGGGCTCCTGCTGACATGAAATACAGGTGGCATTGGAATTTTCCTTTGAGTTATTCTACATCGGTAAAACATCGCGTATATGTGGGCTCTCAATTTATTCATGCGTCAGACGATGGCGGACAAAGCTGGCAGATCATCAGCCCGGACTTAACGCTGAATGATAAATCACATCAGCAAAGTTCTGGTGGAGTAGCAATCGACAACTTAATGACTTTTGATGGCGCTACACTTTTTGCTATCGAAGAATCTCCTTTGGCCGATGGTCATATCTGGGCAGGCACTAACGATGGCCAAGTTCAATTGACAAAAGATGGAGGTAAAAACTGGACCAATCTTACGGCCAACATTCCTGATCTTCCAGCATGGGGAACAGTGAGTAGTATTGAGCCTTCAAGGTACCAAGCAGCTACGGCCTATATCACTGTTGACCTACATCAGATGGGAGATTTTGATCCATTCATCTACAAAACAACAGATTTCGGAGCATCATGGACGAAAATTTCTAATACACTGCCCCATTCTGAATCAAGTTTTGTGCACGTGGTTAAAGAAGATCCAAAGCGAGAAGGCATGTTGTACGCTGGTATCGACAAAGGCATCTATATCAGTTATGATGATGGTGGTACATGGAACAGGTTAAGAAATAACCTGCCTCCTGCTCCTGTTTACTGGTTAGAAATTCAAGAGCGCTTTGACGACTTGGTTGTAGGAACTTACGGAAGAGGGTTTTACATCTTAGATGATGTATCTGCAATCAGAGAAGGAGACAAATTGAACAACCAAGCCAAATTGTTTAAACCAAGAGATGCTTACCGATTCAACAATAAAGAAAGTATTAAAACTGATGGCGGGAGTAATAATTCGGGGCAGAATCCACAATATGGCGCTATGCTCAATTACTATCTACCTGATGGTGTAAAGGAAGCTTCAATCGAAATTTATACCCCTGAAGGTGTTTTGGTAAGAACATTAACACCAAGAAGTAAAAATAAAGGGGTTGGTAGAACGGCTTGGGATTTGAGATATGAGTCTACGTTTAGACCTCAACTGCAAGTGCAGCCTCCAGGCAGACCGTGGGTACAATTGAATGGCGAAGGATGGAGACCATTGGTAACTTGGGATTTGGACCTTAATGCTGGCCAAAGAGGACCAAGAGTAGCTCCGGGTACATACACGGCCAAACTGAATGTAGATGGGCAGTTCTATTCTGAAGAATTTGAAGTATTAAAAGATCCAATTTCTGAAGGCACTCTCGATGATATCAAAGCTCAAGTGGCTTTCTCGTTGGAATTGAGAGATGCAATGAATATTGCCGTGAACAGCATCAATAAAGTCGAGCTTTTAAGAAAAGAATTGGAAGCAATTATTGCCGAAGAATCTGACAGAAGAACTCAAAAAGAAGCTTTAAGATTAAAAGCAGCTGCTGAAGACATTGCTAGCAAATTGTATGATATTCATCTAACAGGAGCCCGAGAAGATGCCTTCCGATCACCTATGAAGCTATATGGTCGATTAAGTGCATTGGCAAGCGACATGCAAGGAGGAATTGACTTTAAACCCACTGACCAACAAGGTGAAGTGAAAGTGGTGCTTGGTGAACGTTTGCAAAATGCTGTTGATCAATTTGAAACCTTACAAGAAGAAGATATCAAAGCTTTTAATAAAGCACTGGAGAAGAAGAACAGAACCATTGACCTTGAAAAAACTAAAGGGAATTAGATTATAGTATAGAGTATTTAGTAGTTAGATATTGGTGTCTACTCTATAAATTAAGAAATCTCCTTATAAGCCAGGGAGATTTCTTTTTTGTTCTTTATCTTCAGTAATTGAAAACCAAATTTAATGATTAAATTTTTTCGTAGAATAAGGCATAAACTTCTTGGTGAAGGTAAAGTCAAAAATTACCTACTTTATGCAATAGGCGAGATAGTTTTGGTTGTTGTAGGAATTCTGATTGCTTTACAGCTCAACAACTTCAATGAGGCAAAAAAAGACCAGGTAAAGCTCTTCAATTTAGGTGCTCAAAAAGCACTTGACTTCCTACTACAATTCGACTGGGAAGGATATAAAGTGATTCGAGAAAAGCTGAGTCATTAACCAACTTCAGCATAGTAAGGCTATTATTTTTGGTTAGTGAAGTAAGGTTTGATAAGGCTTAAGAATAAGGACACTGAAATTCCTGTTGAGCCAAAAATCATACACATGACCATGATCTGATAACGGGCCGCTATAAACGGTGAAACTCCAGATAAAATCTGGCCTGTCATCATGCCTGGAATAGAAACTAGGCCTACGGCCAGTAATGAATTTGTAATAGGAATTAACGCGGCATTCAGAGCAATTACCCTCCCTTTTTCATATGTTATTCCTTTTGCAATTTCAGATTCCAATCGCTCTCCAGCAAGGCTAATACTATTCATTGAGTTGGCAAATATCATCCCTCCCAGAGGAATCATATAGCTTGGCAGGTACCATGGATCTAGTACCAAAACACCTTGTGTGATTAATACCAGCACTAATCCCCCTCCCACCAAAATAGAAATGAAGCACTTTTTAAAAAGCACCATTTTGTTCAATTTCATTGTGCGCAAGGAAATCCAACTGGCCGCGAGTAACATGATCATTAGGACCACAATCACAATCCAAAAACTAGTTGCTTCAAAGATGTAGGCGAGTGAAAAACCAATCAACATCAGCTGAATTAACATCCGGGCTACAGCATAAATTGACTTTTTGTAGTCTAATTTCCATTTGTACATTATGAAAACAACTACGAGAA